>Ga0247721_100077_pt1 | contig 47396 bp, 41 predicted proteins | sample MSEWel2017_08_16_FD_189089 | JGI IMG/M metagenome (GOLD analysis project Ga0247721, IMG submission 189089) | Subsurface sediment microbial communities from gas well in West Virginia, United States - MSEEL Well Study Marcellus 3H_2017_08_16 | ecosystem: Environmental > Terrestrial > Deep...
CTACAGTTTCTACTTTCTCCATTGAACTTTTCCATCTGTGAAGCATGTTGGCATTAATACCCAAATTACGCGCTGCTTCCGCCACTGGATAACCCTGCTCTGTAACTAATCTTACTGCAGATTCTTTGAATTCTGCTGTATAACTCCTGCGTTGCGATGTCATTTTGCACCTCTCTCTTATTTATATAATAGGTGCTTAATTTTTTGTCCATTATTTTTGTACCACATCACACATACACATTCACTCTCACTCTCACTCTCACTCTCACTCTCACTCTCACTCTCACTCTCACTCTCACTAGTTTTGTGTCAGCTGAATATAATTATGTTGTGAATATACCAAATTTTGTTGACAGGGTGTAAATCCTGTGTTAAAGATTATAAATATGCAAGATATTCAAAAACTTGAAAAGGTGGTGATGCTAAAAAAGAAGTAGGCCAAGCTTATTATTTAACAGAACACCGGAACCATTCAAATCGTACTATTTAAAGCAAGTAATTAAGAGGGTAGTAAATCCCGGAAGGGATTAAAATTAAGAAAAAACCTACAGGAGGAAGTATTATGAAGAGAGTGTTAATCGCATTTGTTGTACTGCTATTTGCAGTGTCTGTTTATGCAGAAAGCAGACTTGACCTTAGCGGTCAGCTAAGGGTAAGAGGCAGGTCATATGATAACTTTGGTGACTGGGGTGGAGCTCCTGGATTTAATGATGATACTAATTTAGACGAAGAAGATTATTTTGATCAAAGGCTGAGAATTTATGGAAAGATTAATGTGTCAGAAGATGTGAGTGTTCACTTAAGATTCGACTTTGCTGAAGAAACTTGGGGAACTCAAGGCGCTCATAGTAATGACAGCGATATTGACCAGGACAGAGCATATATAGAAATTGATAAGGACATGTATAACTTCAAAGCAGGTCGTCAATATTTTGGACTTGGAAACTCAATTGCTGTAGACTCTAATGATGTTGGTTTTCAGGCAACCCTTAAGTTACCTGTAGCCGTTACTTTGGGATACGTAAAAGCTTCAGAAGGTGGATCAACAGCCGATGAAAATGAAACAGGTGACGATTTTGAAGATGCGAACATGTATTTAGCAAATCTTGGATATAATGCAGAAATAGCTAATTTTAATCTCTTCGGTGCGTATGCTGATATTGGGGAATCTGTTTCTGATGATTCTCTGAATGCAGGAATTGACTACAACGGGGTTGATCTTAGCTTTAAGGATGGAGATCAAACACTTATAGGTCTTCAGGCTACTGCTAAACTGGGAATTGTAAATATTAACGCAGAATACAACTATTTTACAGGCACTCTTAATGAAGGAGTTGTGAATAGTAGTCCTACTCGTGATTTAGATATAGTAGGTAATCAATTTTATGTTGATGGTAATGCTAACGTGGGTATGGTTAAAGTTGGTGCTGAGCTGTTCTATGCAATGGGAACAGACGAGGAAGATGAAATTCAAACACCTATAATGTTGCCTTCTTATGTTCAAAAATGGGACTCTTTTCTCCCTATGGGTGGATTTGCCGATACTGATATTATGGATTTGGCATTTGGCTATCAAAGTGCATTTATGCTTGCTCCTAACGCAGGTTCAATGGGTGCAGTACCTTATGTTGAATTTAGCCCTATAGATAAACTTACACTTGGTGCTAATGTAGGTTATTTTGAGCCTCAGGAAGATTCTGTTACAAACTTAAACTCTGTAATGGTTGCAGTACTCACTGCTGATTACAAGCTTTATGACAATGTTGGAATCAAAGGACAATATGCTTATGCTAGTCCTGATGTAGATTCACCAGACGCAAATGGTCCTCAGGATTTTTATGATGCTGGCGAAAAGACTGATGACAATGCACAGGGATTCTTTGGCAAGCTCTACGTAAACTTCTAAGCATAGCTTAGATAATTTGTAATAACAAAAAGCCGGGCACTTAGTGCCCGGCTTTTTTTATGTCTTTTTATTATTCTTCTCATAATATCAAATTTCGCACTTTGTTCGGTCTAGCATTCGCCTCTGGCGAATATATAGAATGTTAAACATATTTACACCAGTCTAAACGACTGTTGCTAGCCGTAGGCATTCTTGCAGAAAGTGATAACGATGAAGCAATCTCTCTTATGGGGCATGAGATTACTCCGTGACTTTGTCCCTCGTAATTACGCCTTTTTTCAAATATGATATAGTTAAACATGGAACAAAAAGGGTATATATATAATTTAATGTCAAATAAAGCTAAAACTGCAGATGGTTTTACAAAAAAGTCTCACAATGTGGTAAAATTAGTATATTACAGAGGCAATAAAACGAGAAAAGCAGATAAAAGCAGGTAGCCGTGAGAAAAAAATCGAGTTGATTGAAAGTATTAATCCTGAATGGGAAGATTTGTATGATGAAATTGTAAAGTAAAAGACATGAGATCGCCGCGGGCTTTCGCCCTCGCGATGACGCCTTTTGTCCCTCACATATATCTCACCATTTCACTACTTCACTAACTCACTATCTCCACTCCTCACGCATTACGGCACCTTTATTTCTGGTGGCGGTTCACTTTGTTGACGTGTTCTCTGTATGATTCGCTGAAAAGGTGATTGCCGTCCTCTCCGGCAACGAAATAAAGATAATCGGTGTCAGCAGGATTTGCCACACCTTCCAGAGCACCTTTGGAGGGAGAGCAGATTGGTGTTGGGGGCAAACCTGAGTGTTTGTACGTATTGTAAGGATTATCGGCATTTTTCAGATGTTTTTTTTGAAGATTCCCGTCAAATTTTGGGTAAACTCCATAGATAATTGTAGGATCAGACTGCAGTCTCATGCCTTTCTCAAGTCTGTTGTAAAATACGGAAGCAATAACGGGATACTCAGTTTTACTGTATGTTTCTTTTTGTACTATAGAGGCGAGAATCACCCCTTCATACATATTCAGCCCGTATTTTTTTACTTTACTTTCAAAATTTTCAGGTAACTTTTGAAGAAAGTTTTGATACATCATTGTTGCGACATCGTCAGGTTCTGCACTTTTTGGAAAGTAATATGTATCCGGGTATAAAAAACCTTCCAGAGAAGAATATTGCTGGCCGGTAATATTGTAGACAAAGTTTCTATTTGTTACATTGTCAATAAACACTGAATAGCTAATAATTTCTGCTTTATCAAGTTGTTTTGCAATGTCGTAAATGTTGAACCCTTCGGGAAACGTTACTTTAATATTATATTGCGTTCCGTTTTTGATCTTTTCTATAAGCTGACTTAACGGCAGGTTATCCGCTTTGTAATAACCGAATTTGCGCTTACTTGCAAAATGATAGACATATTTCAGATAGCTTTTAAAAAAGGGCGGGGTATTTAGGTGTTCGAAAATTTTATTGTAAGTTTTACTAAAGGATTCGCCTTTTTCAATATGCAGTTCGAGAGTGACATAATTGCTTTTTAAATAATTTTCACACGTGCTAATCCAATATCCAATGGCAAAGGTTACTGCAAAAGCAACAATTATTGTCAGGATAAAAAGATTTTTAAGCATGCTGCGCTGATTGCACCATATCAAGGAATCGTGTGAAAAGGTACTTCGCATCATGGGGGCCGGGACCGTTCTCCGGGTGGTATTGAACCGCAAAAACAGGTTTGTTTTTTAGCTTTATGCCTTCAACTGTTTTGTCATTGAGATTCAAATGAGTGATTTCAATCTGGCCTTTCAGTGATTCAACATCAACTGCAAAGCAATGATTCTGCGCGGTAATTTCCACTTTATCCGTTGTTATATCCTTGACAGGCTGGTTACCACCATGATGACCGAATTTCAGTTTATATGTACTGCCGCCAAGTGCAATGGAGAGAATCTGATTACCAAGGCAGATACCGAAAACGGGGTAGTTGTTGTCAACAAGTTCCTTTGCCAGCTTATGGGCATAATGCAGAGGTTCCGGATCCCCGGGGCCGTTTGACAAAAACACACCGTCAGGTTTAAGTTTTGCAATTTCATCAAAAGATGTTTTGGCAGGAACTACGGTTATTTTTACCCCGCAGTCAACAAAATACCTCAGTATATTCTGCTTTATTCCGTAATCCACCGCTACAATATGATACTCGTATTTGCCGGTATAGTTGAAATCATTCTTATCGATATTCCACGTACCCTGTTTCCACTGATAAGGCTGAGTACAGGATACATGCTGCACAAGGTCTCTGCCTTCAATACCATCTGATTCCGCAACTTTCTTTTGCAGCTCATCAGTATTATCTGTTTGTGTTGATATTATACCGTTCATTGATCCCTGGAGACGGATGTGTCTGACAAGTTTCCTTGTGTCGATCCCCGTTATCCCAATGATTCCATGTTTTTCCAGGTAATCGCCCAGGCTGATGTTTGCCCGGTAATTTGAATATGTTTTTGAGTATTCTTTTACAATAAAGCCGGATACGTGCGGCTTTAATGACTCGAAATCCTGCTCGTTTATACCGTAGTTGCCGATTAAAGGGTAGGTCATTGCCACCATTTGACCGTAATAAGACGGGTCGGTGATTATTTCCTGATAACCTGACATGGAAGTGTTAAAAACAACCTCTGCGACAACTTCACCTTTTGCACCGAAACTTTCACCTTCAAAAATCGTGCCGTCTTCAAGAACCAGATAAGCAGATTGCATAAAGTACCTCAATATTTATAGTCAATATTTATCTTAAGTTTCGTTTTTAGTTCCATAATTTCTCGCCGGGCGAAGACGACTAAATAATCTCAAATACGAGATTGCTTCGCTGCGCTCGCAATGACTGGACAAATGGCGTTTACCTGCACTTCGTAAGTGTAGATCATTGACGCTATAAAACCGTCATTACGAGGAGCCGTAGGCAACGCGGTAATCTCTCACTCAAATACGAGATTTCTTTGTTTCCGCCCGTGAGCTGATACATGAAGTCCCTCTTCCAAAAACGCAAAAAAGCTCATTATGCAAAGCTTTTGTTGTGGTTATTTTACAAACACCTATTTGCTACACAAGGATACTATCAAAATTTTTAGAAATATGTAATATTAATGTGCATAATGCAAGAATTTTTAGTTTAAAACTTTAAGCCTGAGGATCTCCTTGAAAATACATTTATCCATGATAATGGGAATATTGTTTTTATATGCCATATTTTCCGCTTCTTCTGAGTATACATTTTCCTGAAGCCAGATAAATCCCGGATTTAACTCCACCGCTTCTCTTACAATACCCGCAGCTGCTTCACTTCTTCTGAAAACATCAACGATATCGATTTTTTCCGGTACTTCCGAGAGGGTCTTATATGCTTTTATGCCTAATACTTCCTCTTCATTGGGATTAATGGGAAAACAGTTGTAGTTGTTTTTCATTAAAAATTTCATTATGCCGTTACTTGCCCGCCCCGAATTGTTAGAAGCACCCACAATTGCAATATTCTTTGCCTCTTTTAATGTCCTATAAAGCATTTCATCCTTTAATTGCATAATAAACCCCGCTAAAATTTATATTATTTAAATATATGAAAATAATTATTAATAATCAAGTTTTGATTATTAGAGGTATTTAAGGCTTTTGTCGCCTCGACCGAAGTGGAGAGGTCTCTTGTCAAACAAAAATAGAGATTTCTCCGCTCCACCGGTCACAAAATGTTTATGTGACCGCTTCCGGTCGAAAGAATGCCTGCGGCTAGCACCAGTCTTTTAGACTGGTAAATATGCGTAGCATTCTATTTATCTGCCCATGGCAGATGCTAGACAGAAAAATGTCACCTCGAGCGGAGTCGAGAGGTCTCTATTGTCAAACAGCGTCTGAGATCTCTCCGCTCCACTCCGTTCCGGTCGAGATGACACGTATGGGTAAATGTCATTCCGAGCGAAGCCGAGGAATCTCCTTGCCAAACAGCTATTTTCATACCACCCCCAGTTGAATAAATGGCTACGCCATTTGCCTACGGCATTCAACGGGGCAAGCCCTACCCCCTCCTACCTTAGAATGAGGTACTTTCTGGATGAATGGACTGAACAGATATAATTGATAAACGGTGAACCTTGAACGTTGAACATTGAACTAAAACTTGGGGGAGAGTAAGAGGGGGTACATTTTGTCAAATAACATCTGAGATTTCTCCGCTTCACCGAGCACATAAATTTTTATGTGCTCGGTTCCGGTCGAAAAGACAGTAATTTTGTCATCACTCCTCGCTATTTTCTGCTTATATTTCAAGTTTTATTTTAAATGTGTTGTTACCCCGGTGGAGAGTCATAATAATTTCTCCACCTAGGTTATTTACAACTATATTCTCCAGATCGGCCAGTTTGTTGATTTCTTTATTATTGACGGATATAAGAGCGTCCCCTCTTTTAATATACGAAGGAATGGAAGTTATTTTAACTGTGATAAGGGACGTTTTATCGGTGAATACGAGTCCGAATTCTTTTTTAAGATACTCAAGTCCGTAATTTTGGGGGAATTCTTCCAGACTAAGGCTGCGTTGAAGCTGCTCTTCATTCCTGTTTACAACTATTTCAATGGTTGTCTCCGGCGGATAAGAACGGAGTATATACTTTAAAGCCTTTTTATTCCTGACAGGGATGCCTTCGATTTTGACAATCATATCATCCTTTTTTAGTCCGGCTATTTTTGCGGGTGAATCTGTTGTTATATTGGTAATTTTGAGTCCCTCTTGTGTCCCGTGGGTTTGAAACCCTGTGTAAGATTTTCTAATAAGCCCGTATTTCAGAAAATCGGGCAGCACCCTTTTTAAAACATTGATAGGTATAGAAAAGCCTATCCCCTGAGCTTCTCTGTAAATAGCGGTATTAATACCTATAACTTCACCGTCAAGGTTAATAAGAGGGCCGCCGCTGTTGCCGGGGTTTATCATTGCGTCCGTCTGGATGAAAACAGAAAAACCGTCATCAACTTTCAGTATCCGTCTGGTGGATCCTATTACTCCTGTTGTAACAGAACTGTTCAGTCCGAAAGGATTCCCCATTGCAATCACCGTTTCGCCCAAATAAAGATTATCGCTGTCCCCCAGATTGGCAACAGGGAAAGTTGTATCGTTTTTTATTTTTAGAATAGCCAGATCCAAGATTTTGTCACTACCTATAATTTCTGCGCTGTACTGTTTTCCGTTGTTTAAAATGACAAAAATTTTGTTTGCAGCTTTTGTCACATGGTAATTTGTAACGATGATACCGTTTTTATCGACAAAAAACCCCGATCCCAGACTTTGGGTTTTATATGCTCTGTTAAATCCGAAAAAGTTATCAAAGAAAGGGTCGTTAAAAAACGAGTTGAACTGCTGCCGGATAATTTTTTCGGTTCTGATATTGACCACAGTGTCTTCGAACTTTCTGATGGCTTCCACCACCGGTGTTACCCTGTGTGAAGCGAAGGCTTGAGTGGATATAAAAATTATAAGTAATATGTTAACAATGTATCGCATTTTTCACCCTTTTGTATTTCTCTTTCGCTTTTATCAACTACCGAAATACTTCTGAATGACGATAAACTGCCGGGAACTTTTGCGGAGTATCTGTCTGTTGAATACAAAGAATCGTTTTCAAAGTATGTATAAGTCTGTATGAGTTTATAAAAACCCTCCTTCTTTTTTAAATCGAAATTTACAGCACTTTTTTGTGTATGAAAATCTTCTGAGTCCGGAGCCATAATTTTCTTGACAAATGGAATGAGGAAAAATTCAGTGGAAACAACGGCTGATTCCGGAGTGCCCGGGAATATAAAGATGGGTTTATCGTTTAATTCGGCGAATTTGAATGTTTTACCAGGGCTTGCGTTTATACCTTCTATAAGAATTCTTCCGCCCAGTTCTCTGATTGTATTTGTCAGAAGATCGAAGCGGGAGAATCCGGTACCGCCGAAGGTGGTAATTATATCGTATCTTTCAGATGATGTTTTAAGCACTTTTGCCAGTTCGTTCTTACTGTCAGGGACAACTCCGAGGTAACTGTGAGGAATGTTCAGCTTATTCAGAAGTGCGGTAAGCATGTAAAAATTACTGTTAACAATGGAATGTTTGCTGTGAAAAAGATGGGTGATTTCACCGCCTGTGGATATTACCCCTATCATTGGAGGCATGAGAACTTCTATATGGCTGATTTTCAAAGAGGCGAGAAGCTCAAGATCACGATGGTCAAGCCTGTGTTTTGCAGGAAAAATTTTTTCATTCTGCTTTACCTTGCTCCCTTTTACATTTATAAATCTTTTTTCCGTTTTTTCCAGAAAAATCTTCCCATTATGATTTTTTGAATACTCCAGTGGCACTACCATGTCTGCATTTTCAGGTATCATGGAGCCTGTAGCCACTTTAAGGGCTTCGTTGCTTTCGAGAGTATTTTCCGGATAATCCGAAGCGGAGATTTCACCCTTTATTTTAAAAGGTTTGTTAAAGTCGGAAATGTTTGCATTTATACAGTAACCGTCCATCCGGGACCTGTTAAAATGCGGCAGATCAACCGGGCTGAGAATTTTCCGGGCGAGTATTTTCCCCATTCCCTGTTCCAGACTTACCGTTTCGGATAAAGTGGGGAAAGCATAGTTTAATACAGTTTTTCGTGCATCCCACAAATCGGTTAAAGCGTTCATTTGTCCTTTATTGACTCCTTCGAATAAGTGCTACCCCACCCAGCCTTCCCTAATTTAGGGGAGGGGCTTCATCTCCCCTCCTATCAAAGAGTTAGGAGGGGATTAAGGGGCTTGCCCTGTTGAATGCTGTAAGCAAATGGCTTAGCCATTTATTCAACTGGGGTGGTAAAATTTATAAGAATACATTATTCAAAGATCTTTTATTTTAATATCGATGTCTTTTGGGCTTTCACAACCTTTCAGCTGTGAGATGACACCTTTCAGGGTAGATTCTACGATATCCCTGGCAAACTGGTTTAATTTGATTTTTTCTCCGTTTACCGTTAAAGAGACTCTGCCGTATGACTTTTGAATGTAATGTTTTTCTATAAAATCTGCTATCTCTTTTGTATTGTCCAGATCAAGAATATTGTTTATACCTTCCAATGCGCTGTTATTTTTATCGTTCGTGGCAACAACAACCAGTGTGGGGTCATCAGCACACAAAAGTTCATCCGAATGGTTTTTTCTGAAAATTTCTATTTTAGGCTTAACTGCGCTTTTAAAGCCTTCAGTGAGAATAATATCCAGCTCCAACGGCATAAAACCGGCGATTTCATCCAGAGATTTTTCACTGTCCACATCGGATATCAGTGCATATTTCCAGGGGGAAGAAATGAGAACAGAATGGGCTCCTGCCTGTTTATGCCTGTATGTATCCTTGCCTTCCTTGTCGATTTCGAAACCGTGGACATCATGTTTTATTGTCCCGACTTTGTAACCTCTTCCGGAAAGTTCCCTGATAAGATTTTCCAGCAATGTTGTTTTGCCGCAATCGGATGAGCCGACTATAGATAGAACCGGTATCATAATAAGACCTCACATTTTTACTTTATAACTCAAGTTTTGCACTTAGTTCGGTCATTGCGAAACCCTGTGAAAACAGGGTTGTGGCAATCTCAAAATAATAAAAAGAGAGATTGCTTCGTCGTTATCACTCCCTGCCCCGTTAAATGCTGCCGAAGGCAGCCCATCAAAGATGGATTTAACAGGGCGAGCAAAGACTTGCAAAAGATGCAAGTGCGAAACTTGAGTTTATAACCCGAAATTTACACCAATCCACTATCATTATCAATAAGTTTTATGAGTGGGATATTTGTTTATTGGTATATTGGTTGAGTAGTTGAGTGGTTGAGTGGTTGAGTGGGTGAGTTGTGGGATGAAGAAATCTTTATCAGTATTTGAGATAGAGACCTCTCGGCTACGCTCGAGGTGACACAATTATGTCCTCTCGAGCGAAACGGAATGAAGTCGAGAGATCTATAATGTTATTTGCCAAGAACTACCCCCTCTTATTCTCCCCCAAGGGAGTTGTTCAACGTTAGTGAAGGTGGAAATAAACAGTTATTTATTGTTATACTTTGTTATTCTTGGTTATTCATTGGGAAATGTTTGCCATGCTTGCCCTGTGAAATACAGAATTCATTTAACCGGGGTTAAAATAACTAAAGTTGATGAAAGTAGTCAAACTTAACACCCCTGTTAAATGACCTTCGGTCTATCAGCTTTGCTGATATTTAACTGGGTAAACTTAACACTTAGCACTTATTACTCATCTTCGGTCGAGGTGACATAAATCATTGTCTAGCATCCGCCCCTTGGAGGATGCTAGACAATGATTTACCCCTCAGATCCAATAAACAGTGAATAATATTTTCAATATTCACTTGACTATTAAAATGAATTTGGTTTAATCTAAAATTTGTTATAATTAACAGAAAGGTTTTATTTGGCTATGAAAACAATTCACATAAAAAAAGGCTGTGACATTCCTCTGAAAGGTGCTCCGGTTCAGGAAATCCGGGATGAAGCCGCAACTTCTCAATATGCTGTTCTCGGAAATGATTTTATCGGATTAAAGCTTCGTTTCCTGGTATCTGAGGGTGATTATGTTAAGAAAGGGGATGCACTGTTTCTTCACAAAAAGGACGAGCGTATCAAATTTACATCACCTGTGGCAGGGGAAGTAAAAAGTATAAACAGGGGTGAAAAACGCAAATTTTTGTCCATTGTGATAAGAAAAAGCGGTGACGATTCCGTTACTTTTAATAAATATTCAAATTTAAGCAATATACCGGTGGAAGACATAAAAAATCAGCTCCTTGAATCGGGGTTGTGGACTTCTTTTATATCCAGACCATATGGTAAAACTGCCGATCCTGAGACCGAGTCTCCGGATATTTTTATTACAGCAGCCGATACAAGACCTTTTGCTCCCCAAGTTGTAAAAGCTATAGATGATAATTTCGACAGTTTTTACGACGGTGTGGATGTAATCAGTTCTCTGACAAAATCCAAAGTATTTTTATGTATAGATGATGAGAATTTTCATATTTCTTCCGATCTGCCTGATAATGTGGAAGTTGTACGGTTTACCGGTCCCCATCCTGCAGGACTGGCGGGTACGCATATCCATTTTCTATCCCCTGCCAGCCGGGAAAAGAGTGTCTGGCAGATAGGCTATCAGGATGTGATTGCTGCCGGCAAACTTTTCAAAACCGGTGAGATTTATACAAAAAGAGTTATTTCCGTTGCCGGTGAAGGTATCCGGGAGCCGGCATTGATCAGGACAGATATGGGTGCCGATATAATGCAGCTTTTAAAGTCAAAACTTTCAGATGATAGAGAATACCGTGTAATTTCCGGTTCTCCTCTTTACGGCAAAATGTGTGAGGAGCCTGTTAATTTTCTCGGCAAATTTGATTATCAGGTTTCGGTTATACCCGAAGGCGGAGACAGGGAACTCTTTGGCTGGCTGGTGCCGGGTAAAAATAAGTTTTCCGTTAAAAATGCATTTACAGGAAGTCTGTTCAGGAAAAAATTCAGTATAGATACTTCGTTAGGAAGTAGTAAAAGGGCTATTGTGCCGATAGGAAGTTATGAAAAGGTAATGCCTCTTGATATAATCCCCACTTATCTTTTGAGATACCTGGAAGTAGGGGATATTGAAATGGCTGAGAAACTGGGGTGCATGGAGCTTCTTGAAGAGGATCTGTCTTTGTGCACTTTTGTCTGTCCCGGAAAAATCGATCACTGCAGGAATTTACGGGATGTGCTTACCACTATTGAGAAGGAAACATAGATGGGATTTAAAAAATTTCTTGAAAAACAGTCTGAAAAATTTGGGAAAGGCGGAAGATATTCCCTTTTTTATCCTATTTTTGAAATGGTGGATACTTTTCTTTATACACCTTCCGAGGTTAATAAAGGAAGTGTTCACATAACGGATAGAATCGACTTAAAACGGATTATGAGTATCGTTGTGATTGCTCTTATCCCGTGTGTTTTTATGGCGCTGTTGAATACGGGATTCCAGGCAAATCTTGCCGCAGGTAATCTGGCGGGCAGTGTTGACAGCTGGCGGTTTGATGTATTGCAAATGCTTGGACTTTCTCCTGACAGCAGCAGTTTTTTATCAAATATTGTTCTGGGTGCACTTTATTTTCTTCCTTTATACATAATGACACTCATTGTCGGAGGATTTTGGGAAGTTCTTTTTGCCGTGGTGAGAAAACATGAAATAGCAGAAGCCTTTCTTGTAACCAGCTTACTATACCCTTTGATACTTCCCCCCGGTGTACCTTTGTGGCAGGCGGCTGTTGCGTTGTCGCTTGGTATTGTTCTGGGAAAAGAGATTTTCGGAGGAACGGGAAGAAATGTTGTAAACCCCGCACTTATTTCAAGAGCGATGCTGTTTTTTTCATATCCCGCATCGATGTCCGGTGACAAGGTATGGGTCGCTGTGGACGGAGTTACCAAAGCCACACCGTTAACTTATGCTTCACACTCCGGAATGTCGGGAATGGAATACAATCTCTGGGATGCTTTTATAGGATTTATTCCCGGTTCGATGGGGGAAACGTCTGCACTTGCATGTCTTATAGGGGCATTTATACTTATCGTCACGGGTATAGGTTCATGGCGCATTATGCTCAGTATGCTTATTGGCATGCTGTGTTTCACTGGTTTGTTTTATATTATGGGCAGCGATACAAATCCAATGTTCAATGTTTCGCCTGTCTGGCATCTGGTTTCGGGCGGTTTTGCTTTCGGGCTCGTTTTTATGGCTACCGATCCCGTTTCGGCAGCAATAACCCAAACCGGCAAATATATTTACGGATTTTTAATCGGAGGACTTACTGCCCTTATCAGAGTGGTGAACCCGGCTTTTCCCGAGGGGGTCATGCTTGCCATTATCTTTGGAAATATTTTTGCACCGATAATCGATAATTTTGTTATCAATGCCAATATAAAGAGGAGAATGCGCCGAAATGAAGCGTGAAAGTGATCTGAGAATTTTTGTTGTGGCTCTTTCACTGGCAGTTGTCTGTTCCGTTGTGGTTTCTGTCACTGCAGTTATGCTGCAGCCTATCCAGGCAAAAAATGCAACTATTAACAGGAACAGAAATGTTCTGATAGCGTGCGGTGAATATAATCCAAAAGTTTCTATAGAAGAAGCTTTTAAAAATATACGCACAGGCTTTGTTAAGCTCGGAACTGATGAGTTCGTTGAATCGGATGATTTGTCAGATTTTTACAGGAATTTTCAGCAGATAAGTTCTTCTCCGGAAACTTCTGTCAATGTACCTGAGAACCTGCCCTCTATAGGTTATCCTTCTGTGCCGAAGCGTATGCCCGCTTATATCCTTCAGGATGAAAACGGACAAATTTCAAAAATAGTAATAATGGTATACGGTAAGGGGTTGTGGTCGACACTTTACGGTTTTCTTTCAGTGAAATCGGACGGCAGAACGGTACAGGGGCTGACGTTTTATCAGCAAGGTGAGACTCCGGGATTGGGAGGAAAGGTTGACAATAAGGACTGGAAACAGCAATGGAACGGGAAAAAGCTGTACGGTAATTCAGGCAATGTCCGAATAAGTGTGATAAAAGGAAATGTGGATACAACAGCTGACGATGCGAAATACAAGGTGGACGGCTTAAGCGGTGCCACTATGACGACAAACGGTGTGGACAACCTGATAAAATTATGGGTGAGCGATTTTGCTTACGGTACATTTTTAAAAAGTTTATCTTCGACCAGGGGGAAGTAAGTGAGTAAAACTCTCGGTATGCTGGTAGACCCTATTTTTAAGAATAATCCCATAGCCATTCAGGTTCTGGGAATATGCTCTGCCTTAGCTGTTACTTCCAATATGAATACCACAGTTGTAATGTGTCTGGCGGTTATATTTGTAATCAGTTTGTCCAGTTTTTTTGTGAGTGTAATACGAAATTCCATACCTTCGAGTATCAGAATTATTGTGGAGATGACTATAATAGCTACACTTGTGATTATTGCCGATCAGTTTATAAAAGCCTATTTTTTTGAGATCAGCCAGAAATTATCCGTCTTTGTGGGACTTATTATTACCAATTGTATAATACTGGGAAGATCTGAAGGGTTTGCCATGAAGAATCCTCCGTTTCAAAGCTTAGTGGACGGATTCGGCAACGCATTGGGTTACAGTGTGATTTTACTGGTTGTAGGATTTTTCAGAGAGCTTATAGGTTCCGGTAGTTTGTTTGGGGTTCAGATTTTTCAGCTGGCATCTTCGGGAGGCTGGTATACTCCCAACGGGCTTTTTGTATTGGCTCCCAGCGCCTTTTTTATAATAGGGCTGATGATATGGGGAATAAAAATAGCTACGAAAAATTTTGAGGAGTAATCGAAATGGCAGAACATCTGCTCAGTTTGCTTGTTAAATCCATCTTTGTTGAGAATATAGCCCTTGCTTTCTTCCTCGGTATGTGCACCTTTTTGGCTGTTTCAAAACAGGTGGAAACAGCAAAAGGGCTGGGATTGGCTGTTATTCTTGTGCAGACAGTTACAGTGCCGGCAAACAATATTATCTATCAGTTTCTCTTGAAAAAAGGAGCTCTTTCATGGCTTGGATTTCCCAATGTGGATCTTACATTTATTGGTCTGGTTACATACATTGTGGTGGTGGCAGGGATTGTACAGGTTCTGGAAATGGCTATAGACAGATTTTTTCCAAAACTTTATGTTTCCCTCGGAATTTTTTTGCCGCTTATAACAGTGAACTGTGCTATTCTGGGCGGTTCGCTTTTTATGGTTCAGAGGGATTATAATTTTGCCGAAAGTGTGGTATACGGTTTCGGCTCGGGAACCGGCTGGGCTTTGGCAATTGTCGCTTTGGCGGGTATAAGAGAAAAGATGAAATACAGTGATGTGCCTAAAGGTCTTGAGGGTATCGGTATAACATTTATAGTAGCAGGAATAATGTCCATTGCTTTTATGCTTTTTTCAGGGATCAAACTGTAAAGGGGATTCGGATTGACTGAGATTTTACTTGGAATTGTTTTTTTTGTTGCGATTATTCTCCTTCTTGTGGGAATGATTATCCAGGCAAAAAGACGCCTAGTCCCGTCGGGTGTATTTGATGTAGTTATTAATGATGAAGATGATGAGCCTCTGAAAGTTTCCGCCAGTGACAAACTGTTATTTGCTCTGGCTGATAACGATATTTATGTCCCTTCGGCTTGCGGTGGCGGCGGAACATGCGGTCAGTGCAAGGTAAAGGTTGTCGAAGGCGGCGGAGAGATTCTACCGACGGAAAAATCCCATATTAATATACGTGAAGCAAAAGAGGGGTACCGGTTATCCTGCCAGCTTTCTGTAAAAAATGATCTTAAAATAGAGTTGCCTCCGGAGATTTTTAAAGCGAAAGAGTGGAATTGTGAAGTGATTTCCAACAAAAATGTGGCGACTTTTATTAAAGAGCTGATTTTAAGACTGCCGGAAGAAATGGATTTTGAAGCCGGAGGATACATACAGATAAAAGTTCCTCCCTATCATGTGAAATTTTCCGAGTTCGATATTGATGAAAAATTTCATGAAGACTGGTCAAGTGCCGGTTTGTGGGATATCGAATCAAAAGTGGACGAAGAAATTATGCGCGCTTACTCTATGGCTAACTATCCCCTTGAGGAAGGTGTCCTTAAGCTTAATGTCAGAATTGCAACCCCGCCCCTGAATGAAAAAAATATCCCGCCGGGGAAAGCTTCCACTTATATGTTTAGTTTAAAACCCGGTGATAAGGTTACTGTTTTAGGACCGTTCGGTGAATTTAGGGCTTCGGATAACGATGCCGAAATGATTTTTATAGGCGGCGGTGCCGGCATGGCTCCTTTAAGGTCAATCATTTTTGATCAGCTTTTACGTGTCAAGACAGACAGAAAAATCAGCTTTTGGTACGGAGCCAGGAGTAAAAGAGAGATTTTTTATGAAGAGGATTTCGATAAACTTGAGGAAAAATATGACAATTTTTCTTGGAAAATAGCCCTTTCCGATCCTTTGGATGAGGATAACTGGGAAGGCAATACCGGTTTTATTCATACCGTGGTTTATGAAAATTATCTGAAGAATCACCCGGCTCCTGAGGATGTCGAGTATTATCTGTGCGGTCCGCCTATGATGCTTAAATCGGCTTTGAAAATGCTTGATGAGTTGGGTGTTGAAGAAGAAAATATTAGATTTGATGATTTTGGTGGATGATGAAGATTATTATATTTTCTATAATTGCTGTTTTTATTGTTTTAATTTTCCAGCTTGTAATTTTTAAAAGCCGGAATAAAAAGCATACATGCATATGCGCTGCTGAAAATCGTGAAAAAGCCTGCGGAGATGGGAAATGCTGTGACCCATAATAGCTAATACCGTGATGAGTGATGCGTATTAATTAGTGCTAAGTACTAAGTGTTAAGCGCTAAGAAAAAAATAATAAACATTTCACCTTTTCTCTCGCTAACTATTTCCCTATCTCACCATCTCCCTATCTCTCTAACTCACCATTTCCCTAACCTAATCAGGTAGTTTTTTTAAATATCTTTTTGATTTTCCTTTTGAAGCTTTCGGGCTCAATTTCTTTGAGTTGACAATCCACTAATTGGCTGTCAAAACCCATTCTTTCTGCTTTGTGAAAATATTCCGAAGCAGCTTGCATAAGATTGGCCTTTTTGTATATCAATCCCATGAGATAATAATTTTCGGAGTTGTAAAATTCAATTTTTAGTAATTTCAAGCAATACTCTTTTGCCTCATGGAGCCTTCTTTCCTTTGTTAGCAGACATTTGACAATATATCGAATGTATTCAGGTTTTGTCTCATCTTTTCTGTACGCATTTACAAAAGCATCCAGGGCGTTGTTGATATCACCTTCTTTGTAAAAATGGATACCTTTGATGAAATATGCTCTGCCAATACTCTTGGCGTCAATGTCGGATGTGTCGGGCTTGGCTTGATAGTCGAAATCCGCTTTGTTAATACTCGATAGCATTTCGTAAGCTTCGTTGATTAACATGAAATGTTCTTCAGCCTCTTTCCGCTTTTCTTCGCTTTCATCCCGGAGCTTGTCGGGATGATATTTTTTACACAACGCAAGGTAATGACTGCGTATTTCAGAGGCAGGTGCCTCTTCTGATATCCCTAAAATTTTGTAATAAATTGAAAGTTTATTTTTATCCATATAATTCCATACTATTTTAGTTTAGACTTAAGTCAAGTTTATATGAATGTGATTCATTAAATTTATAAAAATTATAATATTCAAATTATAACAATAAAAATTATTATTTGACAAGTAAATATTTGCTTTTGTTAAATAAAAATAATTTTAAATGCCGTAATGCATAAATGCCGTGACGCGTGATGAGTAATGCGTAATGAGTAGAGAGGCAGGGAAATGGGGAAGTGGAAAGGCAAAGGCAAAGGTTTGAGGTAAAGGTAAAGGTTGAGATTAAGACTAAAGAAGTTGATCAGCTTCGCTGATTGCCTATGGTATTAAAGAGGGTATACCTCAACAATTTCAACTACGTCAACTACTTTAAATACCTTTAAAAACACCTCCACTTTAAGCACTTGTCCGCCTACGGGCGGATTACGCATAATAATTGCATAAATCGTTGGAGGGCGCTAAAAAAGTAAATTTAGTTGAATTAGATATGTTGTTGTGCTAATTTTAATAATATGCAGCTGCCGTTTTCATAACCCCTGTTCTCACAAAGGGATGGATTTTAAGGTGTTTATTATTTTGAGGGTGTTATATGAATGAAAATGTTACTGTTCTTGTTGTGGATGACGAGGATTATATCAGAGACAGTGTGAAGATAATTCTCGAAACGGAAGGCTTTCATGTTATTTGCACGGATAACGGAAAGGATGCTTTAGATATTTTGTCCGCTCATTATGTGGATATTGTTTTATCCGATATTCATATGCCTGGAATGGACGGTATCACTCTTTTAAAAGAGGTTAAAAATAGATTTAAAGATGTGGAGATTCTTCTCGTTACAGGCTATCCCAGTCTGGACTCTGCCGTGGAAAGTGTCAAGATAGGTGCTTTTGATTATATAACGAAACCATTTAAGGTGGATGATCTTGTCAATAAAATACAAAAAGCTCTGGACAGCAAAAAACTTAAGAGACAGGTTCTTGAGCTTAAACAGATTGTTTCTATATATGATTCCAGCAATTTTTTTTCAAAAACACTCAATCATGATGAAATACTCAGTCAGCTTCAAAGTGTGATAAAGAATGAGCTGAAAATATCCAGTTTTTATATAAAACTGTTTACTCGTCAGATTGAAAAATCCCACAATTTTGATGATGATTTTAAAGAGTTTCTGGATGACAAATTCAGTTTTAAACGCTCCCTGATAACATTCGGGAAAAACGAATCGAAAACCGGACATTACAAAAAGAACGGGCAGGATATCAACTACATAATTCTACCGATGTTCGGAACCGAAGGGTTGTGGGGTATTTTTGCGGCATACAATAAAGGGACTCACACATTCAGGGATATTGATGTTAAGGTTCTTAATATTTATGTCAGTCAATGTTCCATGGCTTTGCAGAATTCTCTGTCGTACGAGGATTTATCCAAAGGATATGTGGAGACTGTTACATCATTATCCAAAGCTGTTGATGCCAAGGATCACTATACACGCGGGCACTCTGAAAATGTGAAAAATTATTCGCTGATGATTGTGGATGAAATGGGGTTTAATGAAGAGTTCCGCGATCTTATGTTTTATGCCGGGCTGCTGCATGATATCGGAAAAATCGGTGTTTCAACAGATATTATAATAAAGCCCGGCAAGCTGACGGATTATGAGTATGGGGAAATGAAGAAACACCCGATTTTCGGCAAGGAAATTCTGGAACCTATTGAATTTCTCGGAGATGTTCCCCAATATGTATTATATCATCATGAAAAAATGGACGGTACTGGATATCCTTACGGACTGATGAAAGATGAGATACCGCTGGGAGCCAGAATATTGCAGGTGTCCGATTCATTTGATGCGATGACCACCGACAGAAGTTATCGCCCGAAAAAGGAACTAAAAGAAGCGGTGGAGGAGCTTGATGTTTGTACGGGAACACAATTTGACCCGGATATTGTGAAAGCATTCAAAAGCGCTTTGAAAGGAAATGATATTATATGAGTACACTTTTTGATAAAGAACTGTTCGATCTCGCCGAGGAGGCAATGCTTGTAAAACGCCGGCTCTGGGGCGATGATGTTTTTTTTGTGGATAATCTGCATGTGAACTATACGGATATATGTGTAAGCCACTGCAGGTTTTGCGCTTTTTCCAAAGATGAAGGGGATGATGATTCATATGAGATGGATATCCCCGGGATAATAGATTATATCGGGAGTAAAGGCAAATCGGTCAATGAAATTCATATTGTGGGCGGTCTGCACCCTTCAAAACCCTTTAATTTTTATGTTGATATGCTCTCGGAGATTAAGAGAAATTTTCCTGAAAAGACCATCAAAGCTTTCAGCGCTGTTGAAATTGACTATTTTTCCAAGCTGGCTTCATTAAGTGTTGAAAAAGTTCTCTTAAAACTTAAAAATGCCGGATTGGAGATGATGCCGGGCGGCGGGGCTGAAATTTTCAATCCGGAAATTAGAAAGCAGATATGTCCTGAAAAAATAAGCGGAGACAGATGGCTTGAAATTATGGAAACAGCCCATGATAACGGTATAAAAACAAATGCTACAATGCTTTTCGGTCATCTGGAGAGCAACAGGGACAGGATTGAACATCTGAAAAAGATCAGGGATTTGCAGGAAAAAACAGGTGGATTTGTAGCTTTTATCCCTCTTGAATTTCACCCTGAGAATACTTTTCTTTCCTATAAACAACCACTCACAGGTGTTGATGATTTGAAAACTATTGCAGTTTCACGGCTTGTACTTGAGAATGTTCCTCATATTAAAGCTTACTGGGTTATGCTCGGTGTGAAACTTGCTCAGATAGCTCTGTTCTTCGGAGCGGACGATTTGGACGGAACCGTTATTAAAGAAAATATAACCTATGCCGCAGGTAAAAAAAGTGAACGGACTTTATCTTTGAATGACCTTACTTCAATGATTAAAAGTGCCGGTTTCAATCCTGTGGAAAGGGATTCGTTTTATAATGCAGTCAAAAGATATTAATTCCCTTGTTTTTGTAAACCCATCCCCCAATTTGTATAAAATTTCCCGGGCAGCTGCTGATTTCGGAAGCAATGTCGAATATCTGTTTACCAGTGAACTTCCGAAAATCCGGGCGGATGAAGTGTTTTATTTCGATGAAAACAGATGTCTCAGGACAAATCTTCCCGGGATGAAGCAGAAAAGTAAGGATAAGCATGTGTACGCTTTTAAAAGCGGTATTTTCAAACGAAATGTTATAAAAAGGCATATTAATAATCTTTGTGATAAAAGCCTTTTTTCCAATGCAAATTATGTGGATCTGCAGATGATAGCGGGACATGCTGTAAAAGAACGTTTGCCGGATTTAAAAGCCTCTGTTTCCCATGATTTTGAAGAAGTTACTAAAAATATGGATCCATCAAAATTGTATATAACCGGCTGGCTGCCTTACTTTACATATAAAAATAAACTGGAAAAGCTTTATCTCAGTGCTTTCAAAACGGATTTTGATGTGAAAAAATGTTTTGGAAGGGATTATGTCATTTTCTTTTCCGATTACTACAGGGTAGAAATTTTTGTAAAAGATGATATTTTGTATACTGTCGGTAAGCTACATAAGCATATTTTGGACAAATTGAAATTAAAATTGCCTTTTTTAAAGAAATTTGAATTCGAGGAAATTTACAGAAGTGAAATATCAAGAAATTGTTATCCGTGGTCGATGAATGTTACATCTGACAATCTTTTGATTATGAACGATTACAGCTATTTCGGTCTTTCGGCTCAGATGCCGGAGGACTGGTATCATAAGGCAGGGAGGTATTTATGTACAGGGATACGGTTGTAAGCGGACTTTTTTATCCTTCGGACAAAAAGAAAATCATATCCTTTATTGAGTCGAATAAAAGCAGCGAAACGGCTCAAGAAGCGAAAATGATTATTGTGCCGCATGCCGGCTACGTTTTTTCCGGTGCTACGGCTGTTAAAACAATTTCCAGGATTAAACTGCCCAAAAATATAATTTTACTGGGACCTAACCATACGGGGGCGGGCGGCAGGATTGCCGTGTATCCCGGAGATAAATGGAGCTGTCCGTTAGGTGATGTCCCTGTGAATGAAGATATGGTGAAAAAACTCATCGACAAAGGTTTTGAGTCAGATCAGCTTGCCCACGTGAAGGAACATTCCCTGGAAGTTCAGCTTCCGATATTAAAATATTTCAGGGACGATTTGAATATTGTCCCCATTGCTTTTAAAGGTTTAGGTTTTGAGGACTGCAGAAATGCGGGGAAAGTTTTGAAAGAGCTGGTTGATGAAACAGATTCAATGATAGTTGTAAGCTCCGATTTCAACCATTTCGAGGATCTTGAAACGACCAATGAGAAGGATTTTGAAGCCATCAACCGCATCCTTGATCTGGACAGTAAGGGGCTTTATGATACTGTTTTGAGCAGGGATATATCTATGTGCGGGATTATACCAGCCGTTGTTGCCTTGGAATCACTGGATAACAAAGAAAATCTGAAAGCTTCTCTTGTGGAGCATACGACAAGTGCGGAGACAAGCGGCGATGCTTCCCAGGTTGTGGGTTATGCGGGGATTATAATTAAGTGAGAGTGAGAGTGAGAGTGAGAGTGAGAGTGTAAGTGAAAGTGTGAGTGTGAGTGTGAGTGTGAGTGAGTGAGAGGGTGAGTGAGAGTGGTTGAGTGAATGAGATTTTGGATCTTGAACCTTGAACCTTGAACCTTGAACGTTGAACATTGAACATTGAACTGGAGAAAGGAGGAGTTATGGGAGTAAGAAAAGCAGTTTTGCCTGTTGCGGGGTTTGGAACAAGAATGCTGCCTGCTACCAAGTCTGTGGCAAAAGAGATGATTACACTTATTGATAAGCCGTTAATTCACTATGCCGTTTTAGAAGCTGTGGAATCCGGTATCGAACAGATAATCTTTGTGACAAGTGCAGGCAAAAGTGAAATAGAAAATTATTTTGATAAATCTCCGAACCTTGAGCTGGCTTTGGAGAACTCGGGTAAAAAAGAGCTCCTTGAAGAGGTTAGAAATATAAGCGATATGTGCGAGTTTGTATCGGTAAGACAAAAGGAACAGAAAGGGCTGGGGCATGCCGTTTACTGTGCCCGGGATGTTGTGGGTGATGAGCCGTTTGCCGTGATTTTGCCCGATGATATTATGAGATATAAAACGCCTGTCACAAAACAGCTTATGGATAAGTATGATGAAATACATTCCCCGGTTGTTGCACTTTCCAAAGTTGAAAAAAAAGATGCACATAAATACGGGATTATCGAAGTGGATAAAAAGGTAAAAGATAATTTTTATAAACTGAAGACAATGGTTGAAAAGCCGAAAACTAATCCACCTTCGGATATGGCTATTATCGGCAGGTATATACTTAATAAAGAGATACTTGGTGAAATAGGCGATACGAAATCCGGAGCCTTGGGAGAAATACAGCTGACTGATGCCGTAAATGCTGTGGCGTCGAAAAATGCTGTATACGGATACGAATATGAGGGTAGAAGATTTGACTGCGGGAATAAATCAGGTTATCTGGAAGCAGTTATAAATTTTGCTCTGGAAAGGGAAGATATTTCCGAAGATTTCAAACAAATATTAAAGGAAAACGGTTTTAAGGTGAATGATGGAAGAGTTTGATCCTGCAAACAAAATTGTTTTGGTTCATGGAATTATCAGTGATAAAATAGGCAAATTAATTGACTATTCAGGTAAAATGAAACAGAGCATCAGTGAAACCAGTGTCCCCCTTATGGATATTATCGATTCGGGGGAGAATATTGAAATTTTTGCGGAGCTTCCGGGAGTTAAACTTGATGATTTTAATGTTTTGTTGTATGAAGAATATCTTATTATCGAAGGAAGTAAAGCCGCTGCCAAACCGGAAAGCAAAATAACTTTTTTCAGGATGGAGAGAACATTCACCCCTTTCAGAAGGATAGTCAGACTTCCCCATGAAGTGGATGAGAGTGATGTTTCTGCAAAACTGAAAGACGGTGTGTTGACAATAAAGATAAAAAGGAAATGATAAATTGAAATCAGGGAGGGAAAAAGAAGTGGAAAATGTTAATGAAAATTTAGAAATCCCCGAGATACTTCCATTACTGCCAGTCAGGGATATGGTGGTATTTCCATATATGGTTCTTCCGCTTTATGTCGGCAGAGATGCCAGCATTGCAGCAGTCGATGAAGCGTTGAGCGGAGAGAGGATGATATTTCTTTCTACTCAGAAGGATGCTGGAATTGAGGAGCCTGATGTTAAGGATATCTACAATATAGGAACCGCTGCACTTATTTTGCGTATGCTGAAACTGCCGGACGGCAGGGTGAAAATACTTGTTCAGGGGCTTAAACGTGCAGAAATTGACAGTTATGCTCAGGAAGATCCTTTTTACAAGGTCAAGCTCAATTTGATTGAAGAAACAGAGCCGGAAGAAGAATTAAAATCGGAGGCTCTTGTCCGTCATGTGAAAGAACAGCTTTCGAAAGCTGTGAATCTCGGTAAACCCATTTTGCCTGATTTATTGGCCGTGATTGAAACAATAAATGAGCCCGGCAAATTAGCCGATATTATAGTGGCTAATCTCGGACTGAAAGCTGAAGAGTCCCAGGTAATCCTGGAAGAGATCGATCCTGAAAAAAGGCTGGAGAAGGTTAATGAATTTCTCAACAGAGAAATTTCAATTCTCGAGGTTCAGCATCAGATAATGAACGATGCCAAGGGCGAAATTGATAAAAGCCAGAGGGAATATTTCCTGAAAGAACAGATGAGAGCGATTAAAAAAGAGCTCGGCGAAGAGGATGATATAAGCAAAGAGGTTGAAGAGCTTCAGGATAAAATCAAGAAAGCCAAAATGCCCAAAAAGGTGAGAGAAGAAGCTGAAAAGCAGCTGGGCAGGTTTTCCAGAATGCATCCTGATTCCGCCGAAGCAACAGTTGTCAGAAGCTATCTGGAGTGGCTCGTGGAACTTCCCTGGTCTAAATCCAGTCAGGATAATCTCAATATAAAACATGCCAAAAAAATTCTGGATGAAGATCACTACGGGCTTAATGAGGTCAAGGACAGAATACTTGATTTTCTTGCCGTCCGTAAACTTAATAAAAAGATGAAAAGTCCTATTCTCTGTTTTGTGGGACCTCCCGGAGTTGGGAAGACGTCCCTTGGAAAGTCAGTTGCCAGAGCTATGAACCGGGAGTTTTTCAGAATGTCACTCGGGGGCACCCGTGATGAAGCTGAAATAAGAGGGCACAGAAGGACATACATCGGCGCTTTGCCCGGTAAAATAATCCAGGGGATAAAAAATACAGACAAAAACAATCCGGTTTTTATGCTGGATGAAATTGATAAACTGGGGATGGATTTCAGAGGGGATCCTTCATCCGCACTGTTGGAAGTGCTTGATCCGGAACAAAACAGTTCTTTTGTGGATCACTACCTTGGAGTACCTTTTGATTTATCCCGCGTATTTTTTATTACCACAGCCAATTATCTTGATCCCATACCGCCTGCTTTAAAGGATCGGATGGAAGTTATCCGGATACCGGGTTATACGGAAGACGAAAAAATAAAGATAGCCGAAAACTATCTTATTCCCAGACAAATTAAAGAAAACGGGCTTGGTGAAAAGAAAGTTCAATTTACCAGGAAAGCGATTTTTGAAATTATAGACGGTTATACAAGGGAATCCGGACTCAGGAATCTCGAAAGAACCATAGGAAAAGTCTGCAGAAAAATTGCCAGAAAGGTTGCCGAGGGTGTTGATAAAGAAACTTTCAGAATCACTCCGAAAACTGTTGAGAAATTTTTGGGCCCCAGAAAATTCGAGGATGAGGAAGAACTGAAAACAAATGAAGTGGGAATAGTGACCGGTCTTGCCTGGACGCCGTATGGCGGAGAGGTTTTATTTGTGGAGTGCAATAAGTACAAAGGCAAAGGGAACATGGTTGTAACCGGTCAGCTGGGAGACATCATGAAGGAATCGGCAAAAGCCGCTTTTACAGCCGTAAAATCTCTTGCGGAAAGATATGAGATTGATGAAAAAATGTTCTCCGATTATGATATCCATATTCACGTTCCTGCAGGGGCTATTCCGAAGGACGGTCCTTCTGCCGGTATCACAATGGCTACGGCAATTTTTTCCATATTTACAGATAAAAAGGTGCGTAAAGATGTGGCGATGACCGGCGAAATTACCATTTCGGGCAAAGTGCTGCCCATAGGCGGACTGAAGGAGAAACTGCTTGCTGCAAAAAGAATAGGGGTGACTAAAGTCATTATCCCGAAAAAAAATAAGAAGGATCTTGTGAATGTACCTGCAAATGTTAAAAACAGTTTGGAAATAGTCCCTGTGGAAAAACTTGATGAAGTTTTACAACATACTTTTTAAAGAATACTGACGGAGTAATTCTATAAAATTCAAAGACAAGCTTTCAGTGATAGTAAGCTTAGACAGACCCCCTTTTGTTATTTCTCTTTCTTCGGCAATAGGGGTCACTATCGGTGTGTCACCTTATTTAGGGTTACACACCGTTATGGCTGTGGGAGCATCCTATGTTTTCCGTCTGCCCTTGTATCCGTTGATTTTAGGGACATATATTAATAATCCTCTGACACTGGTAATTATTTATAGTTTTTGTTATAAAATAGGCAAATTTTTTCTCCAAACTGAGTATAGTCTTTCAATCAATTGGCAAAACTTATCATATATGGATTTTTGGGTGAATTTAAAAACGTTTTTCTGGCCATTTTTTGTTGGAACACATATTATGGCTCTATTTGCAGGATTCATTACGTTCTTTTTTATATACGCTGCCATTAAAATTTACAAAAAGAATTTAGATTGATTTGGTTTCCACCGGAGTAAAATGCCATAAGTTATGGTCGAGTTCAATGTTCGACGTTCAAGGTTATTACAAGTGGAAGTAAGTAGTGATTTGTTGTAATTCTTTGTTATTCTTGGTTATTCATTGGGTAAAAAATTATCCGGTGAAATAACTCAATTTGATTATGGTACTTAAAACTTAGTACTTAGCACTTAATACTAATACACCACTTAACAAATTACTAAAATATTTATTTACGTGTAAATTTATTGATAATGCCAGGGTAAGTTTCTTATTGCAAAAAGAGAAAGTTTTTTGTATATCTGTTAGTTAACAGGCGCGTAGCTCAGTGGGAGAGCATTGCCTTGACGTGGCAAGGGTCGGCGGTTCAATCCCGCCCGCGCCTATAAAAAATTAAGACCTTTGAACAATTTGTTTTTCCATGTTTTAGGAAGTGGGTAGCACCAGCCGGAGGCTGGTAAATATGTGGAATACATTACTTTAGTCCCGCAGGCCTGTGAATGCTGAATTTCAAAAAAATGATTGCCCGGCTAAAGCCGCGCTTCCTGAGTTATTCAAAGGTCTCAAATTTAATTGTTTTTCCCTTTCTGAAAGCTTTTTGAGGAGTATTTGTGATTTGCCTGATTTTTCCCGGTGATTATTTCTAATGAACCCAGCCGACAGAACAAAAGGTTTTGCCCTTGTTATGCTTGCCGCTGTGTTGTGGGGAACCACTGGAACTTCTCAGGGGCTTGCACCTGCTGAAGCAAGTTCATCTGTTATCGGGGCACTTAGGATTTTACTGGGAGGAATTGTTCTTTTTCTCTATGCATTTTATAAAGGAGGTTTTTCAAAGACTGAGAAATGGCCTTTTCTGATGACTTCTTTCGGTATCTTATCTGTTGCTGCCTATCAGCTCACTTTTTTTTACGGTGTGAGGTATGCCGGGGTTGCCATAGGAACCATGGTGGGAATCGGCAGCGGCCCCATATCGGCGGGGATTTTGGCTTTTCTTTTTTACAATGAAAAACTCAGTAAACGGTGGATTATATCCACACTTATCGGTATATTCGGTCTGGTATTGACGACTTATGGTTCGAAGGGGAGCGGACTTAATTATAACGTGTTCGGCATTATACTCAGCATCGGGGCGGGTTTTTTTTATGCCTCTTATACAATGGTAAGCAAAAAACTTCTGGAAACAAATGATGTGAATGCGGTTATGGCGGTATTGTTTCTGGGCGGAGCTTTGCTTCTGACACCGTTTTTATTTATTTATGATGTTACCCCTCTTCTCAATCCGGGCGGAATTATTATCATTATACATTTGGGTGTAATTGCAACGGGCGTTTCTTATTTCTTTTTTGCAAGAGGGTTAAAACTGATAAAAGTTTCGGAAACTGCTACACTGTCTCTGGCAGAACCCCTTACTGCAACGCTTCTCGGTATTCTTGTACTGCATGAATCACCTTCACTTCTCAGTTTCTTAGGGGTATTTTTTATTTTTGCCGGTTTGTGCGTACTGTCGATACAAAGAAAACAGAGGACAGAGGATAGATGACAGAAGACAAGAGGAGTATTTGTTCAACATCTTAGCAGCATCTACGGCTTTTACAACCTCTACAACCTCGAGAGCTTTGAATAAGTAAGTTGTTGTCACCCTGAACTTGTTTCAGGGTCTCATAACTTGTTGATATAATTAGATGCTGAAATAAATGGTTGCCTATGGCAAATTTATCTGTCTTGTGACAGACGTTACAGCATGACCAAATAGAGTTATTCAAAGGTCTCAAGATAGGGGAAGGGACTTTCTTCTCCCCCTGAATTAGGGGGAGATGCAGAGGGGGTACATTTTGTTTTTAAACAGAGTTCCGTATACCTGCAGGGCTAAAAGCCCTGCTTCCAGAATTATTCAAAGCTCTTACTTCTACAACCTCCAATTACCTCTACTACCTTTAAATACCTCCACTTACCTTTAATCAAAAACCATTCTTGATTCCGATATTGCTTTTTTGCTGCCTGTCCATATATAGGCTAAAAGCAAAGGCTGAGAAGGATCATTGGTTATTTTATGGGGTTTGCCCGGTTTATTCAGGACAATTGATTCCGGGGGGTAGACGGCCAGGTCATTCTGTGAGAAATAACCTGACAAATTCAGATATGATTCTGTCAGATCAGGATGTTCGTGAGAACGATAAAAAGCCGCCGGAGCAAGCAATACCACTCCAACGGCGATATCAGAGGATTTTATAAGCCCCCGGGGGCCTAAAATTTCGCTGTAAGCATAATTTTCTTTCATATCTTCCGGTACTTTTCCGTAACCGTATTGCCAGTGTAGGATTGAAGTAAATTTTCGCAAATGCGTAACAATATACCCTGTTTCATGCTTTAAACCGATATCGATTGCACTCTGGAGATATCTGCATACAGGCTTATCTGACGGATTTATATCCACGTTAACGGTATCAATCGGGAGTTCTTTTTGTAGTAAATTGTCCACTTCTGTCATATGCCTGTTTATTTCTTCGCTGCCGCCGGAAGATTTGACTTTATACCATCTTTTCAGCGCGTGAAGAAATAAAAGCGCCCCTTGAGCCTGCATTTTACTTCCAAAAATTTATTAAGGTTCTACCGGTCAATTTTCCTTTAAGTATCAAGTCTATGTTATCGCTGACTTCTTCCAGCCCGATTTCATTAGTAAGGGTTTTAAGAGAGTCAGGCTTCCACTCGTTTGCCAGTTTATTCCAAACAGGCAGCCTTCTATCCATCTGAAGCTGTACGGAATCTATCCCGATAAGTTTCACCCCTCTTAATATAAAAGGGAATACACTGGATGTGAATTCGGTCGATTGTGTTAAACCGCAGGTGGTGACTGTTCCTAAATATTTTGTGCTTTTTATAGCTGTGGCAAGGATATTGCCGCCCACGGTGTCCACTGCACCGCCCCATACGCCCTTAAGCATCGGTTTTCCGCTTTGATCGTCAGCTTCTTCCCTGCTGATTACCCTTATAGCTCCAAGCTCTTTAAGAAAATCTTCTTTTTCTTTTTTACCTGTTACTGCTACGGGATCGTAACCCGCCTTGGATAGTATTGCGATTGCCATTGAGCCGACACCGCCGGTTGATCCTGTTACCAGAATTTCCCCATCTTCCGGCATCGTATTGTTTTCAGCAAGAGCGAATACAGAAAGTCCGGCTGTAAATCCGGCAGTACCAAAAATCATACTTTCCCGCATAGATAAACCTTCGGGGAGTCTTACAATCCACTCAGCCGGTACTCTGATAAATTGTCCGAAACCTCCGTCTGTTTCCATCCCAAGATCGAATCCTGTTACGAGGACTTCGTCTCCCTTTTTGAACGTTGAATCTTTTGATTCCTGAACGACCCCTGCAGCGTCAATTCCGGGAGTATGAGGGAAATTTCTTGTGACACCCTTGTTTCCTATTGCAGAGAGAGCATCCTTGAAATTCAGTGAAGAGTAATGAACTTTTATGAGAACGTCACCTTCAGGCAGTTCATCAACAGATTTGTCTTTAATTTCCCTTATAAATTTATCTTCTTTTTTGCTGATCACCATAGCTTTAAATTTTTCTGACATGTGCATCCTCCTTATTTTCATCGTTTTATTTTAAGTAGTTTGGCATATAAATGCTATAAAGATCCCTCGGCTCCACTAAGTTTCGCTCGGGATGACATGAAGTATTGCCATTTCCAAGAGTATAACATAAGCCGTACAAAGTGAGAAATCTTTTGATGCGGTACATTTCAAACAATATGCAATTTTATGGTGCTTAAACTTAAAATACAATCTTATTCTAACCTATTTCACTGTTTATTTGTCAAGAACAAATTATTTTTTCGCCCTTCCATTTTCAACGAGCTATGGCAATAGCGGAACGTTATTGGTGAAGTGCAGATTTTAAAGCCGTTAGTGGATTTTCCCATAATCAACTTATTCAACCACCTCAACCTTTTCAACCTTATCAACTACCTTTCTCCCCGCACCTCGGCCCTTTTTAGGTCTTACGTATCACGGTTTTTTCGCAGTTTCCTGATGATTCAAAGCTTAAACCTTACATGTTTCAAGTTTCGCACTTCTCTATGTCATTGCGAAACCCTGTGAAAACAGGGTTGTGGCAATCTCAAAATAGAGACCTTTGCATAATTCCATAATTGTCACCCTGAACTTGTTTCAGGGTCTCATAACTTACTGATATAATTAGATGCTGAAATAAATTAGCATGACTAAATAAAGTTGTGCAAAGGTCTCAAATAATAAAAAAAAGAGAGATTGCTTCGTCGTTTTCACTCCTCGCCCTGTTAAATCCGGTTTAACCGGGCTGCATTGCAGCATTTAACGGGGCGAGCAAAGACTTGCAATAGGTACAAGTGCGAAACTTGAATTACATGTGTTTATATATTTTTATGCAAATAAATATTTTGGAATTCAGCACGATATGTTAACATTAAATATAAGGTGAGTTGCCTAAAGGTGCAGTGATGAAGCGGGATGACGGTATTGAAAAAAGAAAAAAAGAGCTTCAGGAGCGGGTTAAAGAGCTTGACTGCCTTTATAATCTCTCTGAATTAATAAATAAACAGGATTTAAATATAAACGATACATTGCAGTCTGTGGTGGAACTCATTCCACAAGGCTGGCAGTACCCGGAATTTACCTGCGCGCGCCTTATTGTGAGGGAAAAGGAATTTAAATCTGCAAATTTTAATACTACCCAATGGAAACAGGAAACGGATATTTTGGTTGAAAATCAGCGGATAGGTTGTTTGGAAATATTTTATTTACAAAAAATGCCGGAGGCTGATGAAAGACCTTTTCCTGTATACGAACGCAAACTGCTTGATACTGTTGCAGATATGCTTGGAAAATATATTGAGAGAAACGAGACTGTCAAATCTTTACGGGAAAGAGAAAAAAACTTCAGACTTATACTCAATTCCATTGGAGATGCTGTTATTGTAACAGATACAAAAGGTGCTATTGTTCAAATGAACCCTGTCGCCGAATCTTTAACAGGGTGGTCTTTATCGGAGGTTGCGAATAAGCCGTTTGATGAAGTTTTTAACATTGTGAACGCTTACACCCGTGAAACAGTTGAAAATCCGGTGAATAAAGCTTTGCAGACAGGTTCTGTAGAGGGTTTGGCTAACCATACAAAGTTGATTTCTAAATACAGACATGAATATCAGATAGCCGATTCGTCTTCACCTGTAGTGGATGAGATGGGGAATATAAGTGGTGTTGTTCTGGTATTCCGGGATGTAAGCGAAAGCTATAAAATGTGGGAACAGTTGGTTGAGAGTGAAATCCGTTTCCGTCAGATTTATGAGCATTTGGCAGCCGGTATAGTCAGAGTTTCTTTGGATTTTGTAATAGAAGGTGCAAATGAGGCTTATTGCGATATGCTTGGCTATACGGAAGCGGAATTGATCGGTGTGCATCTGCGGGATATAACACACCCTGAAATGTTGGAAGAAAACCTGAATAAACAGCGTTTGCTGGCTGAAGGTAACATTGAACATTACAGAATGGAGAAAAAATATATCCATAAATCCGGACATACAGTGTACGGTATTCTTGATGCCAACCTGATCAGGGATTCTTATGGTAACCCGTCTTATTTTCTTGGCAGCGTCCATGATATCACCAAAAGAAAACAGGCCGAAGAAAACTTGAGAAAAAGTGAGAAAAAGTTCAGAGATATTTTTAATAATTCTGCGGATTCGATATTTATTCACGATGTAAAGGGTAATATAATTGAAGTGAACGATGTTGCCTGTGAGCGTCTGGGTTACAGCAGAGAAGAGATGCTGAAATTGTCTGTACTGGATATCGATTCACCGGATACCGATCATCTTGCTTTTAAGAGGATAAGAAAAATAAAAAAAGATGGGAAATACACTTTTGAAGCGGTTCACAGAAGGAAAGACGGTTCCGAATTTCCGGTGGAAGTTAATGCCCGTTTTATAGATTATGGTGATAAAACAGCGATGCTCAGTATCGTCAGGGATATTTCAGCTCGTAAAAAGATGATGGAGGAACTGCATAAAGCCCAGAAACTTGAAAGTCTCGGTACGCTGGCTGCCGGTATTGCCCATGATTTTAACAACCTCTTTATGGCATTATTCGGTAATATTTCTGTAGCAAAAATGAAACTGCCTGAAAACCACCCTGCTATAGAACCTCTGAATTCCGCAGAAACGGCAATGGATAGAGCAACTAATCTCTCCAACAAACTTTTGACATTTTCAAGAGGAGGAGAACCGGTCAAAAAGGTTTTAAATGTGGAAGAACTTGTGAGGGAGTGTGTAGATTTTGATCTTTCAGGCAGCAATGTAAAGGCTGAAATAGAAAAGGGAGATGATCTGTGGAAAGCTGAAGTGGATAAAAGCCAGTTTCAGCAGGTTATTACAGGTATTGTGGTGAATGCAAAGGATGCTATGCCGGAAGGACGCACTTTAACGGTTAAAATGGAAAATGTCCAAATAAAAGACAACTCCATTGCCGAGCTTGAGCCCGGGAATTATATAAAAATAAGTTTTTCGGATGAAGGCAAAGGGATTGAAAGGGAGAATCTTGATAAAATATTCGATCCTTTTTTTACCACAAAAAATTTGGGTTCAGGGTTAGGGCTTTCCACAGCATATTCCATTATGAAGAAGCATCAGGGATGTATAAAGGTGAAATCAGAGGTGGGTAAAGGTTCGACATTTATCCTGTATCTGCCGGCTGCGGATTCTGAGGATTGAGATTAAGTTGGAGTGGTTGAAAAGGTTGAGAGGGGTTGATTTGGACATGCTACAGCTTTAGTAGTAAAGTAGACAAAATATTTCAAAACAATTGCCACTTCACCAGTATACAAATCAACCAAACATGGTGTCATCTCGAGCGAAACAAAGTGGAGTCGAGAGATCTATAGCGTTGTTTGGCAAGAGACCCCTCAATTTCGGTCGAGGTGACAAAACTGTTGTATGGCAAAAGGTACCCCCTCTGCATCTCCCCCTAATCAAAGGGGAGAAGAAAGTCCCTTCCCCTATCTTAGGGGAAGGATAGGATAGGGTACTTGTTCAAAGCTTTCGTGTTGGGGAAAAGATATATTATACAAAAGCTTTACTTCCCGGATGCGGTGAGAGGACTATTATGAAGCGGATTTTATTGGCAGTAGATGAGGAAAAGACTTTTTCTTTTGTTAAAAATAGTTTGGAAGGAAAATATGAGATATGTCCGTTTGATAGAGAAGCTACAGATGAGGAGTATGCTCTTTGTATAATCGACAGTAGTTCTTTGTTAAAACATACAGAAATGTTGCAGAAATTAAGACGTATCGATGAAAGCAAATACCTGCCCGTTTTACTTGTAATAAATTTAAATGAAACTGAGCTTTTGAAAGATGAAATCATAAAATATATTGATGATGTGATAACCGCACCTATTGATAAAGATGAATTGTTTTTCCGTGTAAGGCGCATTTTGGAAATCAACAGCTACAAAATTATTCACTCACAAGAATTTTTTAATAGGAGCCACAGGTTGCAGGAAGCTATGGTTGAATGGATGCCCCTGGCAGTTTACGGACTGGATGATAAGTGTGTGGTTTTATCGTGGAACAATGCTGCAGAAAAGATGTTCGGCCGGTGTGCTGAGGAGGTTATCGGAGAAACACTCCCCATTGTGCCGCCTGAAAAAGAGGATGAGTTCAGAAGTCTTGTGAGGCGCATTATTTCGGGTGAATCAATTGTGGGAGTGGAGCTCAGGCGGAGAAGAAAAGACGGGACAATATTTGACTGCAGGCTTTCCACAGCACCTATCAGGGATGAAAATAATAAAATTATCGGTATAATGGCAGCGATGGAGGATGTTACCAATTTGTGATGGGCTGCCTTTGGAAACATTTAACAGGGTAAACCTTAAATACCATTAATTACCTCTTATTAGTCAAGTTTCGCACTTGCACCTGTATAAGTCTTTGCTCGCCCCGTTAAATGCTGCAATGCAGCCCGGTTAAACCGGATTTAACAGGGCGAGGAGTGAATACGACGAAGCAAAATCTAACACCTATACGAGATTGCTTCGCTACGCTCGCAATGACGGACAAACGACGTCATTACGAGGGGCGGAGTCCCGAAGTAATCTCATGTCTCTTACGGGAGATTGCCACCCGAGCACTTAACGCTTTAAGTGCTCGGGTTTGCAAGGATGCCTGCGGCTAGCACCAGTCTGAAAGACTGGTAAATATGTTTAACATTCTATATATTCGCCAGAGGCGAATGCTAGACAAAACGAAGTGCGAAACTTGATTTATTATTTAAAATAAGCTAGCAGCTCCTTTTTCCCTTTTTTTGTAAGATCAGCTTTTACGTTTTTTGCCAGAGAATCTCTGACATTGTCATCCAGCTGCTCCACAATACGGTTGTTTATGGTTTTTTCTGCAGCAAGATACCATTTTTTCGGTTTATGCTTATTAATTATTTTATTGGTTTCCTCTACAATTGTTTTGATAACATTTTTTTCGATTTCCTGTTCAAGATTATGCGGCTCTCCGTAGCTTTTCACCACATTACCTCCGCCCTGGTCTCTTCCGAAACGCCCCGCTTGATCTGTAACTTTTTCGCTGAATTTAGTCCTTGCGTCGACGTTCGCAAATTTTTTAATCATTTCCAGTCTCGGAGATTCCATAATTTCTTCAATTACTTCATAAGCTTCGAAGTATCCTGCGTCCGTTACAATAATTATTTCGGACATAGTACCTCCTTTTAATAATTAACTGCAAAATAACTGTTCCACACTTATATTATAATATGTTCTCCTTTTATTTGCCATACCATTTTCAATAAATTTACAATGCTATAAATAAAATATGATAAAAAGATGTAAGTACCGGATAAAAGGTGAGTATTTGTTCAAACAGGATATGTGGGATTGATTTAATGTCTCAGGTTTCGCACTTAGTTCGGTCATTGCGAGACCCTGTGAAAACAGGGTTGTGGCAATCTCGAAATAATATAAAAAGAGAGATTGCTTCGTCATTATCACTCCTCGCCCTGTTAAATCCGGTTTTACCGGGCTGCAGTGCAGCATTTAACGGGGCGAGCAAAGACTTGTAATAGGTGTAAGTGCGAAACTTGATTTTGTAAATTTTGGGAGGGCGCTAATGATATGTATTAAGTAGTCCGGCTACTGTCAACCCTGGTAAGAATAAGTGCTCCCGCTGCGAACAGTACGATTAAAGAAAGGATGCCGTAACGGTTACTGCCGCTCAGTAAGGCAACCATTCCTATCATAAAAGGTCCCAACACGGCTGCAAATTTTCCCAGCATATTGTAGAATCCGAAAAATTCCCCTGATTTATCATCAGGAATCAACCGGGCAAATAAGCTCCTGCTTAATGCCTGTATACCTCCCTGAAAAAGTCCGACCAACACTGCTATTGCATAAAACTGCCATATCTCCTGCATAACAAAACCGAAAATTGTGATAAAACAGTATGCGATGATTCCGATGAGAAGGGCTGTTTTTACACCTATTCTGACACCGATCCATCCGTAAATAAGTGCTGCAGGAAAAGCTACAAATTGTACCAGCAGCAAAGCTGTAATGAGAGAACCTGCAGGAAAATTCATGCTTGCACCGTAATCCACCGCCATTTTTATGATTGTGTATACTCCGTCTATATAAAACCAGTAAGCTATAAGGAAAAGTATAGCCTGCTTGTACTGTTTTATATTTATCAATGTATCTTTAAGCTGTTTCCAGCCTGAGCGGAATGAGTCTATGAAGGATAAAGGAAATTTGTTTTTCGGCTCCTTAACAAAAAGAATGAGAGGGAGGGTGAAAACACCCCACCAGCAGGCAACGGATATAAATGCAATACAAACAGCAGTTGTGCTGTCCGGAATTCCGAAAAATGACGGTTTTAAATACATTAAGACATTTATAAGAAATAAAATTCCTCCACCAATATATCCGAGGGCAAAACCAAGTGAGGAAACGAAGTCCCTTTTTTTGACTGAAGCAACATCGGTAATAAGAGAATCGTAAAACAGGTTGCCTCCGGCGAATCCTGCGTATGCTGTGAAATAAAGGAGGAGAGCCGGCAGCCACTTTCCTTCGGATACGGCGAAAAGAGAGAAGGTGTTTACTATCCCCAGAAATGCAAAACGGAGAAGCATCTTCTTTTTCATACTACCTTTGTCTGCAGCGGCTCCCAAAAAAGGTGCAAGTACAGCTATTATGACTGCTGAGAGAGAATTGGCTGTACCAAGATAGAAAGTGCTTTTTTCAAAACTGAGATTAACAGCCCAGAACTTTTTGAAAAATAGCGGGAAAAATCCCGCCATAACGGTAGTGGCGAAAGCACTGTTTGCCCAGTCATAAAAAGCCCATGCCCAGACTGTCTTTTTTTCATCCTTCATTTTGCTTCTTCCTGCTTGCCGTAAAAAAAGATTACGCAATATGTCTGTATGTTAATTCACAGGCGATAATCTGTCTATGAATTTTGAGAGTGGTGTTTTGAAGCATCTAGTAATGATAACGAGGAAAATTTAAATAAAAAGAATATATTTTTTTCGGAATAGCATGTTTTTAATTCTTTGTAGAATATTCTACATTCGTGAGAATATCTTTCACACCTAATAAAATCACAAAATATAGTTTTTCTTGTATATCAATATATTAAGATAAGCCGATGTTTTGGCATGTTTTATGCTTTATATATTACTAAATAACTTTATAGGAGGAACTAAATGAAAAAAACAGCAATCATTTTAGGAATACTGGCACTTGGTGTCAGTGTTGCAATAGCTTATGGTCCCGGTATGGGAAGAGGCTATCAGCAAGGTGGAATGCATGGTTACGGACATCCCGGAGGAATGATGGGTGGATATTATGGTCAGTCCCAAGGTACACCGGGTTACGGAAGAGGCATGATGCCGGGTTACAATTGCCAAGGGCCTTACAGCTATGGCAATCAGCAAAGTGGGCAAATTGGTAAAGATGAAGCGGAAGGTAAAGTAACCAGCTTTATGAATAATAATCTCAAAGGTTTCAAAATTGTAGATCAGGAACAAATTTCCGTATCCAGAGGATCTATTCATCAGTTTACAGTAGAAGATGATAATGGAAATCGTTTTCTGCTCAGGGTTAATCCGTTTGGTTATGTTGTGGGGCCTTTCCCTGCAGGAAATTTTAGCCAGCAGTAGAAGAGGGCTCTGCTCTATTTCTGCGTGCTTTAAACATTAAAAGTAAAATTTACAGGAGGTAATATTATGAGATTAATGAAAAAAATGCTTTATACTGTAATGGCTGCTATGACACTGTTTGCTGTTGCAGCTTGTGGGGGCGGTTCCGGTTCTTCAGGTGATTCAACACAGAATTCAGGGACAAATGATAGCACACAAAGCTCGGGTGGTTCTTTGTCAGGCGTGGTTATTGACGGGTATTGGCAAGGTGCTGAGGTGTTTATGGACTTCAATGGTAATTTTGAACATGATGAAAATGAGCCTTTGGTTACTACAGACGCGTATGGTCAATACAGATTTGAGAATCTGGACAATGATTCATTCGGTCATCCGGTTGTGGCAAAAGGTACAGCAGGAGTTACTTATGATGACGGCTTGGGACAATATTTAGCGGATAATATTACCATGGTTTCTCTTGATAACGGCTCAATGCGTGTGGTCTCACCTTTTACGTCCCTTCATTGGTACTATATGAATAACGATAATATAACTTTTGAAGAAGCTCGAAATAAAGTGATAAAAGAGTTTGGATTACCATCCCATCAGGCAATTTTTGAGGATTTTGTAGAAAAAAGCTATGACAATACCTCATACCAAAATATGGTAAACACATCCATGAGAATGGGAGAATACATGGGTTATTACTTTACTTCAGACAACAGTACAACCAATATGAGACAACAAATGATGAGCGGTTTCACTTATATGCACCAGAACGTAGGCTGGGATAATTTTACTGATGACAGTTTTGCACCCGCCATGGGAATGATGCGTGATAACTATCCTATTAACGGTATGCCCGGAATGGGAATGAGTAACTAATTTTTGCTCAACGTTCATAAATAATTTCTCAAAAGAGGGTAAGCATTGCTTGCCCTCTTTTTTTTATCTGCAGATATAATCTATGCTGCCAGTGGAGCAATATTCCGCTGGCAAGCTACAGAAAGTCTTCAGCTCAGAGTTTCTGCTAAAAAGGAAAAAATGGGGGCATGTAAATAGTGATTACTTAGTTGCTGTGCAGTTTGACTTTAAGGTATTTAATTTTATGATCTGCACTTTTCATTCTACTGCAGGTTATTGTGCCTAATCACTATATTCCCTTCCAATCAAAAAGTTGTGAAGGTTTTAATCCCTTACAGCTTAGGGTGAAATTTATCCAACTGAGAGTACAGTTATTCAAAGCTCTCCTGCGTTTTTTATGAGTGTTTACACATCGACTAGATTTGAAACACGTTGAGATTTCATTGCAATGTTGTGTGATGGATAAAAAAGTTCTATAGTTAGTTATGAGGTAATTTTTTTTACCTATTTAAACATTTGTTTTTTTGGTATCGGGTGTTTGTAAACTTGAACCGTTGATTCTAAGTTTCCCTTTATAAGTAACCTGGGATTTTTGATTGGTAGTTATCAAAGAATGAATGAGGATAAATTTTAGTATGAAGAGCAGAAAACTGTCTCCGATTCAGCTTTTGTCCATTGGTTTTGTTCTTTTAAGTCTGACCGGCGGTTTTATTTTATGCCTTCCGTTTTCTTCTGCCTCCGGGGGGAGTACCCCCTATTTAGATGCCCTTTTTACTGCGACATCAGCTGTGACTACAACCGGATTAATTGTTGTTGATACAGGCTCACATTACAATTTATTCGGTCAGCTGGTAATCTTGATACTTTTCCAAATCGGCGGCCTCGGCTACATGCTTTTTTTTGTGGTTATTGCCTTATTCTTAGGGAAAAGACTTACCTTGCATAATACATTACTTTTGCAGGAAACGGTAAAAAAGCCCATTAGAATCGAAGTTATCAAATTTTCCAAAATGATTTTATTGTTTACATTTGCCGTCGAACTTATAGGAACAGTTGTGTTATCTCTTTATTTTTCCAATTATTTCCCGATGCCGCATGCAGTATATTCTGCTTTTTTTCATTCTGTGTCAGCTTTTAACACTGCAGGTTTTTCTATTTATTCAGATAGTTTAAGTCAATTCAACAACAGTCTGATGCTCAATATTGTTATTATTCTGATTTTTTCTGCTGGGTGTTTAGGATTTTGGGTGGTATTTGACACTTATCGGCATATTAAAAACAAATTCAGAAAGAAAAAGCCCTCGCATCTATCGGTACAAAGTAAACTCGTTTATTGTTTGGCATTTATTTTTTTTATTGTCGGAACATTTGTAATATATTTTTCAGAAGACTGGTCAGCTATGATGCCGTTTAGGGAAAAATTACTCAGTTCTGTGTTCCAAACCTTAACTGCTGTCAGTACAACAGGTTTTAATACGATAGATATTGGTGCAATGAGTGTAACAGGTTTAGTTTTAATAATCGGTTTTATGTTTATAGGAGCAGGTCCGGGCGGTACAGCCGGAGGAATCAAAATAACCACTCTTGGAGTATTACTTGCTTCTTTGTCTTCTATATTAAGTCAGAAAGAAAGGGTTAATATTTTCAACCGAAATATCAGCCTTGAAATTGTTCAGCGGGCATTTGCTATTTTTTCACTGGCAGCAATTTGGGCATTCATGACTCTTGTTGTTCTATCTTTTACTGAAGAAGCTCCGTTTATTCAGATTTTATTTGAAGTGTTTTCAGCATTGGGAACAGTGGGTCTTTCCACTGGAATAACAAGTGATTTGAGTGCAATCGGAAAATGTTTTATCATTGTAACCATGCTTGTTGGCCGGATTGGGCCTTTGGGTATAGGTCTTTCCATCTTTTCAAAGCACCGTGAATTGGTAAGATACCCCAAAGGCAAAATATTTGTTGGATAAATAAGTGGCAGGGAGATTTAAAATGAAACAGTTTGCAGTTCTTGGATTGGGAAATTTCGGTTTCAGTCTCGCCGTTTCTCTTGCCGAAAAAGGTCATGAAGTTTTGGCAATAGATTCAGATGATGAGCGGATTGAAGAGATCAAAGATTTGGTTACGCATGCTGTTGTTTATGATGTCAAAACAGCAGATTTTTTAAAAGAGTACATAAAACCGGATATCGATGCCGTCATATTAAATCTTGGTGAGAGCCTGGAAGCAAACAGTATAGCAATATTTCACCTAAAAGAGATCGGTGTCCAAAATATTATTGTCAAGTCCGTAGACCCACTGCAGAGTAAAATTTACAAAAAAATGGGAGCGACAGATATAATAAATCCGGATAAATTAGGAGGGGAAAATCTGGCAGAGCGGTTGTGTACATCAAATTTGATTGATTATATTCCTCTTGCGCCTGAATATGGTATATATGAAGCTGCTGTTCCAGATAAATTTGTGGGAAAGTCAATTAAGGGAATTGCTTTTAGAAAGAAGTTTAACATAGAAATAATTGCTATTAAAAACGTTTTAACTGAAAAGATTACGTTTATTCCCGACCCTGACTCAAAAATAGAACCTGATTCAGTTCTTATATTCATTTGTAAAAAAGATGATTTTGATAGATTGGGTTTTTGAGTGAACCGTTAAGATTCTGGGTATATTGTTGCAAAAATGTGCAATGATACGGACAAATATTTTAAAAGCACTTAAAGAGCTTTTAGAAAAAAGACCGGTAAATAATGATTTTCTCAAACACACCGATGTGTTTGCCATTTGTCTAAGGCATTCAACCTGTGTGAATTTTGCTATATTCAACAGGGCAGGCAGGGCAAGCCTCCCAGCCCATCCTAATTCTTTAATAGGAGGGGAGTTAAGTGCCTCCCCTAATTTAGGGGAGAATAGGTGAGGTATTTATTCAAAGCTTTCCTCTTTTTTGCTCTAAACCTTCATAAACACTCCGATGTGCATTAATTGCACAATCCGGGTAATATTTGCACATGCCGAATATATGTGATTTTGCAAATATGCTGTATTATAAGTAATATATACAATTATGCTCTTTTGGCACATTTAGTGCTCTTATATATGTATTACAAAACCAAAAGGAGGAAACATTATGAAAAAGTTACTTATTTTAGCAGCAATCACGGTATTCGGAGCATCGCTGGCTTTGGCACATGGTAACGGCTACGGCAGAGGTTATGGAATGGGACCAGGAATGATGGGACCAGGATACGGACAGGGACAAGGATATCATCAGGGATACGGGCCTGGCAACTGTATGGGTAATGGTTTTCAGGGTGCCGCTGAACAGATGAGTGAAGACGATGCCAGGGAAGCTGTACAGAATGTAATTGCAACGAATTTCAAAGGGTTTAAGGTTAAAGAAGTTGAGCAATTCCGCATGCCTATGGGAACAATGTATGAAGTGGAAGTAGTTGACGGAAATGATAACAGATTGGAGTTCCATGTAAACCCGTGGGGCAATGTTATGGGACCTTTTAACGAAGGTTACAGAAATCAGGATTAAAGAAAGGCGTTAATCGCCTTTCTTTTTTTCTTTGTTTACATATTTTATATTTGCGAGGAGGTAAATTATGCATGGTTATAACGGATACGGTTTTGGTATGGGGCATGGAATGGGCTTTGGATGGATAATCTGGATCGTAGTAATAGTTTTGATAATTTTTTTATTGGTAAAGCTTTATGGCAGCCAAAACAATTCCACAGGCAGAGAAGAAGACAGGGCTCTTGAAATACTTAAAGAGCGGTATGCAAAGGGTGAAATTGACAAACAGGAATTCGAGGAAAAGAAAAAAGATTTAAGGTGACATCTGCCGTTAGACAGATGTCACCTATTGTAATTCTAATTTCCGGTTAATTTTTCCATTTCTTCCGGATATCTGTTGCCGATTATTTCTATTTCTGAGATTGCGTTATTAATTTCTTCCAGGTCACTTTTTGAAAGTTCAATGTTAGCAGCCTCAACATTTTCCTTGAGGCGACTCAGCTTTGTAGTTCCGGGGATTGGGACTATCCAGTCTCTCTGGGCTAAAACCCAGGCAAGGGCTATTTGAGCAGGTGTTGCACCCTTTTGCTTACCTATTTCGGTAATGAGGTCTACTAAAGCCTTATTTGCTTTCATTGCTTCCGGTGTAAAGCGTGGCAATTTGCTTCTGAAATCTGAGCTGTCAAATTTGGTGTTTTCATCCATCTTACCGGTGAGAAATCCTTTCCCTAAGGGACTGTAAGCTACCAACCCGATACCCAGCTCTTCCAGTACGGGGAAAACATCTTTTTCGTGCTTTCTTGTCCACATTGAGTATTCGTTTTGAAGAGCAGCGACAGGTTGAACCGCATGTGCACGGCGAATAGTTTCCACACCTGCTTCTGATAGTCCGAAGTATCTCACTTTACCTTCTTTTATAAGGTCTTGGACAGCACCGGCAACGTCCTCTATTGGTACATCGGGATCTACTCTGTGCTGATAAAAGAGATCGATTACATCTGTTTTAAGTCTTTTGAGAGAGGCATCACACACTTTTTTTATGTGCTCAGGTTTACTGTTTAGCCCCTGCCATCCAGCAGAACTATCCGGATTGATATTAAAGCCAAATTTGGTAGCTATAATAGCTTTATCTCTGACAGGTGAAAGGGCTTTGCCTACCAGATCTTCATTTGTAAAAGGACCGTAAACTTCGGCTGTATCAAAAAAGTTTATGCCTAAATCTAAAGCCTGATGTATGAGTTTTATCATTTCATTTTCATCTTTCGGTGGTCCGTATGCAAAGCTCATACCCATACAGCCTAAACCGATAGCAGAAACCTTTAAACCACTCATTCCAAGTTCACGAGTTTTCATTATTGACTCCAATTAAAATATTTGTTGATCTTAAATTGCTGATTTCAAGACATCCACAATATCTTCTTTGGTCATTGGCGGACGACCTGGAAGATTGCCGTTTTCATCGTGAATGATGTGTAACGTGTCCTCAGCGTATGTGGACAGCAAATCATCGCCAATTCCAAGCTCGGTAAGACTTGTTGGGCAATTTATCTTTTTGAGGAAAGTTTCAAATCGTTTTATACCTTCAAATGCACAATCCAGGCCATTCTCATCTTTTGCCTCGATACCGAAAATTCGATTAGCAAACTGAACAAACTTACTTGGTCTATCTTTTGCTGCAAAACGCATCCAGGAAGGATTAATTGCAGCCAAACCTGCTGCATGGGGGATGTCGTGATAAGCTGACAGTGTGTGCTCTATCATATGTACAGGTGCAAGAAAATTAACGCCTGCCTGCACCCAGCCATTTAAAGCAACAATAGATGCCCACTGAATCTGAGTACGAGCTTCAAGGTCGCTGCCGTCTTCAACAACTTTTGGGCCATATTCCATAGCTGTGAGGATTACTCCTTCAGCGAAGCGGTCCTGAATCGGTGTGCCGTCAATGCCGTTAAAATAACCTTCGGTTACATGAGTTATCAAATCACAAACGCCGTATGCAGTATGGTTTTTAGGTACAGTGAGTGTAAGTTCCGGATCCACAAGAGCTACTGCCGGATAAAGATTTTCGTTTTGTATAGGTGATTTTTGTTTGCTGTCCGTGTTACTTATTACGGCGCCCATATTCATTTCAGAACCTGTAGCTGCCAAAGTTGGTACAGTTATTATGGGAAGTGCTTTTGTGGGTACATAAACATCCTGCTGGCCGTGAAATATCATGTCCCATGGATCACCATCATAATAAAAAGCAGCTGCAATAACTTTTGAAGCGTCCATTACACTACCACCGCCAAGGCCTATGACGACATCACAGTCATTTTTACGGGCTATCTCAGCTCCTTGCCTTACAGAAGTTATTCTTGGATTTGGCTCTACTCCGCTACACTCTGCATAATCAACACCTGCTTCTTTTAGACTTGCAACAGCTTTATCAAAAGTTCCATTGCGTTTTACACTCTTGCCTCCGGTGACAAGAAGAGCTTTACTGCCATATTGAGATGTTACTTTTCCAAGCTCAGCAAGTTTACCTGCACCAAAATTAAGTCTGGTTGGATTGAAATATTCAAAATTCATCATTCTTGTCCCCCTTCGATTTTTTTATGTTTTAAATATAGTCACAATTTGTCTATATTGTTAGACCAATACTACTTTATTTTTGCCTAATCCTACAAAAAATTGTTGTTTTGGTTGTTTTGATTGAAGAAGTCATTACATTAGTATTAATAATTATAAGGAGTCGTAAATATGTCAAATGCGGATAAAAAGACAATTGAAGCTGATGATTATACAGATGTTGTAAAGAAAAAACTTAAAGAGAATATTATACGATTCGCCGAAGGGAACAATAAATTGGAAACTAAGATTCCCGGGCTTGATTTACACAGATGGGATCATCCAACCAGACCTATAAGCTATATGATGGCACCCAGTATATGTCTTGTAATCCAAGGAGAAAAACATGTATTACTTGGTGAAGATTCCTATGCTATTGATGAAAATCATTTTCTTGTAACATCACTAGATTTGCCTGTAATAGCAAGTATAACAAAAGCTGATGAAGACGAGCCTTATTTAGGGATTACTTATGTATTAGACCATAGGGTGATAACCAATTTAATGGTGGAGAGCAGGCTTGCTCTGGAAAATTCCAATAAAGAATCCACCAGCATTACGGTCAGCAGGATACAGCCTTCTGTTTTGGACTTGTTTTTGCGCCTTTTAAACCTGATAGACGAACCTGAACATATATCTGTTATTGCTCCTTTAATACAGAAGGAAATAATTTTTAGATTGTTGATCAGCGAGCAGGGGCCAAGGCTAAGGGAAATAGGGCTGTCAACAAGTCATGAATATCAGATTGCAAGAGCAATAGACTGGATGAAACAAAATTATGCATCAAGGATGAGTATTGACAAACTTGCTTCCCGGGTGAAGATGAGTACATCTGCCTTACACTTTCATTTCAGACAGATGACAAATATGAGTCCTCTTCAGTATCAGAAATGGCTCCGATTGCATGAAGCTCGAAGGTTAATGTTTACAGAAAAAGTGGATGCTTCAAATGCCGCTTTTGAAGTTGGCTACGAAAGCCCTTCTCAGTTTAGCAGAGAATATAAGCGGATGTTCGGCAATCCGCCTCTTAAAGATATAAAACAGTTGAACGACGATATTGCAGTTTCACAGTAGCCTTATAACCAAGGGCGGATATGTATTGTTAGCATAGAAATCCGCCGGCGATTTCGGGGAATTCTATTTCGGCGTTGGCAAACGTATCAAAATATGTGCATAGTTTACAGACAATAAACAAAAATATTGGTAAATTGTAAGAAAATATTCCTTTTTCAGGATTAACTAATTAATTTCTGTTTGGCATTGAATTCCGATTATAGTGTTTTAAACTACTATTAAATTCTACTCATAAGAGACAAAAAACCAATTCAGGAGAAATCTCTATTCAGGAGGGTTTATCAGTCCACTGACTGATAAACAGCGAAGCTGTGTTTATTCCTTATTACCGGGATACATATCTGTGGTTACTTTCATTATTATTCTGATTATTTTGCATGATCAGCCTCCCTGTTAATCAATCTATAACAGATTGATTAATTCCGGTGATTCGGACATAACTTCAAGATTGTGTTTTCTCTGAAAACAGGAACTACCAGTAAGTTATGGCACCATTCTCAGAATTCAAGGCCAAATTTATAATTTAAGGCAGGTATGACAGTAATTTCAACCGCAGTTTCTGCTATCGGTTGGATGATGTTGTTATAAGTTGTCTTCAATCCTTTCTGAAATATTTTCAAGTAAGCGTTTGCCGTGTATTATCGCGACAATCAGTATTCGCTCAGACTCAACTCTATACACCAAAGGCCCTCTATTGCCTAAGGCGACCACTTTACTTCGAGGTTCATTTGTTGAGTTTCCTTTCCACTTCTCCTTGACTAACAACCCCTTCCTTTTCGGCACGTTCAAAACCTCTGCGGATTTTTTCGGCAACGTATAAATGATACTGGACATCCTCCAATGAACAATCGTCAGGAAGTTTATCCAGGAGTGCCTTTACCTCTTCTTTGGCTGTACTCATGACACGCACCTCTTAGCTTAAAGCATATAGCAAATTATTATATAGTTCCGTATATCATTTATTGTTTCAATGATAGCTTGGCAATTAAGTCATATCAAGTATAAATTTCTCAGCTGTATAATACCGCAAATTTAAATAATGCTGAAAGTTCCTTCGGCAATTCTCTGGGATTCCTGTTTGCAACTTTCTCCATTTTTAGTATGCAACAAATACTCTTTCAGAATTTGTATGTATAAGAATTTTTTACATTTCTATTAAATTCTCTTTTTTTCCTCTTGGAGTAGTTGCTTTGCCTCTGACAACAATTTCAACTGTAGTTTTTTAACGTGCTTTTTAGCGGCCCCCCGCCTTTTGTGATCTGCTGCAATAGACTTGTTAACAGATGGTTCTATAATGTTATATTGGTTACTCAAAGAGTTTTAAAAACTGTATTCGTTGTTCTTTTTCTTTTGCTAATCTTTCTCTGAAACGATCAAGTAACATATCCCTTAAATCTCGACCATGTTTTGAAATTTTTGTTCCAAGGCTTGGCAAATCTTCCCCTGGCTCCGGTTCAGCTATCCCAAATTCAAGAATACCACAAGCTACTGCGACTCCAATACTGCCAAACAGAATCCTTTTATTATCGGGAACAGACAGTGCTTTTAAATCAGAGAGAGGTGCCCTTTCAATGACATGGGATAAATCGACAAAATAATCATACTCAATATCTCCGGTCAAAAAATGATCAAAGCAACGGGCAAGTATAGATGCCTTTTCGAATGCGTCTATCTTATCTATGAGAAGCAATAAGTGTTCACCCACTTTTCTTTTAAAATTTTTGTCATCTTGTATCTTTTTGCGAAACGATTCCTTGCTACCTTCTCCAGTCCTTTCAAGCGCAATAAGAAATCTAAGAATTTTGTGGTGAAGCATTCGATCCGAAATCGAACGTCCAATTGAGACACCTTTGGCAATCCAACCTACGCAAGGAATATCCTTCAGAATACCTTCATCGAGAACTTGGTCTAATGAGAAATCAAGGATTTCGGCAGGGAGTTCCAGATAGCCAGTCTCTGCGACTGTCACCGCAAGATTATCAGAAATGTTTTTTTCCATGTTATTGTTGTTCATTTTTTATCCTAACCCAAGTTTGCCAAAAAAATGCGTAATGTATTGATATGTATAGAAGTGGGTTTGAAATTATTCACTACAGACTTTTTTATTACGTAAAATTTTGTATGAATACCCCAGGGCATTATAAATTGACTTCTGGTGTTCTTCAGCCTTAGATGTGACC
>Ga0247721_100078_pt1 | contig 47105 bp, 41 predicted proteins | sample MSEWel2017_08_16_FD_189089 | JGI IMG/M metagenome (GOLD analysis project Ga0247721, IMG submission 189089) | Subsurface sediment microbial communities from gas well in West Virginia, United States - MSEEL Well Study Marcellus 3H_2017_08_16 | ecosystem: Environmental > Terrestrial > Deep...
ATAGCAGAAGTGCAAGCGGTGTCAACACTAAATTCTGTGTTAGGTCACTACAAATGGAAAATCAGCCAATTTTTATAGTATTACTTAACTATCAAGCAAAATATCAGTATTTTACAAAGATCTGTTCGATCCAACTTAACCCTGCAACTATTATAGAACACTGTGTTGGCAAAGTTGGGTTAAACCCATCATCCATTACGGCATTTTCCGCAGCGCTTCCTGAATTATTAAAAACTTTCCAATATTTTTAAGGTGAACAGGACATAAAAAAATCCCGGCTAATTGCTTCAAGAGGGGAGGAGGGAAGAAGCGTCTGAATAGCCGGGCAAATTATTATCTTTATTTTCAATGATTAATATAGTAAAATATTAATCATTATCAAGACTTTTTTTGTTTTTTTTATCATAAAGATGTGAAAGAAAAGGCTGCAGGTTTTTCTTAAAAATATTATCCCAGCTGTAATTTTTTATAACTTTCCGAAAAAAAGTTGCGGTGAAGGAAGTTTTTAAAAATTCAATAATTTTTTCAGCGACACTTTCCGGTTCTTCGTCCAGTTTAAAATAGTTAACACAGTCCTCGCCTATTGTTTTGAAAGGCGGTATATCTGAGCAAACAATCGGTAATTTTATCATACCTGCTTCCAGCAGAGGAATACCAAAGCCTTCGTGAAGACTTGGGAGAAAAAGTATGTCTGAAATCAAATAGAAGTCCCTGATATTAAGCCTGTTTGAATTTATAACTTCTCCTGATTTAAGCTGGTATTCGGCAAGAATTATTACATTATTTTCAATGTTAAAATCAATTATCATCTGCTTTAAATTATTATAATATCTTTTTGTTCCTCCTTCATGGGGATCGAAAGCTCCTGTAACAATTAAAATTGCGTCCAAACCTTTTTTTATTAACTCTGCCGTAACTTTTATGGAAAGTTCTATATTTTTTCTCGGATGAAGTCTGGATGGCTGTACCATTATAAAATCTGCCTGCAGCAGGTTTCGTTCATCAATAATTTTAACAGAAGAATCATCCAGCTCGTAAAAGCTTTTTGGGTCAATTCCGTTAGGTATTACTGTGACACAGTCATTTTTACCGTAAAGCTTTTCAAAGTCACTTTTTCTGCTTTCAGAAACTGTAACATAAGTGATCTTTTTGTTAAACTGCCGTAGTATATTATAAATGTCATGGCTGAACCTTTTACTCAGATTTTTGTAAAAAAATAAGCAGTCATGATTCCAGCTTACAATTTCTATGTCATTTTTTTTAGCAATTTCATGTATTGCGTATGTCAACGGCATATTGTAACGCATAGTAAGGATGTTGTGGACGATTAAGATATCAAAGGGTTCCAGATCTTTTAACAGGTAATACTTAATTTTGTCTTTCAGATTGTAAAATAACTCTTTTTCCCCTTTTAAATACATCCTTACCGACTTTTCCACTGTTTTTTCCTGCGAACCTAAGAGCGGATTAATTTCCACAGGGATATGTCTGGCAAACTGCCCTCCGGACCCTGCAAATATCTTTACGTTATTGAAATTGCGGCTGAAAAGCAGAGCCTGCTGTCTGAGTATCTCCTCCACACCTCCAACAACAGGCGGAGAAGAGTAGTGCAGGAGAGCAATATTCATCCTGTGCATTTCAGCAACTCTTCAATGATAGATCTTTTATGAGATCAAGCAGGTGAAACTCCAGAACCTCGTATGAAAAAAAGCGCTTCCCAAGGTTGTAGTTTTTCTCAACCATATGTTTAAGTTTCTCGTTATCTTTCAATAAATTCAAAGCGTTCCGGACAGTTTCTTCAGTAACAAAACCGTTAAACGTTATTACGTCAAAGTTTTTCGGCTCAATGTCAGCTATAAATATCGAATATCGATTAACAATTATTGGCTTTTTATGATAAATCGTTTCGAGAAAAGCATTCCCGAATCCTTCATAGCCCGAAGGATAAGTTATTATATCCGCACAATCGTATATGTTGCCTATTGTGTATTTTTTATGGTTATTTTTATTTACGTTTCTTTCGGAGCCAATATATTTATCAAGGGAGACAATTTCCACGCCAAGCATCTCGGAATAATTTTTTATTCTTTTAAAATAATCTTCCCCCTCGTCAGCTGCGGCGTGAGAAATAAAAAGCTTCGGTTTTTCCAGATTCATGAGAGACACTGCTTCAACAGCCCGTTCAATCCATTTTCTCGGTACTACGCGTGTGGGTTGCAAAACCATAATCTCGTTTTCTTTAATCCCGGCAAGTTTTCTGATTTCGCTGCATGTTTTGGAAGAGGTCTTTTCTGGTTCTTTCGCAAAATCATATACGTTTGGAATCACAATGTTAGAAACCCCTTTTCTCAGACTGAGCTGCTCACTTGCCATTGAGTTTATAGTCACATGCCTTATAGAAGGGAGTTTAGGAGGGAATGCGCTGTCAAGGTAGTCTTTGGCTGCGTTTATTATAAATCTGTCCCTTTCCCAATAGAAATCGTGGTGGTGAGCTATAACCGGAAAACATGTTTCAACAGTAAATTCGGTTATAGCCAGTCCCAGCGGAATATTCATCGGAATGGCCAGAGCATTCTCCACAATGAGTACATGGATATCAAATTCTTTTATAAATTTATAAATATTTGATTTTAGAAAATCGCTTATTTTGTTGACTTTCGCTGATGTTTCAGGAGTTCTGCGTGTTGAACCTATACATTTCTCCTGAATTTCTTTGATTTCCGGATGATCAAAAAAGGCTTCCGGGACAATCATTGATTTACAAGGTTCTCTGTCGGATTTCCCCGCAAAATAAAAGCAGTTAAAGTTATTTCTTTCCAATACCTGTGCCCATTTTTCTATTTCCAGAGACACGCCGTCGGTTCCTTCAATTCTGGTGGAAATAAATCCTATATTTCTTATATTATCCATTTTTTATTCTTCCATAATCATCTTCATACCTTATTATATCATTCTCCTCTAATTTATCACCCATCTGTACTTCGAAAAAAATCAGTTTTATATTTGACGTGTTACTGATTCTGTGTTTTGCTTCTATGGGAATATGATACATTTTGCCCGGACCTGCCTCTATGATGCCATCTTCAATCTGCACTTCACCTTTTCCCTGTATTACTGTCCAGTATTCGTCCCTATACAGATGCTTTTGCAGACTCAGACGTTTGTGAGGAAGGACTTCTATACGTTTTAATTTATAATTTTCTCCACTGTCAATTACCGTGAAACTTCCCCACGGCCTGTTTTCTGTATAAAATTCTTTCTGATTCATTTGTTCCTCCATTATTTAGTTCTGGTTAGTTTAGAGTTAATGTCAGCCCGGATTTTATGGGAGTGATTTTATCTTTGCATACATTTTTTAAAGCAAATAATCCGTTTAAACCGGTACAGTGACCGGTAATGATATGTTTTATGTTGTATTCGTTCAACTTTTCAGCAATTTCAGTTATCTCATCTTCACTGCTTCTGAAAAGATGAAAACCACCTATGAGGTTTTTAATAGTATTGATTCCTGTTGTTGCAACAGCGGTTTTTATAACATTCAATATCCCTCTGTGGGAGCATCCTGTGATTACTGTTAATCCGTCGTTTTCCTGTAAAATCAAAAACATTTCATCTTTAAAAGGATCTTTTAAATATTTTTCGCCATCGTTAATATATAAATTTTTATCAGAATCAAAGTCATCGTAGCGGTTTATATGGGTAAAAATGATTTCCGGTGTCAAATGGATTGAATCATTTATGTAGTAAAACTTTAAGTTTTGCGTCTTTAGCATTTGGTTTTCAATGCCTATGTATTTGTATTCGTTTTCCGTATTTTTCTTTCTGTGATCATCAGTTATGTTAGTGCTGCAATACACATCAGGTTTGTTTTTCTTGTCACTGATATATTTTAGTCCGCCTGTATGATCGTAGTGACCGTGGCTCAGAAATACTGCATCCAGCGTTTCCAAAGATTTTTCGAGGATTCCGGCATTGTGTCTCATTGATACCGTTTGTCCCGTATCGAATAGGAAATTATAGCCGATAAAATTTATCAGACATGAAAAACCGTGTTCAGCAAGGAGGTTTCGGGAATCGGTATAATTGTCCGTCAAGAAAGTCACTTCCATAAAATTTAACCTTTCTGCAGCTTGCCCAGGATCTTGTTTTCATATTCCAGGTGGGCAGATGTTTTTCCTTTTTTCTCCATTAACATATTGTAATGAAGTATTTTCTCATTAAGCTTAACTTCAACTTTTCTGTATTCTTTGTCATCATAACAGTATTCCAGCAGATCTTCCAGCTTCTTTATTTCTTTTTTCAGGTTTATCTCTTCAGGTAAAACCCCTGAATTTTTTAATAATATATATCCTGCGCGCAGTTCTTCGGGGATTCTGCTCAGATCTTCCAGGTATAAAGGTTTACCTTTACCTTTGATATTATCCAGCTCACCATTTTCAATTGCTTCTTTTATTTTATTCTCGGCCAGTGCTGTAACTGCATCCATCGATTTAACCTGCGACTTTTTTGATATTATAAAAATCAGGCGGTAATATTCAAGAAAAAACTATTGAAACTGCCACCCGCCCATTTTTTTAAGAGCTATTGATTTAATGTGTTTCACATAATTAAAAAATGTTGACAAATGGAAAAGATTTTTATACTGTCGATTGTCGACAACGGGGTGAAACAGTGGAAGTTCTCGAAAAAAATACGTACAAGGATCTTGTGGTAAAACAAATTTATCATATGATACTCAATGGCGAAATGAACAGCGGCGACCGTGTTGTTGAAAGCAGTTTGTCAAAAAATCTCGGGATAAGCAGGGCACCGGTCAGAGAGGCTCTCAGAGAGCTGATTACCGAAGGCATCCTTAAATACAAACCACAGGTTGGTTACTATGTTACCGAGATTACAAAAGAACAGATACTCGATACCTATGAAACGAGAGGATTGTTAGAGGGCTATGCTATAAGGACTGCTCTTGATTTGTTCAGCGGGAATGATCTTGATAATTTAAAAAAATATATAGATGACATGGAATTCTTTGCTTATGAAGGAGAACATTTAAAATTTATTGAAGCGGGAGGTAAATTTCATGAGTATATGTTTTGTAAATCACCGAATATTGAACTGGTTGAATTTACAAAAAAGTTGTCACACAAGTCTCATATATTTTTTAATAAATACTGGATGAAAATCTACAGTCCTGAAAATATAAGAAAACGCCATGAGTGTATTATTGACACCATATGCAAAAAGGATGGCGGAATGCTGGAAACTGTTATCAGGGATCATTATATGTCAACTGCAGCAAAAATATCAGAAGTGATACAAAAATAATTTAACAGGAGGGCTCTGTGGCCGAAGAATGGAAAGAGCAGCTTAAAAACAGTGTGAACACAGTGGAGGATTTGGAGAAAATTGTCAATTTAACTGATGATGAGAGAAAAGCTTTGACCTCTCTTAAAACAAAGTGGGGCGCAACACCTTATTATGCTTCGCTGATGGATAAGGATGATCCTAACTGCCCGGTTAGAAGGCAGATTATTCCTTCTATGGAAGAGACAAAAAACGTTTACGGTATGGATGAATATCTTGTGTGGAAAGAGAACAGAGCAGTTGGTGAGAAAAGGCCGGACAGTATAGCCAGACAATATAAAGACAGAGTAGCTTTTACTGTAATTGAAGTATGCGGGATTTATTGCAGGCATTGTTTTCGCAAAGAAGTGGTTGTCAGTCAGAATCTGAAACTGAGATTTGATGTGGATGAGGGGATTGAATGGATCAGACAGCATGAAGAAGTAAGAGATATTCTTATTACTGGCGGTGATCCTTTTCTTCTTAGCGATGAAAAGCTGGACTATATTATTAAAAGTCTTCAGGATATTGAGCATGTGGAAATGATAAGGTTCGGCACAAGGCTGCCCGTTGTACTTCCTCACAGAATTACAGAAGGTCTGAAAAAGGTTTTAAGCGGTTATCACAGAGTCCCGATATGGGTAAATACCCAGGTCAATCATCCGAAAGAACTGACCGAAGAAGTGAGAAAAGCTGTTTTTGAGCTGCTGAAGTGCGGAGTAAATGTAGGAAATCAAGCTGTTCTTCTCAAAGGGATCAATGATGATGTGGAGACATTCAGAGAGCTTCATCAAAAATTACTCAGATGGAGAATCCGCCCCTATTATGTCTTTTACTGCGAACCGGCGCCGGGTATCGATCATTTCAGAACTCCGGTTCTCAAAGGTGCGGAACTGATAAGGGATGCCATAAGAGGTCATACAACCGGTCTTGCACAGCCTATGTATGTGATTGCAACCAATATAGGAAAAATTCCGCTGATGCCCGATTATTATATTCAGGGAAGTGATGAGGAATACTTTTATCTCAAAAACTATAATGGTGAGGAAACAAAAATACCTAACATGCCGGAATGAATTAGTACTAAGTGCTAAGTGAGTGAGGTAGGGAGAAGTAAAGGTTGTTGAGGTTGAAATGGTTGAGGAAGTTGATGTGGTTGATGGGTGATAGTACGTCTTACGTCTCACGTTTTACGTCTTGAACATTGAACCATGAACCTTGAACGTTGAACAAAAAAGGGGGAAAGGATGCTATCCTCGAGTAAAACGGATATAGACAGATATCTCAAAAAGGCTGATATAACAAAGATTTTTTTCAAGGATTTAAACGGGAGAACAAAAAGCCTTTCCGTAAATCCTTCCGATATGGATAAAATTTTGGAAAACGGTGTAGGTATTGACGGTAGCTCAATTGCCGGTATTGCCACTGTGGACAACAGTGACAGAATACTTAAGCCTGTTGCTGAAAGTTTTAAAATAGTACCTTTTACTGATAAAAAGGTGGCTTTTTTTACAGGTAAACTTTTTGACCAGGGCGGCTCGCGCTCCAGTGTTGATCCCAGGGCTGTTCTGGAAAAGATGATTGAAACAGCCGCTAAGAATTACGGGATGAAATTTACTTTCGGACCTGAGCATGAATTTTTTCTTCTTAAAAGGGACGAGTTCAGCAACGATATACACACGGATAAGCTTGACTATTTCGGTTCCGGTCCCAGTGATTCGGGTGAGATTGTCAGGCACGAAATTGTCAATGTTCTCGAGAAATGCGGGATCAAATTTGAAAAGACTCACCATGAAGTTACATCCTCCCAACACGAAATCAATCTTGAGCCCGGTGAACCTTTGAGTATTGCCGACAGAACCGTTCTCTTTGAATATGTTACCAAGGAAATTGCTGCTGAATGCGGGATGTATGCTACATTTATGTCCAAACCTTTTACAGGGTTTAACAGAAATGCATTTCATATACATGCATCCTTTTCGGATATGGATAATAACAATCTCTGTTATGACGCTGATGATGAATATGGTTTAAGTGAAAAGATGAAGAACTTTATAGGCGGAATTATTAAATATGCCCGTGAATCCTCCATAATATTCGCCTCAACTCTGAATTCTTACAAAGCTTATGTGATGAACCGTGAAGCTCCGATAGTCAGAGGGTGGGGGCTGCGCAACAGAAGCTCCATGGTGAGAATTCCTTATTCCGCCGAACCGGAAGCCACCAGGTTTGAACTCAGATGCTCAGATGCCACCGGTAACGTTTATCTGAAATTTGCAACGCTGATCGCTATGGGATTACGAGGTATCGATGAAAGACTTGATCCTGGTAAACCGGATATGGGAAATACTTACAAAAAAGATTACACTCCGAAAGTACTGGACAGGCGCTTTTTACCGAGGGACTTTTACGAGGCTTTAATGGAGTCGGAAAAGAGCAAGTTTTTAAAGGAAGTGCTCGGTAAAGATCTTTTTAATAACTATATCATACTTAAACTGGCTGATTGGGAAGATCACAGAACAACAATAACCAATATCGAGCATAAAAAATATTTATCGATATAGTGCTAAGTATTAAGTATTAAGTTTCGCACTTATACCTATTACAAGTCATTGCTCGCCCCGTTAAATGCTGCACTGCAGCCCGGTAAAACCGGATTTAACAGGGCGAGGAGTGATAACGACGAAGCAATCTCTCTCTTTATATTATTTCGAGATTGCCACAACCCTGTTTCCACAGGGTTTCGCAAGGATGCCTATAGCATATATATTCGCCAGAGGCGAATGCTAGACATAGCGAAGTGCGAAACTTGAATTAAGTGTTAAGGAGAAGAATCAAAGGTAACTTTATCTGTCTTTTGACAGATGCTATAGCATGACGTACATGTGTAATTCAAAGGTCTTAACACTTAACACTTAACACTAATTCTTGTGTACAATTCTGCCGTTTTTGATAGTGTATAAGGCCATTCCCTGAAGACCGGAACCTAAAAGCGGCGAGTTTTCAGCTTTGGATTTGTTGATATTTTTATGATATAAATAAGTTTTTTCCGAATCTATCACTGTGATATCGGCTATTTTCCCCTCTTTAATTTCCCCTCTGTCTGTCAGTCCTGAGATGATTGACGGCATATAGGACGTTAATTTTACAAACTGCTTTATGTCTATTATATTTTCATTGACCAGTTTAAGTGTAAGCGGTATTAATGTTTGAAGGCCGATAACACCGTTCAAAGCATTGTCGAATTCCACAAATTTTTCATCCGGATGATGAGGGGCGTGATCTGTTGCTATTATGTCGATTGTCCCGTCTTTTAAGGCATCTTTGATACATTTAACATCCTCTTTAGTCCGTAACGGCGGGTTCATTTTGTAATTTGTATCATAATTAAGCAGCTCTTCTTCCGTAAAAGTAAAATGGTGGGGTGCGACTTCACATGTAACATTCAACCCTTTGTCTTTTGCTCTGCGTATCAAATCCACTGAGCCTTTTGTGCTGACATGTGCAATATGTATGTGAGCGCCGGTAAGTTTGGAAAGGAGAATATCCCTGGCTATCATTATCTCTTCTGCCTCTGCGGGTATCCCTTTTAGACCGGTTATTGTTGAAACTTCTCCTTCATTTATCACACCGTTTCCCGCCAGCGATGTATCTTCAGAATGACTTATAATGAAGGTTCCTATACCTGATGCATACTCTAGTCCTCTTCGCATAACTTCACTTGACAGAACGGGCAGGCCGTCATCTGAAAAGGCTATGGCACCGGCTTTTTTCATTTCACCCATTTCAGCAAGCTCTTCACCCTTCATATTCTTTGTTATTGATCCGACGGGAAAAAGGTCTATTTTGCCGTATTCCCGCGCTTTTTCAACCATGTAAGATGTGACGGAATAGTTGTCGTTTACAGGTTTGGTATTCGCCATGGGAAAACAGGTGGTAACTCCCCCGGCAGCAGCTGCGTCACTTCCTGAGACGATGTCTTCTTTATATTCAAACCCCGGATCCCTGAAATGTACGTGCATATCGATAAGACCGGGCAAAATGTAACTACCTTTACAGTCAATTTCCTCTATATTATCAACGGTTTTTATATCGGAGGAAACGCTGGCAATCTTACTATTTTTGATCAATATATCGGCATTATTTTCACTATCGTGATTTATCACTTTTCCGTTTTTTAATAATAAATCCATTATTTGACCTCCGTTTTGATTCCAAGAAGATATAAAACTGCCATTCTTGTTGCTACACCGCTTTCAACCTGATCAAGTATTACCGATTGCGTAGAGTCTGCAACGTTGCTGGCTAGCTCTACACCCCTGTTTATAGGACCGGGGTGCATTATTATCGCGTCTTTCTTTGCAAATTTCAATTTTTCAGCGTTAAGACCGTAAAGTCTTGAATATTCTTTTACTGAAGGAAGGAGTGTTTTGGATTGCCTTTCCATCTGTATTCTCAACATCATTACCACATCTGTGTTTTCCAGAGCTTCTTCAATACTGCTGTATATCTTGAATCCAAAGGGTTCAGGATGCGTGGGCATCATCGTTTTAGGTCCGAAAAGTTTCACATTCATGCCAAGCTTTTTCATTGCCCAAATATTTGATCTTGCCACTCTGCTATGTGTTATATCTCCTATTATCGCAACATTGAGATTAGCAAGATCTTTTTTGTGCTCTTTAATTGTTAATAAATCAAGCAGAGCCTGGGTGGGATGTTCATTCGTTCCGTCACCCGCATTAACCACTCTGGCGCAAGTGTTTTCCGCAATGAATTTGACCGAACCAGAAAAGGAATGTCTTACCACGAAAACATCAGTGCCCATGGATTCGATATTTTTTACCGTGTCAATCAGTGTTTCCCCTTTGGACGTGCTGCTGGCTGAGGAAGAAAAATTTATTGTATCAGCAGAAAGCCTTTTGCCGGCTATTTCGAAAGATGTACGGGTTCTCGTTGACGGCTCGAAAAAAAGATTTACTACTGTTCTGCCTTTCAGTGTAGGAACTTTTTTGACATCCCGTTTGCCTATTTCTTTAAATTTTTCTGCAGTTTCAAGAATAAACAAGATTTCTTCAGCGGTGAGCTCTTTTAATCCCACCAGATCTTTCCTGTTAAAACTCATATTTACACTCCGTCTTCATTTTTTTCAATACTGACAGAATCCACTTCGTCCAATTCTCTGAGTTTCACATTGATCTTTTCATGAAGACTCGTCGGGACATATTTTCCCGTAAAGTCGGCTTGTATCGGCAGTTCTCTATGTCCTCTGTCTATAAGAGAGGCGAGTATTATTTTTTCAGGTCTGCCGAAATCGATAATTGCATCCAGAGCTGATCTGACAGTTCTTCCTGTAAAAATTACGTCGTCTATTAAAATAATATTTTTCCCCTTTACCCTGAAGTCAACTTCAGTACCGGATAATAGAGGATAATCGGCTATCTCCGTTAAATCGTCTCTGTAAAGGGTGATATCCAGATATCCGACAGGTGCCTTTTTGCCGCTATGCTCCTTTATTTTGTCATTAATTCTGTCCGCAAGAATAGCTCCCCGTCTTTTGATTCCAATTAGTGCAATATTTTCAAAATTGGTACATTTTTCAAGAATCTGAAAGGTTATCCGTATGATAATGCTCTCTAATTCATGTTTGTTCAAAATTTCTTTTTCTATCTTGCCGGAGTCTGCCTTTTCATTGTTGTTGTTCATGATACCTCCCGATAGATAAAAAAAAGAGCTTCCCAGCTAAAAGCTGAAAAGCTCTTTAAATTTTATATCTATAATTTCTATGCGGATAATCATTTTTAACCTCGCTTTACAAGCATATCTTTATAAATTGAGTATGTCAATAATATTTTAGTTGGCGCCCTCCCAAAAACTACACATTTATGATGTTTGACAATATGTTAGATTGATAGAATGATTTTCACGAATGAAGAGATCGATGTCTGAGGAACGTACTGCCAGTTACCGATCAACACCCTGTGAATAAACCTTTTAACTGAGTAAGTATTTGCTATAAAAATCAATTATGAGAGGAGGGAGTAGGCGGTTACTGGCAGTAGTTACGAGTTCCGATCTCGTATATGAGTGAAAATCATTCTATTATCATAGCTCTTAAAAAATGGGAGGGTGTGGCAATATTTTAGGTCGTGTTACTCCTTTTTTTGCAACAAAAGTTTTATATAACTTTTTGGGCGATGTTAGGTGACCGATATTAATGATGAAGCTGCAAAAGAGATTTTAAAAAAATAAATTAAGTAAAAATGCCCCGAAAAACGGGGCATTTATTTAAATCCCTTCGGAAGTCTTTTTTATCTTACTGTTTTTTCTGAGCAGATATCTATTGAGGGCACTAAGGTATGCTTTGGAACTGGCCTCAACAACATCTGTTGAATATCCTCTTCCGGTTATTTCATTACCGGATTTTTCAAAATCCACACTTACCACCACTTCACCTTGTGCATCTTTTCCTGCAGTTACGGCATTGATACGGTATTTCTTCAATCTGCCTGGGATGCCGGTAATTCTTTCGATTGCTTTGAATGTGGCATCAACCGGCCCGTCACCCGTTGATGCGTCTGTGGTAATATTTCCTTTTTCATCCACAATCTGGACAGTTGCGGTTGGTATGGATGTGTTCCCACTGACAATATTGAGATATTCTAAAGAGTAAAACTCTTTTGCTTCGGATACTTGGTTTTCAATAATTGTTTCAAGATCCTCGTCGTATACTTCTTTCTTTTTATCCGCCAGCTCTTTGAATTTTGCAAAGGCTTTTTCCAGATCATATGATTGAAGCTCGAATCCAAGATCCTGCAGTCTCTGGACAAAAGCATGTCTTCCGGAATGTTTCCCCAGAACAAGCTTATTTGATGGAAAGCCCACACTTTCCGGAGTCATTATTTCATATGTGGTTCTTTCTTTCATTACTCCGTCCTGGTGAATTCCTGCTTCATGAGCAAAGGCATTTTTACCCACAATTGCTTTATTCGGCTGAACTTCCACACCGGTGATGGAGGTAAGAAGTCTGCTTGCTCTGTAAAGTTCCGGAGTGTTAACGGTACAATTTACATAATCAAACAGGTCTTTTCTTACATAAAGAGACATAACAACTTCTTCGAGAGAAGCATTGCCGGCTCGTTCTCCGATACCGTTTATGGTGCATTCGATTTGTCTTGCACCTGCCTTGATTGCAGCAAGTGAGTTTGCTACGGCAAGTCCGAGGTCATTATGACAGTGAACACTGATATTGGCCTTGTCTACATTGGGCACTTTATTCATAATTGTGCTGATTATCTGCTCAAATTCGATTGGGACCGTATATCCTACGGTATCCGGTATGTTTACGGTTTTTGCCCCTGCGTTTATAACCGATTCCACAATACGGCACAAAAAGTCCAGGTCTGTTCTTGTGGCATCTTCTGCGCTGAACTCCACATCATCACACAGATTTCTCGCAAATTTTACTGAGTCTTCAGCAATAGCAAGCACTTCGTCTTTTTCTTTCTTGAGCTTGTGTTTCATATGGATATCCGAGGTCGCTATAAAAGTGTGAATTCTTGCCCTTGGAGCACTCTGTAAGGCTTCCCATCCGACTTCTATGTCCTTTTTGTTTGTTCTGCAAAGTCCGGCCACTCCGATCTCTTTTACTGATTCGGCCACCTTTTTTACAGCCTCAAAATCGCCCACAGATGAAATGGGAAAACCCGCCTCGATAACATCAACTCCCAGTTTCTCCATCTGCAATGCCAATCTCACCTTTTCATCAACATTCATGCTGAAACCCGGTGCCTGTTCACCATCTCTTAATGTTGTGTCGAAAATCACCAATTTTTCACTCATTTTGGTCCTCCTTTTTTGTTTTTATATATAAAAAAAGCCCCAACCCCGGAAGAGGGTTGAGGCTTTATATATTTAGCTATCTTTGATTAGCTAAATGCGCCTTTCCTCCAGGGTTTTACCCATCTTACCTAATTTTAGCAGAGATAGTAGTAGTCCGGATAGTACATAAAGCATAAAAAAGAGAAAAAGAAACATTTCGGGATAAAGACCTATTATAAATATCACAAGAACAAAAATTACCATTAAATTAAACGTTTTGATACCGTGATAGTCAAATTTTTTGAAACTGAAGTAGGGAAAATTACTTACCATAAGAAATGCCAAAACATATATTAAAAACACGAAACCTATGGATATGGAAAAATTTGCTGCATTACCGATGAGCTGATTTACGAAAAGCAGCGTTGAAGCTATTAAACCTGCAGCTGCAGGGATGGGAAGTCCTATAAAAAATTTTGAGGAAATTTTCTTTGTCTGAACATTAAAACGTGCAAGTCTCAGAGCACCGCATGCAATAAATAAAAAAGCGGCCATCCATCCCAGTCTTCCGTATGGCATCAAAAGCCATTTATAAAGTAAAAGGGCAGGGGCTATCCCAAATGAAACAAGATCACTTAATGAATCCAGCTGAATACCGAAATCACTTGTTGCATTCATAAGTCTTGCAATTTTCCCGTCAATACCGTCAAACAGAAAAGCTACGAGTATTGCATAAGCTGCAAATTCAAAATTACCCCGTTCGGTGGCAATTATAGAATAAAACCCGCTGAACATCGCCATTATTGTAATGAAATTGGGAATTACAAGCTCTTTTTTCATTTATCCGTTGTACCTCGCTATCACCGTTTCTCCGGCTTTTACTTTGTCACCTTCTGAAACAGCCGGCTGAAAATCCTCCGGAAAATAGTGATCAAAGCGGGATGAGAATTTAATTATACCCAGTCTATCCCCCATCGGTACATCCATTGCTTTCTCAGCATAGCAGACCGTACGTCTTGCAACAAGACCTGCTACCTGCTTGAAAACAGCCTTCCCGTATTTTGTTTCTACAGTTATTATATTTTGCTCGTTTTCAAAAGAGCTTTCTTTTTTATCCGCCGGCATAAATTTCCCGGCTTTATGAGTAATATCTGTTATCTTGCCTGACAAAGGCATACGATTTATATGAACATTAAATATGTTCATAAAAACACTGATCTTGGTGAAATTTTCCCCGTTAAATTCTTCCTGGGTAATGTCAACTATTTTTCCGTCCGCTCCCGATAATGCTATGTCATCAAAAGGGGGGATACGTCTTTCGGGATCCCTGAAAAATATTATAAAGAAAACAAGCAGTACTATCAGAAGAAATATTAAGAAACCTTCGGGAATTATCGCCAGTATTAAAACCGATATAGCTGCAAACAGTATGAAAGGATATCCTTCTTTTGCTATCAATATTTACCTCATTTAAAATATGGTTACAAAATTATATATTGTTTATTCTAAATTTCAATGGAAAGTTAACAAGTTATGCAAATCAGACTAAAAGAAAACGTTTTTTCTCATGATATTTAGAATCATTAGTTTTGCTGATGTTATAAAGGCAGGTTTGTGACCTGCCTTTATTTTAATATTAGCAATTTTTGATTGTTAATTTTTCTCTTTATCCACTATTTTCGATTTGCCCAGCCAACTCATCATTTCACGAAGCTTTTCGCCCACCACTTCAACCTGATGTTCGTTACCTCTTTTTGTCAGTGCGTCAAAAGTAGGTCGGCCTGCTTTATTTTCCAAAATCCACTCTTTGGCAAATTGTCCGCTCTGTATTTCGCTCAGAACTGCTTTCATATTTTCTTTAACTTCAGGAGAGATGACCCTGGGGCCTCTCGTTAAATCACCGTACTGAGCTGTGTTACTGATAGAATAGCGCATATTGGAAATGCCGCCTTCATATAGAAGGTCAACTATGAGTTTTACCTCGTGCAGACACTCAAAATAAGCCATTTCAGGGGCGTAACCGGCTTCAACGAGTGTTTCAAACCCGTATTGTATAAGCTGGCTCATTCCGCCGCAGAGGACACTTTGTTCTCCGAAAAGGTCGGTTTCCGTTTCCTCTCTGAAGCTTGTTTCCATTACACCGGCACGAGCTCCTCCGATTGCTGCTGCATAAGATAAGGCAACCTCTTTTGAATCACCACTGTAATCGTGCTCTATTGCAATGAGACAGGGTACTCCGCCTCCTTTTTCATACTCCGCTCTAACCAAATGTCCCGGGCCTTTTGGAGCAACCATAATAACATTAATGTTTTCAGGCGGTTTGATCTGGCTGAAATGAATGTTAAAACCGTGGGCAAAGGCCAGATACGCTCCGTCTTTTAAATTTCCGGCAAGGTATTGTTTGTAGATATCTCCCTGGTCTTCATCAGGCGTAAGCATCATTATGACATCCGCCCATTTGGCTGCTTCGGATATTTCCATTACTTTCAATCCGGCAGCTTCCGCTTTTTTCCAGGATTTGCTCCCACTTCTGAGAGCAACGGCAACATCTGCTCCACTGTCTTTAAGGTTGTTGGAATGACCGTATCCCTGACTGCCGTAACCGACAATGGCCACTTTTTTCTTCTTGATAAGTTCTATACTCGCATCTTTTTCGTAGTAAACCTTCATTAAGTCCTCCTATTTTATATCTTGTTTTGTAAATTCCGTGGTTGCTTTAGAGCCTCTGCCTATGGCAACACTTCCGGTTCTGACCTGTTCTATTATTCCGAAAGGTTCCAGTACATGCAAAAAGGCTTTGTTTTTATCTTTTGTGCCTGTGATTTCTATTACCATAGAATCACCTGTCAAGTCTATAACTTTTGCTCTGAATGTATTCACAACACTGAATATATCGGTTCTGTTTTTTGGCAATGCCTGAACTTTGACCAGTATCATTTCCCTTTCTATATGCTCCACCTGGGTTACGTCTCTGACTTTGATGGTGTTGATAAGCTTTCTCAGTTGTTTGATAATTTGTTCAACAACCCTGTCATTACCTTTTGTGACTATAGTCATAATGGATATATTCGGATCGCCGGTAACACCTACGGATAAACTTTCAATATTGTAACCCCGTCCGCTGAAAAGTCCTCCGATTCTGGAGAGAGCACCTGGCTTATTTTCAACTAAGATCGATATAATATGTCTCATAATCTACCCCTCGTTTCCGAAAATCATTTCATTCAGAGCAGCGCCAGCCGGAATCATAGGAAAAACGTTTTCTTCTCTGTCTACAACAAAATCCATTACAACAGGCTTGTCTTTTACCTTAAAAGATTCCAGTAAGACTTTTTCCACATCATCAGGTTTCTCTGCTCGCAAACCCACACAGCCATAGGATTCTGCCAGCTTTATAAAGTCCGGTTGACATTCGAGACATGTGTAGGAATATCTGTTGTTGAAAAACAAATGCTGCCACTGTCTGACCATCCCGAGAAATTTGTTGTTAAGTATTGCTATTTTAACGTTCAGACGATGCTGTACAGCTGTGCATAACTCCTGCATATTCATAAGAAAGCTGCCGTCGCCGGCAATATCGAAAACCTCTTTATCCGGCATTGCTATTTTTGCACCTATAGCCGCCGGAAAACCGAAACCCATTGTGCCGAGTCCTCCTGAGGTTATAAACTGTCTGGGGTATTTAAATTTATAAAACTGACCTGCCCACATCTGATTTTGACCGACTTCGGTTGTGATTATGGCGTCTCCTTTTGTGAGTTCACTTATTTTTTCAACGACATACTGTGGTTTTATTACTTTATCAGAATATTTGTAAGAAAAAGGCTTTTCCCTATCCCAATTGCGCACATGCTCCATCCATTCATTACGGGCAGCTTCATTTTTTTCCAATTTGTATTTATCGTAATATCTTGTGATTTGCTTAAGCACAGCTTTGTTATCACCTACTATGGGGATATCTATATCCACATTTTTACTTATTGAAGAAGGATCGATATCAATATGTGCTATTTTTGCATTGGGAGCAAAACCGTTGATTCTTCCCGTTGATCTGTCGGAAAATCGTGTTCCTATTGCCAGTATATAATCAGAATCTGTTATAGCTTTATTTGAGGCATAATTGCCGTGCATTCCCAGCCACCCTATATAGTTAGGGTGTTCAGTAGGCATACAACCCAGCCCCATAAATGATGAAATTACTGGAATATTAAATTTCTCTGAAAAGGCTTTCAGCTCTTTGGAAGCTTCGCTAATAATTACTCCGCCCCCCGCATATACCACGGGCCTTATAGCCGACTCCAGTAATTTCAATAACTTTTTTATTTGCAAAGGATGCCCTTCATATGTCGGACTATAACCGGGCAGATCCATTTTTGGGGATCTTTCGGCTTTAGCCTTGTCAGCCATAACATCTTTCGGCAGATCAACCACAACAGGCCCCGGACGCCCTGTGCGGGCAAGATAAAAAGCTTCTTTTATAGTTCTGGCTAAATCTTTTACATCCTGAACAAGGTATGAATGTTTAACTATAGGCCTGGTAATTCCTATAATATCCGCTTCCTGAAAAGCATCTCCGCCTATAAGAGCGGTGGGAACCTGACCGGTAAAAGCCACCACAGGCACAGAATCCATATGAGCATTGGTTATACCGGTAACTAGGTTGGTGGCTCCGGGGCCGCTTGTTGCAAAGCAGACGCCGACTTTGCCGCTTGCTCTCGCATAAGCATCTGCTGCATGAATGCCGCCCTGTTCGTGTCGCGGCAGAATGTGTCTCAGATCTGCATCAAAAAGTGTGTCATATATCCCCAGCAGAACACCGCCGGGATAACCGAAAATAACGTCGACTTTTTCAGCCTTAAGGCAGTCAACGAGAATCTCTGCACCAGTTTTTGTCATAATTTACCTCTTTAGGATTTATATTAATTTTTTTTGAAAATTGCTCCTTCTGCAGCACTGCTAACATACATCGAATATTTTGCCAAATATCCTTTTTCAATTTTCGGAGCGGGTTTTATCCATTCTTTTCTTCTTTCCTCCAGTTGACTGTCATCAACATCCAGACTTATTTTTCTCTCGGGGATGTTGATGCTGATTTCGTCACCGTTTTTGACAAGTGCTATAAGTCCGCCTTCGGAAGCTTCCGGTGAAATATGTCCTATACATGGTCCGCGTGTACCTCCGGAAAAACGTCCGTCAGTTATTAGTGCCACTTTTTTCAGCCCCATGCCTGTTATTGCGGCGGTGGGAGCGAGCATTTCCCTCATACCGGGGCCGCCTTTCGGACCTTCATAACGAATGACTACAATATTGCCGTCTTTAATTTCACCTTCGGTAATTGCCGAAAGAGCTTCTTCTTCGGAATTATAGACTTTGGCAGTACCGCTGAAACTCAGCATTTCATTATCGACTGCGGACTGTTTGACCACGGAACCGTCCGGGGCAATGTTCCCCCTTAAGACGGCTATACCTCCTTCTTTATGAAAAGGGTTGTCAATATTTCTTATGATATTTTCATCGAAACATACGGCGCTTTCTGCTGATTCAAATATCTTCCCGCCGGTTACCGAAATGTTATCTTTTAACAGTCTCTTCAGGCTTTTTAAAACAGCAGGAATACCACCGGCATATTCAAGATCTTCCATAAAATATTCCCCCCCCGGTCTGAGATTGGTGATGTGAGGGGTATTCTTAGACAATCTGTCAAAAAGATTCAGATCCAGTTTGAAATCGGTTTCATTGGCAATCGCAGGAAGGTGAAGTGCTGTATTTGTTGAGCCGCCGAGAGCAAGGTCAACGGTTACGGCATTGTGAAAAGCGTTTTCCGTTAATATATCTTTTGCCTTTATGTCCTCTTTTACTAAATTGCAAACCTGTACACCTGAATCAAAAGAGATCCGTTTCTTTTTCGCCTGTCCCGCCAGTGCACTTCCGCAGCCGGGAAGACTCATGCCCATGGCTTCCGTTAAGCATGCCATGGTGTTGGCCGTATAAAGTCCCTGACACGAACCCTGAGAGGGGCAGGAGCACATTTCAAGATGCTCGAGTTCCTCACCATCAATTTCTCCGCTTCTGTATTTTGCAATGGCTTCAAAAGTGTCACGGACAAAAGATCTTCTCTGCATACGCCAGTTTCCACTTAACATGGGGCCGGCAGTTACAAATATTGAAGGAATGTTTACCCGGGCTGCTGCCATAAGCATTCCCGGGGTGATCTTGTCGCAGTTTGTAAGAAAAACAACACCGTCTAACCTGTGTGCTTCAACTACACATTCTATTATGTCAGCAATGGCATCTCTGCTGGGGAGTGAATAGTGCATTCCCATGTGTCCCATTGCTATTCCGTCGCAAATTCCCGGTACGGAAAAAATAAATCCATGCCCGCCTCCGGTATGGACTCCTTTTTCTATCCATCGTTCCAGATCTCTCATTCCTGAATGACCGGGGATGAGGTCCGTAAAACTTGAACATATTCCAATAAAAGGCCTGTCCATGCTCGATTTGGGGATACCGGTACCGTAAAGAAGGGATCTATGTGGTGCTCTGGATGGTTCTTTTTTGATTTCATCACTTCGCATAAAAACTCCTGTTTAACTAAACTTAAAATTGTTTAGAAAAATAACACATGATTATCTTCTTTTCAAGATATTATCGCTTTTTTGGTGGATTATTTTTTAAATGACCGGATTTGAGGTTGGTGTATTGGTTGAGTAGTTGAGTGGATGAATGGTTGTGTGATGGAACGTTTTAACTTTACATTTGTGTATCAATTTATTAGACTATTATTATGAACAGGGTACATTTTATTGTTTACAGAATTTTTGTTAATGTCATAGGGATGGGGCTGGCTGCTGTACTTTTTAAGCATATACAGATAGATACGTTTCTTACCCTGATGATAAGTGCTCTTTTACTGACGGCTCTTAATGCTTTTGTAAAGCCAGCACTGTTGCTTATGACTCTGCCGCTGCAGCTTGTTACATTTGGTCTGTTTTATCTGGTTGTTAATGCTATTGTACTTGAGCTTACTTCGTTTTTTATCAGCGGCTTAGTTGTGGATGGTTTTTGGACTGCAATAGGAGGAAGTCTGATAATTTCAATTATTAATGTACTGTTTGACATATTTTCCACAAATTCGGATATGAGGTATGTTTATTGGACCCGAAGGAAGTAAAAGAAGATCTGGACAGGTTTGAAAATCTTATCAAAATGATCAACTTTGAGTACACTCAGTTTTTTCTCGGAAACAAACAGCATCCTCCCATTGTGTATGAAAGAGAGATAAACAAACTGATAAAAAAATACAATATTACTCAGCTTACCAATACTACCCTGAGATTCAGGTTCAATAATCTTGTGGCAAGATACATTACTTTCAGAGAAAAGTGGTCAAGAAAAATGATGGAAAATGAAGGGGCAAGGAAACCGCCAACGGAGAAACAAAATATTCAAGATAATACGCAGCCATTTTATCAGAAAGAGCTTGATAAAATTCCGGAAAAGTATGACAAATCAAAAGTTGCAGATGCCATTGAATCCAAAATTGATAAACTGAAAAACAAAGGATATGATAATGTTGATGTCAACATCGATATGAAAAATGGAAAAGTTAAATTAAAGATAAGGCCTAAATCATGAGAAAAATATACAAATTGCAGTTTTATCAGGACAAGGAAATTCTTACACTGTATGCAGGCACCGTAAATCCCTCATCTTTTTTGGGACTGATTGAAGTGAGTGACATTGTCTTTATGGGCGAATCGGATATACTTGTAACACCCAATGAAGACAAAATCAGGAATGAGTTTAAGAATGTAGAGAGCACTTATCTGCCGGTCAATTCCATTATCAGAATCGATTATGTAAATATGGAGAAAGAAACACCTGTAATAAAGCTGCACGATAAAAATAAATGAATCTTATTGATAAATATTTATTAAAGCAGGTGTTCCCGGTTTTTGTACTTGGGAATATCTTTTTTATCTTTCTGTTGCTTCTGGACAAATTGGTTCAGCTTGCCGAGCTTTTTTTTGCGAAAAATGTTCCTGCATATCTTATTATTCAAACTGTAATTTATTATCTTCCCTCTTTTCTTGCCATAACAATACCCACAGCTACACTTTTGAGTGTTCTTATTATTTTTTCCAGAATGTCTGTGGATTCGGAATTGATTGTAATCAGGGCAAGCGGAGCAGGCTTCAGACAGATTTTTAAGCCTGTTTTTATGTTTGGTGTATTTGCAACCCTTTTAACCCTTTTGATGACGGGTTACTTAATGCCTCTGGGGAACAAGGCGGCAGTGGGGAATTTGAAACAGATTGCCAAATCAGTGTCTATTAACGATCTTAAGGAAAAGCAGCTTTATAAGGATATTCCGGGTGTACTGATCTATGTGAAGAAAATTTTTGATAAAAACTCATTCGGTCAGCTGATAGTAGTTGATAAAAGGCAGGGCTATGTGATTACCGCCAATAAAGGAAATATTATTACAACTGATGAGAGTGAAATTGTTTTTGACTTCCGGGAAGGAACTTTGATGAAAAAATCCGGAGAGGCATATTCAAAAATAGGATTCAACACTTTTAAGATAAGAATACCTATACCTGTGATGGAAGATTTTGAAATACAGGGTGAGCGTTTCATGTTTTTATCTCAGCTTGTAAATAACTTTGATGAAAAAAAATATAAGTTTGAGTTTTCAAAACGTTTTGCCATTCCCTTTGCTGCTTTTATTATGGCGGCTCTCGGCTTGACGTTCGGCTCCTTTTTTCAGAGGGCCGGTAAATCATTGGGAGTTTTTTTCTCGCTGATAGTGGTATTTCTTTATAACTTTATTTTGATTTTTTCTGAAAATATGATAGGGGCGATGAATCCGTTTCTTGCGGCATGGATTGCAAATATAATTTTTTCCGTTATTGCGGTAATAATTCTTAGAAAGGTTTTTAGATGATATTCAACAGATACCTCATCAAACTGTTTTTCAGAAAACTTGTTTTTGTCCAGGCATTTATTCTTGTAATATATACATCTTTCCTCGTCTTGCAGCATACAGAATACATCGGTGAATATGGAAGCAATGTGCTTGAAATACTTATTTTCGACCTTATGAAAACGCCTTACTCCTTATACCAGACTATGCCGGTTGCGGTTATTGCTGCAACTATATTTACCGTACTTTCTTTGGTGAAAAATTATGAGATTCTGGCTTATGTGAGTCTGGGCGGTAAAATTAGGAACATAGCGGCTGTATTCCTCGGTTCCGGTATAATTGTGGGAATTTTTTTGTTTTTTATAGGGGAATACATTAATCCAAAGATTGAATATGTGCGGGATAAATATGAAAAGGAAGTTATTGAGGGTAAAGAGTACAACCCTATGGGAGAACTTTCCGATCTGTGGGTGAAGGAGTCCGATGACCGTTTTATCAATATTGCTGTGGTGGATCCTGTTGATAACATACTGGTGAATGTAGTGGAATATTTCTACAACCCTGAGGGGAAGATTGTTAAAATTGTAGATTTTGATCGTGGAATTTATAACGGTTCTGAATGGATTTTAAAGAATTATAAGATTTACGATACTAAAGGTATTCCAAAGATAGTGGATAATGTTTCCTCAAAGGTTGTGAAAAGTGAAGCATATAACAATATAGTCTCTATTATTAATAAGGATCCCAAACTTCTCACAGTGGATGAGTTGAACAGGCTTATCGGGATTTATCGTTCAAAAGGGCTGAATGCAGATAAATACAAACTTCTTTTTTATAATAAATTTGCTCATCCATTAAGCATAATTGTACTTATTCTTTTAATTGTTCCGCTTACGATAAGCTTTTCAAGGCAACACTCCTATATTACACTGGCCGCAAGGGCGATGTTTGCAGGTTTCGGGTACTGGCTTTCGGTGGCGGCCTGTGAATCCATGGGCAGAGCAGGGATTATAACACCTGTTTTGGCGAATTTTATACCTCATATTATTTTTTCCGTATTTATTATTTTCATGTTTTACAGAAAAGATCGTGGAAATAATTAAGTATTATTGAAAAAAATCTGATTTGACTTTACTGAAAAAATACCATATTTTATCTGCGAAGAAAACTTTGAATAAGTTTTCTTTACTTATTGTGTATCAACATTTATTAAAGACTTTTTTTGGTAAAAATAGTTAATATATGGAGGTTGTTTATGTATAAAATAGCCGTATTGCCGGGAGACGGTATAGGGCCGGAAGTTATGGAGCAAGCGGTAAGAATCTTGGATAACATTGCTGAAAAATATTCACAAACTTTTGAGTACACCTTTACAGATGTCGGGGGTATTGCTATAGATAAATTTTCCAACCCTTTGCCTGAACAAACTTTAAAAATTTGCGAGGATTCCGATGCTATACTCTTTGGCTCTGTCGGAGGGCCGAAATGGGAAAATCTTCCTCCTGAAAAACAGCCGGAAAGGGGAGCGCTCCTGCCCTTGAGGAAGCATTTTAAACTTTTTGCCAATCTAAGACCGATTAAAGTGTTTAAACCTCTGAGCCAGGCATGTTCACTGAAAGAGGAGTTTTTCGAAGATGGTATTGATATTGCAATTTTCAGAGAATTAACAGGTGGGATATATTTCGGTGAACCCAAATATGTATCGGAAGACAACAGTTATGCAGTGGATACAATGAAATATTCGAAAGATGAAGTAATACGAATAGCAAAACTTGCTTTTGAAGCTGCAAAAATAAGACAAAAAAGAGTTATGAGTGTTGATAAGGCCAATGTCCTTATGAGCAGCGTTTTGTGGAGAAAAGTCGTTACCGAGCTGAGAGATGAGCAGTATCCCGATATTGAGCTTAGTCATATGTATGTTGATAACGCAGCAATGCAGCTTGTGCGGAATCCTTCACAGTTCGATGTAATTCTTACCGGAAATATGTTTGGTGATATTTTGAGTGATGAGGCTGCAATGCTTACCGGCTCCCTCGGCATGCTTCCTTCTGCATCCCTTAATGAAGAAGGTTTTGGCCTTTATGAGCCTATCGGCGGTACGGCTCCGGATATAGCCGGGCAGAATATTGCCAATCCCACAGCGCAAATTCTTTCCGCTGCTTTGATGCTCAGGTACTCATTCGGCATGGATGATGCCGCAACGAATATTGAAAATGCGATAGAGAAAGCACTTGCCGAAGGTTATAGAACGGGGGATATTTTTTATGGTAAGAATTCTGAAAAGAAGGTATCAACTGCAGAATTTGCCGATGTAATCCTGGATAAAATTTGATTTTATAAATGTAAATGCCGTGATGCGCAATGCGTGTAAGATGGGTTCAGTGCTCAAGGTTAGTGAAAGTGGAAGTAAATAGTTATTTATTGTTATCCTTTGTTATTCGTGGTTATTCACTTGGAAAATCTGCCCTGACTAAGGTACTTAACACTTAACACTTAACACTAATTTCCCACTTCACTAAGTTGCCACTTAACTCTTTTATCAATAATGTTCCACGCCCGGCAGATCTCATAGAAAAAAGTCAAAGCTCTCACTCACGTTGTACTCATATTTCAATATATTCATCCAGAAACTGCGATAAATGCATCACTTTTATATCGATTCCAGTTTTCATGAGTCCGCCTTCGATTTGCATGATACACCCGGGACAGTCTGTAACCACAATGTCCACACCGGTTTTTCTGATATTCTGTATTTTTTTATCCAGTATCCCGGATGAAATTCCTGCAAAATCAATAGAATAGGTTCCACCGAAACCGCAGCAAACGTCGCTGTCTTCAAGCTCGACAAAATTGTTTCCGAGGATTTCCTTCAGCATCTCTTCAGCAGAAGAGCCCAACCCTCTGGCCTGATGACAAGGCGTGTGATATGTAACTTTTGCGTTATTTTTGACATTGAGGCTGATATTTTGTTTTTTCAGAAACATTCCCAATGATAATGTTTTTTGCGCAATATCTGCGGAGAGTTTATATGAATCAGGGGTGTTTGCAGTGTATTCAGGGAATTCCTCTTTTACAGCCATCCCGCAGCTTGGGCAGAGGACAAGGTAAGAGTCATAATCTTCCGGATTACCCATTTGTTTCAGGTTTTTTTCAATGATTTTTTTGCCACTTTTTCCATCTCCGGAAGCTATTGCAGGCAGACCGCAGCAGACAGATTTTTTCGGTATGTCCACATTTACTCCGGCTTTGTTTAATATTTTTATCAGTGCTTCGCCCATTTCCGGATAAAAATATTCCACAGCACATCCCGGATAAAAAAGTACCTTCTTTTCAAAATCAGGTTGTTTTTTGTAATGCTTCTTGAATTTTTCTGTGAAAAAATCTGAGGCGACAGCGGGGAGAGTTCTGAAATCCTTGTTTTCGGGCATAAAGGGAAGAAATTTCAGATGTTTTCCGTCATCAGCAATAAGCGGCTTTTGGAAAAAGGACGCGGTTTTAAGGGCAGTTGAAAAAACTCCGGTGTTAGGAATTATAGTAGAATGGATGGTTTTTTTCACCGGGTTAATGCCGTATCTTTCACCCGTTATCACTTTAAGTTTTGAAATAATTCCCTGAAGATCTATCCCGGCCGGACATATGGATGAACAGGCTTTGCATCCTATACACAGTTTCAGTATATCTTTTGCCTTATCTTCCCCGTGGTAAAGCGCTGTTAATATAAGTCCTATTGCTCCGATATAGATATGTCCGAAAACATGCCCCCCGACCATTTCATAAGGGGGGCATATATTTGCACAGCTGCCGCAACGTATACATTTCAGGGCTTCTCTGAATTCAGGGTGTTGAAAAAAAGCAAGACGGCCGTTATCCAGAAAGACATAATGCACTTCCTTGATATCTGTCGGGTTGTTAGAAGAAGGATAACAACCTTTCATCCAGGTAACATAGGTGCTGATATCCTGTCCTGTAGCACTTTTGGGGAGAATATTTATTATATCCAGTGCGGTTTTAAAATCTTCCACTAATTTTTCATAACCCAACAGCACAATGTGGACGGGAGGTACGGTTGATGTCAGTCTGGCGTTTCCTTCATTGGTGACTGTGGCTATTGTGCCTGTTTCTGCAACGGCAACATTCGCTCCTGTAATACCCACTCCGGCTTTAAAATAATAATCTCTGAGATACTCTCTGGCCATTTTTACCATTTCATCTATATTATCTTTGTCTATTTTTCTGCCGGTAAATTTGCTGAAAATCTCAGCCACCTGCCCCCTGGATTTATGTATTGCTGGCATTACCATATGAGATGGATGTTCCCCTGCAATCTGAAGTATCCATTCACCCAGATCTGTTTCTACAGGTTTTAAATTCTCTTTTTCCAGAAAGTCATTGAGTCTGATTTCCTCGGATGTCATGGACTTTGATTTTACGATATAATCGGCATTATGCTTTTTGCAGACATCTGTTATGTACTTACATGCGTCCATGCCTGTTTTTGCCTGAAAAACATTGGCACCGGCTTTCTCTGCATTATTTTTAAAACGATGGAAAAGAGTTTCCAGATAATCGGGGGAAAAAGTACGCCTGTTATTTATTTCCATTCTGAGGTTTTCAAAATTCAGTCCACTTAAAGCCGCTGACCGGGATTTTTTGTATGAAGCGGCAAAATTTTTCAGATTGTTGTAAAGGACTTCATCATTAAGTTTTCTGTTAATGCTATCTTTGAATGAATTCATGATATCACCTATAAGTCATTAATTATAAAGACGCTCATTTTCACAGGACCGTGAACGCCTATTGTAAGTACGCGTTCAATGTCTGCTGTTCTGCTGGCTCCTGTTATGAAAGCAATATAGGAATTTGTTTGTTTGGTTTTTTCTCTGAGATATTTTTCAATAGTGTATAATTTTTCCACTATTGAAGATTCAGGGAGTATAATTATTAAGTGTTCTGACAGCGAGGATGCCATTCGTAATTTTTCGCTGGTGCTGTTTAGAACTATAGTACCTGTTTCAGCGATACCGTAATTTGCCTGGATATATGCCTTATTTATTCCGTTTTTTTCTATTTGGATATCTTTGTATAAATTAATTGCAGGAATATTGGCGTACGAATCCGGTTTTATAATTTTGGTTAACTCATTTTTTGACATCAAATAGTTCTCATTATTAACTGCAGCAGATTTTTCAATGAATTGATCGACAATGGAGGAGGGCATAATATCTCCTTTTTATTGGTAATACCAATTGTAAAAAAAGACTGGCTTTAAGTCAACCGATTTTTTAAAAAGATTGTTTTCAAGCAATTATTTTGAAATTGTTTATTTTCGTAATGTCTGTATTTAATAATTTCTTTTGTGCAAATTACATTGTAAAAAAAGACTTTTATATGAATTTTAGGGAACCATAATGAAAAATGTTGACAGTAAAATTTGGCTTGATATAAATGGTATTACCAATTGTTGGTATGATAAAATAACATGAGGTATAATTTGAAGAAAAGTGTGTATAAGAAATTTCAGAAAATAGCTGGCAAAAAAAACTGTTTTGTTAACCCGGAGGAACTATCCGGGTATTGCTTTGATGCTTTTGCAAAAAGCAATGCCTTTCCGGAAATAGTAGTTGCACCTGAAAGCCCCGAATGTATTCCGGAAATCATCAGATTGTGCAATGAAGAAAATCTGGCTGTTGTCACAAGAGGGGCAGGGACAAATTTGAGCGGAGGAACGTTACCTTTTGAAGGCAGCTGTGTCTTGCTTACAACAAAGCTTAACAAAATAAAAGAAATAAATAAGGCTGATCATTATGCTGTTGTTGAAGCAGGTGTTGTGACAGCTGACATTGCAAATGCTGCAGCAAGAGCAGGCTTTTTCTACCCCCCTGATCCAGGCAGTATGAATATCTCCACCATAGGTGGGAATGTGGCGGAAAATGCAGGCGGGCTCAGAGGTTTAAAATACGGTGTTACAAAAGATTATCTGATGGGGCTTACACTTTTTGACGCTGAAGCAAATAAGGTTATAGGCGGCGGCAGAACGGTAAAACAGGTGACGGGGTTTAATCTGCCGGGGCTTTTTGCAGGATCGGAAGGTCTTTTGGGAATTATGGCAGAGTTTATTTTAAAACTTATTCCACCACCTGAGAGCTCCGGATCTATGCTTGTCACTTACGATGATATTTTAAAGGCATGCGATACTGTTTCACAAATAATTGCTGCAAATATACTTCCGGCCACAATGGAGCTGATGGATAATTTTACTATCAGGACAGTGGAGGAAGCCACAGGAATAGGGCTGCCGGTTGATGCCGATGCGCTTTTGCTGTTGGAAGTTGACGGTCATCATGCGCAAGTGAGCGATGAATTTGACAAGGTAAAATCTATTTGTGAAAAAAATAATGGGCATCTTAAGATAGCAGAGGATGAAGACTCCAAAAATAAAATTTGGGAAGCCAGGCGTAAGGCTTTAAGCTGCCTTGCAAGATTAAAGCCCACACTTATTCTTGAAGATGCAACCGTTCCAAGAAGCAAGATTTCCTCAATGATGTCTTCTATTATGGATATTTCCCGAAAATATGAAATTACGATAGGTACGTTCGGTCACGCCGGTGATGGCAACCTTCATCCCACAATACTTACGGATAAAAGGGATAAAGACGAGATGCTGCGTGTTGAAAAAGCGGTGGATGATATTTTTTCCGTTGCACTGAGTCTTGGTGGTACACTTAGCGGGGAGCACGGAATCGGTACCGCAAAAGCCAAATATCTCGAAACGGAATACGGCAGCGGTACTGTAAAATTTATGAAAAACCTTAAAAGAGGTTTGGATATAAAAAATGTTTTGAATCCAGGAAAGATGGGCTTGTGATATGGAAGATCTGGTAAAAGAATTAAAAGAGCTTGAAGAGCTTGTCATAAGGTGTATGAAATGCGGCACGTGTCAGGCTCACTGTCCGTTGTACAAAAAGGATTTTTTTGAACAGTCCGTAGCCCGCGGCAAAATTTCGATGATAGAATCGGTATATGAAGGTGATTTAGAAGATGCGTCCCGTATCCTAAAATACATTGACTACTGCCTTATGTGCGGCAGGTGTAAAAATAACTGCCCAAGCGGCGTTAAAACGGACGAAATTTTTCTGAGAGCAAAAAGTACTCTGCGAAAAGTTGAAAAACTGCCTTCCTGGGGCAAATTTGTTTTAAAAATTGTTATGGAAAAACCGGAACTTTTGTCCAAATTGTCTCCGCTGATGCATATGGGTTTGAAGTTTGGCAGTAAGCAGGTGAAGGATGATGTTTTTAAACCGCTATTCGGCTTATATTCACGGAATGTTGCTTCCATTGCGAAAAAGAGTTTTAGTGATGATTACGCCGGTTTTCACAAGGCGGAAAATGAAAAATTCAGCGTTATTTTCTATCCCGGATGTGCAGTGAATTATATGTATAAACATTGGGGTGAGACTATTGTAAAATTGTTGAATAAGCTGGACGTATCAGTTTATGTCCCGGATGTGAATAGATGCTGCGGTATACCTGCTGCAACTTTAGGTGATATGCAGCTTTATGCCAAAATGGTGAATGAAAACAGGCAGCTTTTTAAAAATTTCGATGCAGACTATGTTATAACATGCTGCCCCACTTGCGCATACGGTTTGTTTGATATGGGAGAAAAGGTTGCGGAAGAAACATTTGATAAAAAGGAAATGGATATTCTTGTATTTTTAAAAGATGTGATAGGTTTATCCCCAAAACAACTCACATTAGAGAAGATTTCGCTACATATACCTTGTCACTATGACCACTCAAAAGATACGTTTTTGAAGGATTTTATAAAAGATATTTCCGACAATTTTTACGAACTCAAAGATCAGTCCTGTTGTGGTTTTGGCGGTACTTTTAATATTAAAAACTATAATTCATCCAAGGAAATTGTAAAAAACAAATCAGAAGAAATCAAAACTGCAGAGGTTGAAAAATTGTTTACACCTTGCCCGGGCTGTGCTATGCAGTTAATCGATAGTATAATCCGTGAGGGCGGCGAGGCGGAGGTTTTACATCCTGTTGAGCTTATTTACAGGGGGCTGATTGATTCAGAATGTTTCAGAAGATAAAACCGAAGAGAATTAGCGATGAAATATATTTCCAAATAAGAGACTTGATTTTAAAAGGTGAGCTTAAACCCGGTCAAAAACTTCCTCCCGAAAGGGAATTAGCTGAAAACATGGGTGTTAGCAGACCTTCACTGAGAGAAGCACTAAATAAACTGGTTGCCCAAGGGTATTTAGAGCAGATTCAAGGTTGCGGGACATATGTTAAATCCATAACGGCTACATCAATCGATAATGCCATCGAAGAATTTGTAAAACGTGATGAAGCCATTTTTGACCTCATGGAAGTACGTAAGATATTGGAAACATGGTCGGCCTATACAGCTGCAGAAAGGGCTACCGAAAAAGAGATTAATAACATGTTCGAGTTTCTTGAAGAGATGCGGATAGCCAAAGAAAATGGTCATATCGGTTATATTTCTGATACAAATTTTCACTTTGCCATTTCTCATGCTACCCATAATGTGCTGCTTATTCATGTAATGAATAATATTTATCAGTGGATTGAGCGTGTGAGTTATGAAATACGTTCAAGAATGCATAATAAACCGGACAGTCACGAATTGCTTTTCAGACATCATACGGATATATTTGAGGCTATCAAATCAAAAGATCCCAATCTTGCTTATAGCAAAATGCTGATTCATATGAATTATATACAGCAGGAACTGGAAAGAATCTTTAATAAAAGAGAACAAGACTAAAATTTTGAATAATTTTTGAAAAACAGCCGTATCCCATTGGGTTCAATGTTCAATGTTCAACGTTAGTGACAGTGACAGTGACAGTGGACGGTGAAGGTAAGAGTAAAAAGTAAATTATTCAAAGGCTCATATTCGATTTTTTCATCTCACATCTTACATCTCACATCTTACATTTCATAACGTTGACCAAATTTTTACGTTTACTTTTCATGAAATTATATTTAAAAAGCAGTATGTTGAATATCCCGAATACGTTAACTATTTTAAGAATCATCCTTCTGCCGCTGTTTATACTGAAATTAAGCGGAGGTGAGATTGGACAGGCGTTTATTGTTTTTCTTATAGCTGCATTTACTGATCTTTTGGATGGTTTTATTGCCAGAAAACTTTCAATGATAACCTATCTTGGCCAGATTCTTGATCCTCTTGCCGATAAAATTATGATAATAGGCGGTTTTGTGGCTATCTATCTTTCGGATTTACCTGTCCAGATAAGTTCCTTCTTTCTGTTTTTTGTCTATCTTAAAGAATTTTACACGGTTTTGGGAATTGCTGTCATTTATTTGTTCAAAGGCAAAATCAACATTCAGCCTAATATATTCGGTAAAACGGCGACATTTATGGAATCTTTGACTATTCTGATTTTACTTGTTTCCAATCTTACCGGCATGTTTGCTCAGTTTGTTAATTATTTTGCAATTGCAACAATCGGATTTATTATAGCTTCGATTGTTTCTTATACTCTGGAAGGTATTAATTACATGACAAAAAATGAAGAGTATTCCTAAAAAGATTTTTTCTTATGTCGGTTTTATCTGAAAAATTATTCTGGAAGTAATAAGAAAAATAAAAAAAGAGGGGGAAAACCCCCCTCCTGAGTGCTGTTACTTTTCTTTGTTATCGTCGTTATCGTCTTGATTAGAGCAGTCTATATTTTCTGCTAATTGCTTGGTCAGATTGAATCTGAACCTCGTTTTTTCTTCGGCCATATCGGACAGTTCTTTGGCTCTTTCGGGGAACATTTTTGCCACAGTTCTGAACCTGTTTTCGGATTTCATATATTCGGCTACTGAAACGGAAGGTTCTTTGCTGTCTATCTGTAACGGATTTTTGCCCTGAGCCTTCAGTCTGGGATCGAATCTGTACAGCATCCAGTATCCACTCTTAACGGCTGTCCTTTGCTGTTCAACACCTTTGGACATATCGATTCCGTGTGCTATACAATGTGAATCCGCTATTATCATGGAAGGACCGTCGTAAGATTCGGCTTCTTTAAATGCCTTGACACATTGTGCCTGGTTGGACAGGGAAACTTTGGCCACATAAATATGTCCATAAGTCATTGCGATCATACCAAGATCCTTTTTCTCCAGATCCTTGCCGGCGAAAGCAAATTTTGCAAACGAACCGATGGATGTGGCTTTTGAAGCCTGACCGCCTGTATTTGAGTAAACTTCAGTATCAAGTACGAGTACATTGACATCGTTTTCCTGAGCGAGCACATGATCGAGACCGCCGTAACCTATATCATAAGCCCAGCCGTCACCACCTACAATCCATATGGATTTTTTAATGAGATAATCTGCTACTTCCAGGAGTTTTTTTGCTTTTGCATTATTTATCTCGCTCAGTTTCTCTTTGAGTTTTGCGACTCTTTCTCTCTGTTCTTCAATACCGATTTGGGCGCTTTGGTCAGCTTTTACTATTTCGTCAACAAATTTACTTCCTAAATCATCTTTAAGTTCATCAAGAAGTTCCAAAGCAAATTCCTTTGATTTTTCAACAGCAAGACTCATACCGAAGCCCACTTCAGCGTTGTCTTCGAAAAGTGAGTTTGTCCATGCCGGTCCTCTTCCGTCCTGTCTCTTGGTATAAGGTGTTGTGGGAAGATTACCACCGTAAATGGATGAACATCCTGTAGCATTTGCTATAAGTGCTCTGTCGCCGAAAAGGTGCGCCATCAGTCTCACATAAGGGGTTTCACCGCAGCCGGCACATGCGCCTGAAAATTCAAACAGGTGAGGTGTGAGCTGACTTCCTTTCAGTGTGTTTCTGTTAAATTTAGCCGGGTCAAGCTCCGGAATGGTTTGGAAAAATTTGAAATTTTCTCTTTCTGTTTCCCTCAGTTCCGGTTGAGAGTGCATATTTATCGCCTTGTGTGAAGGATCCGTTTTACTTTTGGCCGGACAGTTATAAACGCAAGCCCCGCATCCGGTACAATCTTCAACAGCTACTTGAATGCTGAATTTCATCCCTTTAAACTCTTTGCCCCTGGCATCTGTGTATTTGAATGTTTCCGGTGCGCCTTTTAACACTTCTTCGTCATATACTTTCATTCTTATGGTTGCATGAGGACAAACAAAAGAACATATTCCACATTGTATGCAAACTTCAGGATCCCAGACCGGTGACTGTAATGCAATATTTCTCTTTTCATATTTGGATGTACCGGTCGGATATGTTCCGTCATCCGGCAGCCAGGATACGGGCACATCATCCCCTTCGTAAGCTACCATTTTGCTTATTGCTTTTTTCACGATTTCAGGTGCATTCGGATCGTCGATATATTTTTTCATTTTAATATCACTTGTCACCGAAGAAGGTACTTTCACCTGATGAAGCTGATTGGCTCCGGCGTCAACGGCTTTGTTGTTCATTTCAACTATTTCGTCTCCGTATTTTCCGTAAGTTTTCTTAATGGTTTCTTTGATTGCTTTGACAGCTTCATCAAATGGAAGAATTTCTGAAATTTTAAAGAATGCCGTTTGCAGGATAACGTTAATTCTGGGGCCTAAACCGATTTCTTCTGCAATATCGTTGGCATTAATAACGTAAAATTTCGCCTCTTTTTCTATCAACTCTTTTTGAACTTCGGCGGGGAGTTTGTCCCATACTTCCTCTTTTGGATGAAAGCTGTTCAACAGGAATGTACCGCCTTTTTTAAGTTTTTTTACTATATCGTAATGCTCCAAAAATGCGAAATTATGGCATCCGATAAAGTCAGCCTTTTGGACAAGGTATGAACTCTTTATCTCCCTTTGACCGAACCGAACGTGAGATGTGGTCATTGAGCCGGCTTTTTTCGAGTCATAGACAAAATAAGCCTGAACTTTGTTGTCGGTCAAATCACCGATAATTTTTGCCGAGTTCTTATTGGCGCCTACTGTGCCGTCGGAACCAAGACCGAAAAACATGCCGTTGAAAACATCGTCCTGGGGTGTCAGCCATTCAGGATCGTAATCGACGCTTCTGTTGGTGACGTCGTCTTTGATTCCCACTGAAAAATTGTTTAGAGGTTCTTTTTTATCGAGATTATCAAAGACACCTTTTATCATGGCCGGGGTGAAGTCTTTTGAGCCAAGTCCGTATCTTCCGCCTACTATTGTTGGGTATCCGTCGTAGGAAATCATCTTTTTCTGCATAGCTTCGCCGATAGCCGTTCTTATATCAAGATAAAGCGGCTCACCGAGAGCTCCCGGTTCTTTTGTCCTGTCCATAACAGCCATTTTGTCAGCTGTTTTCGGAAGTGCATCAACAAAAGCTTCAAGAGGGAACGGTCTGAATAATCTTATTTTGATTACGCCGACCTTTTCTCCCTTGGAAACCATATATTCAACGGTTTCCTCGACAACATCGGCTCCGGATCCCATAATGATTATAACTTTTTCTGCCTCAGGATGACCTGCATAATCAACCAGGTTGTACCTGCGACCCGTTAGTTCGAAAAATTTGTCCATCTCTTTCTGGAGAATTTGGGGACATTCATCATAATATTTGTTTACTGCTTCCCGGCTTTGGAAAAAAACATCCGGGTTCTGTGAGGTACCTTTGATAGTCGGCTCTTCAGGATTAAGCGCATTTTTTCTGTGATTAGCAACTAGCTCGTCTGAGATCATGCTTTTCATCTGGTCTTTGCTCAATTCTTCCGTTGTTCTGATTTCATGAGATGTTCTGAAACCATCGAAGAAATGAAGAAAGGGCACTCGTGATTTAAGAGAAGCTGCCTGGGCTATCAGTGCTGAGTCCATAACTTCCTGAGGACTGTTTGAAGCCAGCATAGCCCATCCGGTCTGTCTGCACGCCATTACATCGGAATGATCTCCGAAAATGGAAAGAGCATGTGATGCTACAGCTCTTGCACTAACGTGAAAAACCGCCGGTGTGAGTTCACCTGCTATTTTATACATATTCGGTATCATAAGAAGCAGCCCTTGAGAGGCTGTGAAGGTGGTTGTTAGTGCCCCTGTTGTGATGGAGCCGTGGCATGCGCCGGCGGCACCGGCTTCGGACTGCATTTCCACAACCTTGGGTATAGTTCCCCAGATATTTTTCTCTCCTTTTGCGCTCTTTTCATCAGCCTTTTCACCCATATCCGAAGAAGGTGTTATAGGGTAAATGGCAATTACTTCATTAACGGCATGTGCAACATGAGCTGCTGCAGTATTACCGTCAATGTTTACAAATTTTTGCTCTGACATAGTTCCTCCTTAATTTAATATCTCAACAAAATCTGTTTTGATTAGTTGTGTACGTTCAGGTAATTGGCGTTTACCTTAATGGTACTTCAATAGTTAATCTTTTGTTAATTTTTTTTAAAAGACATAACTATAATATTAAACTGTTTTATAACATTGCAAACAGAAGCCGTCAACGTTTTTTGGCCTTTAAAATACACTTTTAAGTATATTTAAAAAATTTATTAGTGCTGTATTTTTATACAGGTTTGTGAAACTTTTTGTTAACTGTTTTGCTGATGTTGGTCATGGGATATTTTCAGGTTAAATCTGTTAAGAATATTTCGAGAGGTAGTTAAAATTAGAACATAATTATATTAAATTCCTGATATTATTGCCATTGTGATTCTTTTATCCCGGAAGATGGTGAATTTTTGAAAATTATTGAATATTATTCAGATTAAGTGAAGGGGGGAAATAGTGCTAAGTGTTAAGTACTAAGTTTTGAGTACCTTCATCAATTTTGGATATTTCACTGAACACAATATTTAATCCCTAATACCTTTACTACCCCTAATACATTCTCAAATACCTCTAACTACCTCCTCTTCACGCATCACGTATCCCGAGTTACGCATGTAAATGAGTAAATTTTGAGAGGACGCTAAAATATTCTTTCATTGCAACTTGTTAAAATTAGATGCTATCATTGCTTATCAAAGGTTTTTTAATATCTAAAACTGAAAAGGATTCGAATGAGAGAAGCTGTAAGCCGTCTGGGAGCTTTTTTTGTAAATTCATTTATTACTATTGTACAGTATCTCAATTTTTCAAAAACGATACTTTTAAAAATTATACATATAAAAATACTCAATCCCTCCATTTTTCTTGTTTTTCTCAGACAGATTTATTTTACCGGTGTGCAGATTTTCCCGATTTTTTTCTTTATTTCCCTTGCAATAGGTGTAGCTCTCGTCGGGGTTCTGACAAATTTTCTTGCAGGGCTGGGGGCATATGAGCAGATTGGTCAAATTTTATCTGTATTAATCATAAGAGAACTTTCCCCGCTTATAACCGCTGTGTTGCTTTCTTTGCGTTCTGCTACGGCAGTATCTGCCGAAATAGCCGTGATGAATATCTCTGGCGAAATGGAAACCTTGAGAGCATATAATATAGATCCTGCCGAATATTTGTTTCTGCCAAGGATAGCCGCAGGGCTTATCTGTATGGTTTCTCTCTCTACATTTTTTGCTTTCATTTCAATAATAGGCGGATATTTTCTTCTGAGTTTTAATATGAATATTACTTTTGATTACCTGCTCAGTTTGATTTTCGATTATCTGAGCTTTAATGATGTATTTGCTTTTGTTTACAAAACGTTTTTACTGGGATTTATGATTATATCGTTACCGATTTTTACATCGATGAATGTAAAAAATGCAAATACAGAAATTCCCATAGCCTTGTTAAAAGGAATGATGAGGCTGTTTTACGGAATAATTTTTGTTGAAATTACGGGGTTGTTTATATGAAGATAGCATACATCAGCAATTTTGATGAGGAATGCTACTATTATGATCGGCTCAAATCCAAGACCCAATTAATAAGGTTGGGCATAATATGGGACAGGCTGCCTCTGATCAGCAATCTTTCTGTCCTTGAAAATATTATGCTCCCTTTGAGTTACCATGAACGGGTGAAAATAATGGGGAAGTCTGAGGATGTGGAGCATGAACTTAAAAAGTATGGATGTGGCGATATAATGCATGAAAGAAAAGAAAGTTTAAGTGTTTATCAGATTTTTATAACAAAATATCTTCAAGCCCTGTTTTATAAACCGGCTTTTTTTGTTTTTATAGCCCCTATGCGTATTTTTGCCGGTGAAGATGAGAAAAACTATTTTGCCTTTTTAACTGAACATGGCAGTGAAAATTTTCTGATTTTGGACTATAATGGGTATGAAAACAAATATGATAATAACATTGATTATCAAAAAGTGGGTTTTGACGAATGGCTGATCCAAGATTTAAAGGTATAGAATTTAAAGTCGGTCTTTTTATTATTCTGGCTGTGATACTTGTTCTCGTTATAGTAGTCGGTATGGCTTTGCAGAAGAATATTTTAACACCGAAAACAGAAGTTAAAATTTTTGCTGACAATGGAGAAGGATTGAAAAAAGGAATGCCTGTACTTTTTTCCGGATTTCAGGTGGCAAGAGTTGAGGAAATTCAACTGCAGGATAACGGGAAAGTGCTGCTTAAAACGCAGATACCTAAAGATTACACCAAGTGGATTAGAAAAGATTCCAAAGTAAAACTTTCTTCACAGGGGATAATAGGTTCACCTTCACTGATTTTTTATGGAGGTGAGGGCGAGTCTGTAAAAAAGGGTGACAGTTTTTATCTTATCAGGGACAGAGGCATTGAAGATCTGGTGGATAAAGCCCGTGTTATGGTGGAAACCCTTCAGGATATTTTAAACAATGTTGATAATATTACCACCAGGCTTGCCAGTGATGACGGTAATTTCAGCAAAGCTATGAAAGCACTCGGTGATCTTGGTGATGACATATCCAATAAAAGGGGAATAGGATATATTGCCAGGACGGATTATTTGAAACTGAAAATCGATAAATTGTTTGAAGATATTCAATTCATAAAATCGGATATAGACAGCCTTATAAATGAAAGCGAATCTCTTATTTTGAATGTAAATAAAAGGGTGTCTGAGGCCAAAAAAACATTGAATCTTGTGAATGATATGCTGAAAACTTCGGATAAACTCGTTCTGAATATTGATGAGAGATTACGTCGTATAGATCCTGTTATAACCAACGCCAACAAAATAAGCAGTGATATTGCAGGGATAACAGATAATCTGAGTCTGATGAAAAATGAAGCGGACTTTATGTTAAACACAGGTAACAGAATGCTGCTAAATCTGGAAACGAAGTGGCCGTTTGCTGCTGATGAAGAAGGGGTGGAAAAATTAGAGCTGCCGTAATATTAATTATTCTTAGTGTTTTCCTTGCTACTGCCTGCTCCGGTGTAAAATATTCCCCTGAATATCTGTACGGTAAAAGGATGTATGAAAGATATGTGGATCTATATCTAAAGGGGAACTTTGATCTCGCCTCCCGAAGTTTTTACAAGTCACTGAAATCGTTTCAAAACCGGGATGACATGTGCAATATCTCCCGTCTTTTTATATCCAGATATTTTGTTAAGGAAGATTATGATAATTATAAATACCTGGATAAAGCTGAAAAATATGCATCGCTCAAAGAATGCCGGAGTGAGAAAAATTTAATCAGGCTTTTAAAAGGGCGGGAATACAATGAAGACTATCTGAGCAAGCTGTACAGGGCTTATGCCGGGTTTAAAGAGAGCGGAAAGAGTGCTGAACTTCTTTCTGAATTGGATACAAAGCAGACACACGATTCTGCCAAAAGTCGCTTTTACAGACTTTTGGCATTAAACAAAATAGATTCGGATATTGCAAAGGCAGAGAAATTCGTTGAGAAAGCTCATGAAATTGATTCGTTTCATGCATGGAAACTTAATATTTACAGGGACTTAAGACTGAAGTTTAAGATTTGCAAAGAAAAAAATAATGTTTCCTGTGATAATTTAAAAATCAGAATGGAAATGATAAGTAATAGACTGGGCAAAAATTAATCACCACATGATCAAAAAAATAGCATAAATTTTTTAGAAAACTTGGATGGATTTTTAAGTTACCAGACAACATCTTGTGTTGAAGGTATTTTCAGCTGTTTTAGTAGCTGTTGAAGATTTTGGCATGGAAATTGTTATTATAAATTGAAGATCGTGGAGGTACGGATGAAAAAAATTGAGGCAATTATCAAACCTTTCAAACTTGATGATGTAAAAGAAAAGCTAACGGAGTATGGTATCAAAGGTATTACCGTTTCCGAAGTGAAAGGTTTCGGCAGGCAGAAGGGGCATACCGAGTTGTACAGAGGGGCTGAATATGTGATCGACTTTATCCCCAAAATCAAGGTGGAAGTCATTGTTCCCGAGGAGATGACGAAAGATGTAGTGGAAATTATCATGGAAGCTGCAAAAACCGGAAGAATAGGAGATGGTAAAATCTTTGTAGTTCCTGTGGACGAAGTTGTGCGGATTCGTACAGGAGAAACCGGCGCAGAGGCTCTGTAAATACTAATTAAAATAAGGAAAGGAGGAGTTATGTCTCCAAAAGAAGTTTTGAAATTTGTGGAAGAGAACAATATTAAAATTGTTGATTTGAGGTTTATGGACTTTATAGGGCTGTGGCAGCATTGTTCCTATCCTGCCCATGAACTCACAGAAGATATTTTTGAGGATGGAATGGGATTTGACGGTTCCAGTCTCAGAGGATGGCAGGCCATCAATAACAGTGATATGATATTAATTCCTGATCCTGCCAGCGCTAAGATTGACCCTTTTACTGAAATACCTACATTAATATTGATATGCAATGTTTTTGATCCCATTACTAAAGAGCCGTATACAAGGGATCCACGGTATATAGCCAAAAAAGCCCAAAACTATCTGAAAGGCACAGGTTTGGCTGACACTGCTTTTTTCGGACCTGAAGCCGAATTTTTTATTTTTGATGATATAAGATACGGCTATAGTGCAAACAGCGGTTTTTTCTATTTTGATTCTGAGGAAGGAAACTGGAACAGTGGCGCCGACAGAGATCCCAATCTCGGATACAAAATCAGACACAAAGAGGGATATTTCCCGTGTCCGCCCCACGATACACTGATGGGAATAAGGAGTGAAATGACCCTTTTAATGGAAGAGATGGGTATCATTGTTGAAGCCCACCACCATGAAGTGGCAACCGGTGGGCAGTGTGAGCTTGATATTAAATATGCTCCACTTTTAGAGCAGTGCGACAATCTTCTGCTTTATAAGTATATTGTGAAAAATGTTGCCAGAAAACATAATAAAACCGCTACATTCATGCCAAAGCCTATGTTCGGGGATAATGGCAGCGGAATGCATGTTCATCAGTCATTGTGGAAAGACGGCAAACCTCTTTTTGCCGGTGATGAATACGGCGGTCTGAGTGAAATGGCTCTGTATTACACCGGAGGGATTATCAAACATGCCAAGGCACTAGCGGCTTTTACAAATCCAACCACCAATTCGTACAAAAGGCTGGTTCCCGGTTTTGAGGCTCCTGTTAACCTGGCTTATTCCTCAAGAAACAGAAGTGCTTCATTGAGAATACCTATGTACGATTCTTCTCCGAAGGCCAAACGAATCGAAGTCAGATTCCCCGATCCTTCGTGCAACAGTTATATTGCTTTCACTGCAATGTTAATGGCAGGGCTTGACGGCATTGAAAACAAAATCGATCCGGGCGATCCTATGGATAAAAACCTTTACGATCTTGATCCAATCGAGCTATCGAATGTTCCTCAGATGCCTGCTTCACTTGATGGAGCTCTGGATGAACTGGAGAAAGACCATGAGTTTTTACTGAAAGGCGATGTGTTTACTGAGGATGTTATCAGCACCTGGATTGAGTATAAGAGAGAAAATGAAGCAAATGCTGTAAATATGAGACCTCATCCTTATGAATTTATGCTATATTTCGATTTCTAAATAAATATTAAGCGGAACTTCGGTTTCGCTTTTTTTTATTTAAAGAGTGAAATATTTTATTCTGCAAATTTTAACTGCTACCCAAAAATTATCTGTTTCTAATTTCTTAAATTTTAAGAGCTTTGCACAAGTCAGGAAGCGTGGCTTTAGCCGGGCAATTATTTTTGTAAAATTCCGGATTTATAGGCTTGCGGGACTGAAGTCCCACTTCCAAAACCCAAAAAAGCACCTTCTGCAAGTCTTTGCGAGGAGCGAATGCGACGAAGCAATCTCCTTGCTTTTCATGTTTTGAGATTGCCACAACCCTGTCTTCACAGGGTTTCGCAAGGATGCCTGCGGCATATATATTCGCCAGAGGCGAATGCTAGACCGAACTAAGTGCGAAACTTGAATCATTATGTCAAAATCCTAAAAAGTTGATTGAGATTTTATATTACTTGGTATAAAACTAATACTCAAGCGGGCATAGCTCACCTGGGAGAGCGTCAGCTTCCCAAGCTGAAGGTAGCGGGTTCGAGCCCCGTTGCCCGCTTTCTTTTTCTTCTTTATTATCAACAATTTAATTTGGATGTGTTTTCACATATTTACCAGTCTTTCAGACTGGTGCTATGCATTTTTCCTGCTGTGATAAAATTGTGATAATTTGGTCTCTATGCGTATATAAATTTGTCCACTTCGTTCTTCTCACCGTTAATCTGTTTGATAATCCTGCCGTATGTCTTGAATATCATCTGATGGCTGGGATGACCAAGTTGCCTTGCCACATAATTGACATCTTTTGTATCTATTAACGCAAATGTGGCAAATGTATGTCTGACCTGAAAATATTATTTATCAGTCATTTTTTTAAATACTATTCAGTCGCCGTATGGAATATAAATCGTGCGGCAAATCGATGGGGATTTTGTGCGCCTTCCGTTCCTTTTTGGTTATTTTATCCTCAAACGTCTTGTATGCATATTCAATGAAACCTTTTGAGCCAATAACAAGTGTATCAGAAAAATACCTGATCCTGTGCTGCCACAAATTTATTTCAGGACGCGAATCTTCTGAAATATTACCCTTTTTCCTGCCGTAGTCGGTTTTCCTTTCAATCTTTCCAATTCCGTAAACAAATGACACATAGTCTTCCACTTTATCAATTTCAGTACCCTCAAAACTCAGGAAATCATCTTTCGTTTTTGCCAACCTGTTTGAAAAACTGCACCATCTGTATTCTTCCGGCTTACTGCAGATCTTTGCACGTACAGGATTCAAATCAATGTAGGCAAGCATATTCAAAAGGCTTTCTCCGCTTTCCACCAGCACACTCTTAAACCTGTCTCCCCAGAAATAGCCTTTACGGTTGTTTCTTTTGTTGTACCATCTGGAAAAAGTCATTTTTATCGATTTTACATATTCTGATATGTCAGTAAGCTTCTCTTTATGTTTTAGCATTTCAGATTCTGTGAATTCACCTGAAATGTTTTTATTGTGGCTGGATAAACGCTCTTTAAGTTCTTCATTATCAATGTCTACCACTGATGATGTTTTTACGAGAAGATGGAAGTGGTTGTCCATAATGCAATAGCCGATAATATTTACAAAATACAGTGAACTAAATTGCTTTATAACAGAAAGGAGCTTTTCCTTCTCAACATCTCCCAATAGAAACTCTCCTCCCACTGTCCGGGAGATCACATGATAGTATCCAACATCGCCGTTAATTTTAAACCGTTTTGTTCTTGCCATTTCAACCCCCTAAGAGTTTAAAACACTCAAACATTTTTCTTCTTCTTACTTGTACCTCGGCCCTTTGAACTGTCTTTTCAATCGCCTCAACTCAATCAAACTTTATCAACAAGCATTCACTTCCACGTTCACACCCACGTTCTCTAAAGCCATCACTTAAATCTTAGCACTTAATACTACTATGTCAAGCATTATTTACCTGTCCCCTTTCCAATTTAACAAGCATTATTTACCTGTCCCCTTTCCAATTTAAAAACAAAGAGATGGGAAGCATTATTTACCTGTCCCCTTTCCAATTTAAAAACAAAGAGATGGGGAGTATACGTTATCAGGTTATTTCTATAGCAGCTAAGCTTGTATCCCACGGCGGCAGAAAGGTGCTGAAGTTGTGCTGCAGTGTGGAGATGTTCAAAAAGATGGAATATTGGAGGTCAGTATGTTTGATGCTATGACATTTTTCATTTATTCATGTTAACTTTGTGGACAATTCAGACAAGAGGAAATATTGCTGTGTCTAAAAACAGGATAAATGGAGAAAAATTATGCTTTAGTAAAGTATGAATAAAGTAATATTTGCAAAATCTTTCGTTGTATTTTAAAAAATAACAGGAAAATATCAAAATCGGGGTATCTTATTTTCTAATGCAATATTAAAGAAATTGTTTACACTTGACTTTATAAAGTCAGGTATTTAAAATTTTAAAAAGATATTTAAATGATATGATTATTTGTGAAGCACAATTGCATATTTTTGCTATATTGCATTATTTGAAAGGTATACCAACTCCATTTTGTTTCACTTCAGATGGCAGTATTTTGTGTCATTTTAGGCAACTTTAGTTACTAGAAATCTGTATGCCAAATATTTATGTTGATCTGCTTAAAAATAAACTGGAAAAAATGGAGCGATTCCACTAATATGAGTTACAAGCCTTCCCCTTCTACATTTACCGTCGATACTGCGGTAGAGAAATTAGTACCTTCCTTTACGCATATTTGGCTTTATTGTGATTTTTGGCCATATTATGCGATTGCGCGATATACTTGCGTAAAGTGCGAGGGGGAAGGCTCTATTGTCTAAATTACAGTTTGAATTAAGCAGACCAATAGAAGAGGCGGCATCAAAAATTGTTGGTGCTCAAACAGCTAGTGATATAGCGGAAGTATTAGAGGTGCCTACTGGGCAGCTACTCCATATATTATATGCATACCCAGACGACAAAAAATACATTTCTTTTGATATTAAAAAGAAGAATGGTGGATTTCGGCAAATAAAGGCTGCAAAGAGAGGCCTGAGGGCTTTACAAGGTAAGTTATCACCATTACTTGCCGAACATTATAAGCTAAGAAATTCGGTGCATGGTTTTGTTAAAAATCGAAGTATATTGACAAATGCTAAACAGCATAAACGGAAACGTTATGTGCTAAATATTGATCTTAAAAATTTCTATGATCATATAAATTTTGGCCGTGTGCGAGGGCTGTTTATGGCTAAGCCATTTAACATGGGAGATAAGGCAGCAACGGTTGCAGCACAAATATGTATTTTTAAGAACAGTTTGCCACAGGGTGCTTCAACTTCTCCCATTATTTCCAATTTAATTGCATCAGAGTTAGATCGAAAGCTTTCTCACTTAGGGAGAAAATATAAATTAACTTATACAAGATATGCTGATGACATTACTTTTTCTTCTAATAATAGAGATTTTCCTGAAAACATAGCTTACTATAATGGTAGTAATCCAATTACTAGTGATTGCTACGCTGGTAAGCTTTTAGAGGATACTGTATCAAGTAGCGGGTTTACAATCAATCATGCCAAAACCCGCTTGCAAATACGAGGGGTAAGACAGGATGTAACAGGATTAACAGTTAATGAGTTTCCAAATGTTCCCCGTTCATATGTGCGAAATCTCAGAGCGTTAATGCATGCATGGAGTAAATTCGGACCTGCGCAGGTGGAAAATATATTTAGACAACATTATGCTAAGAATAAATCGCGTTTTATTGATGACGAAAAATATTATTTCAAAGAAGCGTTATATGGAATGTTGGCTTTTTTGAAAATGGTGAAAGGAGAAGATGAGGTATATTTAAAGCTTTGCCTTCATGCTGCAGAGCTTGATACTGATCCACCTGAAACCATTAAGACAATGAAGGAGAAATATAAAATGTATGATGTATTTATATCGCATGCAAGTGAAGATAAAAATAGTATTGCACGTCCAATTTATGATGAATGCCAGTCTAAAGGATTGGTTGCTTTTCTTGATGAAGAGGAAGTTAGTTGGGGGGATTCTCTAACTGAAATTCTGAATCACGCACTTGGAAAAAGTAAGTTATTCTTGGCGGTGCTTTCCGCAAACTCGATAGATAAGAAGTGGCCACTCAGGGAAATTAACACTGCGTTGGCACGACAAATCGAAGGAAAGCAAAAGTTCCTTCCCCTGCTTGTCGGTTCGCCTGGCATGGAAAGTTTAGGATTAACAAGTGATCTTTTTTATATCACATGGGAAAATAATCCAACAGAAATCGCAGATAAATTGGTAGAAGCACGTGCAAAGTTTACTTAACATACTAATTTAGAAAAACGCCCTAAACTGTATGGCGATTTTAAGCAGTGGTTTTTTAGGAGGTTGACCGCATGAACCTTAGGAAAGGAAAAACCAAAACACTTCTGAGGTCTTCGATTGATTCTGCGCTTTTGGCAGTAGAAGTTTACAATAAGCCAAGAACATCATTTCGTAGTGAAGCTTTTATAACTTTAATGATAATAGCTTGGACACGACTTTTTCATGCACATTTTAACGCTACAATTGGTGACAAATACTATTACAAAAAGAAGGATAGCAATCGTTATGACACTATAGACGGTGAGCGCAAGGCTTGGGAACTTAAAACTTGTATTAGAAAATATGGTAAACTTTCTGAAGCGGAGAGAAAAAATTTAGAGTTTTTTATTAAGTTAAGGAATAAAATAGAACATAGGCATATCGATAAGAAGCAAATTGATGTTTTGATCTTTGGTGAGTGTCAGTCTTTACTGTTTAATTATGAGTCTTTTTTAACTAAACTTTTTGGTGATACCTATGCTCTTAACGAATCCTTAGTCTACTCTTTACAATTTTCCCATTTGCGGAAGCCTGAGCAAAACCTTGCCAGCAAAACTGCCCTATCAAAAGATCTTCAGAATATTGTCGGTTATGTAGAAACATTTCGGAATTCATTATCTGATAAAGTTTTTAACTCTCAAGAATACAGCGTTAAATTAATTATAATTCCAAAAATATCTAATACAAAAAGATCTGATTTGGCAGCGGAATTTGTAAAATGGGATGAATTAAGCGATGAGGACAAAGAGGCTTATGAAAAAATTGCTGCTATAGTAAAAGATCGAAAAATCCGTGTAGAAGCAGCGAATGTCGGGAAATTAAAACCGAGTAGAGTAGTTGATTCAGTAAAGAAGAACATCCCAACTTCAGACTTTAACATGTATCTCCATACCTCACTTGCCAAACTTTTTGAAATACGGCCTTATAAAGAAGATGAAGACCCTTTCGATACAGATACTAGATTTTGCCATTATGACGAAGTCCACAGAGATTACGTTTATACTGAAGAATGGGTTTATTTTATAGTTGATTTATTTCAGTCCAAACGTATTTCAAAAGAAGTTATACTTAAAGCGTTTGGGAATGGGGAGCAATGGAAAGACTTATTACCCAACCCATAAATTAAGTTGATGCAAAAAACAAGGCTTTTATTTATTGGCGCCCTCCCATTTTTTTCACAGCATCATGCCAAGTGAACTTTTATTTAGTAATTCATCAATTGTAGGAGCTAATTTAGGCGGCTTGGGTTTTCTAAATCTAAATATTTCTTTAGCCATAATAAATGCCCTGCTAATGCCATCTGAAAGGCTGTAATATATAAATTTTGGTCGATCTTTTTTCTTACTCTTTTCCCTCTTAGAATTTGCAATTACCTGTTCTTTTAATATTTCATCCTCCTGTACCATTAACAGTATGCTCCAGGCCAGCATTGATGCTCCAAGCAATGACTTTATCGCATTAAAGTTGGGAGTTAAACTCTTCTCTATTCCAAAGCCCTGTTTCTCAAATCTGTAACACTCCTCCACTCCCCAACGGTGATAATATCCCATAACTCGTCTTCTTATCTCTCTGGATTTCTTTATGTGACCGTTTGTAAGTAAAATATGAGGCTCTTTATTCTCTTCACCTTTATTAACCATTATAGTCACAGGATAAAGTTTTCCTTCAATGTTTTTTGCAAGTAGAAATTCCCTATTTTTGCAAAAAATTTTTCCCTACCCCGGTGAGGAATTTTTTTTGTTAACAAGTGAATTTTTCACCCGCCAACTTTCCCCCTGAAATATAAGCAAATGA
>Ga0247721_100080_pt1 | contig 46953 bp, 49 predicted proteins | sample MSEWel2017_08_16_FD_189089 | JGI IMG/M metagenome (GOLD analysis project Ga0247721, IMG submission 189089) | Subsurface sediment microbial communities from gas well in West Virginia, United States - MSEEL Well Study Marcellus 3H_2017_08_16 | ecosystem: Environmental > Terrestrial > Deep...
CATGACCTGGAAAAGCATCCTGACCTTCTTTTAAGTATTTGCTGCGCCATTTGCACAACATAGGATAGGATACTCCCAAATCCAATGCTACTTCTTTCGATGTCTTATCTGTGTTCTCTGATAATTCCACTGCTTCTCGCTTAAAAGATTCACTGTAAACTCTTCGTTTCTTCATTTTGCACCTCTGCTTTTTTTATAGCATTGGCTTAACTTACTGTCTACTAAACTGTAGCACGTCCATGCTATTTTCCTATCTCCCTACCTCGCTACCTCGCTACCTCGCTACCTCACTACCTCACTACCTCACCATTTCACTTTTTTTATAAAACCCCTTCAAATTAGTAGGAAATAGGTTTCATCTCAAAATAAAAAACCTTTTGAATTTTCTTGACAGAGCAAAAAGAATTAACGTATAAACTAATCATGAAATTTATTCTCACATTTATCGCTCTGCTGATTTTCTGGTTTATGCTTTCAGGTCACTTTTCTGTAATAATTGTGACCTCGGCTGTAATATATGCACTGATTGCAGCTTATTTCACACATGATTACTTTATTGAGAAGATAAGTTTTGCCGGTATAAAGCGGATTTTTAAATTTATAGCCTATCTGCCATGGCTTTTTTGGGAAATTATTATGGCAAATCTTCAGGTTGCATACATTGTCCTCAGTCCAAAAATGCCGATATCACCGGAACTGGTGGAGACTGAAACCGATCTGAAAACCGATTACGGGAAAACAGCGCTTGGCAATTCCATTACCTTAACCCCCGGTACAGTTACAATCGAAATTGAAAACAGCAAAATTTTAGTCCACGCTATAACAAAAGAGCATGCCCAGGATATAAGAAATAAAGATATAGAGAAAAAAATATTGAGGATTGAAGCCTAAAAATGTTCAGTTTTATAGCAGTGATAATTCTTATCGGTGTGTTTTTTGTACTCTTCAGAGCTATAAAGGGGCCTACAATATTTGACAGGGTATTATCCGTAAACCTGATCGGTACAAAGGCCGTTGTTGTAATCGCTTTAATTGGCTTCATGCACGACAGACCGGAATTTATGGATATAGCCCTCACATATGCGCTTATTAATTTTATAGGAACAATAGCTTTTCTGAAATATATAGAAAAAAATAAACTGGATTAAAAGGAATCATTTGACGAATGAGTATACTTGATGTGATTACTTTCATTTTGCTTCTTGCCGGAAGTTTTTTTATGCTCATAGCTTCCATAGGGATGATAAGGTTGCCGGATTTTTATACGAGAATGCACGCCGGCGGCAAAGCCGATACTTTGGGACAGGGCTTAATATTTTTAGCACTGATAATATACGAAGGCTTTACACTAATCAGCCTTAAAATGTTAATAATTTTTGCTTTTATATTCATAGCAAATCCCACTGCCACACACGCTGTGGCTAAAGCTGCCTATAAAGGCGGATTAAAGATATGGAGCAGAGACAGTAATGATAGCGGTTGATTTTCTTCTTCTTTTACTTTTGGTGATTATCGCTGTAGCCGCCATTTCGGCAAAAGATATCCTTACCAGTATAATGCTTCTGGGCAGCTACAGTCTTGTAATCGCAATGGAGTGGGTTCTGCTCAATGCTGTTGATGTTGCTTTTACTGAAGCAGCTGTGGGAGCAGGAATATCCACCATATTGATGATAGCGGTTCTTACCAGGGTACCGCGTTTTGAAAAGGAACCGAAAGAGCAAAAACATTTTTTTAATCTTTTTAACCGTTCAGAGCTGCTGGCACTGGCCACAGTAGTGATAACCGGCGTTCTGCTTATATCGGGAACCTGGGACATGCCTGCTTTCGGAGATCCAAATTCTCCGGCTAATTCCTATCTATCACCAGAATACATCGAAAGGAGTTACCCTCAAACGGGGTCACACAATATTGTAACGGCAGTTCTTGCAAGTTACAGGGGTTATGACACACTTGGGGAAACCACTGTCGTTTTTACTGCAGCTATTTGTTTAATTTTGTTAATCAGGAGCTATAAGAAGAATGAAAGATGATGTGATTCTAAGAACCATTACAAAATTTATGCTCCCCTTTATACAGATTTTTGCATTTTACACGCTGGCTCATGGTGAAATCAGTCCTGGCGGCGGATTCCAGGCGGGTGTAATATTTAGTTCAAGTTTTATTTTAATTGCTCTGGTCTTTGGTAAAAACAATGCGCGTTCAAAAATGCCAAAAAGTGTAAATGACATCCTTCTGTCTACAGGCGACTTTATATATGCTTTTACAGGACTGTTTTGTATTTTTACAGGTGGCTTGTTTTTAGAGTATGGTGAGCTCCCCTTTCATTCGGCAAAAGAGGGTAACCACATAGGTATGATTATCATTGAACTCGGCGTTGCAATAACAGTGGCAGCAGTAATGATGACAATCTTTTTCGAAATTGCGGGGAAGGAAGATGATTGAGTTCATAGCGGATAAATATAATTTCTGGATAGCAATAGTGTTAATGATGATAGGATTTTACGCTATCATTGCAAAACACAACCTGGTAAAAAAGGTGATCGGTTTAAACATCTTTCAGACTTCCGTATTTCTTTTCTATATTTCCATAAGCAAGATCAACGGCGGCACAGCACCGATAATATGGCATCCAGAAGGACACGCCGAAGTTGTTTACGATAATCCGCTTCCCCACGTACTCATACTCACAGCCATTGTTGTTTCCGTGAGTGTCACGGCGGTGGCACTGGGCATCATTGTAAAATTATATAAAAATTATGGCAGCATAGAGGATGATGAGATTAAAATGAGAGAGCTTAAAGAGCCGGAGTTGGATTCCAAATGATTGATTTTTTCACAGCACATGCACCTGTTCTGGCTATTGTGGTTTTTATTTTCGGAGCGTTATTAGCTCCGGTACTTGGAAGGATAAACAATTCCTTATCTTATTACTGCGCTCTTATAACAACTGCTCTTTCGTTTATGCTGTCCGTTTACCTTCTCGTTTCGGTTTATAATAACGGCCCCCTTGAATATTTCCTTGGAGGCTGGAAGCCCCCTTACGGCATTGAATACCGGGTGGATATTCTTAACAGTTTCATTCTTTCGGTGGTATCTTTTGTATCTTTTCTTTCAATAATTTACGGATACGGAAGTATAAAGGCTGAAATCTATGATAAAAGACGTCCTGCCTTTTATTCGGTCTACCTGCTTTTTATCGGCGGGATGATGGGCATTCTCATTACAAACGATATATTTAATATGTACGTTTTTCTGGAAATAACGTCATTGGCCGGCTACGCCCTGATCGCTATGGGCAGGACAAGATATTCATATATGGCGAGTTTCAACTATCTTATTTTGGGATCGATAGGAGCAACGTTTTTTCTGATAGGCATTGGTTATTTATACATGCAGACAGGAACACTTAATCTGACCGATTTAGCCCAAAGGCTTCAGGGTCATTTTGATACAAACGTGGTGCTTGTAGCTATAGCCTTTATCATTGTTGGACTTATGCTTAAGATGGCCGTTTTCCCTCTTCATTTCTGGCTGCCGGACGCTTACACCTATTCCCCCTCTGTAATAAGCGCAGCTATGGCCGGAACATCAACAAAAGTTGCCGCCTATCTGCTGATCAGACTTATGTATACTATTTTCGGTATCCAGGCGGATTTTTCAGGAATAAATTTTTCAGGAATTATCATAGGAATCTCCAGTATAACTATTCTTGCGGGCTCCATTATCGCAATATCACAGACCGATCTGAAAAGGATGCTGGCTTTCTCTTCCATAGGCCAGATAGGCTATATTCTCATAGGAACAGCAATGGTAAACAAATACGCTTTTGCCGGCGGACTCCTTCATATACTGAATCATGCCATGATGAAGACAGCCCTTTTTATGGTTGCAGGCGGATTTTTTTACAAACTTACGTCTACTAAGATAAGTGATTTGAAAGGAATGGGGCGGCAGATGCCGTTTACATCTACAATGTTTCTCATTCTCTCCCTTTCCATGGTCGGCATACCTCTTACCGTGGGGTTTATATCCAAATGGTACATTATACTGGGCGCGGCTCAGTCAGGGAACTGGATAGTCGTGCCGGTAATACTTTTGAGTTCTCTGTTAACAGCCATATATTTCGGAAGGGTTGTTAATACTTTATTTTTTAAAGAATCAGAAGCCTCAAATACAGAAACTTTGCCCGTAAAAATACCTTACTCCATGATTGGCTCCACAGCGGTACTTGTTTTCTTATGTATTTTTTTCGGTATTTTCGCATACCTGCCTGCTGAGATATCGCTGAAAGCCGCTGAAAATATTATAGGTGCTATGCCATGGAAATGATTCCGTCACTTACTCCCGTGTATGCTGTTCTGGTCTCGCTGATTGCAATCATACCTATATATTTCTCCCGTCACAATCCCAATCTGCGGGAGTTCTGGACTATTCTTGCCGCAGTTATAAAATTTATAATCGTATTATCACTGATCCCGCCTTTGATAAATGGGCACACTGTCGGAATTAATCTTTTTGAAATACTACCGGGCATCAGCTTCGGTTTCCGGGTGGATTTACTCGGTCTGATTTTTGCACTTATGGCTTCATTCTTATGGATTCTCACTTCGTTTTATTCCATAGGTTATATGAGAAGTCTGAAGGAGCATAACCAAACACGTTATTTTATCTGTTTTGCCGGCTCACTTTCGGCGACCATAGGAGCGGCTTTTGCCTCAAATTTGTTTACAATGTATATATTTTACGAAGCACTGACACTGTTTACTTATCCACTGATAGCTCATGAAGAAACCGATGATGCATTCAGAGGGGCAAGGATATATCTGATTTATCTGCTCGGTACCTCAATAGCATTTCTGCTGCCGGCAATAATCGGTACTTATCTTCAGGCGGGTTCCCTTGATTTTGTAAACAGCGGTCTTCTCTCACAAACTATGGGCTCTGAAGCCGGCACATTATTTCTGACTATTATGTTTTTTATGTATATCATCGGCGTTGCAAAAGCAGCAATAATGCCTCTTCATTCATGGCTTCCCAATGCAATGGTTGCCCCCACTCCGGTAAGCGCACTTCTGCACGCCGTTGCCGTGGTTAAAATGGGGGTTTTTGTAATCCTGAGAATTGTTCTGAATGTATACGGGATAGACCTGCTGTCCAGACTGGGAATTGCAACAATTCTTGTTTACATTGCAAGTATTACAATTATCTTTGCATCAGTTATTGCGTTAAGACAGGATAATATAAAAGCCAGACTGGCATACTCCACAATAAGCCAGCTATCATACATCGTTGTGGGTGTTTCTCTCCTGACAATATCCGGCATTTCCGGAAGTATTATGCATATGGTAATTCATGCTTTTTCAAAAATAACGCTTTTCTTCTGGGCCGGAGCAGTGGCAGTGAGCTTAAAAAAGAAATATGTCAGCCAGCTTAACGGTATCGGTGTAAGGATGCCTGTGAGTATGACAATTTTCTCAATCGGAGCGCTTTCACTGATTGGTCTGCCTCCTTTTGCAGGATTTATAAGCAAATGGATGCTCGTATCCGGAGCTTTGGAAGCAAATATGCTGATTATTGCAGCTGTTTTTGCCACCAGTTCTTTTCTTAACGCATGCTACTTCCTTCCGATCATTTATACCGCATTCTTCAAAAAGCTTCCCGAAGGGGAAGAGGGAACAATAAAAGAAGCGCCGCTTGCAATGCTGATACCTATGGGCATTACGGCAGCAATTACTATCTTGCTCTTTTTTATCCCGGGTAGCTTGACATATCTGGTTAATATGATTTTGCAGGGGCTGAACTGATGGACAGAGAAAAGCATATAAAAAGCGAAGAGGGTGAAGAACTGGACGTTCTGTCACATGAACCGGTTAAAGGGTACAAACTCGCTTTTGGAATTGTTTTTAGTATATCGCTGATATATCTGCTTATTATTTTTGTAATGAGCTGAATAAGGGGAAGTTATGCAGGACAAACGTGGTATTTTTGATAATCCAAAAAATGTAAAACTTCTGCTGAAAATATTTTTCACCTCGTGTGTGATTATCTTTCTTACTGATTTAATCATCAGCAAACACCCCCACTATGAGTGGGAAAATTGGACCGGGTTTTATGCGGTATTCGGCTTTGTCGCATGTGTAATTCTTGTTTTGGTGGCAAAGTATGTTTTAAGACCGATAGTTATGAGAAAAGAGGATTACTATGATTAATGTTCTCCCTCCCGCTTTTATTTTCATAATTGCCGGGCTTATAGTGCCGTTTTTGAAAGGCAGGGCAAGAAATATTTTTTTAACCGCCGTGCCGATTGTTACTTTTATAAACCTTATAAGCCTGCCCGAAGGTCTTTCTATGGGGTATTCGTATTTTAACTATGATCTGCATCTATTAAGAGTGGATGAGCTTTCCCTGATTTTCGGATACATTTTTCTGATAGTTTCTCTCGCTTCATTTATTTACGGTTATCATGTGAAAAACAACTGGGAATTTACCGCCGGTCTTTTTTATGCCGGGGGTGCTCTGGGTGTAATTTTTGCCGCCGACCTTGTTACCCTTTATTTTTTCTGGGAATTAATGACTGTAGCTTCCGTTTTCCTTATCTGGGCGAGGAATACGGATAAGTCTATAGGCTCGGGAATGCGCTATTTTCTGTTTCACCTTGTGGGCGGTGTTATTTTACTTATCGGTATAATTTTGCAAATCAAACAAACAGGCAGCCCAAATTTTAATCATATGGAACTCTCCTCTTTGAGCACTTACCTAATCTTCATAGGGTTTGGAATAAACTGTGCATGGCCGCTTCTTCACACATGGCTTGTGGATTCCTACCCTGAAGCCACAATTCTCGGAACGGTTTTATTAAGCACTTTTACCACAAAAACGGCGATTTACACACTCGTCAGAGGTTTTGCGGGAACGGAAATACTTATATTCATAGGCGCTGCAATGGCAGCTTTCCCTATATTTTATGCCGTTATTGAAAACGATTTACGCAGGGTGCTTGCCTACAGTCTCATCAACCAGCTTGGTTTTATGGTTGTGGGTATCGGTATCGGGACACCGCTGGCACTGAACGGAACCGTTGCTCACGTGTTTGCCGATATACTTTTCAAATCTCTGCTTTTTATGGGAATGGGGGCTGTCCTTTACAGAACGGGCAAAATAAAGGCAACGGAAATAGGAGGTTTGTATAAGTATATGCCTTATACAGCAGCTTTTACCATTGTAGGAGCTGCTTCCATATCAGCATTTCCCCTTTTCAGTGCCTTTGCCACAAAATCGATGGTGATGTCTGCGGCAGCCGGCAATCACTATACGATAACCTGGCTTATTCTGTTATTTGCATCCGCTGGTGTTTTCCATCACGCCGGTATTAAAATACCCTTTTTCGCTTTTTTCAGTCACGACAGCGGACTCAGACCAAAAGAAGCCCCGCTAAGCATGCTTATAGGTATGGGTATTCTTGCCTTTTTAAACATATTTATCGGCATTTTCCCCGGATTTTTATATCAGCTTCTCCCATTTGATGCCAACTATGTCCCCTACACTACTGCACACGTGGTAAGCCAGCTTCAGCTTCTTCTATTTTCAGCACTGGCATTCACTCTTCTTCTCCGCTCCGGTATTTACCCTCCGGAAATAAGATCAGTAAATCTTGATGCCGACCTTTTCTATAGAAAGATTCTGGGGGGCTTTATTAAGTTTGAAGATAAGGTTATTTTACCCGCTCTGGACAATGTTAAATATCTCTTTTTCAATTTTATGCCCTCATTACTTGGAACACTCACTTCCAATCCCTACAAGCTGGTCAACCAAATTATTACCGGGGGAACAAAAGAGGAAAAGAGAGAAAGTGAAGCAGAAAGTTATTTCTGGCTGATCGGATGGTCTGTGTTTATTATAACGGTATTTTTGGCCATATATCTCCTGGCTTTTATGCATTTCTGATAAAAGGCAGTCTATTAAAAATGAATCTTTTCCCTTAAACCGGACATCCTGGTTGTTTTTACTGTTACAGCCTCTGCAAGTGTGTCTGGATTACCAATAATAACTAATGAATGTCGGGCCCTTGTGACAGATGTATAGATAAGCTCTCGACTCAGAAAATCACTTTTTTCCGGCAAAACCAGCACAACATTATCAAATTCCGAACCCTGGGATTTATGAACTGTTAAACAGTAAGCAAAGCTGTAACCGTAGATATCCTTTAACTTAAATTTTCTGAAATCGCCTGTTTCCTGGGAAGGGAAAAATATCTCCAGATTATCAGAGGATTTGCTGTTAAATATCAATCCGAGATCCCCGTTAAAGAGTCTGTTTGTATAATCGTTTTTATTAATGAGCACAGGCATCCCGTTAAAATAAGACCTTAGGCCTGGTAAATGAAAATGCGTTTTCAGAGCATTTATAAAATAGTTGTTTATTGATTCGGTGGAAAAACGCCCCCTTTTAAGAGGGGTCAGTATTTGATAGTTAAATACCTTCTTATATGCATTCCCGATGTCATCACTTTTGCTGATATCAATATAGTGCTGAAGCAGGTTTTCGCTGAAAAATTCACTCAGCTGACTGTGGCTTATCAGCCTTACACTTCCCTCTCCTGTGCCGCTATGGTTTACCAAAAAATCTTTCAAATGATTGCTTTCACCTTTTTCAATCATCCCGGCTACTTTTGCGATATCGCTATCACTTTTATACCTGTAACTTTTTTTAAGCTCCACAATATTGTCACTCATAGGACTCTTAACGGTTCTCTCTTCGATATATTCTCCGGAAAATCGCCTGTATTCATCGGCAAACTGCTCATAAAATGCGTTGATATCTTCGATATCGCAGATATCCCCAAACACAGCTCCCGGAGCAACGGAGGCAAGCTGCCTTCTGTCACCGAGAAAAACAAGTTTTGTCTCGATAGGCAGTGCCTTCAAAAGGTGAAACATCAAACTCAGATCGATCATAGACGCTTCATCCACAACAATCAGATCATACCCGAGTAAAGCCGGATGATGTTTTTTCTTTCTGGATCTGCTGTATCTGAATCCTCCAAGATATGGGCTGTATCCCAGCAGTCTGTGGATTGTCATTGTCTCTACGCCGGAAAATGTCTCATTTTCCAGGTGGAAACGTTTCATTGAATCGGAGAGGGATTCACCCATTCTGGCTGCGGCTTTGCCGGTGGGTGCCGCAAGTGCAATATTGATATTCTTATTCTGCAATATGTGATAATAGAGAAGCCTTGCAACGGTAGTTGTCTTACCCGTTCCGGGACCTCCTGAAATAAACGACAGATTGTTCCTCAGCCCCATAAAAACCGCCAGATTCTGCAGATTCAGTTCCCCGTCTGCTTTGCTCTGATCTTTTGCAAATTCGTTGGCGCAGCGTTCATCTATCTCATAATATATCCTGCTCCTCTCGGAAAGATTGTAAGCAACAAAATTCTCATACTCAAAATATTTGTGCAGATAAATCCTTTTTCCGTCATAAATGAAAGGCTTAAATTCGCCGGGGGCTCCGATATATTCGTTATTTTCTCCGACGATTTTTTTCATATCAAAATTCTTAAATATATCCGGAGCTTTTTCCAAACGGTGCAGATTCTCAAAATCAACACAGATATGTCCCTCTCTGTTTAAAGAGGAAATAAGTGCGGCAAGTGAGGACAGCTCACTTTGGCAGCTTTCTATTTTATCCGCAAAAAGGTGCCTGGCAAAATAATAGTCCGCATCATTAATAAGATTTTCATTTAAAAGCTCATCAAGGGTTTCCAATACTGCCTCCGTTTGTAAAAACCGGCTCTATTTGAAACGATTCAATCAAATCAGCAATAACTTTCTGGGCGGGTCTGTGAAAGAATATACCGTTTCTGCTGTTTGCATCGTCATCAATCCCTCTCAAAAACAGGTAATATACCCCGCCGAAATGTTTTTCGTAATCGAAATTTTCCATATTACTGTTCAGATGGAGTGTCAAAGCCACTGCATAAATATGATATTGAAGAAAATACTGGGATTTCTGCATTGCCTGCAACATGTAATCATAGCTGTAATCTTCTAATGTATCACCAAGATAATTGCTTTTCCAGTCTATGATGTAGTATCTGTCATTATACCGGAAAATCATGTCTATATAGCCTTTCATAAACCCGTAAATTTGTTCGTATACACTTTCACCTATCGAATCGGCAATAATGCGTCCCGTTTCCCCTTCTCCGGCATTCGATATCAAAGCCTCTCTTATTAGACGGGGAGCAATACTGCGGGATGGAAAGTAAAATTCCATCTCCCGTAATGTGTCACTGAAAGGCATATTTTTTAACTGAAAGCCTTTTTCATCCCCCAGCTTTTTTTTGCGCAGGTTGTTTATATTTTCGCAGACAGCGTTTTTAAACTTTGCATCAATGTGGTATAAATTAAGAGTTTTCCTGACAGTTTCCTTTAAACCGTTCACTGTAACGGTATTTAAATCGGTATGCTCCAAAAGGTCGTGGAGTGCATTACCCGTATTAACTCCCGCAGGCAGGGAAAGCATCGAATAATCCTCTTTCCTCTTTTCTTCGCTCATTTCTGAAACATTGAAAACCTCATCGTCCATGAAAGTGGTAAACGTTTCATGGGGATTCATTTTCTTTAAAAGGGATGAAAAACTGGATATTTTCCATCTCTCCGGTTCCCCCCTTTGAAATTCACAAAACCGCAGGTTTTTCTCTTCTTCGTCAATCTTATCTTCATACTCAACAGCTTCAAAATCACCTTTAATTTCTTCTGTTTCAGGTGTTGCAGGGAGAATGTCGATAAAATTAAAAGCCTCATTATCCAGGGCTCCCGCCACAAAATCGTTCATACTTTTTAAAGTTTTAAACTTTTCTTTCCATTCATTACTAAAAATATCACCGCCGGAAAAAAGATATGCAAATGCTGATGTGCCTGCATTGCGCGTCTTTGCCAATGCCGTGTAGCAGCGGTATTTTGCCCTTGTAAGTGCAACATAAGCCAGTCTCAGATTCTCAGAAAGATTTTCCAAAGCATATTTTCTTTGGATATCCTCATCGCTGTCCAGCTGCAGATGCATCTCCATATCGTCATCGTGGTAAATAAACGGCTTAAAGCTATGCATCAGTGAACCGGCAAGCAGAAACGGAGCAAATACAACGGGAAACTGCAGCCCCTTGCTCTTATGGATCGTCATAATATTAAGCGCTTCTTCATCCGTCTCCATCCGCAGTTCATATTCCTCTTCCTTCAGAAGGTTTCCGGAGCGCTGGTTGCTCAGCCAGTTAATAAGCTCGTGCAGCTGCAAAGCATTTCCGGACTCTTTTTTATGCAAAATTTCGGACAGCTGGTTTATATTGGCAATCTTTCTTTTGCCGTAAGGGGAATTTATAAGCTTTGAAATAATGTTTTCATCTTTCAGAAATGCGTTAATACAGTGGATAATTCCTTTATTGTCCAACAGCTCTTTATATTCTCTCAGCTTTATGGAATATTCTCCGAGACCTTCCCTTTCTTCCAAACTTTTGACCTGATGGGGTGCAAAACCCATCAAATCCGTTATGAGAAGATTTTTTATCAAATTCAGATTGCCCGGCTCTGAAATGCAATTAAGCAGCAGATGAATTTCATAAGCCTCTTCTGAGTCAAAGATACTTTTTGAAGAGCTGATAATGTTGGCAACACCCAACTGATCCAAATGTTTTTTCACGATGAACGCTTCTTTGGTTTTTCTGCATAGGATGGCAAAATCGGCCGGCTTCAATTGCTCATATCTATCTTTTTGTTTTATATACGCTTTGTTTTCAGCCGATAGTTTCAGTAGTCTGGCAACTTCTCCGGCAGTTATCAAAGCAGCCGTTTCATTGTAATCATCTTCGTTAATAAAACCGCCGTCATGAGAATCAAAAGTCCAGATTTTCAGTGGTTTGTATTCCTCCCCCTCGACAATCAGATTAGTCTCACCTTTATTCTCGGAATCCACATCCGAATACCCTATATTTTCTATAGCAAAGGGTTTCTCCCGGCGAAAGCGTGAGTTGAATATTTTGTTAACCCCGTAAACAAGAGACGATTCGGAACGAAAATTCGTCTTCATAGTATATCCTCTGTCCACATTTTCCTTCGCTTTTATGTAGGAGTAAATATCAGCCCCCCTGAAGCTGTATATTGACTGTTTGGGATCGCCGATGAAAAAAACTGTGGATTTATCAATAAAAAGTTTTTTGATTATCTCATATTGCAGGGGATCGGTATCCTGGAATTCATCAACAAATACCAACTGGTACTCCCGGGCAATCTTCTCCCTGAAGTGATCGCTGGTTTCATTCAAAGCATCGTGGAGAATAGACAGCTGATCGTTAAAATATAATATGCCGCGGGAGGATTTGTAAGCATTCAGTCTTTTGTGAACAAAATCTATCATATTACGTTTAAATCCGACTATCCACTCATCTGCTGCCTGCAGATACTGTAAATAACTGTCATAAAAATTTTCAATCATCCTGAAAATCCCGGGCATTTCATCGATTTCATGGTTTTTCTTCAAGGAAGATGTTATTTTTCCGGCAGTAAAATAAGTTATGATACTGCCATCAATTGTGTCTTTGGCATAAAGGGGTTGGTCTGCGGAAATAAAATTTAAGAATTTTTCAGCCTTCGCCTCCGCACCGCTTTTTTTGTAAATATTACCTTTCAGCTTTTCAAAAGGAATCAATTCCGGAAAAGAAGTTTTATCCGTATATTTAAGCCTATCAGCCAGTTCGTCATGAATTTCCTCAGCGCTGTTATAAATATCCACGACCCTTTTGCTGATATTGTTAATCTTTTCTTCCGATTGACTTATATTAATATGAGGATTTGACTCTTTGATTTTATAAAGGCTTATCAGCTCGGCAAACTCAAGTTTCTCAAGTTTTTTCATCACACATTTGGGGGCAAAAAAAGCAAACTTTCTCCAGTAATCCACGACTGTTTCAAAAACAAGCAGAGACTGATCTGTCACCATATTTTTGTCAAAAAGCACACCGCTGGAAAAAGCGTATTCGCTCAAAATGAGGTTACAAAATCCGTGAATGGTATAAATACCGTTTTCATCAAAATTTTTAACGGCATTGGAAATAATTTTCAAAGCCTCTGAAGGCTCATCCAGATATGGTTCCAGTATATCACTGATAACAGGTTCTTTTTCAAAAAGATGTTCTCTGATATTGTCACTTGTTTCCTCAAGCATGCGCTTAGCAGTCAACAGGTTTTCATATATTCTCAGCTTTATTTCGGCAGTGGCCGCTTTGGTGAATGTCAGTACCAGAATATTTTTTACACTTTTGACACGTTTTTCCAGAAGAGCTTTCAAAAAAAGAGAGGCAATGCTGTAGGTTTTCCCAGTACCGGCACTGGCTTCGATGAGGTTTGAACCCTCCAGAGGGCATTCCTGAATATTAAAATAATTATGTCCCAACGATCGACTCCTTTTGCAACATAGGCAGATAGATAATGCGTGAAAGTTCTTTTAAATTTTCTGTTTCCGGAAGAATATCTCCGTATAATTTTTCCATATAAAACTTATTATTGTATTTATAGACGTTTTGCATCCACCAGGAGCGACCAAAATCTGCCGATTCACCTTTCACAAGTTTTTTGGCATAACTGCAGCCGAAGACGGGAAAAAGCGGCAAAGGTTTCATCATACCGTAAAGGTATGTTTCGACAATAGATTGTATATAATTCCGCAGATTTTTATACATCTCTTCATCATTTTTGTATAAATCCGGATTTTCTTCAAATTTCAGCATTTTATCTTCCGAATAAAAGAGCGTACTGTATTCACCTTCATACTCCGCCCGCTGTAGCAAATCGTAAAGGGAGAAAATATGATACAGCCACGCCTTTATTCTGTCGGAATCTTTCAATTTGGCCATTCGGGCGAGTATATTTTTAGAGCCGGAAAGCAGATATTCGCCCCTGATGTTAATCCCCCTGTTTTCCAATGCAAGGTGAAAGTCCATCTCTTTTATTTCCGGCGTCTGTAACGTTTTCTTTATTTTATTTATGAAAAAGGAGACATTATACTTATTAACATTTTTCATATATTCACCGAATTCAGCCGGCGGGAAAAATCCGCTTTTTTTATAATAATGCAGCATTTTATCCAAAGAGACAGCTTCTTCCTCTGAAAATAGAGATTCCTTAGCGAGCCTGTCTTTCAAGATTGTTTTCTGTAAATTATCCAGATTCAAGGGCTCCACATCTTCATTTTCCTGTGTCAGACTTTCAGGATAAATGCCGAGAGTGTTTCTGAAATAGCACCTGATCGGATTTTCAAAAAAATATGCTATATCCTCTATGTCGATTTCAGACGGCATATCAATCTCTTCAGAAAAAGCATATTCCTCTTCCGGTTGTTTATCAGAAAGAGGGGACTTAAAATAAGATTCGGCTATTTGAAAGTTGTATTTTGAATAGCTGAACATTTTCACTCTTTCATCGAAATAGGCAATGCTGAAAGGGTGAAGTTTATGTTTATTAATCAGGAAATATTCTACACGGGAACTTTGTCTTATATATTCCAGCAGTTCGGCAACAACGGGAGAAGGGGGAATATCGGAATTATCTTTTATACTTTGACCGGTGTAGCTTATATATAATTTTTTTCTGGCTGACATAATCGTTTCAAGAAAAAGATACCGGTCATTATCTTTGGCTGATCTGTCACCTTTTGCTGGATAAACAGCGGTCAGGTCAAACTCCATCGGTTTGTGAATGCGCGGAAAAGAACTGTCATTCATACCTATCATACAGATAATTTTAAAGGGGATGCTTCTCATAGGAATCATAGAACAGAAAGTTATACCGCCTTCCATATAACCGCTGCTTCTCTCAATACTTCTGAAATATGATTTAAAAAACTCCGCAACAACCTCCACCGGTAATTCTTCACTGATAATTCCTTCTGTGTATCTGCTGAATGCTCTTATCCCTGCGTTTATTTCCTGCAGACCGTCATTATCAGCAGTCCCGGAAAATAAGTCCCGTTGGATATTACTTAATATGTTCAGCCACTCTTCGGAGGAATAATTTTTTTTCAATACATCCCGATAAGTCTTTACAGTGTAGACATATTTTGCAAATCTGCCGAGATTCTCGAAATTTTTACCCTCTACAGATACATTTGGAGTAATCTCGCCAAAGCTGCACCATTCGTAGGCAAGCACTGCTGAGCCGAGAAAAAGACGGTCCATCCCTCTGGAAATAGTGAAATTTTCATAATAGGGAAGATTAAATGATTCGGCAATTTCACTGTCCCACCCCCATTTCATTCCGGAGGATTTGCACCAGCTTTTTAACATCTCCACATCCGGTGGAGTCAGGCCGAATTTGGTATAAACAATTTCCTTTTCAAGAAACTGGAAAATATCGGAAAATTTCAATCTGCCTGAAGGTATCTGCAAAAATGAGGTGAACAACTGAACGGCAGAATATATCCCCGACAGTGTTTTATCGCTTATGGAATAAGGAATTCTCACATCGTTGAAAGCAGTGGAACCAAATACCGCATTTACATAAGGTGCATATTCCTCAATATCAGGGGTCATGACAATAATATCGGACGGTTTAAGATTTTTATCTTCATCAAAAAATTTCAAAAGATAATCGTATAAAACCTGAACTTCCCGCATCGGACTGTGGCAGGAGTTTACAACGATACTCTCATCTCCCACTTCGTCGCTTCCTATGCTCTTTTCAGGCGGTTTTAAAGATATAATATCATTTTGAATACTTTGCAGCAGAGAGCTATCTTTTTGCGGTTCTACATAGGAGGAAAAATAATCTATATATTCAGCAAGAGAATCAAAAAACTCACTCCCCGTCCTGGCGAGATTTGCCACCAGTGAATTTACTCCTTCTTTCAGCTCTTCCTTCTCCGCATTTTTGTAAAATTTTTCTGTTCCGAAATACTCTCTGCTGGGTGATTGTAAAAACATTTCGATTTCAAAAAAATTGCCGAGATTTTCGAGAATTTTAACATAAAGCGGAGGAAGCACAGATATTCCGAATACGAAAATATGTTTACCACCATCTTTTTCAGCAGCCGTTTCAGCATAATTCAGCAGACGGAGGTAAACATCACTTCTGTTAAGTTCGTCCCTTTTACAGAGATCCTGCCATAAGAGCGGCTGCCACCAATATTCCTCAGGAAGTTTTTCTCCTTTCTGATTGACATATTTTCCTTTTCCCCAGCTTCTAAGCATCCACGGCCTGTACACCTGATATTGGTCGAAAATGTCTGCAATTTTTTCGCTGAGCTGATACAGTTTCACACCCGAATGATCAAATGCAGTATATCTTCTTATTTCATCGAAATATCTGTTTTCAAAATGCCCGGGCAGAACAGAATAAATTATCCATGCCAGCTCTTTTTTGTCCGCCTTAACCTGTTCACCCGTTATTCTGCCGGCAAGATGATTGATTATACCGTTGGGGGTAAAAAATTTAATATTTGAGCAGACGGAAAAACGCTGAGCAAGCATAAGAGAGAGCCATTTTTTCATCCCTTCCGTCTGAACAACGACATATTCGGACTCAAGAGGATCTCTGCTTCTGTTTATCTTCAAAGAGTTAGCAAAAAGGTCGAAAACGTTTTCAAGCTGAACATCGTAATAAACGTTAAGTGACATTAATCATCCTAAATGATATTTTGAAAAATTATACGCCATTTGATACCGCATTTCAACTGTTGCAGGAAAAACCGTAATGCGTTATGGGTAATGGGTGACAGGATAGTGAGATAAATTTAAGGTTGTATGAGTAGTATGGGTACTACAAAGGTCAGAAGACGAGGACAAATTCAACTTTACCGACCACTTCAACCTACCCAACATTTTTCTACCTTAACCTCAACCTTTACCTTCAATTTTCCCATCTCCCCACCTCACTATTTCACTCTCTTTATCACGCATTGCAGTATCTTCCGCGAGACTTCCTATTATTTTATTTATAAACTTTTTGATGCCCCCGAGTAGGAATATTCTCATATGAAATGCAATTGACATGGAAATAAATTGGGCTTATCAATAACTGATGGAATATTCAGATCTGGTAAAAAAAGTTATTATAAATTTATCTGATATTTATGAGAAACATATACGAGGCATATTACAAGATATTCAGGAGCTCATTATGAAAAAGGTGCTGATTCTTTCACTTTTGCTTAGTTTTGCCGGCTCAATCCACGCCCTTACCATAGATGAAGCAGTACAAAAAGGGCTGGCAAATAACTTCGGCTTAAAGTCCCAAAGCAGCGTGATTAATAGTTCAAAATACAGATTTAAGGCCTCAAAAGCCGGCAGGATGCCTTCATTAATTTTTGAAGGCAGTTATACAAAAAATGACAGAGCTAAAAAAACTCAAATTTCCCTGCCGTCTCCCGCGATTCCGGACATCTCCATGACACAGGTTGAGCAGGAGTACACGGAAGCTATGGCTGCACTTAAGTATGATATATATACAGGCGGGGCGGTAACTCACGATGTCAAATCCAAAAAACTCGATTACAAATATGAAAAACTCATATTTGACGAGAAAAAACAAGAACTTGTTTACAATATCCGGGTGGCATTTATCAACATACTGAAACAGAAATCTCTTCTAAACAGTGCAAAACAGGAAGTCTCGGCGCTGAAATCACACATGCAGGATGTAATCGATCTGGCGGAAGAAGGGTTAGTTCCGGAACTGGACAAACTGCACACAAAAGTAAGACTCAGGATGGCTCAGCAAAGAGTAACTTCTTTAAAGGGGAATTTAAAAAGTGCAAAAAGTCGGCTTTATTCCCTTATGGGTATAGAGTCTTATAATAATGAGAAAACGATAGAGAAAATTGGCGATATAAAACCCCGGCAACTAAATACTGAAGAGCTTTTTAAACTAGCGGAAAAAAACAGACCTATTTTAAAGGCTTTACGAATTAAGCACCGGTCTGTTCTCCAAAAGGCACAGGCTGCAGAAAGCGGTTACAAACCCAAAGTTTATGTCATGGGCGGCTATAAGTATTCCGACATGAATGAAAGTGTTGAGCCCCAGGATAACACTTTCATACAGGCTGGCGTCTCTTTCAAACTGGATTGGACAAAAGATGTCAATATGGTAAACAGCCTCAAGCAAAAAGCATATTCCATAGCCGATACAAGGAGGAATACTTCCCTGCAAATCAAAACGGAAGTGAGAAAAGCTTTTGAAAATATGCAGTCCGCCCGTGAAAACAAAATTGTAGCAAAAACAGCTCTAAAAGAAGCAGAAGAATACTACAGAATAATGAAACTAAAATATAAAAACACATTGGCAACAAATACCGACGTACTGGATGCCGAAGCGATGCTTACAAAGGCAAGAGAAGATTATACAATCGCCTTTTATAATTATGCTGAAAGCATTTATGCACTTGAAAAAGCTGTGGGAAATTCGTTGGGGTGAAAAAGTGAACAAAAAAGTCAAAATAGCTCTTGCGGTACTCATCTTAGGATTGATAATTTTTGGTGTTGTAGCTTATAAATGGCTTAAATACAGAGAAGTTTATGCAACCACCAACGCCGCTTTTATTCGCAGCGATCAGATCTCCCGTATTAATTTTAAACGTGTGGCCGGCAGGATAACAAAAATATACGTGGAAGAGGGGCAGACAGTAGAGAAAGGAGCAATTATTGCTGAAATAAATCCTGAAGATTACCGGTTAAAAAAGAGAGGTCTGCTTTATAAAGTAAAGTCCCTTCAAAGTGATATATCAAGTATAGAACACAAAATTTCCAAAATAAGAAGTGAAATAAATATCAAATGGGAAAAAGCGAAAAAGGAAAAAAAAGCGCTTGAAGAGGAAAGAAATGCCTTATCTGCCAATATCGAGGAAGTTAATGCTCAGTTAGCTCAGGTTAAAAAGGATTATAAAAGATACAGGAATTTATATCAAAAAGGAGCGGTTTCCGAAAACAGTTTCGAAGACATCGCCACAAAACTAAAAATATTGAAAAACAGAAAAAACTCACTTGAATACGAGCTAAGTTCCTTAGATTATAAAATATCGACTTTTAAGGAAAAAATGCAACTTATAAGAGAAAACAAAAAAGTAATATCAGAACTTAAATCAAAAAAAGAGTCCTTAAATGAAAAAATAAACAGTTTGCAAACAGAAATAGAAGATACCGAAAACTTAATATCATATACAAAATTAACAGCTCCGATGCAGGGCGTTATCGGCAAAAAATTTGTAAATGCAGGAACTGTTGTTAACAGTAAAACCCCAATTGTTTCAATAGTCGATACCAGGCAAATATACGCAGAAGTTCTGATGGAGGAAACCAAGATCAAGGGTGTGGATAAAGGGGACAAGGTTTATATAACCCCCGATGCTAATTCAGAACAAGAATACGAAGGTGTGGTGAAGGAAATATATCCGGCTTCTGCTGCTACATATGCTCTGATCCCGAGAGACATTACAGCTGGAGAATTCACCGAAGTCGCCCAGAGAATACCTATAAAAGTTTCAATAACAAACGGAGACACCAGTATTTTGAGAATAGGAATGGGTGTGGATGTTGAAATTAAACGTTAAACTATGACATATGACGAAACTCCCCTTTACGAACAGATCGATCTGCTTTCCCGAATACTGATAACATTTGTAGTTATGACAGGCACTTTCATGGCTATTCTTGACACCACTATAGTGGATGTTGTTATCCCCAAAATGGCAGCACCCTTAAAAACCGATTTATATGGTGTTCAATGGGTAATCACTTCATATATGGCTGCTGCGGCCACCGGTCTTTTGCTTATAGAATCCCTGGTTAAGGTTCTCGGACTAAGAGTCCTGTTTCTCATGGGGATTACCGTTTTCACCCTTTCAAGTGTAGCTTGTGGTTTCGCTGAGAATCTGACACAGATGATCATTTCAAGAAGCGTTCAGGGTGTGGGTGAAGCTTTCGTAGTTGCAACATCCCAGACTATCCTTTTTTCCATCTATCCGCCCAAACGGAAAGGGATTGCAATGGGTATATACGGAATGGGTGTCAGTTTTGCACCGGCTCTCGGCCCTACACTCGGAGGGTGGCTTACCGAGCACCTCACCTGGCGCTATATATTCTTTGTCAATTTGCCCGTTGGAGCGATGGTTGTGTTGGTTGGACTGCTTATTCTTCCAAGGATCATCAAGCAAAAACAGAAGCTCCGATTTAATTTTATCAGCTATGTATTTCTTGGAACCTTTACAATATCCCTGCTGATACTTTTATCAAAAGGACAGCAAAAGGGATGGTTCCGGTCGGATTTTATCATCATAGCTTTCATAATAGCCGTAACAGCGCTCTTTTTATACGCAATAGCTGAACTGCTGTCCAAACACAAGCTTATTGATTTCAGAATATTTAAAGTTCCTCAATATAGGTATGCCTGTGTTATATATTTTTTCACACTGGGACTATCCATCTATCAGCTTTTTTATATGATACCGCTTTTTTATGAAAACCTGAAAGGTTATTCCACACTGAATACTGGCTTACATATGCTTGGATTCGCTGTTTTTATAGGTATTACCTCTCCATTAGCCGGCATTTTATCCGATAAATTCGGGGAAAAATATGTGCTCCTTGTCAATGCAGCACTGTATATAACAACGAGCATTTTTCTAATGCCCAATCTTAACTATTTTACTCCCTCCCTGAGAACGATACTGCTTACTGTACCTCTGGGCTTTTCACTAGGAACTTTTTTTGCACCGATAACAACGATGGCAATGCGTCACCTGAAAGAATATACAAATCTCGGTGTAAGCCTTATGCACTACCTGAGATTTATGGGAGGGGCATTTGGTACTGCAATAGCCACAAATACATTACAGTCAAAGACAGCCCTGCACTATGAAGGAATTATATCCATACAGAATTTTGATTACGTAAGAATGTATCTAAACAGCATATCGGATAAATTTTCAACATATATGCCTGAACGGATGGCTGAGCTCAGATCAGAAGCACTTCTTGCAAAAATGCAGCATTTGATGGGATTAAATGAAGCGTTCCAGGATGTTTTTCTGCACGCAGGTTTTTTCGGGATATTCGGTCTTTCTTTCCTGATCCTAATTTTTTTGCACGATAAAAAGATTGAAAAAAATGACAGGAAGGTCTAATTTCACTCTAACTTGAACAAATTAACTTTTAACAGGAGTAAAAATGCTGGCAAAACGTATTATTCCCTGCCTTGATGTAGACAAAGGACGGGTTGTAAAAGGGACAAAATTCCTGGATCTTGTGGATGCAGGTGATCCCGTGCTGGTGGCTGAAGAATACGACAAACAAAGGGCGGATGAACTGACTTTTCTCGATATAACAGCTTCATCCGATGAAAGGGATACGATAATCGATGTTGTGGAAAAGACTGCTGAACGGGTTTTTATGCCTGTAACCGTGGGTGGTGGCATCAGAACTGTAAAAGATATCCGAAACCTTCTTAACGCCGGGGCAGATAAAGTTTCCATCAATACAGCTGCGGTATTCAATCCGGACTTTGTTAAAGAAGCTGCATACAGATTCGGTTCACAGTGCATTGTTGTTGCAATAGATGCCAAACAAACCGCGAGTGATAAATGGGAAGTATTCACCCATGGCGGCCGGAAGAGTACAGGCATAGATGCAATCGAATGGGCAAAGAAAATGGAGGAATTCGGAGCCGGTGAAATCCTTCTCACAAGTATGGATAAAGACGGCACAAAATCGGGGTATGATATTCCTCTAACCTCAAGCATAGCAGAATCGGTTAATATACCGGTAATAGCCTCAGGTGGTGTCGGGACACCGGAGCATATAATGGAAGGTCTAACAAAAGGAAAAGCGGATGCGGCATTGGCAGCAAGTATTTTCCATTTTAAAGAATACAGTATTGGCGAAGTAAAGCATTTTTTAGCGGAAAACAATGTCCCTGTCAGAATGTAGGAGGAATAATGGATCTGAAAATAATTGAAGAACTTTTAGAAACAGTGAGAAACAGAAAACAATCTCCCAAAGAGGGTTCTTACACAAACAGCCTCTTCAATAAAGGAGAAAATGGACTCGTCAAAAAACTCGGAGAAGAAAATGCTGAACTTATAAAAGCTTTTTTAGTGGAAAATGATGAAAGAATGGTATCTGAAGTAGCTGATTACCTTTACCATATTATCGTTGCTCTTGAGTACAGAGGTGTGCCTTTTGAAGATGTCTTAAGCATTTTGAGGCAGAGACATTCCTGATGAAAATCGATAAGCTGTTCTCCGATTTACTCCTTGACGAATGCGGCAAAAAGCTGAAAGAGCTGCGAATAGTGGATTATGTACTCGGACTAAGCTATGTGGCAGTGGAAACCGAAGCAGGGGTTGGTCTTGCTTACATGTTCAGAGATGCAGTTAAAAACGGCTGTAATGTTATGAATGAAGACTTGCGCCGAACGCCTGCCGGCAAAGTGGCTGCGATGATAAATTCCCATGATCTTTTAGAATCTGCAATCGGCCTTGCCACAATAAACAGCGTATTAAACAACACGGATTATGATGAATCCGATATTTTAGATCATATAGATTTCCAGGACAAAAATGTCGGTATGGTGGGCTTTTTTCATCCGGTTGTGGAAAAACTGACACCTATAGTTAATAATCTTTACATTTTTGAATTAAAAGATATTGCCGGCTCATTCCGGCCGGAATATGCAAAAAGAATATTACCTCAGTGCGATATAGTAATTATTAGCGGAACAACTTTTGTGAATAAAACGACAGAGGATTTCTTTCATTATATCCCTGCATCTTCCAAAAAGATTATTTTAGGTCCGTCCACCCCCTTATCGAAAAAACTATATGAATATGCAGACCTTTACAGCTTTAAAGTTACCAATAAGAAGGATTGCCTGGATGTAATCGCCAGAGGCGGCGGAATGAAACGACTGAAAGCCTGCGGGAAAAAGGTCGCTTTAATCAGCAAGAAATAGGGAGATGGGGAGATAGTGAAATAGTGAGGTAGAGAGATGGAAAAATTGAAGGTAAAGGTTGAGGTTAAGGTAGAAAAAGATTGAATTGAGTAGGTTGAAGTGGTGTATTAGTGCTAAGCGTTAAGTGCTAAGTTGTTAAGCACATTCGCATATATGTTTAATATTTCGTTTTTTATGGTAGAGATTTTCTCCGCTCCTCCGGACACTGAGCACATAATTTCTTATATGCTCGGTGTCCGTTTCCGGTCGAAATGACAATTTTCTGTCTCCTCGACCGGGAAATGTCATTCCGAGTGGATCCGCCCTTGGGCGGAGAAACCGAGGAATCTCTATTTTTATATAACAAAATATATTTGTGTTTCTGCTTAGTACTTCCCTTAAATTTGGTTATAATTCCCGGACAGGCTTTTCCCAATGAATAACAATAAATAACTATTTACTTCCATTTTCACTAATCTTGAATCTTGAGCCTTAAATCTATCACCCATTACGCATTACACATTACGCATCACGGATTACGTATATAACTGCATAAATTTTGGCAGGGTGGCAGTATCTTTTCGGTTTGATTTTTAACCGGAATTGTGATTTAATTTTATCTAATCAATAAAGAGAGGTGTTCTTTGAAGGTTTCAGTAATAGGTTCAACCGGATATACAGGTAATGAACTTGTAAGAATAATAGCAAAACATCCTTATTTAGAAATTTCATGTCTGACCAGTGATAATTACGCCGGTCAAAAATACAGCGATATTTATCCGCCGCTGAAGAATATAGTGGAAACAGAAATAATTGCAAACGACTGGGACTATGTGAGTAATAATTCTGACATTGTCTTTTTATGTCTGCCGCATGCCGCATCACAAAAAGCGGCCGCTTTTTTCCACAATAAAGGCAAACTGGTAGTGGATTTAAGTGCCGATTTCAGGATTAAATCGAAAGAAATCTATGAGAAAACTTATAATGTAACACACAATTATCCGGATTTGCTGGAAGAGGCGGTTTACGGACTGCCGGAAATCTACAGAGACGAAATTAAACAGAGCAGGCTTATTGCAAATCCCGGCTGCTATCCGACATCGGTTTTGCTTGCCGTTTATCCGCTTGTGAAAAATGAGTTTGTGGATCAGAAATACATTATAGCCGACTGCAAATCTGGTGTCAGCGGGGCAGGGAAAAAATTAACAGAAAAAACACAGTTTTGCGAAGTCAGCGATGATTTCAAACCCTACGGTATTTTTTCACACAGGCACGGTCCGGAAATCAACGCCTGGCTCAACGAAATATCTGCAGATTCGCGGGTAATTTTTACACCCCATCTGCTCCCGATGATAAGAGGCATAGAATCAACGATATACTCCAAAAGTGGTGAAAACGAAGATGAAATCAGACAGTACTTAAGGGAATTTTACAGAAATTCCTTTTTTGTACGGATAATGGAAAAGGGTGTGGTTCCCAGGATAGCCAATGTCAGCGGAACAAATTTTGCCGATATCGGTGTCTTTAAAGAGGATGATAACCTTATTATCGTAAGCTGCATTGACAACCTTCTGAAAGGCGCCAGCGGTCAGGCTGTACAAAATGTTAATATCGTCATGGACTTCGATGAGGAAACTGGACTTATATAGGGGATTTAAATGAATATTATAAAAAATGCCGGAGTTTGTGCTCCATTAGGATTTTCATCCGCTGCAACTGCGGCAGATATTAAAGGTAATGGCAATGATAAGCTGGATTACGGCATACTTGTATCAATGATACCGTGTGAAGTTGCTGCTGTTTTTACAAAAAACAATGTCAAAGCACCCCCTCTTATTTTTGCAAAAGAGCGTCTGGCATCCGGAAACAAAATTTCGGGCATTCTTGTTAACAGCGGAAATGCAAATGCCTGTACCGGGAAAGAAGGCATGGAAAAATGCCGTATCTTGACAGAAGAAGGCGAGAAGGTTTTAAAGCTTGACAGAGACTCACTTCTCATTTCTTCAACCGGTGTTATAGGGGAACAACTTCCGGTCAACAAAATGAAAAAACACCTCCGGGATTTACCGGAACTTCTCACAGGTTATGATGAGGAGTTTGCCGAATGTATTTTGACAACGGATACGAGAACAAAAAGGCTGGCCGTCCTTGTGGAAACGGAAAGCGGCGCCTATGTGATCGGAGGTGTTGTAAAAGGTTCCGGAATGATAGCCCCTGACATGGCAACGATGCTCTCTTTTATCACAACAGATGCAATGATTTCTGAAGAAAATCTCAAAAAGTGTCTGAACAGTGCGGTGGAAGAATCATTCAATTCCATAACCGTTGACGGTGATATGAGCACAAATGATTCCGTTTTTATTTTTGCCAACGGATTAAGTGGCATCAATATTAACACGGAAAAACACCTGCAGGAATTTCAAAAATCGCTGAATTTTCTTTGCCGAGAACTGGCGAAGGAAATCGTGAAAGACGGAGAGGGCGCCACCAAATTTGTAACAATCAGGGTAAAAAATGCCGCTTCGAAAGAGGAAGCGAAACGGTGCGGCATGAAAATTGCCAATTCTCCGCTTGTGAAGACAATGTTTTTCGGTGAGGATCCAAACTGGGGACGGCTTATGGCATGCACAGGAGCAAGTCTTGTAACAATGCAGGAAGATAAAGTGGATATCTATTTTAACAGTCTGAAATATGTTGAAAACGGAGTACTCATAGACAAAAAACTGGAAAAAGAAGCCGCCGCAATAATGTCTGAAGAATCTTTTTCCATAACTATTGACCTGAATATCGGAAATTCGGAAGCCGAAGTTTACACTTCAGATTTAAGCTACGATTATGTAAAAATTAATGCAGATTACAGGACATAAATTGTGCTATTGATTACTTGCTAACTCGATATCATTTATAAATTTTAATGGATTAACAGGAATCCCGTTTATCAGAACTTCGTAATGACAGTGAGGTCCTGTGCTTCTGCCTGTGTTGCCGACTTTAGAGATAACCTGCCCTTTCTCGACCCTGTCGCCCACATTTACCAAAACTTTGCTGTTGTGCCCGTAACGGGTTACATAACCGAATCCGTGATCAACCGTTACAAGCCTCCCATATCCGGATTTGTAACCGGCGTGGATGACTATACCTTTGGCAGTTGCTTTAACCGGGCTGCCATAGTTTGCAGCTATATCCACCCCTTCATGAAAAGCTCTCCTGCCTGTAAAGGGTGAAATACGATAGCCGAATTCACTGGAGTACCATCCGTCAACAGGTTTTATGGAAGGCGTAGCCATCAGGGTCAGCTTCTGTTCTTCCAGAAAATTAACAAGCTCGGCCAGACTCTTTTCCCTTTTTTCAAGCTGCGTTTCCAGAGACATAATGGTCTCATTCAAATCCTCAAAAAATTGTTTTTCTTTTCTTTCGGCCACGGCGGAAAAATCCCGAAGCAAATCCACCTCTTTACCGCCGACTCCCAATTCCGTTTTTTTAGACTTTAACGACTTGGAAGCCATAGTCCTGACCTGATTTTCCAGCTTATCAATGGAAACTATTTTCTTCTGAATTTCATCCACATCATTGGCATATTCTGCTATTTTAAGCTTCAACAATTTGTTTTCCTTTTTATAGCTGAGCATGAGCTGCCTTTCAGAATATAAATCAAAAAGAAGATAAAAAGAAACAGAGGAAATAATAATAAATAAAACAGCTACTATAGATATAGCTTTTATTACAGAAAGATCTATCTTTTTTGTTTTCACTTTGCCGAGATTATCATCATCGAAAATCATCAACGTAAGTTTTCGCTTCATGGAAACCTCCGACTACATTAAAAACAAAAAATCTCAACTTGTCAATAAATTCCTTGAATTTCAGCGGTATTGCTTAATTAATGATTAACTAATTCATACGAATACTGTAATACAGGAGTCCGGCATATTCATGAAGGCCATTCCATGAATCTTTTAGATAGGACATTTGGGGCATGAAACTATACCAGAGGTATCCGCTTCTGTCGGTTTTATAATCGGTGGGAGCTGCAGTAATATTAACACCTGCACTCCTGAAACTCAAAACACTTCTCGGCATATGATAGGCAGAGGTGACAAGAAGGGCATGCTCCCACCCGTATTTTTCCATAATCTTGGCTGTAAATTTAGCATTTTGCGCCGTATTTTTACTTTCATTTTCCGTATAAATTTTGTGCCTTTCAGCTCCCAATCTTACCATGACTGACTTTATCACTTCGGCTGAAGAAGCAGTGGATGAGTATTGGAAAACCTTCCCACCGGTGGCTATAACGGGCAGATTCAGCTCTCTTTGTAAATAAAATGCATACACAGTTCTTTTCAGGGAATCAGGTGACAATGACGGTTTCATATCTTTCGCGGGAGATTTATCATACATCCCGCCGCCAAGCACCACGATCACATCCTCTTCTTGTGCCTCGGATATTTCAAAAGGGTAAAATTTATTTTCCAGTGGTAAAAGCAAAAAATCTTTCACCGGTTCAACAGAAAGCAGATAAAGCAAAACCGCCGTGAGCAGAAGGCTGTAAACAGCTGTTTTCTTCAAACCGGCGAGAATAAACAGTACCGCTATCAGGATTACAGCTATAAAAATACCGGGCGGGAGTATAAAATAGGTAAAAAGCTTAGAGATTAAAAACATCGCCTAATCCTTGTATAAATCAAATTTTTCCAGGACCATATCCACCGATATCTCTTTCATGCACCGGAAGTGTTTCTCAGGACAATTATCACTGCCGTGCACATGACAGGGGCGGCAGTACAAGCCGTCAATTTCCAGCACACTGCTGTTATTAAATACCGGATAAAATCCGAACTCTTTTGTTGTGGGGCCGAAAATGGCAACAACGGGAGTTCTTGCCGCAATCCCCACATGCATAGGACCGGAATCAGTTGTAACAAGGCAGCGGCTTTGCTTTATTATATCAAACATCTCCTCCAAGTCCGTTTTACCGGTAAAATTATTAACATTTTCATGATTATACTCAAAATAAGAGCTGCCTATAATGTTGACTTTTTCACCCCGCTTAACCAGCTCATCTATAAATTCAGTGAAATATGGCCATTCTTTTGTCTTTTTGCTTGCAAACGGATGAACGGTGAGGGTATCAGAGAGATTTCCATATAAATTATTCGGATAAATTACCGGCCTTAACTCTTCGACTATGGGAGTGTTCATATCAAAAATTTTTTGGAAAGGTTTAAAATAACGATGAACGACATGCTCCTGAAGACTGCCGGCAAATTTTCCATATTTAACAAATAAACGTCTTTTCAGAGAATCCTTTTTATATTTATGATATCTGGCTGGAGTGAAAATCCTGAGAATCATACTTGAAAGCTTTGCATGCAGATCAAAAATATGATCGTAGTCATTTATATTTTTCTGTATAAAATTAAAATATTTTCTGAGCCCGCTCTTTTTATCAATTTGAAGTACTTTGTTTATATAAGGGTTTTTTAAAAAAACTCCTGAAAAATGCGTGTAGGTCAAAACATCTATTGTTAACTCAGGAAAAGCCGTTTTCAGGTACTTTATCACACCCGTTGTCAGTATAACGTCACCGAGGGAACTGAATCTGACAATCAGTATTTTCATGCCAACAATTCCTCAGCAGCAGCCATTACATTCTCCGGTTTTATATCCCCCATGCATCTGAAATGCTTCTCGGGACAGCTCCTGCCGCCGTGCAATGCGCAGGGCCTGCAGTATAAATCTTTGATTTCAACGACTTCACTTTTACCCCTGCCGTATGGAAAGAAACCGAGACTTTCGGTGGTCGGCCCGAATAAAGCAACCAAAGGTGTTTCCAGTGCAGCAGCTATATGCATAGGCGAACTGTCATTGCAGATCAGCAGATCAAGATTATCTATTACGGAAACAAGTTCCGTCAAAGATGTTTTACCTGCAAAATCCAGAAAGGGCACACAGCACTCCTCTTTCAGCTCCTCGATTACTCCGTACTCTTTAGGACTTGAAATCACCAGCGAATACACACCTTTAAAATACATCTTTTCAATAATGGTGGCATAATTCTCCACAGGCCACATCTTGGTGTTCCAGACACTGGCCGGGGCAACACCTATAATCTTTTTGTTTTCTTTTCTCAAAGTATTCAGGAAAATGCCTACTTTTTTCTCATATCCCCTGTCTTCACAAACCCTCGGACTGCCTCCTGAGTTCCGTGCTTTTTCGAGGGTGAATTCATCCCATATCTTACTCAGTAATGACAGATTACGCTCCACTTCATGCAATTTCATATCTCTGTCTGATTTTTTATCAAGGAGAAAACTTAAGCTTGACTGTTTAAAACCTATTATATTTTTACATCCGGATAGTTTGAGAGTAAGTAAAGAACGGAACGATTTGTGAGGGGTGATAATTGTATCAAAATGATATCTTCTCAGCTTGTATGCAAACTTCCAAAGCCCTGTCAAACCTTTATAATCACCTCGCTTATCAAAGGTGATTACCTCTTCCACATTTTCAAGACATCTGAAAAGATCTGCAGACTCCGGTCGTACACAGAAATATATCTTCACACCGGGATAAATCTCGGACAGAGCATTTACAAGCGGTGTGGTAAGAATGCTGTCGCCTATGAAAGAAGGATTAAAGATAAGAATCCTATGCAACCGAATCTCCGTAATTAACGTAAAGAGAGGCTGATCCTGCCCCTTTGCTTATCAACATCTATCACTTTTGCACTAACGGTCTGCCCCACAGAGACAATCTCCGAGGGATGTTTTATAAACTTCTCCGCTAATTGCGAAATGTGGACAAGTCCGTCATTTTTGAGCCCGATATCCACAAAAGCACCAAAATCCACCACATTGGAAATTTTACCGGTCAACTGCATGCCCGGTTTCAGATCTTCTATTTTAAGAATACCTTTTTTAAATACAAGAGGGTCAACGTTATCCCTTATATCCAGGTCGGGTTTCTGCAGATTTTCAACGATATCCTGGAACGTCAGCTCACCTATATCGAATTTATTTTTTATTTCACTGATATTCTTATTTTTCAGAACAAGTGAAAGCATATTGGCATTTTTTACATTTACATCCAGTCGGCTTAATAGCGAATATACAAAGTCGTAACTTTCGGGATGAATAAACATTTTATCAAGAGGCTCATCCCCGTCGTATATCTTCAGAAAACCTGCACACTGCCTAAAAATATCCTCACCTACACCGGCAACTTTCAACAGGTCTTTACGGGATGAAAATTTATTCTTCTCCTGCCTCAGTTTATATATTTTATCAGCGATATTTCGGTTCAAACCGGCAACATATTTAAGCAGAGAAGGGCTGGCCGTATTTAAATCCACCCCCACATTGTTAACCACGTCCTCAACCACCTCATCGAGGGTTTTCTGAAGAAGATTCTGGTTTACATCGTGCTGATACATACCGACACCTATAGATTTGGGATCGATTTTTACAAATTCGGCTAAAGGATCCAGAACCCTTCTGGCAATAGAAACAGCACCTCTGATAGTTACATCGAGATCAGGAAATTCTTTTGCCGCTTCACTGCTTGCGGAATATACACTGGCTCCTGCTTCGCTGACTATCGTATAGGTGATATCAAGGTTTTCTTCCTGGATAACTTTGTCCACAAATTCTTCCGTCTGTCTGCTGCCCGTTCCGTTTCCGATTGTTATAATGTTTATACGGTGCTCTTTTATTACATCAAGAAGTGTATTTTTGCTGTTAATATAATCACTTTGCGGTTCCGTCGGATAAATAACTCCGTAGTCAAGCAGTCTTCCCCTTTCATCCACAGCAGCAAATTTACACCCTGTCCTGAAAGCCGGATCGATTCCCAGAATGCGCCTGTTTTTCACAGGCGGCGTTAAAAGAAGGTTTTTCAGATTCTCGGCAAAAACCTTTATCGCCTGTTTTTCAGCTCGTTCTTTCAGCTCATTTCGAATTTCAAGTTCAATGGAGGGCTCAAGCATACGTTTTAGGGCACTGCGGATTGACTTAATCACAAAAGTGTTCAGCTCAAAACCGTTTTTCAGCAAGATACTGGCAATACTGTTATACAACATTTCTTCATCAGCGGAAATCTTCACTTTCAATTCCTTCTGTGACTCCCCTCTGAATATTGCCAGAATTCTGTGCTCCGGTAAATCTTTTACCAATGACTTAAAATCGTAATAATCCTCATAATACCCTGTCTTTTTCTCTTTTACAACGGAAGTGAGAACACCTTCTATGCTGTAAATTTCCCTCAGACGATTTTTTACTTCAAGATCATGCCCAATTTCTTCGGAAATAATATCGCACGCCATATTCAGTGCTTCATAAGCCGTACTTATTTTACCATTATCGGTATATTTTTCACCTTCGGTATATATTTTATTATCATCGTCAGAATATTTTACAAATTCCGCTAGAGGCTGAAGACCGTGCTCCCTTGCAATATCAGCCTTAGTTTTCCTTTTTGACTTATAAGGGGCATACAAGTCATCCACTTCTTTCAATGTGGCAGCTTTTATTATGGAGTTTTTAAGTTCATCTGTAAGTTTCCCCTTTTCTTCAATCCTTTTCAACACCTCATCTTTTCTGGCCTTCAGGTTGAGCAGATATTTGTACTTTTCAATAATTTCCCTGATTTCAATTTCATCCATTCCGCCCGTCTGCTCTTTTCTATATCTTGCGATGAACGGTACGGTATTGCCTTCCTCATGTAAGCTAATCAGATTTTTTATATGGTTTTCTTTTTTGGATGAAAATTTTTTGAATAATTCCTGCATAAACCCCGCCTTTTTTATTAAGTACCATTATAATTCAAGTTTTGCACTTCGCTATGTCATTGCGAAACCCTGTGGAAACAGGGTTGTGGCAATCTCAAAATAATAAAAAAAGAGAGATTGCTTCGTCGTTATCACTCCTCGCAAAGACTTGCAGGAGGTGCAAGTGCAAAACTTGAATTATAATTTAATTTGCCAAAATTTCTGCAAATCTGCTTTATTAAACATCGCATTGTTTTACAAAACACAATTGTATCTTATTGAGTAATTTACGCAATAAATTATTGCATAAAATTTTTCAGATTAGAGGTATAAAAAAATTATTTAGTGAAAAATTTGAACATTTTTTCCGCAGACAAAATCAATAATCGCCCTGTGCTATGCGTTTCTTAATACGTTTTTTTATCATATCCCTTTTCATCGTACTAAGTTTATCAATAAAAAGAATACCGTCCAGATGATCGACTTCATGCTGGATAACACGTGCTTTCAGCCCCGTTGTCTCTTCTTCATGCTCATCACCGTTTTCATCAATATATTTATATCTGATCCATTCAGCTCTTTGAACATCGGCATATTCACCGGGAAGACTGAGACACCCTTCCTCACCTGTCTGTTCACCTTCATACTCCAAAACTTCAGGGTTAATAAGCTTTTCAAGTTTTGGAGGCTCATCTTCAGCAGTAATATCCATTACCACAAGTCTTATATCTATACCAACCTGAGGAGCTGCCAATCCCACACCCGGAGCATTATACATAGTCTCAGCCAGATCATCCAGTTGTTTCAAAACGTCCTCGGTCACCTTTTCAACAGGTTTGTTTTTTTTCCTAAGCGTTTTATCCGGGAATTTAACTATATCTAATATCATTTTTATCTCCGAACTAAAAAATACATATTATTTAGAATTATTCAAGAAAAAAATCTTTTAATGAATAACGCTTAAAATAAGCAGTCAGAGCTCTTCGATATGAATCTCTCAACTCATCGTCATCAATAAAGGAAGCAAACCTATCGATAAAAACCTGCTCTCTTTCAGTAATTTTCCGCTGATACAGCTGTTTTTTCCCCGAAGATACCGGTTTAAACTTATGGATAAATTTTATTTCTCTTACACTCATATTTTGAGAATTAAGCTTTTCAAGGATATCCTGTTTCAAAAAAGAGAGTTCCTGAAGCCAGATATTATCAAAAACGGCTACCGTGAGCGTTTTGCCGTCAAACTTTATCGGTTTGGAAACCTTACTGATCCTCTTTCCCACGCATTTTGAATAGATACTGTTTATTTTAACCAGTTCTGATATGTTCTCCGGCAATATTTCCATCATGATACTGCCGATATTATTCACCATTGCGGCTGTCCTCTCTCTGCAAACGCTCCCATAATCTTCTCAGCAAATCATCGATCCCTTCACGTGCAACGGATGATATCTTATACAGCTGTTTATTTAAATCATTGTTCACAAATTTTTCAAACTCTTCAAGGTTATCTTCATTCTTCGAATCAACCTTTGTGGAGGCAATGATTTCCTCTTTTTCAGACAATTTATTGGAATACAATAATATTTCATCTCTTATTGTTTTATATCTTTCAACCATGGAGTCCTCATCGGAAGCATCTACAAAATGAAGCAGTATTTTGGTTCTTTCTATATGTTTAAGAAATCTGACACCTAAGCCGGCATTTTCATGGGCACCTTCAATCAACCCCGGCATGTCAGCCAGGACAAAAGAACCACCTGTTATGTTTTTAACAACACCAAGATTAGGCGTGATTGTGGTAAACGGATAGTCAGCTATTTTTGGTTTTGCTGCTGATACGGAAGCTATGAATGTTGATTTTCCGGCATTGGGCAGACCGATAATGCCCACATCGGCAATAAGCTTCAGTTCAAGGAGCAATGCCCTTTCTTCACCTTTTTCTCCGTCTTCGGAAATACGCGGTGCTCTTCTGGTGGAATTGACAAAAGACATATTGCCTCTGCCGCCTTTTCCGCCTCTGGCCGCAACGAGTCTTTGTCCATCTTCGGTAATATCTCCCAACACTTTACCTGTTTCATAATCTTTAACAATAGTGCCGAGAGGTACGGTTATTTCCATATCTCTGCCTCTGCGCCCGTGTTGATCTTTTCCCCGCCCGTGTTCGCCACGCTCTGCAGCATAATTTGTTTTATAATTCAAATCAAGAAGAGTATATTTAGACCTGTTACCGACGATGACGATATTGCCGCCGCTGCCCCCGTTGCCGCCGTCCGGGCCGCCTCTGGGAACATACTTTTCCCGTCTAAAGCTTACACAGCCTTTGCCGCCGTCTCCGGCCTTAATTTTAATTTTTGTAGTGTCAAGAAATTTCATGGATACAAAAAGCCCCCTTATGAGAACTATAAATTATAGTGAAGGGGGCAGAATTGGATTTATACAGTTCTTTCTTCAAGAACGGATATGAATTTGCCTTTTCTTCCCTTATCTTCAAATTTCACATATCCTTCCTGCAGGGCAAAAATGGTGTAATCCTTACCCAAGCCAACATTTTTACCGGGCTTAAAACGTGTACCTCTCTGTCTTATAATAATATTCCCCGGAATCACATGCTGTCCGCCAAAACGTTTAACGCCCAAGCGTTTACTTTCACTGTCCCTTCCGTTACGGGTACTACCGCCAGCTTTTTTATGAGCCATAGCAGCCTCCTGATTAAACTTTTATTTCTTTAACTTTCAATTTTGTGAAATACTGCCTGTGACCGTATTTCCTTTTATAGTCCTTTTTCGGTTTTCTCTTGAAAACGACTACCTTTTTTCCCCTGATCTGATCCACAACTTCTGCCTCAACAGAAGCGTTGTCAATATAAGGATTGCCAATATTAAATTTTTTATCGTCAGATACGGCCAGAATATTATTCAACTCGACAGTTCCGCCTTTTTCCGCATTCATCTTCTCAACATCGATAATATCACCTGGCTTAACTGTATACTGTTTGCCACCGGTTTTTAGAATTGCAAACATTTCCAACACCTCCGCTGTTCTTAAACACAAATAGACGGCACAAAGCCCTCCACGTATAAGGACAAACTTTATAACAATATGAATTCACAAAGTCAACAAAAACATTGTTGGCAATTTTGCACAATTTTCATGTTAAGATTCAAGTTTCGCACTTGCACCTCCTGCAAGTCTTTGCGAGGAGCGAATGCGACGAAGCAACATCTGCCTAATTTTAGCGCTTACACCTATCAGTAATAAGTTCTGAAGCCTTGCTCATCAGATAGGGATTGAGACTGAACTTGGAATAACCCATTTCGATAAGTCTGTATAGAATTTCTTCCTCATGGGCTATCTCCCCGCAAATCTCAACATCTTTGCCGGTTTGAGAAAGTTTGTTGCAAATAAATTCCATAAAATTCATAAAGCATTCCGATAATATTTTATAATTGCTGAAAATCTGTATATTGTTTCTATCTGCCGCAAAAAAATACTGAAACAGATCGTTGGTTCCGATGCTGTAAAAATCCGCCTCCTCATCCAGCTTTTCCAGTGCAAAAGCTATGGAAGGAATTTCAATCATCACCCCGACCGGCGGCATATTAACTCCCATTATTTCAACTTTTTTTCTGATAACATCCTTTATCTCATAAAATTCTTCGGGTTTCGCCACAAAAGGAACAAGCAGTTTTACTCTGGAATCATTCAAATCCAACAAAGCTTCCAGCTGGGTTTGCAGCAACGTTTCATTCTTAATAAGAAACCTTGCCCCCCGCAGCCCCATGGCAGGGTTCTGCTCTTTGGCTGAGTACTTTTCCATCTTATCCGCCCCTATATCCAGAAGGCGGAATGTTACCACTCCGTTGGCATACTTATTCAGGATAGACTGATATATTTTTTTTTGAGCCTCAACATTGAAATTTTCATCCCCTTCAGCAAGGTAAAAAATTTCCGTTCTGACAAGACCAATATCAAAAGCGCCTAACTCCTGGGCTTTATCGGCATCAAGAATACTTGCAACATTTGCGCCCAAATAAACCTTTCGCCCCATATGACAGACTATTTCCTTGGGAAGTTTTTCGATAGTAGCAACTGAAACTTGCAACTGCGACTGCATCGACAAATATTTGTTTCTGTTACCCTCTGAGGGATTAATGATTATCTTACCTTCGTACCCGTCAATTATCATATCTTTAGCATATTCAGTTATGTCAATAACTTGCTCTATGCCACTTACAGCAGGAATTCCCATCCCCCTGGCAATAAGTGCCATGTGCGACGTCTGGCCGTCATTCTCCGTAACAATTCCCTTCACCTTTGAAAGATCCAGAGAGGCCGTGTCCCCTGGCCCCAGCTGATTTGACACAATTATACTTTCCTTCTCCAGTGAAATATGACGCTCAATTACCCCCAGATTTTTCAGCAACCTGTTGCAGACATCATCTATATCGGCAGCACGCTCTTTAAGATAAGGATCATCGATTTTCCTGAAACGCTCTATAAACTTATCCGAAACATGCCTGATACTGTAAGCAGCGGAACGCCCAAGATTAAGGACATGGTGGAAAATATCATCCCTGAATGAACCGTCGGATAAAATCATAAGGTGAGTGTGAAAAATTTCCTTGTCAATTCTGAGATTTCCCGAATCGATATTATTGATAACGGTCATTATTTCATTTTTGGTTTTCTCAAAAGAACATTTCAGCCTATCTTCTTCCTTCTCTACATCCTTAACTTTACTGTCATCATCAAGAAAATGATAAACCATATGAACGGGCTTGCCGATGGAAATCCCTTCGGAAATAGGTATCCCCTGTATTACCATTTCCTCGTCATAATTCTGAGGTCTGGTTATATTATTGTTCAACATGATATGGTTCTTCAGAAAGCCTGAAATCATATTTCCGATAGTCTCAAGGAGCATTTTCAAAACATTTGAATCTTCAGGATTATCTACAAACTGGAAAACCAGCACCCCTAACGTTTCATCCTGCTTTTTCAGAGGGATGCCTATGAAGGTATTATACGGATCTTCACCAATACCAGGGAAATATTTGAACTTGGGGTGTGTTGTGGCATTGGCAATAAACTGATAGCTCCCGGAAGAAAAGGTTGTCCCTGTCAGCCCCTCCTGAGCCGACATGGATACATTGCCGACGGATGCCTGATTCAATCCGTAAGTCGCTTTGAGTACAAGCACTTCCTTATTTTCGTCGTAAATATATATCGAACATACCTCGGATGACAAATATTTTGCCAATGATCGGGTAAGCTCATTAAGCACATTTTTGCTGCTGTCGAAATTTAAAAGCAGATTTGTAATATCGGATAAAAATTTCAAATTTTCCATAAACTCTATACTAATAGTTTTTCATAAAACTTAAAGCAAATTTTATATTAAGTTTTCGCAATTGTATTCGTAATCCGCAACGCTTAGCGTTTAATGAGTGTGAGATGTGTTCAAGGTTCAGCATCTCGTTTTTAAGAATGTAGCGACTTTTCGGATGGAAACTAACTACTCAACTACTCACCAATAACATCCCGCTGTTGTCGTAGCTCTTAAAAAATGAGAGGGGGCAAAATAAATTTCGGTTGACTGTCTATTGTTTCAGGAATAAATATATATTATGCATGAAGTCGGTATTGCCCAAAGTATTCTGGATATCGCTGTGGAAAACGCATTGAACAACAGGGCTGAAGTTATAAATAAAATTCATTTAAAAATCGGCAGGCTGGCTGCCGTTGAGAATGATGCACTGCTGTTCGCTTTTGATGCATTAAAAGAGGACACAATTGCCGAAAATGCCTTATTGGAAATTGAAGACATTCCCATAAAAGGCAGATGTACGGACTGCGAACATGAAGATATATATGATGAAATATTTTTTAGCTGTAAAAAATGCGGATCATACAAAGTGGAACAGCTCACAGGTGAGGAACTAAATATTACAGAAATAGAGGTGGACTGATGGGGAAAATCAACATAGAAGAAAAAGTACTTTCAAAAAACATAAAAAAGGCCGACGCTTTAAGAGAGTTATTCAAAGAAAAGGGAGTTTTTGTTCTGAACCTAGTTTCCTCTCCCGGCAGCGGGAAAACCAGCATACTGGAGTCAACCCTGATCGGAATGAAAAATGAATACAATATCGGTGTAATTGAAGGTGATTTACAGACCGAAAACGATACTGAGCGTATCCGGAAAACAGGTATTGATGCAGTCCAGATTAATACAGGCGGCGCATGCCACCTGGAAGCTGAAGGCATTGGAAAAGCTCTGGAAAATTTTGATTTGGACAAGCTTGATTTTCTCGTAATCGAAAATGTGGGTAATCTTGTATGCCCGTCCAGCTTTGATTTGGGCGAGGATTGTAAAGTGGTGGTGGTAAGCACACCTGAAGGTGATGATAAACCTGCAAAATACCCGTCAATGATACATGTTTCCTCAGCAATGATAGTCAACAAAATAGATCTGCTGGATTATCTGGATTTTGACATTCAAAAGTGCATAGATTACGCCAAGGGGATCAACCCCGACTTGGATTTCTTCAATGTTTCATGCAAAACAGGCGAGGGAATAGGTACCTGGACAGACTGGCTCACAAAACAAATTAGCGACAAAAAGAGCCATTAGTAATGAGAAGAGCCGGCATAGATGAAGTGGGAAGGGGATGTCTGGCCGGCCCTGTAGTTGCTTGTGCTGTGGTATTGCCAGAAAACTTTGGTGATGAGCGGATAATAGACTCAAAGAAGCTCTCGGCAAAAAAACGGAATCTTCTTTCAAAGGTGATAAAGGAAAATGCTGTTTCCTACGGCCTGGGGATTGTCTGCAGCCTTATAATAGACAGGATAAATATTGTCAGAAGCACCAAACAGGCGATGCATATGGCATTAAATGCTTTAGAGTGCAGTTTTGACGAAGTAATTACGGATGCTGTTGCCCTTAATAACATTGATGTCAAGCATATACATCCTTTCAAAGCTGAAGATAAATATATAGAAGTGGCAGCCGCTTCTATTCTTGCAAAGGTGTACCGGGACAGTCTGATGGAAAGATATCATTATTCTTATGAGCAGTATAACTGGTTCAGCAACAAAGGCTATGGGACCAAAGAACACAGACAAGCAATAACAGAGCACGGCATTACCTCCATTCACCGCAGGAGCTTTATCAAAAATGTTTACACAGAATCGAGGTAGAGAGGGCGAAAAAAAAGCGGAAAAGTTTCTCCGGAAAAAGGGCTATACAATAATCGCAAAGAATTACCGTACCCCTGTCGGAGAAATAGATATTATTGCCCAAAAAAACGAAGTACTTGTGTTTATAGAGGTAAAAAACCGGAGCAGCTCTAAATTCGGCACTGGCGCTGAAGCCGTAACAGCTAAAAAACAAAACAAAATTATCAGATCAGCACAGCTCTATATGAAAAAATACTGCGAAGGCGAGACCAACTGCCGCTTTGATGTGATTTCCATCGATGCAAAAGATATCAGGCACATAGAGAACGCTTTTACTGCTTGACAGCTCTTATTACCTAAAGTTCCGTAATATTATAACTATGCATCCAGAGATATGTTAAATTTGCTGAGTATTTCTTTTTGCTGTTTATTAGCATCGGTACAGATTTTGCCGTATTTCCCGGAATATTTTATTTCCGTCAGAGTCTCCATTTCAAGCTATATCTCTCTTGCAGAATATTTTTTATGCTTTTATAACTTGGGTGCGGCGTATAATATAAAGCCTTCTCACAGGCAGCTTCCAGTCTTGAAACAGAATACTTGTCACCAAGTTTTAAAAGCCCCATACAAGCTTTATACCCTTGTTGCTCTACTTTATAAGAAGCTAGGATAGATTTTACCGTTATGGTAGTATTGGGGCCAATGCTTTTAGCCCACTCTATAAAGCGGTTACCGTCCCATTTAAGATACTTTTGATGATTCTCCGGCATGTGAGCTTCCACAGTACTGTATTGACCTTTATGACCGTATAAACGCTTATGGGAACAAATACGCATGTTTTTGTAAAACACTTCAACAATGCTCTTTGTTAATCGCACATCAACTTTTTGTTTTATATACTCATAAGGTACCGAGTAATTCATTTTATCATGCAAGTAATAATGAATTTATCGGAAAATATCTATGTTATGAATTTCGGTAAAATTATAGCTGAAGGAGATCCGCATTTAATTGCTGCAGATGAAGAGGTTATAAAAGCTTATTTAGGAGATGAATATGTCGCTGCTAAAAGTTGATAATATAAATGTAGCTTATGGGGAAATACAGGTTATTTTTGATTTGTCGCTGCAGATAAAAGAAGGAGAAATTATTAGTATTATTGGTGCTAATGGCGCTGGCAAATCTACTCTACTAAAAACAATTTCAGGAATGCTTCAACCTATTTCTGGAACTATTGAGTTTAACCAGGAAATGATAAGTAAGCTGGAATCTCACGATATAGTGGAAAGAGGTCTTATTCATGTGCCTGAAGGTAGGAGACTTTTTTCATTGATGAGCGTGTACGAAAATTTGGAGATAGGTGCCTATAGTAAAAACGCTGAAAAACATTTTAAAGAAAGTATAGAGGAAGTTTTTAGACTATTCCCTAGATTACAGGAACGAAAGAAGCAGTTAGCTGTTACATTGAGCGGAGGAGAACAACAGATGGTTGCCATCGGAAGAGGCATAATGGGACATCCGAAACTGATGATGCTGGATGAACCATCGTTGGGGCTTGCCCCTTTACTGAAAAAAGATATATTTAGCACAATAAATAAGATTTCCAAAGAGTACGGAACGACAATACTCCTTGTAGAACAAGATATTATTAACTCATTAGGAATAAGTGACAGGGCTTATGTAATGGAGCACGGCCAATTTGTAATTAATGGAACACCTGATGATCTCATGGATAACCCGGAAATTAAAAAAGCATATTTGGGGCTGTAAAATTGTAATTTAAAGAATTTCATAATTAATGTTATTAAGACAAGAGCATAAAAGGTTATATTTGATGAGAAGGAAAGAAAAGGAAATTAAATTAAAATCAGAAATAGAAAATATTATTTCTAAAGCAGATGTATGTCGTTTGGCTTTGTCTTTTGATAATATCCCATATATTGTTCCTGTGTCGTTTGGGTATAAAGATAACTCAGTATTTATTCATAGTGCTGCTGAAGGCAAAAAAATAGAAATATTAAAGAAAAATAACAATGTGTGCTTGGAGTTTGATACGGATACAGAAATAATTAAAGGCGAGATTGCGTGCAAATGGAGTATGAAGTATCGTAGTGTGATAGCTTTTGGTAAAGCTTATTTTATTGAGGAAAATATTGAGAAACGCAAGGCGCTTGAGATTATAATGAAACATTATACAAATGGGAGTAACGAAATTGAGTTCTCAGAAGAAGCTTTAAATAAAACAGCCGTGATTGAAGTTATCCTGACTTCTATATTTGGGAAACAGTCTGGATTTTGAAAAAAGTTTTTTGAATTATTGTCAGTTCCGGTAAATTTTTATCTAATTTGCCTTTTTAATAGAGTAACGTTTTTTCTGTAAATTTGCATTCGATGCAAGGAAAGGTACATTATTTCTACTAATTCATTTCAGCCCAACAAATAAGATATAGTTACAAGCGTTTGAGATGAGTTTTAGTGAAGCAATGTTTGAATGTCAATGCCAGCGAATTTATTCCAAATTTAAAATATGCAGTTAAAAAGAGTTATTTTCGTTACAAAAATTTAAAAAATTAGGTATAATTATATGTTTTAAATAGTAAGGAGGGTTGCTATAAGGGTTTTGGCTGTATTTATTTTATTATTTGTTTTCGTTTCGACAGGTGTTTATTCAAAAGAGTTTTTTGTTGGAAGGAATGGTGAAGTGAGGGTTAAAAATTTTGATGCAAAAGTTACCCAAGATTTCAGGAGCAAAATATTTCATTTATCAGCAGAAGTTGATGGAGGTACTAAATGTTCACAAGGACAAGTCAACATAATATATGGTTTGAATAAAAAATCATATGGACATAGTATCTCGGCCTCTTTTAAAAATTATAACGGTAACTTTATGAGAGTAAAGGGTTATAGAAGATACAGTAAACAATTGAATATAAAAAATTATTGGATATCAAGTGTTCAATTTTTTTGTTTTATGAGATAAAGTAATATAATTTTAATACTTAAAAATAATTTGTGGTCAAATTTTGGTGTAACCAACATTCTTAAAAAAGTGTCATAAAAGGTTGATTTTTGCCGATCCGATGCTTTATCATTGTAATGTTTTATGATTATTAATCTGAAATAATGGGGAAAATTCATGGCGGAAAAGAATAAAAACGGGGCAAATCTGGGTTTTGAGAGCCAGATGTGGGCTGCTGCTGACAAGCTTCGTGGTCATATGGATGCTTCGGAGTACAAGCATGTGGTTCTCGGCCTGATTTTTCTCAAATACATTTCCGACGCCTTCCAAACCAAGTACAAGCAGCTTGAAGCAACTAAAGACACTGAATATACCGACCCGGAAGACAGAGATGAGTATGCAGCGGACAATATTTTCTGGGTTCCCAAAGATGCCCGTTGGGAAAAATTACAGGAAAATGCCAAGCAACCGACAATAGGCAAGATCATTGATGAAGCTATGCTCGCCATTGAGAAGGAAAATCCAACGTTAAAAAATGTTTTGCCAAAAGATTATTCCCGCCCTGCACTTGATAAGTACCGTTTGGGAGAACTTATAGATATAATCAGTAAAATTGGCCTTGGAGATGATGAGGCAAAATCAAAAGATATTCTCGGAAGGGTGTATGAGTATTTTCTTGGTAAGTTTGCCGCATCTGAGGGAAAAGGCGGCGGCGAATTTTATACGCCCCAATGCGTTGTTAAAATACTTGTTAATATGATTGAGCCGTATAAAGGACGTGTTTTTGACCCCTGTTGCGGTTCAGGCGGTATGTTTGTTCAAAGTGAAAAATTCGTAGAGGAACACGGCGGACGCCTGGGAGATATTTCCATATATGGTCAGGAATCCAACTTTACCACCTGGAAGCTGGCAAAGATGAATCTGGCTATCCGTGGCATTGATGCAAACCTTGGTAATCAGCATGCAGACAGTTTTCATAATGATCTGCATAAAGATTTGAGAGCTGATTATATCCTTGCCAATCCGCCTTTTAATATGAGTGATTGGGGCGGTGAACGTCTGCGGGAAGATGCCCGCTGGGAATACGGTATTCCGCCGGTTAACAATGCAAACTATGCATGGATTCAGCATTTTATATATCATCTCTCACCGAAAGGGATTGCCGGTTTTGTGCTGGCAAATGGCTCTATGTCGTCTAATACCAGTGGCGAAGGCGAAATTCGTAAAAATATTATAGAAGATGACATGGTGGATTGTATGATAGCTCTGCCGGGACAATTATTTTATACTACTCAAATTCCAGCCTGTTTATGGTTTCTTACTAAAAATAAAAAGAACGGCAAATTTAAAGACCGCAGGGGTTACACTCTTTTTATCGATACCCGGAATATGGGTAATCTCATTGATCGTGTTCACAGGGAATTATCCGATGAAGAAATATTGAAAATTGCCGAAACATATCATGCCTGGCGTGGAGAAGAGGGATCAGGCGAATACGAAGATATTCCCGGTTTTTGCAAAAGTGTACCAACGGAAGAAATCAGAAAACATGATTATGTGCTAACTCCCGGACGTTATGTGGGAGCTCCTGAAGTTGAAGATGATGGTGAGCCGTTTGATGTAAAAATGAAACGCCTAAGTACTCAGCTTTATAAACAGTTTGCCGAGTCTGAAAAACTTGAAAAAACAATAAGGAAAAACTTGGAGATGCTGGGTTATGGGGAAAAATAAATCTTTTGATCCTAACAAGCCATATAATGATTTACCGTTATTACCGCCTAAATTAGATATCGAAACTAAACCTGTTCTGAAAAAATCAATTAGTGCAAACAAAGCCCTTGCAGAATTGAAAGGTCTTGGGCAAACGATACCTAATCAGGCAATACTGCTAAACTCCATGTTACTTCAGGAAGCAAAAGCAAGTTCGGAGATAGAGAATATTGTAACAACGAATGATGCTTTGTACCAAGCTTTTTCGGCAAACATTAAAAATATAGATCCAGCCACTAAAGAAGTTCTTCGTTATCGGGAAGCCCTTTGGTCAGGTTTCAATAAGTTAAAGAGCAAGCAAATTCTTTCTACCAACCTATTTATAGAGATTATGCAAACAATAAAAGAAACAAAGGCAGGAATAAGAAAAACTCCTGGCACTACTATTGCAAATGGCAATACGGGTGAAGTTATATACTCACCTCCAGAAGGCGAAAGTATTATTCGTGATAAGCTAAAAAATCTTGAAGATTTTATTCATTCAGATAATAACCTGGATCCTCTGGTAAAGCTGGCATTGATACATTATCAGTTTGAAGCGATCCATCCTTTTACCGATGGCAATGGCAGAACAGGTCGAATTATAAATATTCTTTTTTTAATCCTCCATAATTTGCTGGAACTTCCCATTCTTTATCTTAGTAAGTACATTATCGAAAATAAGTATGATTATTATCAGTTGTTGAGAGAAGTAACAGAAAAAAAGGAGTGGGAACCTTGGGTTTTGTTTATGTTAGATGCTGTGGAGCAGACAGCAGTTTTTACCAAAGAGAAAATTGAAGAGATTAAAAAATTAATAGATGAAACATTAATAACTGCAAAGAATAAACTTCCAACAAGAGTTTATTCAAAAGACTTAATAGAGCTACTGTTTCATCAGCCTTATACCAAAGTGCAGTTTTTGGTGGATGCAGGTGTTGCTGAAAGAAAAACTGCTGCTGAATATCTAAAAGAACTGAAAAAAATAGGTGTACTAAAACCATATAAAGTGGGCAAGGAAAGTTTATATTTAAATGTAAAACTATATCAGATTTTATCGAAGAAATAACGTGTCCAATAAACGCTGATTTTTGGACACGTTATTTGTATGTGTCCACGTTATGGACACGTTTTTAAAATTAACGATTATATGTTTTAACTCTTATTAAACGTTTTAGCCGTTTCGTTTAATAATGAATATCTTTATTAAACAAACATTAACAAGATATTATAAGGCGGTATTACAGAAGCAAAAAGCTTTTTTGGTTTGAATATAAAAATCTTTCTGATGAATGGCTGCTGTGTTACAATGGCGATGATAAATATGAGTTAGTAGCAGATAAAAACTATGTTTATGATGAAATACTTTTAAACATTTTTTTGGAGGATTTGCCGGATGAATGATACTGAAAAGAAAATATTAAAGATTGCCGCAAGGGCTGTAAAAGAAGCCCAGATGGAAAATCTGAGAAAAGGTATACCGAATGTTTACAGCAAAAATAAGAGGCTTTATTTTCAGCTGAGTGATGGAACGATCACTCAGGAGATACCCGAAAAATATAAAAAGTTAGATGAAAAACAAAACTAAAATATGATTTACTTTTTGGATTTAATGTGGATAAAAAAGCTATAGAAGATTTATGTATCTCGTTTGACATTGATAAACTTGTTCTTTTTTAGAAAATTAAACAATAAGTTTACACCGTCTGATGAAGACTTTTCAGAATGGGATGATGAGAATTTTACTGAAATCTGCAACCTTGGCAGGATTAAGTTTTCCGAAGTAGAAGCCCTATCTTTCTTTTCACTGAAATCCACTTTCGGACTTACAGAAAAAAGCAGCAAAAAGCGTCAGTTTGATAAAGCCAAGAAAATATTAAAAGACTGTATGGAAGATGCCGGAATATTTTTTTTACGATGAATCCGGTAATTTTTGCATGAGTTTAATCTTTCAAAAAAAAGTCAGGTAAATTACGCATAATTTTTGCCATATGAGTAATAAAATGCTTAAACTTTGTTGCTAAATAAGTTTTTTTTGGTTATATTTGTATAAAAAAGGAAGGAAAATGGGCATATCTGACTTAAGAAATATACAAAAAATCACTCCTTTGGATATTAAGCAATTCCAATGTCAAAGGTAAAAATCTGGATGCTAACTAGTTTAATGAATTGTATAGTCCAAGAGTTTTGGCAAGAAAAAATATTAGCTCAAATATTGTGGCATAGATGGAAACGTCTCTAGATGTAAATATCGCAAATAATTATAAAAGTAACTCTCAAAAAATTCGTGTTATTACTGAATTTTGGGTTAAACAAAATGGGTATTGTCCAAATTGTGGGGATAAGTTATGTGGTTATGAGAATAATCGTCCTGTTGCGGATTTTTTATGTAAAAACTGTAAGGAAGAATTTGAACTGAAAAGTAAATATTCGAAAAATATTGGGAATAAAATTGTAGATGGAGCATATTCTACAATGATTGAAAGAATAGAATCAAACAACAATCCAAACTTTTTATTTTTAACATATGATAAAGCAAATTACAAAATCACTAATTTCCTAATTATACCAAATTTTTATTTTTTACCTGAACTTATTGAAAAACGAAAACCTTTATCTAAAAATGCTCGTAGAGCTGGATGGATTGGTTGCAATATTCTTTTACACGAAATACCTGAAAGTGGCAGGATATATTTTGTAAAAAATTGTATTAAAATTGAAGAAAGTATAGTGTTTAAAAATTGGCGTAGGAATAGTTTCTTAAAGAATAAAAAAGGTGAATCAAAAGGATGGATCTTAGATGTTATGAACTGTATTGATAGAATTGACAAAGAAATTTTTTATTTGGATGATGTATATAAGTTTGAAAGTTTTTTAAAAGAGAAGCACCCTAACAATAATTTTGTAAAAGATAAAATTAGACAACAGCTACAATTATTAAGAAATAAAAATATTGTTAAATTTTTAGGTAATGGAAAATATAAGAAGGTGAGAACATGAATGAATTTAAAATTGAAATAAACGAAAATCTGTCAAAAATAATAAAGATTCAGGCAAATTCTGAAGAGGAGGCAATTGAGATTGCAAAATCAATGTACAAAAATGAAAAAATAATTTTAGATAGTAAAGATTTTATTGATAAAGAAATTAAATTGGTGAGTGATGAGTAAACATTTGTTTAATGGAAGTAATTTTTTTGTGATCAAAAATAATGTTATTCAATTCTGGGGAACTAATATTAAGGAACCTTTTGAAATAAAAATAAATAAAAAGATTAAAGAATTTGTTGATAAAAACAATTTCTCAATTAATGAAATATGTGAATTTACAGACGATAAAGA
>Ga0247721_100081_pt1 | contig 46769 bp, 84 predicted proteins | sample MSEWel2017_08_16_FD_189089 | JGI IMG/M metagenome (GOLD analysis project Ga0247721, IMG submission 189089) | Subsurface sediment microbial communities from gas well in West Virginia, United States - MSEEL Well Study Marcellus 3H_2017_08_16 | ecosystem: Environmental > Terrestrial > Deep...
ACTTATATATATTAAAGGTTTTAAAGAAATTTCCTTCTTTTATGTAAATAATCAAAAAAAGAACCCTGATTACAGGTTCTTTGTTTAAAAAATTTATTATATTGTGGATATTGATGGTGGAGGTGGTCCGTACACTACCCAATCCACAATTAGTTTACAAGATTATAGGAGAAATGTCAATAAATAAAAAATCCCTACATTATATAGTGGTTATATGTAAAAAAAGGCCCCAGGCTCTCACCTGAGGTTAAGTAATTTATATTAATGTAAATAGTATCCAGTAAAACAGAAATCCATATATACCGATTGATATCACAAAAACTACAACACCAATAACTAATGTTGCAATCATTCCAAAGATGCCATCTGAAACATTGTCAGCATCTTGAGATCTCATAAAATTATCTGCTTGCTCCTTCCTTAAAATTGAAAATCAAATCCAAGTATTACTCCACTATTTTCTATATTAGCAGGGACCACATTGACCCCTGTTATTATTCCAATGTTCTTTTTATTTAAAATATCATCTATCATTTGTTTTTGAGTATCAATCAAATCCTGCAATCTATTATTAGAGTCTATTAATTTTCGATTGTTCTCCTCAGCTGATTCATAAAATTGCCTGTATTCCTCAACATCTGCTTCCGCCTGGTTGTATAATTTTTTATACTCAGTGACATCTTTTTCTGCTTCCTCATAAAGCTTTTTATATTTTTGAGCGATATCGTACATGTCACGATAATCTTCCAAGAGTTGATCATATTCTTTCGGAGGATCTAACTCCTGAGCATTGACAACAATCGGCACAAAAAGCAAAGATAAAACTATTAAAAATACAAGTAGACGTTTAATTGTTATCACCTTCTATGTGGTTATTAAGCCTATCCTCTAAACTTTCAGCTCTTTCCTGCCGGTCTTTTTGATTATTATTAAGTTTTTCGGCTTTTTCTTTGCGATTTTCTGAATTTTTCTGCAGCTCTTGGTCTTTCTCTTTTCTATTATCAATATCCTTTTCTACTTCATTAACCACTTCTTTTTCCTGATCAGCTTGCTTCTGGACCTGTTTGCTTGCAGCTTTGTATCCACCAGCTGCAGCTCCGATACCTAAAAGAGAAGCCAGCTTCCAACCTCCAAAAAAGAGAGCTCCAATTACTAACAGTGCAGCAACTACAATCAATATAATTTTATGCTTAGTTTTTAGCATTTTGATCACCCATTTTTAATTTTATTTCTAGATTAGTTCTTGTATGCGGAGTTAATTTAATTTTATTTTTATTTTTTAAATAATATTCTTTTGCAGTATCATTAAATTTGATACCCATAGCCTCCCAGTCAATTATCATTTGTTCAATGTATTTATCTGGAATTTCTATCGGGTTCCCATCTGTATCCAGCCAATGCTGCCAATGATGTGGATTGTTGTAATAATGATGTCTCCAAGCCATTTCAAAGCGATGTTTATATTTTGCCTTATCTTTGTAGAAATAACCAGCATATGCCAAAAATTCACTGCCGCTAAACTTACTTAAATCATGAGTTAAAGCATGCAAATAATAGCCTTTTTTAATTGAGATTTTAAAAACATTCCATTTGTGCTTTAAGATATAAAGCAAGTATTTTATTAGGTACATTTTATCACACCTTACTTTTAATGAATGCTTTGATAGCATCACGGCCACCAGTTAGAACAACACTGAAACCTAAAAGCCATTTGATTGTCGGGTCATCTAAATCCTGTCTGACATAACCAGCCACAGCCAGGCTTATACAAACAGCAGCTATTAAGTAAGTAGCTGTAAATTCAGCCCAGTCTGGAATTCCGTTATCATTAGAATCCTCTTTTAAGTTGACTTCATTTACTTTTTGTTCTTCCATATCTTCCATAGTAGTCACTTCCTTATAATTTCTATTCTTTTATTAACCCAGCCACGAATAAATGACCTATATTTTTGGCTATTTTCAGCAAGATTAATGTAGTGCATAATTTGATAGCCATTAAGTAGATTAAACAATCCCACCGGCTTATTACAGTGATTAACAGCTCTCAAAGTGTTAGGACCTATCGCTCCATCAACTGAAATTTTATTATCAGAAAGCAAATTATAAGATTTTTGTAAATTTCTATTAGCTCGGCCAGGTCCCATGTTTACTGCCTGATCAAACATTTCAATTGCTACATCTCTGTTTTTAATTTTGTTATATTTCTGATCAAGCCAAAACTCATGGTAATAAATATCTCTGGCCTGGTGCAGTTTTAAATCTCTCATATCTCCTTCATATCCATTTCTTCTTGCTACTGCTTCTGTGATGCCAAAATTAGTAGCACCACCAGGATCATCTTTGTGGTTAACATAGCCACCTTCAATTTCCATAACTTCTTCAAAAGCTTTTTTGAAAATATTATCCATTTAATAACACCCCTAATTTATCTAAGGCTAATAAAATTGTAACTATCCAAGCTATCCATTCTCTCCAATTAGTGGTAGTCTTCTTTTTTGTTTCTTTTTCTGTTTCTATTTTATTAACTTTAGAAATATATTTTTCTAACAACTCTCTGTCTTTTTCCCTGTCTTCAATCAAACCATTATATTTGTCGAATTTTCCGTTAAACTCAGTCAATTGAGAAGTTAAATTTTGTATCATCTTATATAAATCTTTATTTGAATACCAGTCTCCTGACATTAATTGTTCTATTTTTCTTTTATTGTCTTTTGACCTATCGTCATTTTTTTCTATTTTTTTTCTTAAGGGACATTTGTCTATACTGTGCCCTTGGTTATCCATCAAATCACCTCAAACAGCCCCACTACAAGGCAAAAGTATTTGCTTTTCTGTATATTGCATCAACTTTTTAATTCTAGCTCCTCGTCTAAATCCAGTTGATCAAGTATTTCTTTGTCTAGTTTACCGATCGTCCTTTTCTTTAAGTTATAACTGCTGCAATGGTCCAATATTCCCATGTAACTTTGAACGCTGGCATTTATATCATTAATATCAACCTCCTCTTCATGATACTTTCTCTGTAAATATTTCAGTCTACTTTTCATTTTATTTTTAGTGCTTTTCCTGAGTTTTCTGTATGGTGGATAAGTCACGTATCCACAAAAATCAATCCCTTCATTTATATGTCCGACAGTTGTTTTATTATTAAGTTCAAGTTTTAAGTAATCTTCTAAAAATATTTCTATCTCCTGTCTGATAGTATGTAATTCATTTTTTGATTTTCCTAAAATTATAAAATCATCCATATATCTAATATAATTTTTAGCTTTAAGCGTATGCTTTACAAATTTATCTAAAAAATCTAAATAAATATTAGCAAACATCTGGCTTGCTAGATTACCAATAGGTATTCCAATCCCTTTTATTTTACCCTCTTCAAAATGATGATCACCCAGATGAATGCCAAACTCACCATCATCAGTTTTAATTATTTGCCAAAGCAGCCTTAATGTATCTTTGCAATCTATCTTTCTTTTAATAATTTCAAAAAGAACTCGGTGATCAATTCTATAAAAATATTTTGCAACATCAGCTTTCAAAAAATAAGTTTCGCCTGGTTGCCTGTCGAGCTTTCTCATCCAGTGTCTTAATTGATCTGCAGCATAATGAGTGCCTTTTCCAACTCTACAAGCACAGCTATGCTCATAAAATATATTGTCGAAGATAGGAAATACTTGTCGGTAAATAGCCCATTGAACTACCCGGTCCCTAAAAGGAAGAGCCATAACCAGTCTTTGCTTTGGTTCATATACATAAAACTGATGATATTTGCCCTGTTCATAAGTTTTGTGTATCAATTCATTCTGCAGCTGGATAAGATTGCTTTCTAACTGCCTGGTAAACTTTAAAACTTCATTTTTAAATCTTTTTTTCTTTCTTGCTTCTATATAAGCTAAATATAAATTCTCAAAATCGTATATTTTTGGATATAAATTTCTAAATTTTTTTGGAATGTTATCACCACTTTCTCTGTATTCAGGTGAAAAGAAAAACCCGCTCTTATTTAGAGCAGGTTTTAAGGTGCCGGCCGTGACAACTTTCTATATTTCAATACTTGCTGCCTAACTGACAATTTAAATTTTTTCCTGGAGGGACAAATTTGTTTCTCAGGATGGAAGTAGGCCCCTTTATTTATGTTGCTGGCACTGGATAACAACCCAGTAGGTTGCTAACTTCTGGCCTAAAAATATAAATAGAGCGGAGCGGAAGCCAATGTTGTTGTTCGAGTTCGAACGCTCGTTGTTCAGGTTCAACTGAAAGACACCGGCTGTCGAGCCGTTGTTCCAGTTGCCACCACGGATCGGCAAACGCATCGGCCTACTACCGAAAATTTATAAAATTTTATTGTTTCTTTTCTATTGTTTTCATCCAGCCGCCGATCAACTTACCTACTTCATCAAGTTTTTCGGACCAGATGCCATACTTTTTAAAAGGAAGAAATTCTAAATCTTTGGCTAATCTTATATAAGTAGTTATCAATTCTAATTGAGTATCCATTTCTCTTAATGTAGTTTTTTTATAATATTTTTTATTAGTTATGATAATTAATTTTAAAAGCTTTATCATTGCCTCTTTTATCTCTGCAGCAAAAGTATGCTTTTCGCTGCGAGGAAATTGTTTTAATGCCTGGTAACCATACTGGATCATGTCATAAGTCTTTTGATATACTATTAGATTTTCCAAATTATCATCCTTCAAGTAATGTAGGGGAAGGCTATCGCCCACCCCTAACAGATTTTAGAGTTCAGATTTATAGAGAAACAAAAGCGGAGCGGAAGCCAACGCTGTTGTTCGAGTTCGAACGCTCGACGTTCAGGCTCAACTGAAAGACACCGGCTGTCGAGCCGTCGTTCCAGCTGCCACCACGGAGCGGCAAACGCTCACCGTAGTTTCTAACATAAATATAATCTCCGTTATATCCTGTGCCTTCCGGGAATACAGCCAAATATTTTAGTCTTTCAGGAACTGTAAAGCCAGTATCAGCGGTCATATTCTCAAAAATATGAGAGATATATTCGCTACTTGCTTCGTCCATTACATTGTCAATTACACTATCAAGCTGTAATGTAGTGCCGTCTACATCCATATAAGCTCCGAGATCTAACCAGCCTGTATTATCTCCAGCAGCATTACCAGTCTGAAAATCATTTTCATCATGAACCCAAATTTTACCGTCAACTAGCTTTAAGCCATCGACCCATTCATGAACATTTCCATTTAAATCAAATATGCCTGCTAGAGTTCCATCGTGAGACCATGAAGCAGGTCCAGATCCGGTTGCTACCCTATATGTTTTGTAAGGGTCTCCACCACCATAAGTTTCTACACCTTTTTCATGCGGAGCACTTATATCCTGACCATAGTCATTGTTACCTCTGGGCTCATAACCATTTTTCCTGCACCAGAGTGCAATAGCAGCCCATTCTGCATTGGTCATAAGATGCCAGCCAGTTCCCTTAGCAAATGATGCAGCTCTCGCTGTATCAAAATTAATTGATGTTGCTGGGTCCTGATTAGGGATTGAATAAGCCCGGCTGTTCTTGATAATATTTTGATATTTTGAAATGAAAATTTCATCCTTAACCACACCGTTAACAATGAAAGCTGGATGCGGTTCGTTTGGCCAGGTGTCTACAACATCATCTAAATTAAACTTAGGCAGCCTATACATAACAGAAGGATTTCCCTGATCATCATATAGAACTGTGTTTCTTCCTCCGGTTTGAGCTTCAACAGCTGCTCTGTAACTATCTTTTATACTAAATACAAAAGGTTCCATTAATTAATCACTTCCTCTTTTTGATTTTGTTTAAGAATATAATTAGGTAGAGCCCATAAATCGAGCACTACTTCGTCTACATTAAAAGGTTTTTTGACCTTTTCGTAAACTGTTTTTCCATCTTCGTCCACTTCTCCAGTGCCCTGCATTTCATATTCAGCTGCAGGAATAGTTATGTTTGCTACATACCATTTATCGATACCTTCCGCCAGATTACCTGTTTTATTTGTGCAAATATCGACAGTTTTCTTTTCATCATCCTGCATTACCTCTAAATCAAGGCCAATGCTTTTATCTAAAACACTCAAAACTAAAAAATTCCCATTTAGGGAATAGTCAGCTTTTTCTCCAGTATTCAATTCGTTAATTATCATCTATTGCTGCACCTCCTTATTTGACATCAAAGTTAATTAAAGTCCATTTGATAGTCGCTTCATCTTCACTACCGGTAAAACTAACTTTAAATCCATTTGATGTCTTGTCATAAACCTTTATGTCACCAACAAAGCCAGGGTCACCAGATACAAGCTCAGTAACTACTTGATAATCAGGTGCATCATACTGCACAAAACCATCTAAAGCTACAGCTGTATAATTATCAGCAGTAACAGTTACTTCTCCCTGCATTATTTTTTGCTTTTTCATTTTCTCAAATTCCTGGTTAAGTTTCTGAACAAACTGCAGAGTCTGGAAAGCAAGTATCCCGGATGGTCCTAAAGCTGTTTGAACACCGGATTCAATTCTTTCCATTTTCTTTTTACTTATAACTGTACCCTGCTGTATAACATTACCATCTGCATCCACTACATGATCTATCCACTCGAGTGGAGTATAATTTTCATCATATATCATTTATTATTTACACCTCCTGGATATCAAAATCAAAAGCGATCAATAAACCTTTTAAATCTCCTTTTTCTATCTGATCTGGTTTATCAGCAAAAATACTTCCTTCATCATCAATGAGCTCAAAATTGGTTAGGTCCCCAACTCCCTCGGCTTCATTTAAATAGAGAAAGATTCTAAGTTTGCTGCCATCTATTTTAACTTTATAAATGTCAGTTTCTTTTTTCTGGCCATTGACAGTATAAGTGCCGTGACTAATAAAACTGTCAGTTTCTCGTGCTAATTTATTGAGGCCTGCACTTGTGATCATATTGCCACCTCCCCGCATCTAAAGGTATTGCAGTAATTATAATCTTTAGTGTACTTTTCATAGCTGGTATTAAAGTTAAGTATTGATTTAAAACTATAACCTCTGTTGCTTTCTTCATATCCTCCAGAAATCAAATTAGCTGTAAAGGGTAATACTTGATCAGCGGTGCTGTAAATTTCTTGCACCTTCATACTGTCAATAACACCTTGCGGGTAATCAATTTCTGTACTGCCGGAATACAACCCAGCTAAAAATGGATATTCCTGTTTTTCAGTAGAATATTTCTCATACACATTACTTAAATAGATTTCACCAGTAAACTGATCAGTCCATTCTCCAGTTTTTACGGTGTCGCAATACGGCAAAGTAGACATTTCAGTATAGGGCATTGTCGCAACTATATTGATGTCATCCTCTTCAATTAAGAAGAAATCAGTGCTTATTCCACCGCCTACAACATTATTAAATAAATTAATAAATCTTTCATAAGTAATGTTGTAATCGCTAAAAACTTCGGATGGGAAGGAAAGAAATATAGATGCAGGCTGCTCTTCTGTAACAAAAGACCACCCTTCCTGAACATAAATGTCCTCGGGTGGTCTATCTATTGCTAGACTTAAAGCATCTATTATATGAGGTATTGAGCCGTCACTGGTGTTCTCTGCTATTTTAATTCTAATTAACAGCCTGTATAAAGTATCATCATTACCTTTTCTTGATTCTCCGACATTTGCACCATAATGATCAAGTGTTTTGCCATAAGCATCATTTAGATTTTTAACTTCTTCTATATCATCAAAAGCAGTTTGAACAATCTCCATTTCTTCTGCTAACATTCTTAGCTTTTTAACAAAATCGGAATCCTCATCTTTAGTAATAAAGCTTATAAACTTCTCTTTCATTGCTTCTAATATTTTAGACATGGTTGATCACAACCTTAGTTGGATCAGTAATTGCAACTTCCAATCCTGAAATCTCAATATTATCTTTTGTGGTTGGGCTCGCAGTGGTGCCGATATATAATTCAAAATCAATAATACCGCTGCAGGCTCCATGTATTTCATGAGTAATTTTGGAGTGAATAATATCATCAGCTATAATCAATTCGTCTAAATAATCAACTATGGCATCAGTTATCAGCTCATCACCATCTACAGGGTAATCATCATTAGTAATCAGGTCTATTGTGTAATATGTATCTACATCAGTAGGCCTTGAAAACCCTATTTTATGGATAGTTCCACCCTCATCAAAAACATCAGTGATTATATCCCCATATGCTCTTATTCCGCCGGCTTTTGCAGTATAAATAGCCTTAGCAATATCTTCTTCAAGCCCTCCCAGAACTACAGCAAATACCGACTTCATAGGCATACCGAGAGAGTTAGTCTGTTCAGTATCATTTTCAAATACTTTTACCTGTCTAACTTCATTTATATCAGATACTGCAGCAGTAATAGCCGCAATTACATCACTAGAGTTCTGGCCCAGCTGATTAAAATATCTGTTTCTTAGTTCGTGATTTGTTTCTCTATCTCTTCCAAAATCGGCTGCTATAGGATTTGTAATTGAATCAACACCAGAAATAGGCTGAGTAATAACAGTAATAGTATTAGCCGGCACATTTCCTTTTTCACCAGCTTCTTTTGCTATTAACTGGACTTCTGTTTCTCCATCTGATTGGATGGTAGTATTATATTTAGTTTCAAATTTAATTGAACTGTCAGTTTCAGTTTCAACAGTCCAACCTTTGTCTATTTCAGTACCAGGGGTTCCTATTACAGTCAGTGGAACTTCTGATTTTCTTTTTCCTTTTCTTTTTACATTAAGATTAGATACGGCATAATCTAAGCTTTGATCTTCTGCCAAAATTACATAAGCTGAATTATATACTTTTTCAGCTACAGACCAGATCAATGATAAGCTGAAAGCAAATAATCTTATAAACCAGCCGTTAGGAGAGGAAGAGGACAAATTGACATCATCTCCAAAATAACTTTTTGATTTTTCTTCTAAAGACTCAACAATATCTTGATAAGTTTTTTTCTTAAACCCTTTTTCTGTTACACCAAATTCATCAGACATTAAAATTCCACCTCCCCTGACGATTCAATTAAACCTTCAGTAGTTAAAGCTTTGAAATATATTTTAAGCTTTCTATTTTTTTGGTCTGAAGTATCAACATTGATTTCTAAAATTTCTTTAACTCTATCTTCTTTATAGATTGTTTTGATAAGTTCGGATCTGTGCTTTCTGGCCGTCGCTTTCTCTCTGAAAAGTTTTAACCAGGGGTGACCAAAGTCTAAATCAAAAATCCATTCTCCCTGATTTGTCATTATTCTGATCCAGAGTGCTTGCTCAAGCTCCATCTTTCCTGTCACTTCTTCTATATCATGTAATTCATTAAGTTTTGTAGTGCCTTTTTCTTTATCAAAATAAAAACTTCTCATATAATCACCACCTAACTTACCCGGATGTTACATTTCCACTTCCAGCCGTTATTTTACCAACATGAGTACCGGCAGATGATCCACCACTAACATATGTTTCGATAGCATCTCCTACTCTTGCAACTGGAGGGCCCCCTCCAGCCAAATCAACTTCACCATTAACAGTGGTTTTTGGTGCATTAACTATCGCAGGGCCACTAGAATTAATAGTGGTTTCTCCATTAGTCTTAATTAATAGATCACCATTAACTTTCATTACTATTCTGCTGTCTGCTTCTTGATTTTCAAAAAGCAAATCTTGACCATAGTTAGAATTTAACTTGTTTTCCTGTTCAGCTTTTAAACCCTTTATTACCACAGCATCATCAAAAGCATGTTTCCTTTTGTACTTAACGCTTTCTGGATCGCCGGTTATTAATAATTTATCCAGGGCTCTTTCATTGAAAAGCACCTGGACCACATCACCTTTTTGATATGGAGGTCTAATCACAAAAGGACCAGCATTTAAATGGCCAACAGGAACTTCTATTATTTTGGGAATTGTAACTTCTTCATCATTCAATATTTTTTTAGATAAAAGAGTGATTTCAGCTATCATAGTTTCTGGATCATAATTTTCTATTTTAGCTGGCAAAGCTACATGCAGCTCTTTTAATTCCTGATCAATCAATTTTTTCATTAATTTTGAACCTCTCATACTTTAACAACCTCCATTTCTGTAAGAAAATCACTGCTTGATAATTTATGCAGCCCTTTTTTTACTCTAAATAGACCGGAAATAGTTTTGCTTTCTATACTGATGATACTGTCAGCCCATATTCTATAATTTAAAAGAGATTGTACTTTATATCCTTCTTCTCCGTCCTCATCAATCTTTTGCGGAGAAGCTATTAATCCGGTCCTTTTATTGAGGTTAACAATCTCTCTGGTTCCAACTTCTTCAGGTCTCAAATAAATTTTACTTCTACCAACATGCAATTTAGTAGCTGCATCTTTTGCTATTTCTTCGAGAGCGGTCTTAACGGTGCCAGAAAAAGTCTTTCCTTTAGGATAATCAATATTATTGGCTAAATTAATTTCTCCAACTCCAAAAGGGAGCATATCAATTAAATCAACAGCAACATCTCTGGCTCTAATACCAGCTCTCCAGGTCTGATTAACTGTAGTATTCAACCAATCCGAAGTATTATCGCCGACTACAATTTCAGTAATCTTATCTGTTGTATCCCACGATGTTTGAGTATGAGATATAACTCCAGGCAAGAGCAGACCAACATCATTTTTGTAGCCAGCTCTTAAAGTGAAATTAGTATCTTTTTTAAGAAGATCAATTGTTTTGTTGCTGATATTAAAAAATCTTACATGGCCGACATTGCCATCTGAGTCAGTGTTAAAATTAACCTCAAATTCTAAATCTAAATCAGGGTATTTTATTTCTTTATTTTCTAGAGTAAATATTACTCTTCTTCCAAAGGCTTTTGACATTAGTAATCACCAGCTATATATAGCTTTACACTGTCATAAAAATTATCGTAAGTAACTCCTTCTTTTTCTGCGGCCATTGTTTTATCAAGTGGTATTATCCCGATACCGTCAGGCAGCCTGTCATCAATAATATTGTCGAACATATTCGTGCCGTAAGTTATTTTTTTACCTTCAAGTATAGCCTCTCCGGTAGAATCAAAAACTGACATAGCAAAAAACCCTTGATGATTCCAGCTTATTTCAAATATAAGCTCTGTTCCTGCTACATCAGTCAAAAATCTGTCAGGAACCTGTTTAATATTTTCTTTTTCTACAGGTAAATATTTAACTTCCATTATTCATCACCGCCGAAAGGGGATATCATTGAGGTAAGAATTGACTGATCAGTGCTTTCTTCATCTATATTTTCTGTCTTATTGGACCGTTCTTCTGTTTCTGTAGCATTTTGCTGCACTTCATTGCCGGTTGAAGGATCAGTTCCTAAATTAACAAATATAGTCTCCTGCTCAGCTACCTGAACCTGTTTTAAGGAAATGCTGCCCTGGTAACCATTAGATATTTGAGCATCAGTATCAAAATTTATACTTAAAATAACCATGTTTTCATATAATCTGTAATCTTTAACATCCATGTAGTTAAAGACTTCATCATGCTGGCTTGCTTCTTCTAATCTATCTCGCTGATCTTCTGCTTCATCTCCAGCTATAACGAATGTATGATTAATTTCAACTGGTTGGTGATTGATATGATCAGCTATTTCTGTTTTATCCTCAACTGGCTTTTCAGTAACTTCATTTTTTAAGTTAACACTTTCTTCTGGAGCAACCTCTATTTCTATATCAAAATCATCATTGTATAATCTAGCCAACTGAATCACCTACCGCAGCTGTTGCCTCTCCGTCAAAATACTGCTCTATTATTTTAATTATTTTTTGAGCATCCTGAACTGTATTGTTTGAACCTTCAAGATTAAGATTCTCAATTACTACTTTCTTTTCTGATTTACTATTACTACTTTTATTGCTTTGGTTATAATTATTATTTGTAACACTTTGAGAACTTCCAAAACCACTGTCGGAAATACCCTTCATCGGGCTGTAATCTCTAACAATAGTTTTAGGCTCAGCAATCATTGACTCATTCCACATGCTGCTCAATGGTCCAGTAACCTGCTCTCTGGACTTATCGACACCTTTCCCGATTGTTTGAGTTAGCCCTGGTCCTACCCTGTCTAACTGGCTCAATGGTCCAATTTTAGCAGGTGATTGAGGCAAATAGTCCATTATCTTTTTTGCCATTCCCTGCATCCAGCCTGGCAGTTTATCCATAGCATTTTCAATTGCTGTCTTAAGGGCAGAGCCAAAGTCTATATTACTTAATTTGCTTTTAATGCTGCTGGCCCATTCATCAATCTTGGCTATCGGATCGGGTATATCTGGCATACTTAAACCTGGCAAATCGAAAGAAACTAAATTATTAACAAAATCTTTTCCGCTATTCCAGATTGATTTTATTCCGCCAACTAAATCAGGTAATGTTGGTAATTTAATAGCCGGAAGCTCTATTCCGGTCTTATCTTTGATAAATTGTCGCCCAGATTCATAAATTTTATTAATTATATCTGGGAGGTTGACAGGTGGTATTAAAAATCTAACTAAAGTTAAAGGGTTATTTTTAACATAGTTTGCTGCAGCTATGATTTTTTCTTTAATTGCTCCAGCTATATCTGGTATATTACTTAATTTGAAAATATCTAAGAATAAATTACCTATAAAATATAATTTTGCAGAAACAATAGTTTTTATTCCTTCAAAAATATCAGCTATACCGCTGCAAAACTGATCAACAGCGTCCCAGTACATTGCAAAATCACCAGTTACTATCCCTTTAATTAAACCTGATATCATTTTAATTGGTGAGAAAAGTATCTTAAAAGCACCTTCAAATATCCTTACAGCTCCAATTACAGTTGACTGAACCAGTGGCTCTATATAAGCAAATGATGCTTTGATAGCTTCCCAAGTCCAGAGTGCTGCATTACCTACATCAACTAATACACCTTTTAAATCTTTGTTTATTCCGGCCCATGCTAAAAACTTATTAATTATAGGCAGCAAAGTGCTTTCTCCACCGTTTAAACCTACCCATAAATCTTCTATTGCTAAAACAATTCCGGTCACTGCTGCAGCTATACCAAAACTACTTATAGAAAATATTCCAGCTATAAAGGGCCATGCTGCACTTACTCCACCAATAGCCGCTGCTATTCCAGTTATTGCAACACCTATCGCAAAAAATCTAGTAGCAGCCTGCAGTTTTTCGCTTTCTTCTAGCTTTTCAAGAAATTTATTAGTAACAATCAATCCTTTATTAAATGATGGTATAAAACTAAAGCCCATTGCGATTGATACATCGCGAATATTACCTTTAAATCTTAGCCACTGGTTGTTAAATTCCATTGCAGTTCTGGTTGCATCGTTTACTGCATCTCCAGACTGTCTGATCATTTCATTAAATCTTAACTGCATTTTTGTGAGATTATCTAAATCTCTGAAATTCTTTTGATATCCTTCTCTTTGAGCGACTAAATTTAATTGAGTTTCACTTAACTGGATACCAAGCATTCTGACAGCTTCATGATTACCCACCAGGGCAGACTGCATAGCTTCAGCAGCTCTTGCTGTTGCTACATTATTAAAAGATCCTAAGTCAGCCGCTAAAGTAACCATTTCTTTAGAAAGTCCAGCTGCTTCATCTCTAGCAAGCCCCATAGGCACTAAAACATCCTGAAAGCTGTTTAACCAGCCTAAAGTAGCATATTCAGAACGCCCAATACTTTGAGCATATTCATCAGCCCATTTTCTTGTCTGGTTAGCAACTTCTCCAAAAACAACATTAAATTTATTTACAGTTTCATTGGCATCCGCGGCACTGAACACCGATTTTCCTATAGCAGCAAAACCCATTCCAGCTGCTATACCTAATTGATATCGGTACCGCTCTAACACCGCAACACCATTGCTTATTTGCTTTTTAGCATCATGAAAGGCAGCAGATATAGCCCGGCCGGCAGTTACTGCTTTTCTTTCCAGAGCTCCCATTCTATCAGTAGCTCTTATTACATTGTTTTTAAAGCTATCAACTCTTCTATCAGCCTGGGTAAGTGGCCTATCATTTATTCCAAAGCCAACTTGAAAACCCAAAAACCTTTGTGCTCCTCCTGCTGGCATATCTACCGCCCTCCTTCAGAACTATTTTTAATCTCTTCATTGAAAACTTCTAAAGCAGCCCTGGCTTCTAAAAAATGATCTAAATCCCATTTTGCAACTTCTTCCTCAGACTGCATCTTAAAAACCAGAGCCCAGTAATCTTTAAGAAGTCCTTTTATCTGCCTTTTGTAACGATCATGATTTACTATTAACTCACCTTTTTTGTTTATAGAACTATACTTAGGCTCCAAGAAACGTTTCTATACTTTTTACAACCTCTTTCAGTTCTTTAGACCTGTTATAGTTTTCTATTTCTTCTATTAAGTCCTGAACATTACTTAGCTTTTCAAAGTCATCCATGGTGATATCTTCTTTTAAAGCTTCGGCCATCAGATTATCAATATAAACTTCCTGAGAAAACTGCCCGGCTTCATCTTTAGAATTATCTTCAATTTCTAAAATAGCTTTATTGCCAATATACTCAACTGTATATTCATCACCATTTACAGTTACCTTTTTCTCTTTTTCGCCTTTAACATCAAAATCATCTACTTTTACTGGATTGATAACAACGTTATCAAGCAAACCAGCAATATACTTCTTTCTGGATGTCGAGCCGTATCTATCCCGGCATTTATCCTGGTGTTTTATGTACCAGCGAACACCCGGATTTTGAAGAGTGTATTTATTTTCTCCTACACTAATTGTTTTTTTGCTACCTTCTTTACCCATTATTTATAATACCCCCTCGAACGCTTCCTCATAGTCAGCTACAAGCAGAACCCATTTTCTATCTCCCGGCTCATTAGACTTCACATTATCAGGCAAGTTTTGAATTACGCACCTGCTGCCGGATCCAGAAACATCACCATCAAAGTTCTGATCAACTGTAGAGAAGCCAAATTCTTCATCTGACTTATACAAGTTGTATAGTTTTTCATTTGCCGGGCTAGTTTCTTTCAATGTGATTGTTGCTTTTGCTCTATCGTCAGCAGATTTTGAGAATGTTACCTCTCCCTGGGCCCCTACAAATGAGTTCCTTTTTTCTGACATTCTAGAAATTTCAACCATTGCATCTTCAGCAAATCCAGTCAAAACAAAATTATCTACAATAGTAATTACTTTGGTTGGATCATAATTGACCATTTATAATACCTCCTTTACAGTGTTAAGTAGAAATCTAATTCTACATTGTGCCAAGCTCCAGAGTAGGTTACTGTTGATTTAACACCTTTTAAAACTCTGTTTGCTAAATCATTTTTCAGTAAGTCTTTTCTGGTAGGATAAGTTACTGTTGACATGAAATTACCGTCTGCATCTTTTGCAACGGCACCATTTCTTGCAGCTACTTTATTGACCTGTTTGGCTGCATCAACAAATAAGCCGATCCCCGCATTATCCTGGCCTACTTTCTGGCTGGTTTTTAGTACTCTGAATATTTCTTCTCTATATCTTGCAGCAAACCAGTGTTTGGCAACAGTTGTATCAATAAAATCACCATTACTCATTACACCTTCAGCAACATATAAAGCTCCGCCCCATTCTTTATAAATGTTGGCATTAACATTTTGCAATGCTGCTACATCGGCGGGCAGATAAGTTGATTTAGCAGTATTATTGATAGTTTTAAATTTCAGAGTATAACTACCAGGTGTCATTGGCAGAATTCTACCCAAAGAACCTGCATCAAGGTATTGCTCTTCATCATTTATACCGCCATCATGAGCAAATAGAGCAAAGTTCTGATTTTCTATTCCCTGCATAAAGGTTTCGATATCAGCAACTGCTGCATCTTTACCCAAATCACCAAACATTATTTTTTCTTTTGAAGCTATCCAGTTAGCAGCTTCTTGAACATCAGCTTCGACATTGCTCGCTAAAGCTAAAGCATACCAATCATTGTTCTGAGTTATTAGCTTATCCAGCTCATCAGTGATTGTGCTTGCTTCTGTAGCAACATCAACACCGTAGATCATAACTTCCTGAACCTTTGGCTGCTGACTTAACATAGCATTAACTTTTTTGTACGCTAAATCTTCACTGGTCCAGTTCTGGATCTCTCCAGTGTCTGAAACTATTTCTAATGGATTGGTAACAGTTGGGTCAAAAACCAAACCAATACCGAATCCTTTCTGAGCTACAGCTCCTGTTTCATCATATACATTTACAACAACAGGATCTCCCATTTAAAGATCACTCCCTCTTTATAAATTTACGTCTAAAATATCTTCATCATCAGAAAATTCTACTTCAAGTTCAACTTCTTCGAATGTCTTTTCAATTATCTTAACTTCATCATTAAACTGCAGAACTACATCAAAACCCTTTCTATCTTCATAATCCGTCTGTAGATAAGTGGTCCTGTCTTGCATATTTGTTACATTGATAATCACCACATCATACTGATCAAGAAAACGCTGGCCCAGTTTAGGAATTCTAAACCACTCAATTAATTTTGAAATGTACTGACTCACATCTTTGCCAAAAGCGTTAAATGATATCGTCACTCTCGGATTTGAGTAATAAGAGTATTCGATATCCTCATCAAAATTAGGATCATCACTCTGAACCACTTCTTTTTTTATGAACATTGACTGAGCATTCCCGTTTATATCGTAAGGAGAAGACATTTTATAAGTTATTCTCGGATAAATTAAATCTTCGGACTTAACATCCTGATCAGCTCTAATAAGCTGCGGAATCCCTGAATAACTCTTTATTTCTGGCTGCAGATTGGTCCTAAAAGTGTATAAATCTATCATTTAACCACAACCTTTTTAGCCAAAAACTTATGAAAATCAGATAAGTGAGTGTTATTTTGTGGATTCTGCACTTCAAAATCATTGTTTTGAAAGTGAACAATGTCCCCCTCTTCTGGAATTAAAGGAATCTCTTCATCTGTTTCAGTATTAATACCAGTATTATCTTCCGGGACGAACAACTTTAAGTCCTGGATAGTGTAAAAACCACCATCATATTCATTAAGTTCCTCTGTTGTTAAGTGAATAACTGCTATTTCTGTGGTATATTCATCGGAATCACCATCATCAACATATTCACCATTAACAAATTTTTTGCCACCTCTTTTCAAAGTGACAGGAGTTAAATAATCTTTTATAAATCCTGAAAAATCCACGTTATCACCTCACTCTATAAGTTATTGACTGTCTTAGCCTACCCGAGTCAATTAACGGGTTATTTGCACCCTTTTTATTCTTTTGAGTTACTGCTGAGTTAGGAGGAGATTTTAATTCGACCATATATTTACGAATGAAAGAAGCAAACTCAGCACCCAACAAATTAAGGGCCTTATCAGCAGTCATTCTACCTGCTATTACAGCCCTTATTGCTTGTTCAGTATGCTTTTGTATCTTTCTAATATTTTTGTCGAAGCCTTCTCTAATGTATGACCTCTCCGGAATCTCAACTTTTTTAACGAGAGCATACATAGGCCTGATATCATCTCCTACTTCCATGGCCAGTATTCCATCACCATCATCATCAGAATCCATAAGGAACAAATTATCAAAGTCTCTTGCACTTTTACCAGCCGCCTCTTCATTAAGGGGTATTGTAAGAGCTTTTGCTTTTTTAGGGGTTATTGTTACACCGAACTCATTTACCCTGGCAATCATTAGGATTTGAGAGTTTTTGCCGCCGAATACACCAACCTCAATTTTAGAGTTCTTAAGTTTATTAATTTCTTCAATTAAATTAGGCATATTATTATTATCAGTAATTTTAAGTTTTGCCATTATGAAAACACCATAAATGTGGGTCCCTGGCTCTTTTTCATAATTCTTAAAAGCTCTTTGCCGTACTCGGTGCTTTCTAACCCTTCTGTTCCTGTTTTATCAGCATAATCTTTAGAACCCAGACCTTTAACTTCCTCGCTGATTGCTTTCGGATGATCCAAAGTGGCAAAATGAGCAGCCAAATACCTTTCCATTTTCTCCTGGTATTTATCATCATATTCCCAGTCTTCAAGCTCTATAACTGCATCCTCAATGTAAAGCTCAATAGATTGATCAGATAACTTAGAAAGGTGAGAAGCAATACTCCTCACCTTAGATACAGTAGTTTGAGGCATGATTACTCATCGCCTTTATCTTTACCATCATCTTCTAAGTAAGCAATCTGATCTTCAATAGCTTTTTGAGTGGTCTTTCTATCATCAGTCTCAGCCCACTTTAAAAGCTTTTCTTTATCCATTGTTGTTTCAACGAGCTCAACAGCTTTATCAACTGGAGTAATTTCTGACAAATCTTCAATTGTGCCGTCTTTAACCTCTACCTTACCTTCTTTCACCCAACCTTTTACTATTGGATGAGTCTTTACAGCTTCCCAGTCTTCATCCTCAACTTCATTCGGGCCAATATTCAACGATACATTTCCAACATGTTTAATTTGAGCGAAATGGTTAATTATCGTTAACATACAATTACCTCCTCATTTTTTTATTAATTCTTAAATTCCGTCAGCTCTGCAGATTCCGAGTGGATATCTAACAATAGCCCCAGCAGTTCTTTCTTCAAGGTTAACCTGCGAACTAAGGTTTTCCTTGTTATATGGAGCATGTCTATAGATGTCTAACGGTAGCCCCATTTCAACTACATCTGGAGAACTATCATAAACCATAAAGCAGTCAGTGCCACTATCTCCTTTTCCTGCAAGCTCTGGTACAGAAATAATTCTGTCAAACCAGCCTTGATTTTCAAGATATCTGCGGATAGTTAGCTGAGGATTGTCAGAATTAAATGGTCTGTCTAAGTCCTCGTACTGATCATCTGGAATTGCTAAAGTATCAGCAGCCATTCCAGGCTTTAGATTAACTTTCTTTTTGGCTTGTCTGATATCTTCAACTATTTCTTCGCCTGTTTTATCTTTCCAGTTTGTAGATGTTGCACCACTATTTTGAGCAACAGTGTAAGTCTGAATACCAGTAAAGTTAGTCAGGCCTTCTGCATTATGCTCAGTAGAGCCAGAGAAGAAAAAGTCATTTTCTCTTTCAGAAATAGCTCTTCTAGCTGCAGTAGCCTTAGTAGTTTCAACTGGTCTATTAGCCATCTTTGCAGCTCTCTTTTCCTGAAGGTCAATAGTAAATCCTACTACGATACCATAAATACCCTGGTGGTGTCTTTCAATATCTGCATCTACTAAAGGTACATCATCTGCACCATAAGCAAATATTTTAGCAGCACCTTTTTTAGTTACCTTATCGTAACTATAGGTTTCTGCACCTTCCGGGATGTCAGTTTTCAAACCCACCATTGTTCTGGCAGTTAATTCTCTTTCTTTGGCTTCATATACAGTATTATCAATTGCATCTAAGTCATCATTAGTTAGTAAAGCGTCCTGTCTAGTAACGCCAGATCCTAAGTCTTTCATTATTTAATCACCTCTCCTTAAAGTTGTTTAGTAGTTGTCTGAGAAGGTAAGTTAAACTCTACCTTGACAACATCACCGGCAGATCCGGCTGATTTGAACTCTGCATCCTCAATTTCAACACCATACACACCATTAGTTGCTTCAGTTAGTGGTGCTTTATCAAATAAACCATCATCTCTGACGGCTACTTTATCGCCTCTAGTTACATCAGCTGCAGAATCGGATAACTTAACCCACATCACTGCTTTTCTGGCAACAGTAACACTGTCACCATCTGCATATTTAGAGTTATCTAAGTCACCACCTACAGAATATTGAGCAATTCCAGCTAAGACATCAGCTGCAGCACTTCCATCCCAAGCAGCAACCTGTTTTTCTGGATCAGTACCATATTTAACAGCAGTACCGAAAGGAATATCACCTTCGCCTGCCATTGAATCAGCGTGTCCGCTTCTTCCTGTTGCTAATTGACCTGCATTTAATTTAGCATCCATTATTCATCACCTCTCATGTTTAATCTTTTTTGACGCTTTTTCTCAATAGCGTCACTGCGGGAGCTGGAGTCTTTTTTCTTAAACTTAAGATTTTTATCTCCATAGCTGCCCTGACCTTCATCCAGCATTTCACTTAATACATCAAAACGAGCTTCAATGTATTCGTCTGGTCTATCTTCGCCGTCAAACTTTTCATTAACAGCTTTGATGCAGTCGATTTTGATTTCTTTATCAGATTTGCCTTCAACCTCATAATCTTCATCCAAAAACTTGTCAGCTTTCTTCAGAAGTTCAAGTCTTTCACTGACGGCTTCATCAATTTTCTTATCAGATAACTGATTGCCCTCCAATTCATCAACTTTCTTTTGCAGGTTAGAAACCTGATCATCTTTACCATCTAACTTACCTTCTAACTGGCCAACATTTTTAGTCAGTTCTTCATTTTCAGATTTTAAAGTATCAATTCTGCTTGCAACTTCTTCAGCTACTTCAAACTCTTTACCGTCTAATTTAATAGTTTTCAATTTCTGATCACTCCTTTTGTTTTGCTTCTTCTTTGACTTATCATTCAAAATATCGCTGTCTTTTCTGACCTGATAGGCATAATCTTTTGAGTCTAATCTGGCACTGCAATCAGGTCCGCAACGCCCTTTTTCAACCATTGCCAAATGATTTAGATTAAAATTGGTCTGTCTGCGATCGTATTTCTGGCCCTGATACGTTCCTGACTCTTCAACAATTTCACACTCAAAACCTAAGCTGCATTCCTTTTTGTTGCCATTGAGAACTTTACCGATTAAACCTGAATCAAATACTGTTGCTCTGCCGGTTAACTTTTCTCCAACTATTCGAGCTGTATCTGATGTCATTCCTTTAACCAGCTCTTTCGAGTTGTCCGGATTGACAAGCTCCCAGGGGTGATCGTCAGTAACTGGTAAGTTTTTTAGTTGACCTAAAACCTCTTCAGTTAACAGATCATCGGGATGCTTTAGTTCATAGACTATATCTCCCGTCTCTGGGTCCAAATAAGGAAAAACTCCAGTTTGTGCAGCCACAAGGTCATAAGTAAGAAAGCCAGATGAATTTTTATTAAGATTGTTAATTCCTATCACATCAAACCTCTTTGGCATCTGTAATCACCCCCTTTCTATGCTGCTCTTCCAAACATTTGCTCCAATTCTTTTTCAACAATTTCAGCAGTACAGCGACAGTTATAATCTTTACCAGGGAAAAGACCATTGGCCCCTTCTTCCCAGGTAAATTTATGCCCGTTTAATGCTTCATGTTCATCCCGGACCCTAATATCATCTGAATCCCTCCAGATGAACTCTTTAAGTCCGAGCTCCTGGTGCCTTATTTTTGTAAAGTCACCCAGCATACTACCTGCCTGGTCTCTTGCAATAAATTTAGCTCTGCTATCTGTTTTTTTATAGACATTCTGAATATTAGCTTTGATATCGTCTATACTCTCTCCGGATCTCACCCCCTGCAGCACAATAGTATCCAACTGTTTATGGTATTCTTCCGGAATTGATTTAATTAAACTAACATTTTCAGATACTGCAGCCTTTACTGCATCCTCTAATTGCTGGTTTCTTTTGAGAGGATCCATTCCAATAACTGATCTGATCTGTTCTTTAACCTCGTTATTGGTGTGATTTTTAACTCTTTTAGAGAATTTGTCAGCTAACTTTTTTGCTGTTGCATCAGAAAAGGCCCGAGTAATAGCTGATTCTTTCAGCTCCTCAAGGCCTTGTATTATGACATCCATTTCGCTGTCTTTTTTATAAGAGTCATTTCTCCGTAAATATGGAGCGACTTTCCTATCAACAAAATCCATGACATCATTATTCATTTTTTCGATTATATCCTGCAGGTCTTCATAATAATCAACTGTATGATTAGCTGGAAAGAGTATTCTAGGAAGTGGCATTTTCATGTGCCTCCTTCACTCTGCGGGCCATCTCTATTGTTTCTTCCTCTGACATGTCTAACTTTTCCATCAGACTGCTTTTACTGGTCCGCTCTTCTCTTATCTCATCAGCTGTATAAACTTGATTTTTGATGTATATTGCATCAGTCTCAGCGACTGTCTTTCTAATATTAGCATCAGTTTCTTTATCCAACTTCCATAATGGATTGAAGGATATTGAGTATTTACCGTCTGGATCAGTTCGTCCATTACCAACTCCGCTGTCTTTAGCCCAGAACAGTAGATCAATCAGCTGCTCTATTAACGGTCTTAAATAGTTCTCCTGGAGCCCGGCAATTCTTGCATAATAATTTAAGCTGTCAAACTGCCCTCCGGTAATTGTTCCCTGCTGCTGGCCCATGATATGACTCTTAGGCATTCTTGCAGCACCGGCTAAATAGTCCCAGACAAATTCGAGCATATCTTTTAAACTTGATAATGAACCGGTAGGACTTTTAAAATCTAACTCATCCTCTTTACCGATCAATGCAAGTGATAAAGTATTAAACTCAAATTCAAGCTGACTCTGTACTTTTTGACGAGTTTCAGTGTCTGTTATATCGACTCCATCTGATTTAAGGACCTTAAAGACCAAAGAATAAAGCAACTGGCCAACTGACCATGCTGCATTATCAAAAATAGTTAACGGGTCAAATATTGACTGTATAAGCGGAATTCCCATTGCCTCATCCTCTACAGTTCTAACCTGCAGATGCAATAGCCTTGATTTATGGATTTTTCTTTCTCCCTGGCCACCAACACCAGATATCTTAAACTTTTCAATATCTCCGTACTCCGGAGAGAACATATCCTCATTAATATCAGTGTCATGTATTTTATTTCCTGAAAAAGCGTGAATATAATCAATATCAATCAGCTGCTTAGGGTTTAGCTCCTCTTCAAGCTCCAATTCGCCGGCCTGTCTGGCTCCAATACTGCAGAAACCATCACCTCTCAGCCTTTCATATTTACACATATCCTGCATTTTAGGCTGAGCATTTAATTCAGTCAGTTTATTTTCAATAGCTTCCTTAACCTTTTTGTCAGCTTCTATTGATATCCATTCCCTTGTCATATCCTCAGCCGGTATATCGACAATGTTCTGAAAGATACGATTGCTTTTATAAAGAGAAGTTATATCCTGATCAGAGAGTGGTGGTCCTTCATTCGGTCTCTGTTGAGTAAGCGGATCACCATTTGGCCCCAGTAATTTACCTTTAGAACTATTAGGGTTTTGAGAGTGCATGAAATCCTGTCTTAATACGTTATAAACTCCTTTTTCTGCCAAAGTGTATCACCTCCATTAACTTGCATATGCTGAATAAATACCTCCTTGCTGATCAAGCATTTCAGCAAGCATTGTAATTCCATCAGGTGCATCATCGTGCTTAACTTTACCTGATTTGTTATATTTTTTGAGTTCTCTCATGAACTTGTCATAATCACTGCCTGCTTCATAATCATCTCTAAAATAGAAATATTCTTTTACATAACCAGACTTCATTAAAATTCGAGTATGCTTATTGCTAACAGTAGGCTCCCAATTGATAGTAGTTTTAGACTTTTTAAGGTCTTTTACTGTCATTGCAAAACCTTTACCTCCGTTATTACTCTCGAATTTAGCTCTATCTGGCCTGTATTTATCAATAAATGCTGCAGTCAATGGTTGAGTGACTTCTATCGGATCTTTAGTAAATAAAACATCAGTAATAAATACTTTGTCACCAAAAATATAGCCAATAGGGCAGCATAAACTGTCAGTACCTTCATCTGCTATATCTGCAGCCATTAATATTCCTTCTGGCTTTTTGTTTAATTCATCCATTGAGAAGCGGTTAAGTGATTCATCAGGGAAAACAAGTCCTTTAGCTTCAACCGGACTCTGCTGCCATTCAGCTTCCCAGATTAACTCATCAAGCAATTTCTTTTCTTTTAACAACTTTTCAGTAGAATGAATCTCTTCGCAATAGGATTCACCATCGACCAAAGCGGGGATCACTATCTTTTTCGCATTCTTTCCTTTAAATTCTCCCTCTTCAATCAATCGGCCAGGTATATCGTGATTGCTCCACCTGGTTGCAATATGAATTTCAGGGCACCCCTTTTCTAATCTTGATTTATGAGTAGATCCGTACCAATTCCACTTCTTTTCAAGTGAGTTTTCACTCATAGCTTCTTCAGCGTTTTTGATACTATCATCAAGAATTGCAGCTTTAGTGCATCCTAAACCAATAACAGTACCACCAACACCGGCTCCAAAATAGCTGACTCCTTGCTCTGAGGTAGTTAGTTTCCAACCTTCTAGCTTTTCGGTAGCAAAGTGTATCCCCGGGAAAATATCCCTATACCGTCTTTTATGAGTATCTCCCCTCATAATATCTCTAATATCATTCGAAAACTTATTATAAAGAGTATTGGTAACAGTATTCCTCATAATGCTTTCAGTTGGATTTCTTCCTAATACCCAGGTGCACCAGAGACTTGTAATATAACTTTTACCAGTACGAGGTGGCATTCCAACATAAAGAAGGTCCAATTTACCATCTTCCACTTCTTGAAATGCTTCAGCGACTGGTTTAAGGACTGATTCCCTTTTATCAAAGAATTCATAGTCCATATATAGACAAAACTCCCAGAAGTCATCGTAAGCTTCTAAGAGTTTAAGTTCTCTAAAGTCATCATCGAGCTCAATCAACTCATAATATTCTTCTGAATTGAGAAGCATCATCTTTCACCTAACTTTTTAAGCAGCTGCTTCCGCCTTTCTTCTCTTTCGTCTTTGCTCATTCCAGAGATATGCTCCTCTTTGGAAGTAACATCAATCTGCTGCTTATCTCTCCAATCATCAGGTTTTCTGTTTTTGAGCCAGAATATTTGAGCAGTAGTATCTGGCTGCACTTCTTTAGTTTTAATCTCAGTGATCATCATTTCTTTTCGGCCGGTTTCTTTATTATGCTTAAGCTCTTTTTTCACTTCCTGGTATTCATAGCCCAGGGCTCTTTTAAGCAAAGCATTTTCAACCTGACGATCAATGATCTCTTTTCCCTTTTTTAAGGCCTCGGATAACTCGGGATATTTCTTTTTGTACTCGTAAAGAGTTGAAACATGAATCCCCATATTATCTGCTATTTGTTCATCAGTAAGGCCATCCCTAGCCCAACCTTCAATTAGTTCAAGCTTTTCATTCCAGCCATCTCTTTTATAAATAGTTTGTCTAGGCATAACCTCACCCCATTCTCTTAAAGTTTATAATGACTCTCTTTTCTTTTAGTCTTAGAAAACTCTTTCAAACTCAAATGATTAAATTTTCTTCTATGTTCAGCAATACAGTTAAAACACAAATTATGTTCATTCATTTCTTCAGTAGCCATATCACTAAAATATTCATCTTCACATCTTTTGCATTCAACATCACCAAAATTTACTTTTAGCATGTTTTACATCTCCTATATTACTTTTAAATAAATATATAACTAACCTGCTCTCCCCACTCCCCCTATAGTCCCCCTCTCCCCTCTCATTAAATTACAGTGCCAAATAATTCCCATTCGCTGTATTTATCTTCTCGAGTGTAAAGGTGAAAGCATTCACTGACAAAGAAATTTTGACCATCTTTTTCTAGATCAACTCTTTCCACTTTCAACCAACCTTGCTTGTATCCGTTCACATGTTCAGGAAAATTAATTCTAAGATATTGTTCTATACGATCTGGTGGCTCAAACACATTTAACAACTCCTTTGTTTTAGAGGGCAGTAATTAGCCACCCTCTAGGTTAATAATGGAGGTAACAAAAACCTCGACTAGATATCAATTATCATAGCCGAGGAAAAATAAGGAGGATTTTAGGGGCTATGGCTACCCCTATTTCTAATCCAGTATATTAAATCAGTATATGTCGATTAATGAATTATAAAAGCCCCAGAAATATATTCCGGGGCCTCAATAGAAAGGAAAATTATAGTGAATGTTTACCTAAATTCACATAATTGCTTATTATGTTCATAATAGCACACTTTTTGTGCCTTCGTGTTCGCCATTAGTTCACAAACAGTTCGCAAGCTGTTCTTTTTTAATTATTTGCAACTTTTTCTCTCTTTTTCTTTATAAATCCAACAATTCTTGCTGCCTTTTCCATTGCTTCATCCTTAATCTCATAATATTTTGTTCTACCGTAAGGGAAATTAGGGTGAGTATAAACTTCGCTGTCTTCAACAATACGGCCTGTTTTATACTTAATATCCATAAGCAGCTGCTCTATTGGATCTAAACCCTTATAAGCTTTTTCCACTCTTTTTACAAGTTTAATTTTTCTTTTGTACTCTTCTTTGAGCTCTTGCTCTTTTTCAACAGACTCCATAACTGGCTGAGCTGTCGGATCATAATGATTTGAAGATTGCACTCTAGGTCTTGAATAATCTATCCCCTGCCCCTTCCCGGCTAAATCTTCTAAAAAATTACCATCTATTTCAGCTTCAAATTGAATGTATTCACACCTGCTTTTATATTCCCGGTAATTAACAAAATCAAAAATCACTCTTGAACAATAGTTCTCCACTACATCTTCACCCCACTTTTAGCTTCCATCATGTATTTATAGCTTGCAAACACTGGGTCATCCTCTGCAAATTCAACCGGCTCTACTCTCTCTGTCTTTCTCAGACTCAAATCAAAGCAATCAATCAGAAAATTATATATTTGAGGCTGTTTTTTCTCTATCTGCTCTCCCATTGTCATCCTGATCAGCTCCCTTAATCATTTCAAGTAATCGTGGCCAACTACTTTTATTTTTATAATTCATGCAGCACAAATAACCGCCGCCGTAGTCTTTCAAATAAACTTCTTTAATTTCACCCTCTCTATCATGCTTAATTCTGATATGAGCTTTATTAGGATTGTTAATTATTCTGTTTTTCAATTCTTTATGATCACTATGTTTTTCAATCCAATTCTTAATTTCAGGCTCATTAACTGCATCTAAAATATTAATTTTATAATCAGCAAATTTTTCTCTTTCGAAAATAGATTCAGCTTTAATTTGATTAATGTTAAATTCTTTGTTTTTGAATAATGACATTTGAGACATTTTAAGCCTCCCTAAAATTAATGTCTGGGTACTTAGCAAGCAGCAGCTTCTTTTTTAGCTTATAAACCTGAGTTTTATGGCCTTTAACATCCACTACCTCAATTGTTCCGTCTGAATAAGTTATCTTAAAATCAGCTATATATTTAATTCCCCGGCCTGTTACCCGGTCCTTATCTTTCTCCAGGAGGACAAATTTAGGCTGCAGCTCAAACTCTTCCACTTCTCCGGCTGCTTTTAGAAGTTTTAGATTTTCATAAAACCTAGCCTCTTTCTTACTATCAAACTTTATTCCATCTACAAGTGGCTTTTTATTATTATATTTATTCTTCCTGGTTGATTTATTTTGCTCCTTTCTTTCCATTTTGATTAGTTCCCATTCTCCCTTGGGTATCCCCATCTTTTTGGCATCTTCTTCTGAATTTATAAACACTCTAGTCATTGCTCAAAAGGACACCTCTCTTCCATTTCTCCCGACTGCACTACTGGTATATCATATTTCATCAACAACTCTTTTAAATCGCAGTTGTGCTTATCTTTTGGCTTTAAATCGCACCCTCTGCAGTTGCTATAAAGAGTAAAATTGATAATATCGTAGAGATCATCTGTTTCTATTGCAGTTATATCATCAGTCTTTCTCATTTTCTTCTTTTTCTTTCTGGCCTGATCAGTATAATCAAGCGATAATTTAGTCTGACTGACCATTTCATCAATATTATTTTGCTGGTCCTTAGTAATTCCTTCCTGCAGCATGTCGACTACTTTGCCAGTGTAAGTCCTTGCCATTTTGATGGTCCTCATAAACTTAGTTGACTTCTCAATTTTTTCATTTTCTTCATAATCGTCAATTTTGCTTTCATAAAAAGCTTTAAAATGAGTCAGTATCTCTGCAATTTTCTGATCCTGTCTGCTTAAAAATTTAGGCATTGGCTGCACTCCCCTCGTTATTATCTCTAGCAAAGTCCAGGAATCTCACATTATCCGCGTTGACTTCTGGATTGATGTAGGTCCTATTATTGTTCTCTGACTTCTTAATTTGCAAGGACCCATCTACTCCAACGAGTCTCCCTTTTCCCAGGTGCCTAGCACAATTTTCTGCCAGCCCCCTCCAGGTCACGATATTGATAAAATCAACATCTCTATCTCCATCACGGTTAGTATAATTTCTCTCTACGGCCAGGGTAAAATTACAGACCGGGGTTCCATTACTGGTATATCTAAGTTCTGGATCGCGTGTGAGCCGTCCAATTAAGCATATTTTATTCATTCGACATTCTCCTTTGTTTAGCGTGGAAAGCTGTATGCTCTCCTACATTTTTAAATAATTCTAAGTTGCTTGGCCTATTGTCATTTCTAATTCCATTTTTATGATGTACTACTTCTTCTTCCGTTAAATGCCTATCTAATTTCTTTTCCATAACTAACCTGTGTTCCATTATATAACCCTCTTTACACGAATTTGGGTGTTCTGGTTTATAAATTTGTATATATCCATCACTTCTATGCCTTTTGCCGCCATTCCAATTGGGAGATTTTCTCCCTTTAGCAGCTTTAGACATTTTCTTTCTTGTTTCTAAAGAGATCACTTTACCCAAATTTCCTTTTCTAATTTTTTCTTTTACTTCTTCTCTCCTGGGCCTATTTTTCAAAATGTCGCCAGTTTTTCTAGTTTCTATATTTAATCTTCTTAAATGATTTAATATTGTAGCTGGAGTACATTCGACTTCTTCTGCAATTTCAGCCATAGTCATTTCTTTATCTAAATATGCTTCTCTTAAATAATCATCAAACCCAGGTTTATTTTTTAACATTAATTTTCTTGCCATAACAACCCTCCTTTATAAGTACTATTCTATTTAACAAAATTATTCACTCTCCCTTACATTTATAAAGCGACAATTTCCGTGCTGCTTATATTTTAATTCTTCAAAAAGTTCTCTATCAATAATTACATGATCATCATCTAATCCTAATTTCTTTTCCATCATAGGGTGATTATGAATTCTATTTTTAAATTTCCCCATCATTCATCACCTCCTTTAGCTTTATTAATTGCTTTTCTCAATTTTCTTTCCCACTCATGTTTTTTACATGTGAATCCATTGTAAGAATCACACTCACAAGGTAAGTTTTCAACTATTTTTAGGCTATATTCTGCAACATCTAATAAATCTGGTGCAGCCTCAATTAATGGTGCATCATTTTTGATATTACATGCCGGCGCAATAACTCCAATCAATCTAGTTTCCTCAAGTGTTTCCCCTGGATGAGTCATTTCATATTTACCGTCATAGCATTCTTGTAATTTCCATGGTCCTGGTGTATGTTCTCCCATCTTATACCTCCACCTCCTCGCAAAATACACATTCACTACAGTTGCCATTGCAATTATTCTGATTATCCATTAATTCCGGCGCATCTTCACACCAACAATTATATTTGCCGCACCAAAAACCAGTTGTATAATATTTATTCATAGCCCAAAATATCCTTTTCTAAATTATTTTTTATCTCAATTTTTAAATCATCAAAAGTCTTATTCTTCATATTGGTATTAATTTTACCTTTCAATTGAGTTTTGCCATTAACTATAACCAAATAATCAACTTCGTGATGATCTACCATTATGTCAATAGGATTCTGATAAGATTGTTGATCATAAGTGACCGCTGTTATTTTTTTAATAATTATTTTCATTAATCATACCTCCACTTCCTTAAGCAAAGCCTCTATAGTTTCAAAAGTATCAGCCTGAACTGCATTAGCCATTTGAATATCCTGAAGCACCCCTTCTAAAAGATTCCTCATTGCAGGAGCTCTTGAAATTAACTTAGGTATTGCCCTTAAATCATCTTTTGTTTCCTCATCAGCTACAAATCTAGCGACTAGCTTGTCCTCATTGTTTCTGACATCAAAAATATAATACATTGATCTTTTATACTCATCCAAAAGCCAGGGACCTTTGATTGAATCCGGCTCATTAACACCATCTTCATTTCTAAAAATTTCATCTACAATTTCTTTGACTTCCTTTGGTTTTGGTTTGCTCACTTTTCATCATCCTCCCATTCCCAACAACTGGGGTTTCTATCTTTACTTAAACCTGAATAAAGCAGTTTCAAATTCCTTTCGAGTTCTTTACTCTCATAAGATTTATTGCAAATTTTACAGGTTAGCTCTTCAATCTCACCTTGAGTATCTTCTCCAACCAGTGTGAAATTAACTTTAGTATTGCAATTAGGGCAATGAAATAAATAATCTTCTTCTTTTTGGCCGAGACTAATATCTTCTTCGGTAAACGGTTTAAGCTTAATTCCTTTAAAATATAGGTTTATATTTTTCCCATCCATAACTTACCCCTTTCTGGTCATCCCCTCAACTTCTATGCCACTTTTTGAATTATTAACTTTGATAATTGGTATATTAGTAATATCAAATTCTTTATTACAATCAGAACATTTGATAATACATTTATCATTATTCTTTTTGAAATCAGAAAGTGCTGTGCATAAAAATAATTTGGTGCCACAATCACAAACTCCCTCAATTTTTAAACTAGGTTCCATCTTATTTAATATCATTTTTTATCATCTCCTATAATAAATCCTCAACATATTTTTTATTTTTAGCTCTGAATTTAGATCTAAACAAATCAAGCCTAACTCTTTTTTGTTCAGTTTGATAAGCAAAAATATAACCATGTCTTATTAACTCATTTATTGCACATTTAACTTCATGCTCCGAATTACTAAAATGGTGAGCTATAAACTTGATATTAGTTTTATCAGTCCATTCTAGCTGATCCCATAGATGATTCATAATACCTTTAGACTGCATTGATAATTTATTATTCTTATACCATGGTTCAAACTTGCCCTGTATTGCCTCCTGTCTTCTAACCTGAATATTAACTTCATTTTTTATGTGCTTTTCCATTTCTTTTATATTCATGATGTCACCAAAATACCTCCTCTCGAGTCAATGATTAAACCTTTGGGTCTGTTGTTTCTATTTCGAAAACCTTGAAGCCAGCCAGATCTGCGGTTGATAAGCTCGGTGCCATAATCACCTGCACCAGTTCCTATATGCCAATTGCCAACTAAGGAGCCAGTAAAATTAGGACCAGATGTTTCTATCATAATTTCTATATACTTTCTGTTATATACAAAAGTAGTCCTTTCCCCCTTTTCTTTAACTATTGAGTCAACCCATTTTTTTAAAACCCTCATTTCTTCTTTTTTGAAATACTGCGGACTTCTTACCATTTTGTTTGATAAAGGGACTAAATCAGAAATGCCTTCTTCGACACTGGTATAAATAGCCATAATCACATCACTCCAATTATTTAATTATGATTAACAATAACAGTAAAAGCCTTGCATTTTTTGCAGATTAACGAAACTTCATTTACAGTTGTCGGGCTTGTTATTTCAAAATCTCCTTGAATTTTTGCGGTTGCTTCTGAACCAATTTCGCCGGTTTTTCCGACTATTTCAGCTTTATTTCCACAATTTTTACATTTTATTTCAAAATTTAATTTATTCATCAATTATCACCCTTCCCGGTTATCCGCTTAATTTCCTCAAACATTTCATCAGCACTCATATTGCTGATATCTATTGTCTCTTTAACTTTCCTACCTTTTTCCTGATAAGTGACACCCATCGTTTCTTTAGCCATTATTTCCTCCTATCTTACCGGACATAATCCAGAATCGCAGTCGCTTCCTACGTCTCTGTCAAATCCCCCATCATTTGCTGCACTTTGATTATCATGCATTGTAATAATTGTCTTTTTAAATTTCTTCTTCTCTTCCCGGGCCCCAACCACATCCATAGAGTCTTGGTATTTACCTCTATAAACCTGATCAGGTTTCCTTTTCATCTCTAAAAATACTAACTGACCAATCAACATGCCGGGATGCAGCTGGATAATGTTGCTCGAATCATTAACTATCTCAAGAGTAACCTTACCTCTGTAGCCCGGATCAATCCACCCGGCCGTTATATGTACCCTTATTCCCCACCTGGCAAAAGTAGATTTGCCGGCAAGCATTGCGGTCAAATTATCGGGCACATGGATAAACTCCTGAGTAGCACCTAAAACAAATTCACCCGGCTTAAGCAGCTTTTCCTCAACAGCTACGGGTCTGTATTCCATCTTATCGACAGTCGGGTCCATTACTCTGCCTTTAAATTTCTCAACTAAAAACTTATCTCCTAAAGTTATATCCAGTGATGCCGGCTGTAAATTTTCCTCCACAAATGGTTCTATATTATCTCTTAACGGTCTGATCATGTTATCTGGTAAAATCATTATTTGCCTCCTAAAGATTTAATTATCTTGCCGAAATTTAGCATCGTCAGTCTTGCAATTTCTTCAACAACTTTTTTCCTAACTTCTTCTTTGCTATAATCATCCTCCAGTAATTCTTTTTCTTTTTTCTTTGCAACCATTTGTATTTCTTCTGTTATCTCCTTAAAATCAGGATTGCTTTCAATAAAATCATCAACCAATTCATTTACCATGCTAATTTCATCATCAATTTTTTCAAAGTGCTCAGGTGAACGCTCCGGAACAATCACTTCACCATTATCTATGTCAATAAAAGGTGGATATTCCTGAGCATAAATTATCTTTACTTCATCCCCTTTACTAACACTCGCCGATATATTTTTCTTAGCTCTGACTGTCATTCCAGCTTTGCATTCTTTAATATTCATTTTATCCCCCTTAATTACCTTGTCATAGCCATCAAAATAAATGCCCCTAATACTAAAATCCAACCAAAAATGTTATCCATCACTAACCTCCTTAATTTGTTTAGCTAAACTTTCAGAATATATTTGTCTCTCTAATCTCAAAGAAGTGCGATAATGCTTTGTTTTTTGCTTTTCCCGAACTGAATCTTTAATTAATTTTTCTATCAATTTTCTTTGCTCGCTAATTTGCTGATCAAGAATAATATAAGTTAAAGCAATCCCAATAAGAAAACCAATTATTAAGTCCCCCATGTATCCTCCTTTTTAAAATCTATCCTTATCTAATCCATCTTTCATGCCATCCTCATAACCTTTCTGATAACTGTCTACTGCAAAAACACCTAATATCATCATTCCTGCAAATCCACCAATAAAAAATGCGACTAACTCACTCAAAGTCTGGCACCTGCCTTTCAAAATATTTCTCAACCTCTTCCCTGACTATTTGTCTGATATATCTTGCTACTAATTCTTCAGCGGTTATCATTCTGGGAATGTTAGATTTATTTTTCTTTTCTTTCGGCATTATCAACCTTCCTCTCTGACTCCTCAATGATCTGATCTATTCGGGATTCGCTTAGCTGCGGATGGTCATTCATTAGCTTTTCTTTTAGATCCATTATTCTAGCTCCTTAAGTTTATTTTCTAAATAACTTTTAACGCATGATTTAGCTACTTCTTCCGTTAATAATTCTTTTGGTAATTTGCTTTCTATTCCATTGGTGTAACCATCAATAGTTTTATATTCTTTAATATATATAATTTCAGTTCTTCTAACTTTAACATAATCATAATCAAATTTTTCTAAATTACCTTTCTCGACCTCTTCTTTTAAATAAAGATTGCCTAATGTAACTTTAACTTCTTTCATTTTGACCTCCCTAAAACAGACTCATTTTTCCATCTTCATGCAGCTTAATCTCTTTCTCAATTTTTTCGCACTTACTGGCCGGTGATAAATTAATATGATTTAAATCTCCATCTACAGCAATTCTTAGCCAAGTTTCTTGATTAGATTCGTGATAATCAGCCTGAACTATCACCCCTTCAATGGTTTTATCCCCAGTTCCAAAGTGAAATTCTCTTTTAACTGAATCTCCTTCCTGCATTTTAATCAACCTTTCTTATACAAATCTGCTCCACTGTACTTTAATAACTTTTCCATGCCACCATAATCTCTAATTATTCTATCTGCATCTTTTATTGCCAGGCCTTCAAAAGTGTGATCATTATCTAGATCCTTATTGATATAAGCAAACTTAAGTTTAGCAATAATAGCAGCCAGTGATTTAGCATGAAGTGCAGCAAGAAAGAAAACAACTCCGCCGCCGATTAAGATTCCGAGAATGATAAACAATATATTGCTAAGCAATTTTATCACTCTTTTTGTTAACCTCTAGCCTGATGAAATTAATACTCTCGCTCAGTTCAATATCTAATTCAGATAAATCAAACCCATAATCTTCTACCAAAGCTGTTTCCACTACAGTTTTTGCATGGTTAATTCTCTTCTCTGGGTTATTTTCCTTAAAACTAGTTAGCAGATAAGCAAGATCATCCTTAATTCGTGGTTTAACATTACCATTGACAATTAATTTTTCAGCGATATTCATTTACTTTTCCCCCTCAAATAATAATTTTCTTAAATTTTTGTTTACCTTCCAGCATTTTCACTAAAACTTTTTTGCCTTTAACTTTTAGAACTTTTCCTCTTAAATCATGAATTTTAATTGTCTCCCCTCTTTTCAGTTTCAATCTTTACCCCTCCTTTTATGATCAGCTGTAAAGCCATACCTCTTTACACATCGAACAAATGGACAAGCTCCAGCCTTAACTGTGTTCTCATCTCTTTTATTCTGACCTTTAAATGGATACCAGACACAATTATTACAGTGACTATCACTAACCAACTTAGACATAATTTCACTCCTTAAACATTAGTATAAATTTTTTCTTCACTTTCGCAGTATTCTTCATATTCATCTACAACTTTGTCGATTCTCTCTCCAGTGACCATTCCAATTTCACCCTGGGCTCTCGCCTGATAAGTTATGTTAACCATCTTCTCAAATAATTCTTTCATTTTATCCATTTTTTAACCTCCTATAACTTTCTCCCTCGAAATTTAATAAGTATTTTCCTTTGCCAGCTGCTTCAATCATTCTCTCAACAACTCTTTCAGAAACATGACTAAATAAATCGCCTGCATCTAAATTAGTTGTAATTATAGTTGGGAGCAGCTCATTATATCTGTGGTTTAAAACTATATACATTTTCTCTCGCTGCCATTCAGAAGATTTTTCAGTGCCAAGATCATCTATTATCAAAAATGGAGTATTTTTATATTTATTCATTAACTCTTGCTCATTTTTTACTTTAGAATCATAACTATCTCGGATTGCCTGTATCATTTCTGAGCTAGAAATGAACATTACCTTGCCCATTCCGCTGTAAATTGTACTCCTGGACCTTTCAGCTTCTTTGGCAGCGAAATAATTTAAGCAGTCTTTGGCTGTTGCTATTGCCAAATGAGTTTTACCTAAACCGTAACCTCCAGTTAGAATTAACCAATGACCTTTTTTGAAATGCTCTTCAAAATTATCTGCATATTTTTTAACTGCCTTAAAAGCTTCTTCATCTCCCTGATCAGTGTCATAATTATCGAAACCTTTATTTCTAAAACGTTTAGGAATTTTAAATTTCTTAAGCATTGACTCACAAATTAACTCAGTCTGTCTTTCTTTGCTTATTAAATTAGACTTATCAGTTGAACATTGCTGCGAATTCTTCTTTTGATTTACTTCCTTTTTCTTCTTCTCCACCAGATTCTTTATGTTCCCCTCCATAGTCTTGACCTCCTAAATATTCTTTCCAGTGTTCATCTCTACCCAAAAATGTCTTAATATGCATAACCCATTTTTCTTCGGTGCCATCTTTTTTGCAATTTGCTGCATAATTTTTAGCCGCTTCAATCAGATCATCTTGTTCAACACCTTTTCGCCTGGTAGCCGCCCACTTTCTCCAGCCAGCTTTTTTATTACCTCGGCTATAAGGATAAAGAGAATATAATCTCTCATAATCTTTTGGGTAATCATAACGGCCATTATCTTTTTTGTTTAGAGAAAATTCGTCAGACTCTGTGTCTGATTTTTCCGACGGTTTATTATCATTATTATCATTATTATCATTATTATCATTATTGTTTAGGTTTTTTTGTGGTTCTTTACTGGTTTCTGATTGGTTCTTTACTGGTTTTTTACTGGTTTTTCTCTGGTTTTCGTAACCTTGATAATCGCTGTAATTTAGCACCTTCAACCTGGTTCTTTTTTGTGGCACCTTAATGGTTTTTATCATCCCATCTTTTTCTAGCAATTCTAGGAAACTTCTTACCTTAGTTCTTGACCAATTCCACTTTTTAGCGAGTTTCCTTTCAGATGTAATTCTTTCTCCAGCCTTAACTTCAACCAGTTCATTTCCTAACAAAAACTTTTTATCTTTATGATTGACCATTAATAAAATATCTATCCAGGCCGAGCGTTTATCAAATGGTTCATCATTATCCCAAACCCAGTGTTCTTGTATTTTTCTATGAACTGATATCCATCCCTTAGTAGCCATTTAATTCACCCACTCCCGGCAACTTTAACCATCTTCCCCGTTAATTCCTGAATCTCTTTCTTAAACTGCTCAGCATTTGAGTTTCTATTACTGAGATGAAGCAACCAAATTTCATTTACTTTTGATAAATCATTAGCCTTAAGAAAATCTTTAACATTTTTCAAGCTAAAATGACTTTTTTGTAATCTTGCTGCAAGTGCTGGATGCACTCTCCCTGATTCAACATTTCTTTGTAAAATATCTTCTGAATAATTGCATTCCACCATCAGATAATCTGGTTGATTAAAAGTGAATTGAGAATAAAATGAATCTGTAATATAAACTAACTTTTCGCCTGTTTTCCTAGACACTATGAGAAAGCCTAATGGCTCATTTGCATCATGCTGTACATCAAAGGGTTTAACTACCATTGAACCTATAACAACCAGTTCATTAGCTTTTATTTGATGAATACGGTGATGATTTTCTACTTCTAAAGCTTCAGCAGTACCTAAACTCATATAACAATCTATTCCAGAACTTATAACATCCTCTACCGATTTTGCATGATCACCATGTTCGTGGCTGATAAGGCAGCCGGTTATTTCAGATAGCCTAAATTCTAATTTTTCCTTAATTTTTTGAATAGGGAGCCCAACCTCAATTAAGAGGCTGGTAACTCCATCATCAATTCTATATAAATTGCCTGATGATCCAGAGGCAAAGGATTCTATTTTAATCATCTAAAGCAAATCCTGGACTGTCTGACATTGAAGTTTGCTCACTGCTTTCCTTTTTCTCTGATTTAGGCTGTTCCGGCTGTTCCTTATCTTCTTTTTCTTCTGCAGGTTCAGGCTCTGGTTTAGTTTCCTGCTTTAACTCTTCTTCACTGATGTCAAATTCTTCGCTATTAGCTTTCTTTTTAATTTCTTCAGCAACATTAATATCCTGAGCTTTTTCATTCTGATCAGGAGTGACATCTATAATTTCATCCTCAGTGTACATACCCATTGCAATTTCTGGAGCATAAGTTCTAATAAACCATGCTGCAGCTCTATACATTAACATTTGCTCAGGCATTGTCTTCCACTTACTTCCGTTCTTTTGGTACCAACCTTCATCTTTGGCGAGCTGGATAGTAACGGTAGCTCCATGAAGCTCTTCTCCTGTTTCTTTTTCTATAGCATATGCCTGGCATCCCCAGCCATCTTTTCCTCTTTCTCCTACCCAGTTATATCTAATAGCTGAAAACTTACCACTGGTATTGAAAGTACTGATTAAGAATTGAGAGGACCATCCGGGCTTGCCGTGAACAATGTATAAGTTCTGCATTACCATTAATGGATCAGCCTGCATCCTCTGGGCCATGTTGATAGCAATTACACAGTTCGGGATGCTCCCTTGATATTCTGTAGGCACAAGTGATGATTTAGAAAGTAGATTAGCTGTTTTGAGAGCCAGATTAAAATTATCTAAGCTATCAAATCCCGGTGTCACCTGTAAATTATTGTTTTCCTTTTCTGCAACTTCATTTTTCTTTTTGTCTTTACTCATTATTATTTTCCCCCTTAGCTTTTTTTAAATCTAATTTGGCTTTTTCTAAATGATATCTGACATCCTGTTTTCCCATCCCATTCAAGACTGCCGGATGAAATATTTTTTCAATGTCATTTATTAAATTCTGAACATCCTCTAATAATTCAGGTGCAGCCGCTATTAACCTAGCGTTTGCTTTAGTCTCTTCTAAATCTGAAATATCCCAACTATCAACTTCTGTAACCTCAATAAAATCTTTACTTAAGATCTTCAATTTATAAAATTTATCATCATCTAAAAACCAAGGCCCTTCAGTATATTTACCCATCCTCTTCCTCCCTCAATTTCTTAATTACCTCCTCATAGTACAGAACATACAGAGGCCTATAATTATTGGCCTGAGAGAAATCATCACAATATTTTTTATTCCTCTCAAGCCGTTTAATTTTCCGTTCATTCATTCTTCCCAACTACCTAAAACTTCTAACTCGCTTATCTGTGAAATGTGATATTTCTTAGTCAAAAATTCAAGCTCATGATTGGCATCCACTGCCAGAATATCTATTGTTTTTTCATCAACTCTTACAATTAAACCAAATCTATTTCCAGAAAGACCACTGGTGATCCATCTAACCGGCAAACCTCTTTTTAAAATTTCAGTGTCAAATTTAAAGCCTTCCAATTAACTCGCCTCCTTAATACCCAGTATTTCTTTAGCTTTATCCTCTCCAAAAACCTCACAGAGCTTATCAAAATAGCTTTCTTCCTCTTTAACTATTACAGGGTCCTTAATATACTTCTTAGCAATTAACTTAATTAACTGGCTATCTGAATCTATCTCACTGGTGATTGACTCATAGTTATCAACAAAAATCGGAGCTCTAAATTGATAGTGATCAGATAGTGTGTTTATAATATCCACTCCAACGATTGTTTTGTGCCCGTTATTTAAGTTTGTGTTATAAGGGACTCCATCATATACAGTTCTACATGTGGGCTCTATAGAGCCGTTTATATTCTTCTCAAAGAGTTTGAACTTTGCCAGTTTAAATTTATCATTAACTCTTTCTTCTAATAATTCAGCTTTAGTCTTTTCGAATCTGCCACAAAGATAATATTCTCTTTCCAGTTCCTCGTATTTTTTAGATAACTTCTTTTCCTCTGCTTTTAGCTCATCAATTCTTTTCTGAGCCTTCTCGTGATCATCAAATTTCTTTAGCTCTGAATCAAGAGATGATATCTTATTTTCTACTGTATTAATTTTTTCTTTAATATCCGCTGCAGCTGAATCAGAATTTCCTTTAATCTGGTTAATAGTTTCCTGAACATTCTCTTTCTCTTTAAGTTTTTTCTGATACTGGAAATTATCTTTGTAAGCCTTAGATTTTTCTTTGAGCTCATAAAGCTCTTCAAATAAATCATCCTTAACTTTTTTGAGACCCTGGAGCTCACCTTTTAATTCTTCGATTTCATCCTTTAACTTTGAGTTTTTCTCTTTAAGCTCAAGATATTGTTGTTTTTTATTGTTGCCCTGCTGATTAATATTTTCTAACCTTTGAGATTTATCACGATTAGCTTTCTTTTTGGCTTTTTCCAGCTGATCATCCGGAAGTTCCTGACCACAGGTAGGACATTTGTCCTCTACTTTAATTTCTTCTTTCTTAACCTTATTGAATGAAGCCACAAGTTCATTAACCGTCTCTTTAAGTTCCTTCATCTTAGACTGATTTTCTTTAATGTCAGTCTTTTTATTCCTGATCTTCCTTTCTAAATCTGAAATATCATCTTTAATATCTTCACCATCAGATTTAAGCTCAGTAATCTTTTCCTCATAGTCTTTAGTGTGCTCTAATTTAATCTGCTGCAGCTCGGTATCTAACTCAGCTAATTTCTTTCTCTTCTCAGCGATTTCCCCACCATTTTCAAGGCCGGATAATTGCTTTTCCAGTTCTTTCTTTTTGAGTTTAATATCTTTAATTTCATCATGGATATCCTGCTTATCTCTGTCTGGAAGCTCCGGGATGCCTTTATTAACTTCATCAATTCTGATAGGTAGTTTTTTTCTTTGCTCATTAATATCGTCCTTCTGGTCCTTTAGCATACTTTTATGATCCTCAATTTTTCTCTGTTCAAGAGCTTCTTCAAGTTCTTTTAACTTTTCATTAGCTTCAAAGACTTCATTATTCTCAATTCCACCAACATAATCAGTCAATATTTTTCTTCTTTTCTTCCAGTGCAGCTGCTCATTAAAGAACCGGGGATCAGTAAGAAGCCTGAATATATTTTCCGGTGCTATATTATCTTTTATATCTTTATCAAATTTAGACTTGCTAAACTTAGCACCACTAACATATCTGGTTATAGTGTGGCCGGTAAAAACTTTATTAGCACTACCTTTTTTACGCTCCCAGTCTTCTTCATATTTCTTTTCATAAGTCTTCTGGCTGCCATCTATTTGCAGTGTAGCTTTTACTGATGTAACAAGTCCGTGAATTACCTCGTTATTTTCATCAAGCGGCTTAATATCAAACTTCTGCGGGCTCTGGTCCATAGTATCCTTATCAAAAAACAACCAGGAAAAAGCATCTGCAAAAGTTGTTTTACCTGTTTCATTTTCTCCATAAATATCAGTATCTTTACCATCAAAGTCAACTAATCTCTTTTTAACACCTTTGAAATTTTCTAGTTCCATTGAAAGTAACTTGATTTCTTTCATTATTCTCCTCCTTTTGTCTTTGCCAGTTAACCCATTCAACATAATCCATCATTTCTTTCTCCTCCACATTTTCTTTCAGCCAGACAAGTGAGTCTATCATTATTCCCACCTCTCCAGGTTGTGAATGTTTCTCATTTCTGATATATTATAGTTAGAGTGTTTATTTTTATTTCGCTCAGCTGTGCCATCAGCTGGGTTTTTTTCATTTTCTCTGATTTCTACCCACATTTTTCTGACATCTTTAAAAAAACTCGGTGCGAATCTAAATAGTATCAATCCCCAAAGTAAGCCCATTATAAATAACTGCCATTCTCTAATAGTTCCCATGCTATCCCTCCATTCTCATAATTCGCTTAGCTTCTTTTTCATCTTCTTTGTCTAGTTTTTGCAGCAACAATTCAATTTTCTTAATTTCTCTTTTTACATAATCATCTTTATATTTTCTCGATTTCAAATTGGCCATTCTCAACTGCAAAGCACCTTTAATGGTCATTTCTTCTGGTGTGTTAATATCTATTTTCACTTGCTTCCCCTCCTAATCTTAGTAAAAGTTTCTTCATAAAGCTCAAAATAAACTTCAGATTTCTTGCTGCACTTTAGCGGGTCCTTTCCGCAAGTGTCAGGATCTTCAGTGCAATCTCTGCAAAGTGTTGACATTTTATCTCTCCTGGTTAAAACTTTAGCCATTGTATTCACACTCTTCTAAGTATCCTCTGGATCTATACTTCTCATAACATCTTCGATTCCTGGCATCTAAATCAGCTCCAAGTTCAGCTGCAGCTATATCTAGCATGTCACATACATGATTAGCATCCTCAATTTCATCCAGCATCTTTTCAAATTTTTCATCCTGTTCAGCAGTTAAATCAGCTTTTGAGTTAATGTTATAAGCAAAATCCATAACTTGCTCAATACTTTCTATCGCTTCTTTGAATTCTTCAATCGCCTTAAGTCCTGACTTATAAAATTCTAAATGAGCTTTATCAAAAACAATATTTGATGATGTAGTTCCATAAAACTTAATTCTTAACACTGGATCACTTAGGTAACTAACAAGCCTTCTTTTAATGTCATTTGGTACATCAACATGATTGTTAATGTATTTAGAAAGCATTGTCCTATCGACACCAACTTGTCTTGAAACCTGCTTCTGAGTTAACCCCTTGCTTGACATTGCCTCTCTGATTGCATCTCCTAAAGTCCTCATAATTTTCCTCCTTTGTAGTTTTTTATTCACAAAATTAAGTTAATTATTTTAATACTGCCATATATAATTAACTTAAAGATAAAGCCCTCCACCAATTAGCTCGGCGAACCCCCTTCCTAACCTGCAGCTGATTGTTTGTATTCTCCCTCTTGCTTCTCCTTAGCTTTGATACGGTTATAAATTATCTCTGCCAGCGGCCGGTTAAGTTCCTCCCTGGTAATGTCTGGCACTTCATCTGTAATCTCTTCCTTGATAACCTCTCCGGTTTCCCGGTCATGAGTAACACATTTAATTCTTAGCAATAGATTCACCTCCTAAGCTGAATATTTAATAGACATTTTTTCTATAATAGATTTATATATTTCTCTTAATCTTTGATCTTCACCAATAACATCAAGTTTATTAGCTTTATTAATTTGAGTTTCACTTGCTCCAGCTTCTTTTAACCTCTGTTTTAAATTGTTGAGTCTGACATCTAATCTGCAACGTCCTCTGTTTTCTAAAATAGTGTAGCTCATTCTTCTTGCTTCTTGATATTTTTCTCCCATCTGATAACCAATTCTATTAAGCTGCTTGTTAGCCCAATCTCTCCAATCCTGATCAGTATGAATGATATTATCTTTAATATTTTCAGCAATTTGTTTAGCTTCACTTGCTTCTTTTTGAGCTAATTCAATCTGATCAATCATCTGTCGCATTAAGTCAAATTCATTTTTAGGCTGCTGAACAATTTCTTTAGCTCTAAAATAATTTTTGATTAACTTTCGCTGTACTTCCCAGGCAAGATCATCTTGAAGAGTTTTTACTATCAATAAATAGCCAGACTCAGTTATTAAAATTAGATTTCTAACTTTAGAAGGATTTGTGCCGATGTTATACGTCGTCGCAAAATCATATGCTTCAGAACCTTTTAATTCAAAATAATCTTCTCCTTCAATAAAATATTCTCTGTTATCTCTAAAGTTTCTACCTGCGGTTCCGCTGACTCTTTCATGGACTGTATCAATTTCTCTAAAAGTGACAATTCTTTTATCATTAAATTTTTTTACTTTTAAATTATGATTGTTTATATTAATAACTTCTCCCATAATTAACCTCCTTTTTATGCTGTCTGTTCCTTTTTGGCAACTTCATTATAAAAAAATAATTCATCAATAGTGACATTAAAATGATCAGCTATATCTTTAGCCTCTGGCAGTGTAAATGGGGTCCTCCCGTTAATCTTTCTGCTGAAAGTGTTAGGAGCCACATCTATTAAATTAGCGATATCAGCATGAGTCATTTCATTTTGAGCAATCAAACCTTTTAATTTATTTAATTTAGCTTCCATAATTACACCTCCTTTTGTTCCCGATTGACAACTACTAATTAATATTATAGAGTACATTTGGCAACTTGTCAACACTTTTTTAAAGTTTTTTTATAAATTTGGCAACTTTATTTATTAATTCGGCTGTTTTGTGTATAATAATGGTGTTAGGAGGTAGTCTAATTGGTAACTTTTGCAGAAAGACTTAAACAACTTAGAAAAGAAAATGGGATAACAATGGAGGATTTAGCCGAAGAAATTGGAACTACAAAATCTACAATTTCTAGATATGAAAATAATAAAAGAGAACCCAAAAAACATTTTATAGAAAAAACTGCTGAATATTTTAATGTATCTACAGATTATCTTCTTGGTCTAAAAAATGAAAAATCATCAGCCGATAAAATTAAAAAAGCTCTTACAGATAACCCAGAACTTCAGGATGTTTGGGAGAAAATATCTAAAAGAGAAAACCTTCAGCTGCTGTTTAAGCAGACTAAAGATATGGATGATAGTTCAATTAGGCAAATAATTAGAGTCATTAAAGCTATTGAAGAAGATGAGGAAAAAAGATACAATGGTGGATAGGAGGGCCAGTATGAAAGAGAAAAAGAATCGTACTGCACTCCAGCGTACATATATAAATTACCAGGAGTGGGCTAGATCTAATAATATTTATCAAGGCTTTGTGCCATTAAGTCCGGAGGTTTACGGATTCGTTTACCTCTCTTCTTATGCTAATTACTTTATAATTATCAATCAAAATCTCACTCTAGAGTTGCAAAAGGAGGTGTATTTGCACGAAGTCGAGCACATAATGTATGATATGCCGGAGAATGGCTATGTTATTGGCTTAGATATGCAGTACAATCAAATGGAAAAAGCAGCAAACAATTTTGTAAAAGAAGTTATTAATAATTTTTTTACTTAAAATACGAACATATATTCGACAAATGTCGATAAAATACAACATTAGAGGTGATTTTGTGAGTGGCAAGCTACTAAATGATAACAATGGAGAGAATAGCAACAGATTTAAAAAGTTATTTATAGTTATTTTGACAGTGCTCTTTCCTTTTATAGGTATATTTTTCATTTTCAAATCAGGATATTTTGAGAAAAAAGGAAAAACAGCAGCAACAATTTGGCTGGGAATAATTCTTTTAGGTTTATTTTTTTCACCTGGTCAGGAACAAAACATTGCCAGTGATTCAAATCAAGCAAAGCAATCCGAAGAGATTGATCAAGAAAATAATGAAATTAATTCAAAGGAGCAATCATTATTAAATGAAATTTTGGAGGGTGATAATGAAATGACTAAAAAGGATAAAGCAAATTATAAAGCAATAAGAAATTTTATTGATAATAATAAAAGCTTAGGAAAGTTTACTTACTTTGAAAAGAAAGAGCCGTGGATGCATGGAGATAGATATTCAGTTTCAACAAAAGAAGACACTTTTTTATTTTATTTATATAATGAAAAAAATAAAGTTGTTAGTGTGAATGTAAAAGATCAGAATGGCAATATACAAAATATTTACGGAGAAGAAGTTCCTGATCTACCTGATAACTTTAAAAGAAAAGCTACTGAAGAATTACCTGAATATATAATAATAGATCAGCTAGATTTGACATCTGGAGGAAGGCATGGAGATATATTAATTAAATCTTTTTCAAAAGAAACTTCTTTAGATAAAAGAGAAAAAATTATTAAAAAGATAATAGAAAAAGAAAATTTCACACAAGCTGATTTATATTGTACTCGAGAAGCGTTTGAAGCTAATATGAATTCTAATTATAGCGAATCTCATCCAAAAGCTTTAGAAAATGGTTACTTAGGGAGTGTAAGAGATAATGAATTTTCTGCTCCTTATAATTAACATTAGCCCTTCGGGGCTTCTCTTTTTACACAATTACCGAACAAATGTATCTAAATAATCACAGATTTAATCTATTAAGTGAAAACATTACTACTAATTATATAAAAATGTGAACTAATATTTTTGGAGGGTTTATAATGAATAAAACTGCAGCAATCTATGCACGTTTCAGTTCTAACAATCAAAGAGAGGAATCTTTAGACGCTCAAATTAGAGCAGCTAAAGAATTTGCAAAAAATAATGATATGAAAATCACAAAAATCTATACAGATAAAGCCCAGTCAGCTACTACTTCTGATCGACCTGGTTTTTTAGAAATGATAAAAGATAGCCAGACTGAACTATTTGATAAGGTAATAGTCCATAAACTGGACCGCTTTGCCAGAAATAGATATGATTCGGCTGTATTTAAAAGAAAGCTCAGAGAAAATGAAGTTGAGTTAATTTCTGTATTAGAAAATTTTGATGATAGTCCGGAAAGTATTATCTTGGAGTCGGTGCTTGAAGGTATGAACGAATATTATTCAGCCAATCTGGCCAGAGAAGTTAGTAAAGGAATGAAAGAAAATGCTATGCAGTGCAAGCATAATGGTGGCAAACCACCTTTAGGCTTTGATGTGGCTGAGGATAAAACATATAAAATTAATGAAGAAGATGCACCTAAAATTCGTCTTATATTTAAAATGTATGCAGCAGGCAATGGTTATGGACCAATCCTTAAAAAACTTAAAGCTAAGGGTTATAAAACTCAGACAGGTAGAAACTTCAGTAAACCCAGTCTTCATGATATTTTAAGAAATGAAAAATACAGAGGGGTTTATATATTTAATAGATCGGCCAGCAAAAAAGTAGGGAAAAGAAATCATCATAAGTCTAAGCCAGAGGAAGAAATTATTAGGATTGAAGGAGGAATGCCGAGAATAGTATCAGATAAAACATGGAGGAGGGTGCAAAGAAGAATGGATGAAAACAAAAAAGGACCAGGGGCCCACTCTGCTAAAGAAATATATTTATTATCAGGGTTAATTGAGTGCGGCAAGTGTGGTGGCTCTATGGTAGGTAATCGAAGAATAGCTGGTAGAAATAGAACTGTATATATGTCTTATGAATGTTCCACCAGAAAGCGGACCAAAGAGTGTGACATGAAGTCTATTAATAAGGAGCATGTAGAGGAGGTAGTTCTTGATGATATGGTTGAAGCTATGTTTTCTGCTGCCAACATTGATGAGCTTGCAGAGGATGTCTATAATTTTGCTAAGCAAGAGAATAAAGAAATAAATGCTGATATTAAAAGATTTGAGAAGCAGCTTAAAAATATCAACTCTAAAATTGATAATCTAACTGAAGCGGTTGCAGCTGGACTTTTCCAGCCTTCAATGAAAGATAAATTAAATAAACTTGAAGATGAAAAAGCTGATCTGGAATTAATGCTAAATGAAGCTAAGCTGCAGGCAGAAAAAAATCTGCCCTCTAAAAGTAAAATAAAGGCAGAGTTAAAAAGTTATAGAAATGTAAAAAACGAAAGTCTTGAGACCCAAAGAAAGGCCGTTAAAACTTTCGTTAAAAGCGTAATTATTTATGAAAACAATATAAAAGTTAATTATATTGTGGATTTGACTGGTGGAGGTGGTGGGAGTCGAACCCACGTACTGAATGGCTCACCCAGTAGTTTCTACGAGTGTAGTTCAGCTTTTGGTCTCACAGTAAGCACTCCGCTGAACTGGATTACTTACTGCCAGCCTATT
>Ga0247721_100082_pt1 | contig 46713 bp, 49 predicted proteins | sample MSEWel2017_08_16_FD_189089 | JGI IMG/M metagenome (GOLD analysis project Ga0247721, IMG submission 189089) | Subsurface sediment microbial communities from gas well in West Virginia, United States - MSEEL Well Study Marcellus 3H_2017_08_16 | ecosystem: Environmental > Terrestrial > Deep...
GTGCAATGGAAGCTATTGCAGCAGCCGGTCGTTCTGATGAGATTATGATTGTTGGTTTTGACGCTATTGATGATGCAAGAGAAGCTGTAAAAGAAGGCGAAATGGCAGCAACTGTTGCTCAAAAACCTTCATTAATGGGAGAAATGGCAGTAGAAACTGCAATTAAGGTAGCTAATGGAGAAGAAGTTGATGAGTATACTCCAGTACCTTTAGAGTTAATTACTGAGTAAGTATAATATAACTTACAATTAATAATAATGATTAATTGAATATTGATGCTGCTCAGTTATGATTTCAAGGATAAATTAGATAACTAGCTGAGTGCTAAATATAAGGCCCTTCCGCAAAACTTTGAGGAAGGGCCTTAAAAAAATACTTATTTTACTTAATTCCATGCAGATTTTTAAATGATTTGACTATATTGCGCATTAAAACCTGATTGGTCACAGTTCCAACTCCACCGGGAACAGGGGTTATACTTTTAACCTTTTCTGCTGCAGAATCAAAATCAACATCTCCCAGTAATTTTCCAGCAACAAAATTAGTACCAACATCAATAATTACCGAATCTTCATTTAGCATTTCACCTTTGATCATTTCCGCTCTTCCCACAGCAGCTATAACTATATCAGCCTGTTTTAATTCCCACTCTAAATCTCTGGTGCGGGAATGACACATGGTTACAGTGGCGTGTTTTTGCTGTAATAAAATAGAAACAGGTTTACCAACAATATTACTTCTGCCGACTACAACAGCCCGCTGACCTTTGATTGGAATTTCATAATAGTCCAGAATTTCCATACAGGCTTCAGCTGTAGCAGGATTTAAAGTTTCCAGACCAACAAAAAGTTTTCCCAGGGAAGCGGAGGTGATACCCTCAATATCTTTTTTGGGGTTAATCATTTCCAGACTTTCTTTTAATTCAGCCGGAAGTGGCTGCTGAACCATAATTGAAGTAATTCTATCATCTTCATTGGCTTCTTTTAAGCGGGATTTAAATTTATCCGGCTCTTCAATAAACTGCTGATATTCAAATTCTATACCAATTTTATTACAATTATTTTCTATTCTCTGAGCATAGGATTTACTTGCTGCATCTTCTCCATACTGCAGTACAATTAAGTGAGGTGCTTTTCCAGTTTTGTTTTTTAGATCTTTTACTTCCTCAGTTAAATTACTCTTTATCTTCTCTGCTATTTCCTTACCACCAAGTTTTTTCATATCTCCACTTCCTTTTACTATTAATTTTATGGTCTATAATTTCAATAAATTAATTTAAGTATTTTAGCTAATAGTGTACTTTTTTCTACTGGTATTTGAAACTAATTATTAGCAAGTTCAATAATTTCTTCTTTTAGACGAGAACTTTCAGCTTTTAATTTTAGATATTCCTTTTTAATATTTTCCTTATATTCTTCATTATCCAGACTTTTAAGATTAATTTTAACATTGGCAATCGCACTTCCCACTGCCGCATCTCCTATGTAAGCTGCTACTTCAAAATCACTGGCCAGCATTCTATTTCCAATTTCGCTAATTTCTAAGCTGAGGCGCATTAGTCGAACTGCTTTTTTTGTCATATCCATCGAAAATTCTACTGCATCCTGACAAACTGCTCTAACTTTATCCTGGTCTCCTGCTTTATAACTGTCCAAAATATCAGAAAGAATTTTGCTGTCCTGGTCAATCATCAGCAGCATCTCTTTTTTTAATTCTTCACTTTCTAGCAGAATTTCTCTGGCTTCAGCTTCAACCTCTTTATATTTTTCCTTGCCAACTGTCAGGTTAGCAATAAAACTGATAACTGCAGCATTTAAAGCTCCACTTAAAGCTGCTGCACTGCCACCACCTGGAATAGAGTTGCTGGAGCTGAGATCATCTAAGAATTCTTCTATAGTTTTTTCTCCGTACATACTAAAACTCCTCTCTTAGTTAAAATAGTTTTAATGAAAATTCTAAATAGTTGATCAGATTTGCTTTAATTATATAAAATCAGCTGTAGATAGACAAGTGCTAAATTAAGTTTATAGGTACCTGGTACCTAACGTTACTATCTGTGAGTTAAATCACAGAGAAACTTGAGTATTCCTGTTAAAATACTCACATATAATAGTACTAAATTTCACATAGGAAGGATGGTTTAAATGTACAGAGAAAATATTGAAGCTGTTGGAAATGCTGCTGTTAAGAAAGTCAATTATATGGAAGCAAATAAGCTAAAATATATTGTCTTTTCAGCTTTTGCTGGTGGTTTTGTTGGATTGGGAATCATGCTTATTTTTTCCATAGGGGCACCACTTAATGCTGTCGGATCACCATTTACAAAGCTTGTCATGGGTGCATCTTTTGCAGTGGCTTTAATTCTGGTTTTATTTGCTGGCTCTGAGCTTTTTACAGGAAATAATTTAATTATGACTGTCGGCTGGCTCGATAAAAAGATTACTGCTGCTTCGATGCTTAAACTCTGGTTTTATTGTTATCTTGGAAACTTAGTTGGCTCTATTTTTACTGCCTGGATGATTTTTAAGTCAGGCCTGATCTCTGCAGCACCGACATCTGAGTTTATACTAAGTGCATCAGCTGCTAAAATGGCTGCTCCAGCTGGAGAATTGTTTTTCCGCGGAGTTTTATGCAACATTTTAGTTTGTCTGGCTGTCTGGACTGCAATCAAGGCTAAAAATGAAATGGCAAAACTGACATTAATTTTCTGGTGTTTATTTGCTTTTATAGGTAGTGGTTTTGAACACAGTATTGCAAACATGTCTCTTCTAGCAATGGGTTTAATGATACCTCACCCTGCCGCGATAACTGTAGGAGGATATGTCTATAATCTGGCCTTTGTTACAGCGGGCAATATTGTTGGGGGAGCAATTTTAATTGGCGCCCTTTACTGGTATGCTTCCAGCGGTAATCTAAGCCTGGAAACTAAGAATAAGAATGCAGCTTAAAGTCTTTATATTAAAACTATAATTTCAATTTGTATTTGTAGAAAAGGAGGAAAAAGAAATGGGTTTTAATTTTAGTAAAAATGAATTCAATCAACTTTTAGAGAGCCTGGATCAGGAATATCAAATCTATGCTCCGGTACGAAAAAAGAATAAAGATAGTTTTTCGGCAAATGATTTAATTACATATGATCTGGTTAAAAGTCTGGAAGAAATGGAATTGACAGCTAAGAGTAAGTATTCAGCTAAAGAAATTGTCTTTCCAATCAGGGAAACTCTTTTTCATTTTGTAGAGGGAGAACAATTTATGGCTTCAGATACAGAGAATAAATATATCATCTTTTTGCGTCCCTGTGACCGTAATGCTTTTAAGCGTCTGGATAAAATATTTTTGGAAAATGGACCGGAAGAGGACATTTATTATAAAAGGCTGCGCGAAAAGGTTAAATTTTTTGTTATTGAATGTACTGCAGGTTTTGATTCCTGTTTCTGTGTTTCGATGGACAGCAATACGGTAGAGTCCAGAGATTACTCAGCTTTTTTACGTTTTGAAGAAGATGGAGTCAGCTGTGAAGTTAATGATCAGGATTTAGCAGCAGAATTTGAAGCTCAGGCAGAAGAAATTGATTTTGAACCAGAGTTTATCAGGAAAAATAAGATTGAAGTTAATTTGCCTGACCGTGATAAACTGACAAATGAAGTTTTTGAACATCAACTCTGGACGGAATATAGTCAGCGCTGTATCGCCTGTGGCCGTTGTAATACTTCCTGTCCGACCTGCAGCTGTTTTACAGTAAAGGATGTTTTATATGATGAAAACAAAAAAAGTGGAGAGCGTTTTCGACGCTGGGCCGGCTGTCATATTGATGGTTTTACAGAAATGGCAGGAGGACATAACTTTAGAGAAGAGTATGGAGACCGGATGCGCTATAAAACAATGCATAAAATTTATGATTTTGGTGAGAGATTTGATTTTGATATGTGTGTTGGCTGCGGCCGCTGTGATGATGTCTGTCCGGAATATATTTCATTTTCAAAATGTATTAATAAATTATCAACAATCATTGAGGAGGGAGTATAATGGCTTTAACTGCTGAGAAAAGTTTAAAAAATCCATATTTGTCTCAAAAAGCAGAGATTTTAGAAATATTTCAGGAAACAGAAATTGAATATACATTTAGGCTTGAGTCAGATTTTGAGCTTAACTTTGGTCAATTTTTAGAAGTCTCAATTCCTGGTTATGGTGAAGCACCAATTTCAGTTAGCAATTTTACTGATCAATGGTTGGAGCTGACAATTAGAAAAGTTGGCAAGCTGACTGATAAAATTCATGATTTAGAAACAGGGGATTTTCTTTATTTGCGCGGTCCCTATGGTAATGGCTTTGATTTTGAAAACTATCGAGGTAAAAATTTGATTATTGCAGCCGGTGGAACCGGACTGGCTCCTGTACGCAGTCTGATTGAATATGCAAATAATAATCTAGATCAGCTGAGCGATTTTGAAGTTCTGGCCGGTTTTAAAGACGCCGGGAGCCTTTTATTTGAAAGAGATATAAAACGCTGGCGGCAAAACTTTGATGTTTTATTAACTGTAGACAAGACCTGTGATATCTGGGGAGAATGTGTGGGTTTAATTACAGAACATATTGCAGAATTACACCTTGAGGATATTTCGAATACAGAGGTTATAGTAGTAGGACCACCACCAATGATGAAATATTCGATTATTGAATTTCAGAAACTGGGTGTTCCTGATAACCAGATCTGGGTCTCCTATGAGCGCAAAATGCACTGTGGGTTGGGTAAATGTGGTCACTGTAAAATTGAAGATAATTATGTTTGTATTGATGGTCCGGTTTATAATTATGCAGATGTTAAAGAAATCAGGGACTAATTTAACTAACAGAAGGAGGTTATTATGTCTTTTAATACTAAAAAAATAAAGAAAAATGCTTTTAGAATTACTAAAGATAGAGAAGTTACTGCCTTAAGAATTCGAGTTCCCGGCGGCCATATTGATGCTAAATATTTATCTTTAATCAAGGAAATTGCAGATGAATATGGTAATGGAACTCTACATATTACCACCCGCCAGGGTTTTGAGGTACCAGGAATTTCTTTTGCAGACTTTGATGAAGTTAATGAGAAAATTGCTCCTATTTTAGAGGGAATGGAAAAAGCAATCGGAGTCGAAATCATTGATCCCGGAGATGGTTATCCAGCTGCAGGAACTCGTAATGTATCTGCCTGCATAGGTAATCGGGTCTGCCGCTATTCTAATTATGATACTACGGAACTGGCTCAGGAGATAGAAAAAAATATTTTTCCCAATGATTATCATGTTAAAATAGCCCTTTCCGGCTGCCCAAATGATTGTATCAAAGGTCACCTTCAGGATTTCGGGATTCTGGGAATGGTTGAGCCTCTTTATCACCAGGAGCGCTGTATTGGCTGTGAAGCCTGTGTTAACAATTGCAAAAAACGAGTAACCTCAGCTCTTAGTTTTGAACAGGAGCGGGTTGTAAGAGATGAGCAGCGCTGTATTGGCTGTGGTGAGTGTATACTGCAGTGTCCTACAAATGCCTGGGAAAGAGGAGATCAATTTTTCAAAGTTGTAATTATGGGAAGAACCGGAAAAAAGAATCCTCGTCTGGCAAAACCATTCTTAAAGTGGGCCAGCAGAGATGTGGTAATAGCAATTGTCAATAATGTATATGATTATATAGAAAGACATATTGATACCAGTCTGGCTAAAGAACATATTGGCTATATTGTTGATCGTACAGGTTACCCTCAGTTTAAGGAAGAAATTTTAAAAGGGGTAGAACTCAATTCTGAATGTGAAATAGCAGATAAAATTAACTGGAATGGTTATCAGACTGGAGAAAAAATTTAACAGGTTTAACAGGTACCGGGTACTTGGATTTTTTTTCCAAGTACCCGGTACCTAAACTTCAAACTTTTTTGCAGTCGAAGAAACTTTGTAATATAATTAAAGTTGAGTATTATAGATAATCCAAAACGAATATCTAAATAGACAATTAAGAGGAGGCTTTTGATGCAGCTTTTAGTATCCGGAATTAATCATAAAACAGCTCCGATTTCAATTAGAGATCGACTTTCTCAAAAAACAGCTGAGATAAAAGAAAAACTAAAACAGGATTTAAGCAAAAATATGTTCAAAGAATTTTTTGTATTAAGCACCTGTAATCGTTTTGAGATCTATCTTTATTCTGAAAAGGAAGCTGAAGCCAGAAATTTTTTAAAACAATATATTTATAAGCTGCTGGAGAAAATTCTCAAAGGCCATTTTAAATATGAGATCAATGATTTAAATGATTACCTCTATCAATACCATGATCTGCAGGCGGTTGAACATTTATATCGGGTGGCAGCCGGACTGGATTCTCTGGTTAAAGGAGAAGATCAGATACTGGCTCAAATAAAAAAGCAGTTTAGAGAATATAAGGAAGAAAATCTAACTGCCTCCTATTTAAATCAGCTCTGCCTGGAAGCGATTAAAGTTGGGAAAATGGTAAGAACTAAAACTAAAATTAACGAGCGTGCAGTTTCAATAAGTTATGCAGCAGTAGAGCTGGCCCGGGATATTTTTGGCAGTCTCAATGGGGAAAAGGTAATGATTCTTGGTGCCGGTGAGACGGCAGAACTAACTCTTAAAAATTTATTGAATTATGGTGTGGAAGGAATTCTGGTAGCAAATCGTACCTACAGCAATGGAGAGAAGCTGGCAGCTGAATATGGAGGAGAGGTTATTCACTGGGAAGAATTTAAAGATCGAGTTGGAGAAGTTGATATCATAATTGCTTCCACAGCAGCTCCTCATACAGTACTCCATAAGGATGATCTTCTGGAGACAGTAGAGAAAAAACACGGGCCAATGTTTTTAATTGATATTGCCCTGCCGCGAGATATTGATCAAAATGTAGAAGAACTTCCAGGAGTCCATTTATATAATATAGATGATTTAAAACGGGTAATTGATAAGAATTTAAATTTAAGAGAAAATGAAGTTGCTAAAGCAGAAGCAATCATAGAAGAGGAAAAATATAATTTTCAGCGCTGGCTGCGGGAACGCCGCTGTGTTCCTCTAATTAAAGAAATGCGGGATGATGCCCGCAGTATTAAAGAAAAAGAAGTCAAAAGGGCTTTGCATCTACTGCAAAATTCAGAACTTGGAGCAGCAGAAATTATCGAACAGCTGGGTCACCGACTTTTAAATAAATTATTACATCAACCTACAGTTGGACTTAAAGAACTGGCAGTAGAAAATGAAAACACTAAAGAAGCCCAACTGGAGGCAGTAAAGACTATCTTTGCAGTAGGTGAAGAAGAGTAAATAGATTTTTGAGGAGGGAGTGCAGTTAAATTTTATCCAATTAATTTAAACTTAAAAGATAAAAAAGTTCTAATTGTAGGAGCGGGTAAAGTAGCACTGCGTAAATTTAAGCGGCTGCTGCAGACCGGAGCCCAGATAAAAATAGTTGCTCCGGAGTTTAATCAGGAATTTGACTCCTATTTAAATCAGGAATCAAATCAATATATTTTTTTAGAACGCAAATTTATAGAAAAGGATCTAATTGGACAGTTTTTAGTTTTTGCTGCTACTGATAATTCCAGTTTAAATCAAAGAATTGCTCTCCTGGCCAGAGGAAAAAATATTTTAGTTAATATAATAGATAGTGCCGAGCTTTCTGATTTTACTGTTCCGGCAGCAGTTAATAGAGGCGAACTACTTTTAACTGCTTCCAGCGGCTCTAATCTGCCTGCTCTGTCAAAAAATATTCGAAAAAAATTGGAATCTGATTTCGGATTGGAATACAGCCTGCTGCTGGAGATTATGTCAGAAAAACGACAGGAGATTATAGAAAATATTGAAGATGATAAACTCAGAAAAATTGTTTTTAGTGAAATTGCTTCTGATCTTTTTATGAGCAAAATCAGAAATATCATAGCTGGTCATAATCCCGAAATTTTGGCTAATAGTAATTATCAATTTGATAGCACGGAATATTTAGCAGTTAAAAAAGATATAAAAGAGGCTGTTTCACAACTGATTGAAAAAAAGAAGAGTAAAAAGGGAAAAGTGTAAGGGGAGATTTGATGCTAACCAGGCTATATTTAGTGAGACATGGAGAAACTGACTGGAATCAGAAATCAATTTTTCAGGGGCAGACTGATGTTGATTTAAATAAGAAAGGAAGAGATCAGGCCAGAAAAACAGCAGAACTTTTTCAGGAAATTGAGATAGATAAGATTTACAGCAGTGATCTAAAAAGAGCCAAAAATACTGCCCGGCTGATTGTTCGTGATAAAAATTTAGAAGTTAGAGAAAATAAACAGCTTCGAGAAGTTAGTTTTGGAGACTGGGAAGGATTAAGTTTTGCAGAAATAAAAAAACAATATCCAGATCAGGTCGTTTCCTGGCAGCAGGATCCCATTCATAATTCGCCTCCTGCTGGAGAAAAGCTGTTAAATTTTAAATTAAGGATAGAAGATTTTTTTGAAAAAATCATCAGCAGACATCAGGGTGATAAAATTCTGGTAGTTACTCATGGAGGAGTTATTAAAGTTTATCTGACAGCTGTTCTGTCAACTAAGCCTAAAAATTTCTGGCAGTTTCAGATAGATAACTGTTCGCTGACAGAATTAAAATTTTACGATCAGGAGATAATTTTAAGTAAATTAAATTTTACAAATACTATAAATTGAGATATAGTTAACATATAGATTATTTGATCTCAATTTTAAAATTGAATACTTTATATAAAAAGGTGCTTTAGCTAAGGCTGAAGAGAATAGGGAATCAGGTTAAAATCCTGAGCGGGCCCGCCACTGTAACTGATTTTTAGATTATATTATATCACCTGTATTTTTGCAGGGAAGGTTATTAATCTAAGTATTAAATCAGAAGTCAGGAGACCTGCCTTTTATATAATCTACAAATGACCTCGGGAACAGGTATCAGGTAGATAGTCATTAAATTCAACTGCTTACTAAAGTTATCAGATTTTTAATTTAAGCAGCGTTAATTATGATTATATACTTTAGATCTCAACCAGAGGGTTGGGATTTTTTTATTTTTATTTACTTTTTAAGGAGTTTAAAATTATGAAAAATAAAACTGGAACTTTAATGATTCAGGGAACTGCTTCAGATGCAGGTAAAAGCCTTTTTGCTACAGCTTTATGTAGAATTTTTGCCAGAAAAGGGATCAAAACTGTACCCTTCAAGGCCTGGAATATGTCTCTCAACTCCTACATTACAAAAAATGGCCGGGAAGTTGGCATTGCTCAGGCACTGCAGGCCAGGGCTGCTTTTAGAGAAGTGGAAGTAGATATGCAGCCGATTTTGGTCAAAGCAATGGGAGATGGCCAGTGTCAAATTGTTATTAACGGTCAGGTAGACCAAAATATTAATTATCAAAAAAGGAAAAAGGACTATCTTAAAATTTATGAGCAGACAATTAGAAACTCACTTAAAAGGCTGCGGGATAATAATGAACTGGTAATTATTGAGGGAGCGGGAAGTCCTGCTGAAATTAATAGAACAACTCCCGATTTTGCCAATATGTTTACAGCTGAGATTTATAATTCTCCGGTTCTTTTAATCAGCAGTATTGAAAAAGGTGGCTGTCTTGCTTCTTTAGTTGGAACTTTAAAACTTTTATCCCCCGGGCAGAGAAAACTGGTAAAAGGATTGATCATTAATAAATTCAGGGGCGATTTCGATTTATTAAAACCAGCAGTTGATTTTTTGGAAAGTTATACTAAAAAAGAGGTCATGGCTGTTTTACCCTATCTAAAAGATCTTAGTTTGCCGGAAGAGGACTCAGCTTCCTTAAATCCGGATCAATATAAATTTAACAAAGATAATAACAAAAACAGTTTAAGAATTGCAGTTATAAATCTGCCGCACATCTCGAATTTTACCGATTTTAACAGCCTGAAGCTGGAAAAGGGACTGCGGGTAGAATATATTGAAAATAGCAGAAATTTACTTGATTTTGATTTAATTATTATACCGGGAAGCAAAGCAACTACCGGTGATCTTAAGTTTTTAAAAGAGAACGGTCTGGCAGCAGAAATAAAAAAAGCAGATCAGGCAGGAATTATGATTATTGGTATCTGTGGAGGTTTTCAGATGCTGGGACGAAAATTAATCGACAGCTATGGTACAGAGGGAAATATTAGAGAAATAAATGGACTTGCTCTGCTGGATATTAAGACAGAATTTTTAAAGGAAAAAACCACCCATCAGGTAAAAGTGAAATTGAATTCAAATCAGCAGCTTAAAAACGGGCTGTCGGAATTTAATTCTCAGGAAATTATGACAGGCTATGAAATTCATATGGGTCAGACAGAATATTTGAATCAGACTGAAGAATTATTCAAAATAATTGAGCAATCTGATAGAGAAGCAGATTTTAAAGATGGAGCAGTCAATCAGGCCGGTAATTGTTTTGGAACTTATCTGCACGGATTATTTGATAATGATAATTTTCGCAGTGCTATTTTAAATAATTTAAGAAATAAACATTCTATTGAAACAGACAAAAATGGTTACAATTATCAAAAAGAAATTGAAAAAAATATCGACCAACTGGCAGATATGGTTGCAGAAAATATTGATACTGATAAATTATTAAACTTAAGTAGAAGGTGATTAAATGGCAGATGCAGTTATGATTCAGGGTACAGCCTCAGATGCCGGCAAAAGTATTCTGGCAGCAGCTCTCTGTAGAGTTCTGGCCCAGGATGGATACAGGGCAGCACCCTTTAAATCTCAAAATATGTCTTTAAACTCCTATATTACAGATGCGGGCAGGGAAATTGCAGTTGCCCAGGTAGTACAGGCCGAAGCAGCAGAAGTAAAAGCGGAGGTCAATATGAGCCCGATTTTGATGAAGCCGATTGCTGATAATATGTCCCAAATTATTTTAAAGGGAGAAGTATTTAAAAATATGAAGGCAGCTGCTTATTTTGCAGAAAAAGAGAGACTGCTTAAAATTATAAAAGAGGCTGTTTCTGAATTAAAAGCGAATTATGATCTTTTAGTTTTAGAGGGTGGTGGCAATCCGGCTGAAGTAAATCTAAGAGATAAGGATCTTGTTAATATGAAAGCAGCCGAAATAGCTGCGGCACCTGTGATCCTGGTTGCAGATATTGATAAAGGGGGAGTTTTTGCCTCAATTGTTGGTACCTTAGATTTATTGACTGAAAATGAAAGAAAGCGAGTTAAAGGAATTATAGTCAATAAATTTAGAGGTGAACCTGAGGCTTTTAAGTCCGGAGTCGAGTTGATAGAAAAACAGACTGGAAAAAAAGTTCTGGGAGTTATGCCTTATTTAGATAAGCTTAATTTACCTTCGGAAGATAGTCTGCAGCAGCAAATTTACAGTAATCAGGATTATAAGATTGACATTGCAGTGATTGCCTATCCGGGGATGTCGAACTTTACAGATTTTGATTATTTTAAGACAGAAAAAGTTGTACAAATAAGATATGTACAAAAAGAAGCTGAACTTAAAGAGCCTGATTTAATTATTTTGCCCGGTTCTAAAACAACAATTAACGACCTGCAGTTTCTATATGACTCAAATCTGGCAGCAGAAATTGTCAAGCAAGCAGAGCAGGGTACAGAAATTATAGGAATTTGTGGTGGTTATCAGATGCTGGGCCAGAAAATTTCTGATCCAGATAATCTGGAAGGAAGCGAGCACGAAATTGCAGGACTTTCGCTATTACAGATCAGAACTGTTCTGGAAGCTAAAAAAGTAACCAGACAGGTCAGGGCAGAGAGTTTAAATAAGCTTAAATTTTTCCAAAGCAGCAGGGAGCAAGTTTTAACTGGTTTCGAAATTCATCAGGGAAAAACTATTAGAGTCAGTGAGCAGCAGCCACTATTTAAGCTAAAGAGACAGAAATCTGGTGAGGTAGAAAAGATTGTTTTTGATGGAACTGTAAATGAAAGTGGAAATGTCTGGGGTACATATCTGCATGATATTTTCAAAAATGACGGCTTTAGAAAATCATTAATTAATCATCTTCTTACTAAAAAGGGTTTAAGCCCAGATTCAGAATCAGAAAAAACTGCAGCTGAGATTAGAGAAGATAATTATAACTATCTGGCAGCAGAGTTTAGAAAACATATTGATCTTGAAGAATTATATAAAATAATTTTTGATAACTAGGTGGTGCAGCAGATGCAGGGAATGGTCCATGTTTACACTGGCAACGGTAAAGGAAAAACAACTGCCGCTTTCGGCCTGGCAGTCAGAGCAGTGGGAGCAGAGAAAAATGTTTATATCGCTCAGTTTGTTAAAGGAATGAAATACAGTGAATTAAACAGCTTAGCTAAGATTGAAAAAATTGAAATTAAGCAGTATGGCTTAAACTATTTTATCAACGGCAAAGCCGAGCAGGAGGATATTGAGGCAGCCCGGAAAGGGCTTGCAGAAGTGGCAGAAATTCTAAAGTCAGGTGAATATGAGCTGGTCATTCTGGATGAAGCAAATATTGCTGTTTATTACCAACTTTTTTCGGCAGCTGAGTTGATCGAGGTTATTGAGAAGAGGGCTCCGGAAGTAGAAGTAGTAATCACCGGCCGCTATGCTCAAGATAAAATAATAGAATATGCCGATCTGGTAACAGAAATGAAAGAAATTAAGCATTATTACAAAAAAGGTATTAAGGCCAGAGTTGGAATTGAAAAATAAATTTGAATATCATTTTAAAATTAAAACTGAGCATTAATAATAATTAATTATTTGTTTAACTAAATTCTGAATGGTCAGAGAAGGAGGAAATAATGAAAGATAATAATCCGAAAGAAATTGAAGCAAAAAGTATGAGGTTGATTGATCAGGAAATAGGTAAGTTAGACTGCAGTGATTCAGAATTGAAAACAATTAAACGGGTGATCCACGCTTCAGCTGAGCCCAAATTGGCCTCAAAGGTTAAATTTTCTCAGAATGCGATAGAAATTATGAGTGATTTGATTCGAGAGGGCGCTGATATCATAACTGATGTTACAATGCTCAAAGCTGGAATCAATGAGCGGAAACTGGCTGAATATGGAGGAGAACTAAAATGCTTTATTGGAGATCAGGATGTTAGAGAAAAGGCAGCAGAAACTTCTCTCACAAGATCAATTATGGCTATGCGAAAAGCTATCGACTTACCGGGTAAGAAAATTTTTGCGATAGGTAATGCCCCCACAGCTTTATTTGAATTGATTAATTTAAGTAAAAAGGGTAAAAAGATTGATTTTATTGTGGGGACTCCGGTTGGCTTTGTAGGAGCAGCTGAATCTAAAGACGAATTAATGCAGACTGAGATACCACATATTTCTTTAAAAGGCCGTAAAGGTGGTAGTGCTATTGCTGCTTCTATTGTTAACTCTGTTCTATATAATTTAGAGGCTTAGCTGTGGCTTTTGAACGCTATATTACAAAAGGTGGTAAAAAATACAGGCTGGGTTATACTACTGGAACTACGGCTGCCGGGGCTGCAAAGGCAGCAGCAGAAATGTTATGCAGGCAGGAAACTGTAAAAAAAGTTTTGATTGAGACTCCGGCAGAAATAGAGGTTGAAATGGAAGTTGAGGATTGTTTTTACAGTCAGGATCTGGCCCGGGCGGCAGTTGTCAAAGATGCCGGGGATGATCCAGATCAAACAGATGGTATAAAAATCACAGTTGAATTAAAAAGGATAAAAACAGATAAAGCTCTGGCTGAAAGCAAAGTGATAATTAAAGCTGGTGAGGGAATTGGTCAGGTGACTAAACCAGGACTGCAGCTGGATATTGGTCAGGCTGCAGTTAATCCCGTCCCCCGGGAAATGATAAAAAAAGCAGTAAGAGATATTTTTCCGAAAAATAATGTTCTTGAAGTTCTTATTTCTGCTCCGGCAGGAGTAGAAATTGCCAGAAAAACTTTTAACCCCAAACTGGGAATTGAAGGTGGAATCTCTATTCTGGGAACAAGCGGCATTGTAGAGCCCATGTCCGAGTCAGCCTATAAAGAGTCACTGGCTGTAGAATTGAGACAGGCTGCCGCTCTGGGATATAAAAAAATTATTCTGGTCTTCGGTAATTATGGAAAAAAAGAGGCTCTGGCAGCAGGTTTTAAAGAGGAACAGATTATCAGGATGAGTAACTTTGTTGGTTTTATGCTGGCAGAAGTTGATGAGCTCGAAATAGATGAGATTATAATGGTCGGTCATATTGGTAAAATAGTCAAGGTTGCCGGTGGTATTTTTAATACCCACAGTAAGTTAGCCGATGGTCGTCGTGAAATTATTGCTGCCCATGCCGCTTTAGCGGGAGCAGAGCAGAAAGTGATCGAAGCTATTTTTGCAATTAATACTGCCGAAGAGGCGGTTGAATATCTGCTTGCTCATAAGCTGGAGAAGGTTCTGCAAAATATTTGTGAGGCAGTAGTCAGCAAAGTAGAAGCGAAGTTAGAAAAGAAGATTAAGTGTAAGTCAGTAATTTTTACTTTAAATCAGGGGATTGTTGCTCTCTCTAGAGAAGCAGAGGAGGATTTTGATTTTGAATAAAGTTTATGTTCTGGGAATTGGGCCGGGAAGCAGAGATTATTTGTTGAATAAAACAGAAAAAATTATAAAAAAAATGGATGTACTAATCGGAGGCAGCAGGGCTTTAGAGACTTTTGCTGAACAGAAGGCTAAAAAAATTAAAATAAACTTACCTCTGTCTAAAATTAAAAACTATATTCTGGATAATTATCAGCAGCAGAAAATTGCTGTTTTAGTTTCCGGGGATCCCGGTTTATACAGCTTACTTAATTATTTAAAACGGGAAATTGAGGCTGATATTTTAGAAGTTATTCCCGGGATCAGTTCCTTACAGCTGGCAGCCTCTCGAATTCAAATTAGCTGGAATGACATGCGCATCACCAGTCTCCATGGTAAAGACAATAAAGAGGAACTGCTTGCTCTCTTAAAAAAAGAAGCTAAGGTTGGATTTTTTACTGATAATAAATTTCCTCCAGCAAAAATTGCGGAGTATTTATTAAAAAATAAAGTTGAAGATAAAACAGTCTGTGTTTTCGAAAATCTTTCTTATCCAGATGAAAAGATTACTGTTGGCAGGGCAGCAGAAATAAAAAAACTTTCATTTTCGAAACTAACAGTGATGATTATCCTGGACAGAGGAGAAATTGATTTTAAGCAGAGGGGTGATCTTGATGAGAGAATGGGAAGCTAATACAGCCGGAATTCCTGATGGTTATTTTATCAGAGATGAAGTGCCGATGACCAAAGAAGAAGTAAGAGCGGTGATCATTTCAAAGTTGAGACTAAAAAAAGATCAGACTGCTTATGATATTGGAGCCGGGAGCGGCAGTGTTTCGATTGAGATGGCCCTGGCCCTGGAGAAGGGAACAGTTTATGCTCTGGAAAGAAAAAATAAGGCCCTTAACTTAATCAAGAAAAATGTTAAAAAGTTTAAATTAAATAATATTGAAATAATAGAGACGGAAGCTCCAGTGGGGATTTCTGATTTACCGGACGTTGACAGGGTTTTTATTGGTGGTAGTGGTGGTCAGCTGGCTGCAATTCTTGCGGCTGTTGATCAAAAATTAAAAGACGCTGGTAGAATTGTTTTAACTGCTGTTACAATTAATACTCTGACAACGGCTGTACAGGAGCTCGAAAAATTGAACTATCAGCTGGATATTGTTAATATTGCTGTAACCAGAACTAAAAATATTAGTAACTATCAGATGTTTAGAGCTTTAAATCCAGTTTATATTATTAGTGCAGTAAAAACAGCTATAACTTAATAGAAATAAGCTAACTGAATGGAGGATGCAATTTGACCAAAAAATTATATGGAATTGGAGTTGGGGTTGGTGAACCGGGTTTAGTTACTTTAAAAGCAGTAGAAATTTTAAAAGAGGTTGATTATGTCTGCACCCCGCTGTCAACTAAAAGTGACTCCAGTAAAGCATTGGAGATTATTTCAAATCTGATCGATCTAAAAGATAGAGTTATTAAACTAAGATTTAAGATGTCTAAAAACAAGCAGGAACTAGAACAATCACGCTCTGCTGCTGCTCAAAAAATATATCAATTATTAGAAGAAGGTAAAACAGTAGCTTTTGTAACCATTGGTGATCCCTTTTTGTACAGTACTTATGCTTATATGCTGAAAAAAATAAAAGAATGGGATAATTCAATTAACATTGAAACAGTGCCGGGAATTAATTCTATTGCCGCTGCTACTTCCAGCTATAATTTACCTTTAGCAGAGGGGAAAGAAAATACAGCTATCTTATCTGAGTTAAAAAATGAAGAGCATATAGAAAAGGTCTTTAATTTATTTGAAACAGTGGTTATTTTAAAGTTGAGCCGTAATTTTAAGATAGCCTACCCTGTTCTGGAGAAATTGGGATTAAAGGAAAATGTACTTATTGCAAGCAAATGTGGTTTTGAAGATGAATTTTATACCGAAAACATAGAAGTTTTTAAAAATAAGAAAATTGAATACCTGACACTAATGATTGTAAAAAGAAAGGGGATTTAAATGAAAGTATATATAATTGGGGCCGGTGCAGGTGATCCGGAACTATTAACTATTAAAGGTAAAAAAGCAATTGAAGCCTCGGAGATTATAATTTTTGCGGGATCCCTGGTCAATAAAGAAGTTTTAAAATATAATAAATCTGCTAAAGTTTACAATAGTGCTAATTTAAATCTGGATCAGGTAATAAAAATAATTAAGCAGGCTAAAGCGGAAGATAAAAATGTGGCCAGAATTCATACCGGAGATCCATCAATTTATGGGGCAATAAAAGAACAGATTGATTTACTGGAGGAAAATGAGATAGCATATGAGATAATTCCAGGAGTTAGTTCATTTCTGGCGGCTGCAGCAGCTTTGGCTGCAGAATATACTCTACCTGATGTTTCCCAGACTGTAATTTTAAGCAGGCAGGCCGGAAGAACAGCAGTACCCGAAAAAGAAAAACTACAGAGCTTAGCTCAGCATCAGGCTTCAATGGCTATCTTTTTGAGTGTGCAGATGATCGATGAGGTTGTTAATAATCTGACAGTAGAGTACCCACTTACTACACCGGCTGCAGTAGTATCTAAAGCCTCCTGGCCGGAAGAAAAAGTAATTAGATCTACTCTGGGAGAAATAGCAGCCGAAGTCAAAAAAGCAGGAATCAAAAAAACAGCTCTAATCTTAGTTGGAGACTTTCTGGATAGTGATTATCAAAAATCAAAATTATATGACCAAAAATTTTCGCATCAGTTTAGAAAATCTCAGGAAGAGAAAAAAGCAATTTTAGTGGTCAGTTTTGGAACCAGTTATCCTGAGACCAGAAAGAAAACAATTGCAGCCTGTGAAGCAGAAATTGCAAAAAACAACCCGGATTATGACTTAAAAAGAGCATTTACTTCCGGAATGATTATTGAAAAATTAAAACGAAGGGATAAAATTTTTATTGATAATCCGGAAGAAGCTTTAAAAAGATTATATGAGGAAGGTTATCAGCAGGTCATTGTTCAGCCTTTACATATTATTAATGGCAGTGAATATCATGATTTAATCAATGCTGTTAAAAAGTACAAAAATAAATTTAGAGTTTTAAAAGCAGGTCAGGCACTTTTAACTAAAACTGAAGATTATTTTGAACTTGCAGAAATTATTTCACGAGAGATTAAAACTGAGACAGCTGAGGAAGCGGTAGTATTAATGGGACATGGAAGTCAGCATGCAGCTAATTCTGTTTATTCTGCATTTGATTATGTTCTAAAAGATAAAGGTCTGGATAATTATTTTGTAGGGACTGTAGAAGGTTATCCGGAGCTGGAACAGGTTATTAAAAAGTTAAAAGAAAAAGATTATAAGAAAATAAAGCTGGCACCTCTGATGCTGGTAGCTGGTGATCATGCGCAAAATGATATGGCAGGAGAGGAAGAAGACAGCTGGAAAAAAAGGCTGGAAGCAGCCGGTTATCAGGTTGAAATTAAGCTGCAGGGTCTGGGAGAATATGAAGGTGTTCAGCAGTGTTATTTAAATAAAATTACAGAATTAATTAAAAGCTCAACATAAATTGATAAATTAGTAAAGAATTATTTCAATTTATAGAGAAAGGAGAGTAATTATGCATATCTCAGAGGGTGTTTTATCTGCACCTGTTTTAATCAGTGGAGCTGTTCTGACAGCAGCTGGAGTGACAGTGGGATTAAAAAAAATGAGAGATCAGGATATCCCCAGAACGGCCTTAATATCTGCAGCTTTGTTTGTGGCTTCATTAATTCGGCTGCCGCTGGGGCCGACGAGTGTTCATCTGCTCTTAAACGGCACAGCCGGTATAATACTTGGATGGCAGATTTTTCCTGCAATTTTAATTTCTTTATTTTTACAGAGTATTTTGTTCCAATTTGGAGGAATAACTACCCTGGGAATAAATACTCTAAATATAGCTTTGCCAGGTATAGCAGCCTATTATCTGTTCTCATTTGCCAGGATTAACAGCAGAGTTCAGCTCGGGATATTTTCTTTTATTAGCGGTGGGGCAGCAGTATTTTTAACTTCCGTTCTGGTTGCGTTTTCTCTAGTTTTTACAGAGCAATCTTTTCTGGAAATAGCAAAACTTGCAGTCATCTCTCATTTGCCGCTGATGATTATTGAAGGGATAATAACTGTGTTTGTGGTTTTTTCAATTAAAAAAATTAATGTTAATATATTAGGGGGAATTAGACAGGATGTTTAATAAATATAAATTAAATCTATCAATTTCTTTATTTTTGTTTTTCACAATATTTTTGACTTCAGCAGTATTGGCACATGGGATTAATTTAGATGCTTATGTAGAAGGAAACAAAATTATTGCTGAAGCATCATTTTCAGATGGTTCAGTTGTCAAAAATGCAGAACTCAAAGTTTATGATGGTCAAGGTCATCTTTTAAGCAGTACTCAGACAGATGAAAACGGAGTTGCAGAGTTTGAAGTACCTGCTTTAGAAGATTTAAAATTAGTTTTAAATGATAAGCTGGGTCATCAGGCGGAAAATAGATTAGAAAGATCTGAACTACCAGCTGACCTTGAAAATAAAGAACTTGAATCAGAATCGACAGCAGAAAAAGGGGAAACTACTTTCAGTGAAGAAGAATTAAGAACTATAGTGAGTGAAGAACTGGATAAGCAGCTGTCTCCGCTCAAGCAAAAGTTAAATAAAATGAATAATAGTGGTCCGGGAATAACAGAAATTATTGGTGGAATAGGTTATATATTTGGTTTAATGGGTCTTTATTTATATTTTAAAAAGAGAGAAAACTAATGATGCTGGAAGAAAAATTAGCTGCCGGGTCCAGCTGGGCGCATAATCTTGATCCAAGAGTCAAACTGATTGTTGGACTATTTTTTTCTTTTTTAATCGCCCTATCAAATGAACTAAAGGTTTTAAGTTTATTTTTTACTGCTGCAGTTATTATAATAATTTCAGTTAAAATTGAATTCAAATATATTTTAAAAAGACTTTTGCTGCTCAATATATTCATAATTTTCATCTGGCTTTTTATTCCTTTTACCTTTCCAGGAAATGAAGTGTTTACTGTCTGGCATTTTTCAGCTTCAAAAGCCGGAATAATCTATGCTTTAAAAATAACATTAAGATCAAATAGCATTATCTTACTGGTTATTTCATTATTATCTACTTCCAGAGTTCTGGATTTGATTCATGCAATGAGCAGACTTAAAGTTCCAGCTAAACTTATTTACTTATTCTTCTTTGTTTATCGCTATTTACATGTCATAAAAGAAGAATTTAATACTATACATAATGCTATGCTGCTCAGGGGATTTAAGGCAAAAACAAATCTGCATACATATAAATCCTATGCCTATTTGATTGCCATCTTATTAATTAAAAGTCACGAAAGATCACAGAAAGTTTACCAGGCAATGGTCTGCAGAGGTTTTAAAGGTAATTTTGTTATTATAGATCATTTTAAATTGAAACGAAATGACTATTTTTTTCTTATTATTTCTGCTTTGCTTTTTTTAATCTTTCTGACTTTTGAAAAAGGGTTGATTAGTTAATGATAAAATTAGAGAATATTTATTTTAAATATGAAGCTGGAAATAATGTTTTAGAAGGTTTTGATTTTGAAATTAGAGATGGAGAAAGGACTGCTTTAAAAGGACCAAATGGAGCCGGAAAAACTACTGTTTTTAAGCTGATAATGGGCTTAATTAAGCCGCAGGCGGGCCGACTGAGTATATTCGGAAAAGAAAGAAAAAAAGAGAAAGATTTTTTAGAGGTCAGGGAAAGAGTAGGATATCTGTTTCAGGATTCCGATAATCAATTATTCTGTCCAACTGTGGAAGAAGACATTGCCTTTGGTCCTATAAATCTTGGTAAAAGCCGAAAGGAAGCAGAACAGATTGTTAAAGCCAAATTGAAGCTGGTTGGGATGGAAGGTTTCGAAAAAAAAGCAAGTTATAATCTTTCTCAGGGACAAAAGAAAATTATTGCCTTTGCTTCAGTCCTGGCAATGGAGCCGGAACTGCTTTTGTTGGATGAACCTTTTGCCAGTCTTGATCAGGAATCAGCAGCAAGAATGGTTTATATTTTAAACAAAATCTCACAGCCGTTTGTTATAGTTTCTCATAATAATGAACTTCTGCAAAAAGTAATAAATAAATCATATTCGATCTGAAAGGAGCTGTTATAATTGTCAGCAGCAAAAAAATTATATGTAATTGGAATTGGACCCGGTTCTACAGAAATGATGAGCAGAAAAGCATTTACTATTTTAAAAGAAGTGGAAGTTATAGTGGCCTATAAAAGTTATCTAAAACTTATTACAGAAATTATTTCTGATCAACAGGACATTTATCAGAGCGGAATGGGCGCAGAAAAAGAACGAGTAACAAAGGCAATTGAATCTGCCTTAAATGGAAAAAGCACAGCGATTATCAGCAGTGGTGATGCCGGAGTTTATGGAATGGCAGGCCCAGTTTTAGAATTAGTTGATAAAAGAAATTTAGATTTAGAAGTAGAAGTTGTTCCCGGAATTACAGCGGCCAACGCAGCCGCTGCTGTGCTGGGAGCACCATTAATGCATGACTATGCAGTAATCAGCCTCAGTGATATTTTGACCCCCTGGGAACTAATAGTTAAAAGATTAAAAGCTGCAGCAGAAGCAGATTTAATTACTGTTTTATATAATCCCCGCAGCAGCAGAAGAAAAAAACAGTTAAGAATTGCTCGAGAGATTTATCTGGAACATCGAGCTCAGGATACTCCTGTTGGGATAGTACGTAATATTAACAGGGAAGGCGAAAAAACTATAATCAGTGACTTAAAAAACCTGCCTCTAAAAAAAGTAGATATGTTAAGTACATTAGTAATTGGTAATTCTCAAACTTATGTGGCTGATGATAAGATAATAACTCCCCGAGGCTATAATTTATGATTTTAGTTATAGCAGGTACATCTGATAGTTATCAGCTAATTGAGTGTTTAATAAATGAGGGAGAAAATTTAATTGCTTCTGTTACCACAGATTATGGTAAAAAGTTAATTAAAGAAAAATTTGAGATTAGAGTTATAAAAAAAAGAATGGATAAGAACGATCTTTATAATTTAATTAAAAAAGAAAAAATTACGCTGGTAGTGGATGCAACTCATCCTTTTGCAGAAGAAATAACTAAAAATGCAATTAAAGCTGCTGTAGAAGCTGGAATAAAATATACCCGCTATGAAAGAAAAAAGGTTGATTTAAGCCAATATGAGCAGACTACTGCAAATATAATAAGAGCTGTCGATTATGAGCAGGCGGCTGAGAGAGCAAATGATTTTGAAAGGATATTTTTAACAACTGGCTCTAAAAATGTAGAAATTTTTATCAATAAAATCTCCAATTTTGAAAATAGATTATTTATGAGAGTGATGACTTTTCCTACTTTTATTAAAAACATAATTGATCTCGGACTGCCACCGGCAAATATAATTGCAGTCAAAGGACCTTTTACTAAAGAATTTAACCGGGCTTTATTTAAAGAATTCAGAGCAGATGTAATAGTTACCAAAGCAAGTGGAGATAGTGGTGGCTTAAAGAGTAAAATTGAGGCAGCAGTTGAGTTGAGAATAGAGATTATTGTTATTCAGAGACCTCAGATAAATTATCCTTTAGTTTTTAATCAAGCTGCTGGTCTGATCAAATATATTAAAAATGATTATAAAGCAGAGGTGTAATTATGCTTAAAGAAAAAAAGGCTGCCGTGATAGTATTGACTCCGGCTGCTAAAAAGCTTGCTTTAAAATTAAAAGAAGAATATCAGGTTCTGGATATATATCTACCATCTAAATTAAATAGTGAATCTGATAATTATTTTAGTTTTAATTCTTTAAGCAGTTTAGTAGGCAGGATATTTAAAGAGTATGATGCTTTAATTTTTATCATGGCTTTGGGAATAGTTGTCCGAATAATTGCTCCCTTACTGGAGAGTAAAAAATCTGATCCGGCTGTACTGACAATCGATGATACAGCCCAGAATGTGATCAGTACTCTTTCCGGTCATTTGGGAGGAGCCAATCAACTTACAGCAGAGCTGGCAGAGTTTTTAGAGGCCAGCCCGGTAATTACTACTGCCACCGATTGTAATAACAAGCTGGCTGTAGATCTTTTAGCACAAAGATTAAACTGCGAAATCAAACCTTTTGAAAGATTAAAAAAGGCAAATGGAGCTCTTTTATTTGGAAGAGAACTGCATATTTATAGTGATTATAAAATTAAGCTTGAAAAAGATGATAGTTTAAAAAAATATTCTTTGAACCAGCTGTCTGAGCTGAGCCGTAGTCGCGCATTTGAGGTCATAATTTCTAATCATAAGTTTAATCTTAGGGAAAATCAGCTGCAGTTAATTCCCCGAAATATTGTAATTGGTATTGGCTGCAGAAAAAATAAAACTGCTGCAGAGATTGAAGCTGCTTTAGGTAGTCTTCTAGCAGATTTTAATTTGCTGCCTGAAAGCATCAAAAAAGTTGCAACCATTGATTTAAAGAAAGAAGAAAATGGAATCTTAAAGCTGGCAGCAGCAAATAACTGGCCGCTAGAAATAGTTGCGAGAGAAAAAATCCAAAAAGTAGAGGCGGACTTAGATATTAAAAAATCAGATTTTGTAAAAAAAATAACCGGAGTCGCAGCCGCTGCCTCCCCGGCAGCAATCCTGGCTTCAGCTCCCGGCAAGTTAATAGCAGATAAGAAAAAATATTCGGGAATCACAATGTCAGTTTTTGAGGAGGAATTGAAAGATGAATAAAAAAATTGTTATTGCCGGCAGCCGCAGTGGGGTTGGCAAAACCACCCTTGCTTTAGGGTTGATGGCAGCACTTAAAAAGCGTGGTCTTGAAGTTCAACCTTTTAAAGTTGGACCTGATTATATCGACCCCGGCTTTCATACATTAATTTGTGATAGAAATTCTTATAACCTGGACAGCTATTTTTTAGGAGCTGCTGGAGTCAGAAAGACTTTTTCAAAAATGAGTCAGCAGGCTGATATTTCTATAATTGAAGGAGTAATGGGACTCTTCGATGGTAAAGGAAAAGATTCAGTCAGCAGTACAGCGGAAATTGCTAAAATTATAAAGGCTCCTGTTATTTTAGTTATTGATGCCCGTAAAGTTGCTCAGAGTGCAGCTGCAGTAGTCTATGGCTATAAAAATTATGATCAGGATTTAAATCTTAAAGGTGTTATAATAAATAATGTCAGCAGTGCTCATCACTTTAAACTCCTAAAAGAAGCAATTGAAGCTAAAATGAGTGATCTAAAAATTCTGGGTTATCTTCCTAAAAATCAGGATCTTGAGCTGCCGGAAAGGCATCTGGGACTGGTCCCGGTTTCTGAGAGCAGGGAACTTAAAGCCTACAGTCAAAAATTGATTGAGCTGCTGGAAGAATATATTGATCTTGATGGGGTAATAGAAATTTCGAAATTAGATAATATAGTAGAGACCGATTCTGCTGCTAATTTTGAACCTGGTTTAAAAGAGGAAGTTAAAAAAGAGAAAATAAAGATTGCAGTTGCTCTTGATCAGGCTTTTAACTTTTATTATCAGGAGAATCTGGAGCTTTTAAAAGAGGCAGGAGCAGAAATTGTTGAAATTAGTCCCGTTAGTGATACTCAACTGCCAGAAGTGGATGCAGTTTATCTGGGAGGAGGCTTTCCTGAGAGTTTTCTGCAGGAGCTGTCTGCAAATAAAGAATTTAAAACAGCTTTAAAAGAAAAAATCAGGCAGGGACTTCCTATATATGCAGAGTGTGGAGGTTTAATGTATCTCTGCAGTCAGGTCAAAGATTTTGAGGGGAAGGAATATCAGATGCTGGACTTAATTCCAGCTGAGATAGAAATGACTTCAAAACTGCAGGAGATGGGCTATCGAGAAGTTGAAGCCACAGCTGATAATTTATTATTTAAAAAGGGAGAAAAAGCAAGAGGTCATGTTTTTCATTATTCCCGAATCAGTAAAATTGCTCAGAATGTAAAAAGAAGTTATAGCTATCGAAAAACAGAAGCAGGATACAGTACTCTGGATAATATTTTAGGATCTTATGTTCATCTTCACTTTGCTTCTAATCCGGAAATAGTAAAGAACTTTTTAGATAAAGCTTCAGCCTATAAAAAGAGTGGTGCTTAATTTGGAAATTTTAATGATTTTAATTATTGCTTTAATTGTAGATTTAATTATTTCTGATCCGAGCTGGATTCCACATCCAGTTGTGATTATAGGTTCTCTGATCAGCTGGCTGGAAAAATATTTATTAAAAAAGGAAGATAGTCCTCTGATGGCAAAGATCAAAGGGGCAATTTTAGCAGCCATAGTTTTAGCTTTTAGTTATTATCTTACATTTATTATTATACAGCTTTCACTGCAGTTAAATCAATACTTTGCTTATTCGCTGGAGGTTTTTCTGCTCAGTTTATCTCTGGCTCTTAAGGGTCTAATTGATGCCGGTAAAGAAGTTTACTCTGCTTTAAAAGTAGATGATTTAGATCTGGCCCGTAAAAAGGTGAATCTGATTGTTGGCAGAGACTGCAGTCAGAGCAGCAGGCAGCAAGTAATCAGAGCTGTTTTAGAAACATTGGCAGAAAATACCTCAGATGGAATTCTGGCACCGGCTTTTTATTATCTTTTAGGAGGGCTGCCGCTTGCAGTAGCTTATAAAGCAGTAAACACTATGGATTCGATGCTGGGCTATAAAAATGAAAGCTATATAAATTTTGGTTTTGCAGCAGCTAAAACTGATGATCTTTTCAATTATATTCCGGCCCGGATGACAGCTTTTTTAATGGTTGCAGCTGCCTTTTTGCTCAATTATGACTTTAAGGGAGCTCTAAAAACTGTTATAAATGATGCTGCAAAACACCCGAGTCCTAATGCCGGTTACCCGGAGGCAGCTGCAGCTGGAGCTCTTGCTCTGCGGTTCGGAGGAGTAAATTATTATCACGGGCAGAAGAGTTTTAGAGCCTATATTGGTCAGAAAAATAAAAGTTTTGAGCTTCAGGATGTTTTAAAGTTAAATAAGCTAATTTATTTGACCATGCTGTTATTTTTACTAACAGCGGCAGCTATTTTAGCATTAATTTAGAAACTTAGTACTAAAAAAATGGAAGAAATATTTTTAATATGAAGTCTTTAAACTTTAAATTTAGATTTTGAAAGGAGAAATAATTTTGCAGCAGATTACTGTTAGAGTTCCAGGCAGTTGTGGAGAGCTGATTCAGGGCAGGCTGGATGATCAAAATTTTTTAATTTCCTGTCCGATAAATTTATATACCAAAGTAAGCGCTAACTTTACTGAAGCCGAAAAAAGTGTAATTATCAACAAAAACACTTCCAGTCCAGAAAATATTTCTAAAACAGAAGCTGCTGTTGAAAAATTATTAGACTGCTATAATTTTAAACAAAAAAGCATTAAAATAATTATAAATTCTCAACTAATAACCGGGATTGGAATGGCATCTTCTACAGCAGATATAAGTGCTGCTTTGGCTGCAGTGATGCTGCTTTTGAAAAATAAAGTTGACTTTAAAATTTTAAAAAATATCTGCCTTAGTCTGGAGCCAACCGACAGTGTTTTTCTAGAGGGGATAAGATTTTTTGATCATTTAACTGGAAAAAAGGATTATTTTATAGCTGCGGCCCCTGATTTAGATATTTTACTTTTCAAAGAAAAAGGAGCTGTCGATTCTTTAAAATTTAATCGGTCAGAAAAGCTGACCTTCTTAAATAAAAGAAAAGAGAAAAATTTAAAAAAGTCTTTTCAATTAATTAAAAAGGGGCTGCTAAATAATAATTACCAATTGCTGGGTAGAGGGACAACACTCAGCAGTCTTGCTCATCAGAAAATTTTATATAAAGAAAACTTAAACAAATTACTAAATTTAATTGAGGGGAAAAGCAGTATTTACGGAGTCAATATTGCTCACAGTGGGACCATAACCGGAGTTTTAGTAACTAAAAATTTTGAATCAGAAAAACTGATCAAAGCTATCAAAACGGAAACAGATCTTAAGTATTTAAAAAGAGTTAAAATGATTTCAGGTGGAATAGAAAGGAGGGATAATTTTGGAACATCAGCATGGAGGAAAATTAATTGAAGCAGCTCAGGCTAATAATTTAAATCCGGATCAGATTGTTGATTTCAGTGCCAATATAAATTTTTTGGGTCCACCACCGTTGATTCTGGAAGCAATCAGAACTAATGTGAGTAAAATTGAAAATTATCCCGAAATTAATTCAAAAACATTAAAAAATTTGATAGCAGAAAAACATAGTCTTGCTGCTGAACAGGTAACTGTTGCTAATGGAGCGGCAGAAATGATCTACCAACTGAATAATGTTTTGAATCCACAGCAGGTTATGGTAATTGACCCTACTTTTTCAGAATACGAACTGGCAGCAGAGTCAGCAGGAGCAGAAATTAGACATTTCAAATTGAATCAGTCAGCTGATTTCATTCCAGATTTAGAGAAATTAAAAGCTGATCTAAATAATCAAATTGATCTATTATTTATTTGTAATCCCAACAATCCAACTGCTCATTTAATCAGGGCAGACAAATTAGAAGCAGTGATTCAAAAAGCAGCACAGGAGGACATAATTGTAGTGGTAGATGAAGCTTTTATAGATTTTTTAACTGAGCCAGAAAAATATTCAACAATTAAATTACTGGAGAGTCATGAAAACTTAGTAATATTAAAGTCAATGACCAAACTTTTTGCTATTCCGGGTTTGAGGCTGGGATATGCTCTAACAAATAAAAGCTTAAGTTTAGAACTGGAAAGTAAAAGAGATCCCTGGTCGGTCAATTATTTTTCCCAGCTGGCAGGAGAAATTATTTTTTCCAATCAGCAGGAAATAAAAGATTTTGTTAAATTGAGCCGAAAAAAAATTGCTGGAGAAAGAAAATATCTTTATCAAAGGCTAAATAAATTTAAGCAATTAAAAGTATATCAGCCAACTACAAATTATATTTTTATTGATATTTCAGAGACTGAGTATACTTCTACGGAATTAAAGCAGGAACTTGCTAAAAAAGCTGTTTTAATTCGTAATTGTGACAGTTATCATGGTCTGCAGGAAAATTATATTCGAATTGCTGTTAAGTCCAGACAGGAAAATGAGATTTTAATTGAAAAGTTAAACTTTCTTTTGAACTGAAAATAGAATAAAAATTGACTGAAGGAAAAGGAGTGATTCCAGTGGGAATTATTTTAATTCAGGGTGGTGCTAGAAGTGGAAAAAGCAGCTTTGCCGAGCTGATTGCCCAAAAAATTGGAGGTCTGGATGTGATTTATCTGGCCAGTGGTGTGGTCACTGATTCGGAGATGGAGTTAAGGATCGAAAAACACCGGCAGCAGCGGCCGGCAGAATGGCAGACAGTCGAAGAGGCTTATAATATCAGTTCATATTTAAGAAAAGTGGAGCAAAACAAAACAATTTTATTTGACTGTTTAACCACCTATCTGGGTAATTTGATATATAAAAAACAGGAACAGGACTTTGCAGAAATGGAAGCAGAAATTTTAACAGAAATTGAAAATATTTTAGAAATAGCCCGGAGTAAAGATTTAAATCTGATTATTGTCCACAATGAAACTGGTAAAGGAGTAGTTCCTGCTTCTAAAATGGGAAGATATTTTAGAGATATTTCAGGAAGAGCAGCTCGTCTGGCTGCTGAATATGCTGAAAAAGTTTATTTAGTTCAGTCCGGACTGCCGCTTGAGATTAAAGAAGAAGGACTAAAAAATATTAAAAAATATACTTCAGATAACGAGGAGGTCAGGGTACTTTGAGCCAGCTTATAAATAATTTTTTTACCGCTCTAACTTTTATGACCAGGATTCCGGTTAAACTAAAAGAGATTTCAAAACTAAAACTTAACTATTTCCCCCTGATTGGACTTTTGCTGGCAGTTATTGTTATTCTGGCTGAAAATTTTTTAGCATTAATTTTTACTGTTGAGATCAGAGCTCTTTTACTGCTAATAATCTATATCTATTTGACAGGAGCACTGCATCTTGATGGACTGGGAGACTTTGCTGATGGATTTTTTGCCGGTAGAGATCAGGAGAAAACTATAAAGATTATGCATGATTCTAATTCGGGAATTTTTGCACTGGTAACTTTAATTTTACTTTTAGGCTTAAAATATTTACTTTTTAAAGAACTTTTACTTAGAGATAGTATTCAGACAATTATTATTATGGCTGTACTGGCTCGTTATCTTCTGGGATATGTGATAATTTTTATTGAACCAGCAGAGAGCAGTGTGCTGGCCGGTGCTTTAAAGAAAGATGCAAAGACTATTGATTTATTTTACAGTACTTTAGTAACGGCTTTTATCTTTTTTATCTATTATTATTTTACAGAGTCGCTTTTACTTTATCCGATACTAATATCTGTAGTTCTTATTTCGCTTCTAATTTTTTATCTTGACCGCTGGGCCAGTAGAAAATTGGGTGGAATAACAGGAGATATTTATGGAACAATAATTGAATTGGGAGAATTAATTTTTCTTTTGTCTCTGGCTGCATTTTAATAGATAAACTTAAATTAAAGGGGAATTAAATTTTACTTTTCTGGTGATCAATTTTCAAGATCACTAACTATAAAATAGGGGAATGATTAAAAATGCCAAAAACAACTTCAACAAAAAGTAAATTTTTTGAAACATCACTGCTGGTAAAAATTGCACTGCTGGTAACATTATCTGTAGTCGGCTCATATATTAAATTTCCGGGCCCAGTTGGAAGTATCGCTCTTGATTCTCTGCCGGGTTATTTAGGAGTTATTTTAATTGGCGGACCGGCCGGAGCTCTGGTTTTAGCTTTAGGTCATCTGCTTTCTGCTCTTAATTCGGGTTTTGTTTTAGGGCCAATTCATTTTTTGGTTGCACTGATTATGGGAGTCTGTGGTCTGATTTTTTCTTATTTAATTAAAAAGAATACTTATCTGGCTGTGGCTATTACTACTTTTGTCAATGGAGTAGTTTCAGCAGCAGTTTTAATTCCTTTTTTCGGTAGTGCATTTTTTTATGGAACAGCTCCAGTTCTGACAACAGCATCTTTTGTTAATATTCTGCTGGCAGTTGTTGTTGCTAAATATTTAAAAGATAAGGTGGGAGATTAATAAATGAAGCTGAATAGTCCGCGAGACATTTCTCTGCTGCAGCTTAATAAAAATGAAGTGCTGGTAATTGCCTGTGATTCGGCTGGAGGTCTGGGAGAAAAAGCTCAAGATCAGGTAAAGGTTTCCAATATGATTCTTGGTAAATATACTGTTAAGGTACCCTTAATGGAGGTTATGTCACTGGGAGCTGAAGTAATAACAGTGGTTGATAATCTTTCGGTAGAATATGAACCAACCGGTAGAGAAATTATAGCAGGGATAAAAGAAAATCTGGCTCTGATTGGTAATTCTGAACTTTTAAATGGCAGTACAGAGGAAAATATTAAGACAGTCCAGACTGCTTTAGGAGTAACAGTGATTGGAAAAACAACGAAGGAGAAATTAAAACGATATACTTCTTCTTCCAAAAATAATATAATTGCAGCAGTGGGTTTACCTTTAGTCGGGAAAAAGCTATTGAAAAATAAATCTAAGGCTGTTAATTTTAAAAAATTTCTGCAGATCAAAGATTTAAATTTTATTGATCAATTTTTGCCAGTTGGATCTAGAGGTATTTTGTATGAGGCCAGAATTCTGGCTGAAGAAAACAATTATGACTTAGAATTAATAGATAATATAGTTGATTTAGATAAATCAGCCGGTCCAGCTTCAGTACTTTTATTAAGCCTCAGGGAAGAAGATGTGACTAAACTCAAAAAGGTTATAGAGCTGCCTTTAAATATAGTTGGTAGACTGCTTTAAATTAAGACAGATAATTTTAATCGAAGCTGCAAATTTTTCAGGGTTAATTTTGCATTTAAGCACCTGTCTGTTATAAAATTAAGATAACAAGTATTAATTATAGAAACTGGGATGATTAAATTGAAAACAAATTATATTATTGGTACTCGAAATAGCAATCTGGCTTTAAAACAGTGTCAGATAGTTAAGGGAAAATTGCAGAGTAAATTTCCGGAAATTGAATTTGAAATTAAAGAAATTTCTACAACCGGTGATCGGGAAAAGGATAAAAAATTTTCTGATATAAATACAGAAGGTATTTTTGTTAGAGAAATTGAGCTGGCTCTGCTGGCAAAGGAAATTGACCTGGCAGTACATAGCTTTAAGGATCTGCCGACAAAGTTACCGGAAGATTTGGAAGTAGCAGCAGTTATTGATCGGGCTAATCGTTATGATGTGCTTGCAGGAGCAAAAAAAAAGTTGGCTGAACTACCGGAAGGAGCAAGACTTGGAACCGGAAGTTTACGCCGGAAATCACAGCTTTTAGCTTATCGTTCTGATTTAGAAATTGTTCCGATTAGAGGCAATATAGAAACAAGATTAAAAAAGATAGAAACTCAAAATTTAGATGGCGTAATTTTAGCTGCAGCTGGACTGGAGAGACTGGGACTTAAAGATCAAATCACAGAATATTTATCATCTGATATTTGTCTTCCTGCTGCCCGACAAGGAGCAGTAGCAGTAGAAATCAGGAAAGCAAGCACTGAGCTTAAAAAGATTTTGAAAGAGGTTGAAGCTAAAAATACTGCGCTGGAAGTTTGGACAGAACATGCTTTTTTAAAAGAAATGGAAGCAGGCTGCCATGCTCCCCTGGCTGTAGAAGCTTTAATTGAGGGAGATACCTTAACTTTAACAGCAGCCGCAGGAGAACCTGATGGCAGTAAGATAATTAAAAGAAAAACCAGTACTAAAAATTTAAATATAAATTATGTTCAAAAAATGAGCCAGGATCTGGCACGAGAAATTAAAGCAGCTGGTGCAGCAGAAATTTTAGTCAGGTTACGAAAAGGAAAATCTTAATCGGGAAGAGAAAATAGTAAGATTATGAAGTTGGAGAACTTTAATTACTGATAAAAGGAGCATAAAAAAATGGAAGCAAAGGTGTATTTAACTGGAGCCGGTCCTGGTGATCCGGCTCTTTTAACATTAAAGGCAAAAAGAGCAATTGAAAAAGCAGATATTATATTATATGACAGGTTGGCAAATAATCGTTTTTTAGAATATGCTAAAGCTGAGGCGGAAAAAGTTTATGTCGGCAAAAAAGCAAAGGACCATCACTATACTCAGACTGAAATTGAAGCCCTGATGATCGAAAAGGTTAAAGCAGGAAAAACTGTCTGTCGGCTTAAGGGTGGAGATCCTTTTATCTATGGTCGTGGTGGTGAAGAGGCTTTAAAATTGAAAGAGGCGGGAATTGATTTTGAAATAATTCCCGGCATCAGTTCTTCGCTGGCGGTACCTCTTTATGCAGGAATCCCTCTAACCCAGAGGCACCTGGCATCTTCTTTTGCTGTGATTACCGGACATGAGGCAGCTGATAAAGAAGAGAGCACAATTGAAATCGAAAAAATTGCTGCAGCTGTTGATACTCTGGTAGTTTTAATGGGAGTCGGTAAACTACCTCAGATTGTAGAAAGAGTATTAGCTGCAGGTAAAAGTCCAGCCACACCGGTGGCCTTAGTTCGCTGGGGCAGCCGCTCTCATCAGCAGACTATAACTGGAACTCTGAGCAATATTGTTGAAAAAGTAAAGGTGGCAGATTTTAAGCCGCCGGCAGTAATTGTAATTGGTGAGGTTGTTAATTTAAGAGAAAAGTTAAGCTGGTTTGAAAACAAAAAACTGCTGGGTAAAAATATTCTTGTCACCCGCCCTCGGGCTCAGGCAACTTCTTTTGTGGAAATGATTGAAGCTGAAGCCGGTAGTGGAGTTTTAGCACCAACAATAAAAATAAAAGCAGCTCAAAATGATGAGCCGCTTCAGGAAGCAGTTAAAAATTTGCAAGAATATACACATTTAATTTTCACCTCGGTTAATGGAGTTAAATATTTTATGCAGGCTCTGGATCAACAGCAGCTTGATTTACGAGCTCTGGCTGAAATTAAGGTTGTGACTATCGGCTCTAAAACAGCAGCAGAATTAAAAACAAATGGAATCAGAGCAGATTATATGCCTGAAGATTATTCAACTGCAGGAATTTTAAATTATCTAAAGAATCTACAGAGTGAAGGTGAAATTGATCTCAGTCAGGCTTCATTTTTACTGCCCAGGGCAGATATTGCACCTCAGCTGCTGGAAGAAGAACTCAAAAAGCTGGGAGCAGAGGTCAATAATATAGAAGCCTACAGGACTGAAGCGGTTAATTTAGAGGCAGAAGTAATGGAGTTGATTCAAAATGAAGAGCTTGACTTATTAACTTTTACCAGCTCTTCGACAGTAGAAAATTTTATCGGTGGTATAGAAAAATTAATTGAAAATCAAAATGAAGATCTGGAAAGTGACTCGTCAGAGGTTAATAAAAAAGAAATTTGGAAACAGTTAAAAGAAATTCCAGCTGCCTGTATTGGTCCGGTAACAGCTGAGAAAGCAGTAGAATATGGACTTAACCATAAAATAACGGCAGCAGAATATACGATCGAAGGCTTGTTTGCTGCAATTTTAAAATATTATTCATAAAAAGAGGAGTTTTTATATGAACTTAAAGAAAAGACCGAGGAGGTTGCGCAGGTCTGAAAATATCAGAAATTTAGTTAGAGAAACAAATTTATCTGCTGCAGATTTTGTCAAACCATTATTTGTGGTTAATGGAGAAAATATCAAAGAAGAAATTCCTTCAATGCCTGACAATTATCATTTATCCTTAGATCAGTTGGAAATGGAAGCTGAGAGGCTTTTAGATTTGGGAATTAAAGCAGTTATACTTTTTGGACTACCGGAATACAAAGATGCGGAAGGATCCAGTGCCTGGCAGCAGGATGGAATAGTGCAAAAGGCGGTGCGACAGCTAAAAAATAAATTTCCAGAAATTTTTGTAATTACTGATCTTTGTTTATGTCAGTATACAGATCACGGTCACTGCGGTATTTTAGAAGCAGGAAATATAAAAAATGATGCAACTTTAAGCAAGCTGGCTAAAATTGCTATTTCTTATGCCGAGGCTGGAGCAGATATGATTGCGCCTTCGGATATGATGGATGGAAGAGTTGCTAAAATACGTCAGGTTTTAGACCAAAATGGATTTAAGGAAGTCGGAATTATGTCCTATTCTGCCAAATATCATTCAGCTTTTTATGGACCCTTTCGTGATGCAGCTCATTCAGCACCGGGTCAGGGTGACCGCAGCAGCTATCAGATGGATGCTGCTAATTCTGATGAAGCTTTAAGAGAGATGGAGCTGGATGTTGAAGAAGGTGCAGATATTATCATGGTTAAACCTGCACTATCCTACCTAGATATTATTCAAAAAGCCAGTGATAACTTTAAGCTTCCAATTGCTGCTTATAATGTAAGTGGTGAGTATGCAATGGTTAAGGCAGCAGCAGAAAAGGGCTGGGTTGATGAGAAAAAGGTTGCTCTAGAAATTTTAACTTCTATTAAAAGAGCAGGTGCAGATATTATCATTACATACTGGGCTGACAGTGCTGTTCAATGGCTAAATGAGTAATTAAAAGGTGAAAGATAATAATTTTTAGAGGTGTTGCTATGGAATTTTTAAGTCAGCTCAAAGAAAAAATTATAAGTGCCTGTCTATATTATTATATAGACTTTGTTTATAAGACGAGTAAAGTAGATATGCTAGGAAAACTTGAATATCTGGAAAATGAACATCCTGAGAAATTTGTTGTCTTTATCTGGCATGGTGACAGCTATTGTTATTATCCTTTTTTAAAAGGGAAACAGCTCAATATTGTTACAACCAAAAATAAAAGGGGTGGGGTGGTCAGCAGAATCAGCAGGCATTTTGGTTATGATGTGATCAGACTGCCTGATATGGCCGGTGATGGCAACTATATTTTTCAGCTTAAAAATCAAATCAATAAAAAGAACAATGCCAATCTGGTGCTTTCTGTTGATGGTCCTGTAGGCCCTGCACAGGAGATTAAAGATTTCGCTTTTATTATGGCACTTTTTTCGAAAAGAAAAATTATACCCTTAACTATTGATCTAAAGCACAGTTTTAGTTTAAAAACTAGGTGGGATAAATTAAAGATTCCCCTACCCTTTAATAAAATAACTATCAGGGTAAATGATTTTTTTGAGGTAAAAAAGCAAGATAGAAAAGAAGAATTTAATACTTTAAAAAAGGAAATAAAGAAAGTGATGCAGAATTAGTTCAGTTTTATTAAAAATTTAATTAAATTTTGCGTTTAAATTATCGAGTTAAAATATATCTATTTCCTATAATGCTATCAGTTAAGGAGTGATATTGATGGAAAAAAAGAGAAAAAAATCAGCTAAAGCTTTTAAAAAGGCTCAAAAAGTAATTCCGGGAGGTGTTAACAGTCCCGCCAGAGCTTTTTCGGCAGTAGAGATGGAGCCGATATTTATAGATAAAGGAAAGGGTGCTTATCTCTATGATATTGACGGTAATCAATATTTAGACTATGTTAATTCCTGGGGGCCGATGATCCTTGGTTACAATCCACCTCAGGTAATAAAAAAATTAAAAAAACAGCTAAAAAAAGGTACAAGTTTTGGGGCTCCAACTGAAGTTGAAACTGAAATTGCGGAACTTATAGTAGATTTTTACCCGGCAGTTGATAAAGTACGGATGGTCAACTCGGGAACTGAAGCTACCATGAGTGCGATCAGGCTGGCCCGTGGTTATACCGGTAGAGATAAAATCATTAAACTTGAAGGCTGTTATCACGGTCATGGAGATAGCCTTTTGGTTGATGCAGGTTCTGGAGTCGCAACCCTTGGAATTAAAGGAAGCCCGGGCGTGACTGAAAACACTGCTAAAGAAACGATAGTAGTTCCCTATAATGATCAGAAGGCTGTTGAAAAAGTTTTTGCTGAATATGGATCTGAAATTGCAGGGCTTATTTTAGAACCGGTAACTGGGAATATGGGAGTGATTGCCCCTGAGGCAGGCTATTTGGAATTCTTAAGGGAAATAACCAATAAAAATGGAGCTCTTTTAATCTTTGATGAGGTAATGACGGGCTTTCGACTGGCCCGCGGTGGAGCTCAGGAACTTTATGATATTGAACCTGATATAAGTACTTTTGGTAAAATAATCGGTGGTGGAATGCCGGTTGGTGCTTATGCTGGCAAAGAAGAAATTATGGATTATATTGCTCCGGCTGGCCCGATTTATCAGGCGGGAACATTATCAGGAAATCCAATGGCCATGCAGGCAGGTTTAGCAACTTTAAAGGAATTAAAAAATAAGAAAATTTATTCAAAACTGGAAGCAAAGGCAGAAAAACTGGAAAAGGGCTTTAAAAAGAATATCAAAGAATTTAATTTTCCGGCCTATTTTAATCGTGTTGGTTCAATGTTTACTTTATTTTTTACTGCTAAAAAAGTTGAAAACTACCAGGATGTCAAAAAATGTGATCAACAGCTTTTTGCATCTTATTTTAAAGAAATGATAGAAGCTGGAGTTTATTTACCACCTTCTCAATTTGAAGCTAATTTTATTTCTTTAGCTTTGAGTGAAGAAGATCTTGATAAAACAATTGAGGCCAATTATCAGGCCTTAAAAAAATTAAAGGCGGGATTATAATGGATAACAAAAAAGTATTAGTTATAGTCAGCCACGGCAGTAAAAGGAAAGAAAGCAATCAGGAGTTTAAAGAGTTTATTAAAAAGATCAATAAGATTAATTCTGAAAGCAGTGCAGGTGAAGCTTTTGAATCTCTAGCAGTAGTTAGTGATGAGGTGGGAAAATCGGATTTAAGCGACAGCTATTCTGAAATTAAAGGAGCCTGTCTGGAATTTTCTTCTCCCCAGCTGGAAACAGTGATTGAAGATTTACTGAAGGAAGGATATCAGCACTTTGATATTTTACCACTTTTTATCTTTGCTGGTTACCATGTAAAAGAGGATATACCAGAGCGGATGGAGAAGCTTAAAAATAACTTTGAAAAGCTTGAATATAAGATTTTAGATCATCCAGCTGCTGCCGATGATTTTGCTCCTTATATTTTTGCCCATGCTTTAGGCCAAAAATAGCTCGATAAAATAACTCGGTCTAAATTAAATAGATCGAGTTATTTTTTATGAGTATATTATTTTAAATCAGATAAAAAACTTGCACATAATAAATTGTTATGCTATACTTTTCACAAGATACAAAAATTTAATATTTCGTGGGAGATGAAGAGACCACATTTAAGTACCGGGGCAATTTTTGCCCAAAATGGTATTTAAATGTGGTTTTTTTATATTTAAAATAATTATACTATAAGTTTGATCTAATTATTTTTGTATATTGCTGATATTTTTCATATTTATTTTCGCTTAATTTTTGGTCACTAATAATTGCTTTTATATCTTTAAAATCTGCTATTTTATAAAAGGAAGCATTATCAAATTTATTACTTTCACTTAAAATATAAGTTTGATCACTACAATCTATCATAGCTTTTTTGCTGCCTGCTTCAATAGGACTTGCAGTTGATAAAGCCAGATTTAAATCTATACCATTTACACCCAAAAATGCTTTGTCAAAATGCATTTCTCTAATCTGTCTTTCAGTTATAGGGCCCTCTATTGTTCTGGCAATATGGAAATAATCTCCCCCTAAAACAGAGATATCATAATTGTTTTTGCTGCTTAATTCAACAATTATATCAACTGAATTTGTCACAATCTTTAAGTTTTTTGCTTTTAGTTCTTTGGCCATTAAATATGTTAGAGTACTGGAGTTTATAGCAATTATATCACCATCTTCAACTAAATCAGATGCATATTTTGCAATTGCAGATTTTTCGTTAATATTTTCTCTGGTTTTTTTAATAAAATTATATTCATTATTAAATTTATCAATTAAGACTGCACCACCATGTGTTCTCTTAACATAGCCTTTTTCTTCAAGCTCATCCAGATCTCGTCTAATTGTTGATTCAGAAACATCAAAATTATTGGCCAGTTCTTTGATAGTAATAGTTTTATTTAAATTTAATTTGTTGATTATTTTAAGTAAGCGTTCTTCTTTTAGCATTTTTATCTTCCCCCATTTATAGTTAGTTATAATTTTAACAATTATTTTATAGATTATCAAGATTAATGATAACTTTTGATATAATAACCCTAAAAAGAGGCGTTTAAATGACAGATTATGAAATTTTTTATTAAAAAACTTGCAAAAACTATCATAATATAGTAAACTACAATTAAATTATAATATTCACAAATCTAAGGAGGAAAATAATTATGTCAGATTTTTATGATTATATGTTACCGACTGTCAATTTTATGGGTCAGGGTTGTGTTGAGGTTGTTGGAGAGAGATGTAAAATTTTAGGAGCCGAAAAAGTTTTATTGGTTACTGATGATTTTTTGAGCGGTCTGGATGCCGGTCCAGTTCAAATAGTTGCTGAAAATTTAAACGAGGCTGGCTTAGAATATGTAATCTTTGATGGTGTAACTCCAAATCCAAAAGATAAAGATGTTTATGCTGGTTTAAAGATTTACGAAGAGGAAAATTGTGATATGATTCTCACAGTTGGAGGAGGAAGTCCACATGATTGTGGTAAGGCAATTGGTGTAGCAGCAACTCATGCTGGTGATCTATATCAGGATTATGCAGGAATTGAGAAATTAGAGAATGAAACTCCGCCGATTGTCTGTGTTAATACAACTGCTGGAACTGCCAGTGAGGTTACAAGACATGCAGTTATTACTGATACCTCTCAGACTCCAAATGTTAAGTTTGTAATTGTAAGCTGGAGAAATACTCCTGATGTTTCAATAAATGATCCGGAGTTAATGGTTGCAAAATCGGCCGGACTTACAGCAGCTACTGGAATGGATGCCTTAACTCATGCACTGGAGACTTATGTTTCTACAGGAGCCAATCCTTTAACAGATGCAGCTGCTTTAGAGTCAATGAAGCTGATAGCTGAAAATCTGAGAAATGCTGTTTATAATGGTGAAAATATTGAGGCAAGAGAAAATATGGCCAATGCTTCCGTACTGGCAGGTTTTGCTTTTAATAATGGTGGTCTGGGTTATGTTCATGCAATGGCACATCAATTAGGTGGATTTTATGATATGCCACATGGAATTGCCAATGCAATTTTACTCCCCTATGTTGAGAAATTTAACCTGGGAGCAAAATTAGAGCGTTTTGCCAGAATAGCTGAAATTTTTGGTGTAAATACTGAAGGAATGTCAACAAGAGAAGCTGCAGAAGCATCCTTAGAGGCAATTAAAGAACTGGCTCAGGATATTGGAATTCCTACTTCTTTAAGTGAATCAAAGTTTGATATTAAGGAAGTAGATTTTGAAGAAATGGCGAAATATGCACTGGAAGATGGTAATGCAGGTACCAATCCAAGAAAAGGAACTGTTGAACAGGTTAAAGCGATATTTGAAGATGCAATGTAAATATAATTTAGAATGCAGTTAATTCCGATGATTGCTCAAATTTTTTTAGTGTTAGACTAAGAATTGAGTTAATCATCGGAATTTTTTTAAAAAGGAGGAGAAATATTGAAGAGATCAAAGAGATTTGAAAAGCTTGATCAGAGAGATGTTAGTAAAGATGGTTTAATTAATGAATGGTCTGAGGTAGGTTTGATTGCAATGAATTCCCCTCAGGACCCTGAACCAAGTGTTAGAGTTGAAAATGGTGAGGTTGTTGAATTAGATGGAAAGCAGAAAAAAGATTTTGATATGCTTGATAGTTTTATTAGTAAACATGCTTTAAATATCGAAAAGGCAGAAGAAGTAATGGCTATGGATTCAGTCGAGTTGGCTAAAAAAATTGTTGATATCAATATTTCAAGAGAAGAAATATTAGAATTAAGTCTGGCAATGACTCCGGCTAAAATAGTTGAAGTTGTTAGTAATATGAATGTTGTAGAAATGATGATGGCTGTTCAAAAAATGAGGGCCAGAAAAACTCCTTCCAATCAGTGTCATATTACAAATTTACAGGATAACCCAGTTCTTATTGCAGCAGATGCTGCTGAGGCAGCTATTCGTGGTTTTGACGAACAGGAAACCACAGTTGGGGTGGGGCGTTATGCACCATTTAATGCTCTAGGATTATTGGTTGGTTCTCAGGTTGGTCGTGGAGGAGTAATAACTCAGTGTGCTGTGGAAGAGGCAGTTGAGCTGGAATTGGGTATGAGGGGATTAACCTCATATGCAGAAACAGTATCTGTTTATGGTACTGAAGACGTTTTCACCGATGGTGATGATACTCCCTGGTCTAAAGCATTTCTAGCTTCTGCTTATGCATCAAGAGGTCTTAAAATGAGATTCACTTCTGGTTCAGGTTCAGAGGTTCAGATGGGATTTGCAGAAGGAAAGTCAATGTTATATCTGGAAACTAGATGTCTTTATATAACTAGAGGAGCAGGAGTACAGGGAATTCAGAATGGTGCTGTTAGCTGTATAGGAGTTGCCAGTTCTGTGCCCTCAGGAGTTAGATCAGTACTGGGAGAAAATTTAATCGCTATGCTTTTAGATTTAGAATGTGCTTCTGGAAATGATCAGACATTTACTCATTCTCGGACAAGAAGAACTGCCAGAATGTTAATGCAGTTTTTACCGGGAACAGATTTCATCTTTTCCGGTTATAGTGGAGTTCCTAACTATGATAATATGTTTGCCGGTTCAACTCATGATGTTGATGATTATGATGACTACAATATCCTGCAGAGAGACTTAAAGGTTGATGGTGGATTAAAGCCTATCAAAGAAGAAGAGGCAATAAAAATTAGAAACAGAGCAGCAAAAGCTATCCAGGCAGTTTTTGCAGAGTTAGATTTACCTGAGATTACAGATAAGGAAGTGGAAGCAGCCACTTATGCTCATGGTAGTAAGGATATACCTAAAAGAGATGTAGCCCAGGACCTTAAGGCAGTAGAAGAAATGATGAATCAAGGAGTTACCGGTCTGGAAATAGTAAAAGCACTGGCTAATCAGGGTTTTTCTGATACAGCAGAAAATTTACTCAATCTCTTAAAACAGAGAGTGTGTGGTGATTACTTACACACTTCAGCAATTTTTGATGAGGATTTCAATTGTTTCAGTGCAGTGAATGATGAAAATGATTATGCTGGCCCTGGAACAGGATATAGAATTAGTGATCAGCGCTGGGAAGAAATTAAAAATGTTAGACTGGCAAAAGATCCTGAAAATATAGGAGAATAATATAATTTAGAATGAGGTGAGATTTATGGAAAAAACAAAAGAGAAAAAATTAATTTTAACAGAATTAGATGCTGCAGAAGTAGGTAGTTCCAGTGATGAAGTAGTAATTGGAATTGCTCCAGCTTTTGGTGAAAAATTAACTAAGACAATTGTAGATCTTGACCATGTTGTAGTTTTGAGAGAATTAATGGCGGGAATTGAAGAAGAGGGGCTAAAATCAAGAGTGGTTAAAATGTATCAAACTGCCGATGTTGGTTTTATTGGGCATGCAGCTGCTCAATTGAGCGGATCCGGAATTTCAATTGGATTGCAGTCAAAAGGGACTGCACTTATTCATCAAAAAGATCTGGCTCCACTGGAAAATTTAGAACTTTTTCCTCAGGCACCATTACTTGATGGAGAAACATATCGTTTAATAGGTAAAAATGCAGCTCGTTATGCCAAAGGCGAAACTCCAACTCCGGTGCCGACGAGAAATGATCAGATGGCCCGCCCAAAATTTCAGGCAAAGGCAGCGGTTATGCATATAAAAGAAGTTAAAGAACTGGACCCGGAAATTGGGACTGGTGTTGAATTAAAAGTTGAGTTTAAATAAAAATATGGAGGTGGCTTAAATGTCCAAAAATATTAATAATAAAGTTAATGCTGATCAGGATTATCCACTGGGAACTAAAAGACCTGATCTTGTCAAAACACCTACAGATAAAAATTTAGAAGAAATTACTTTAGAGAAGGTTCTGGCAGGAGAAGTTAAAGATGAGGATTTAAGAATTACCGAAAAAACCTTAGATTATCAGGCAGAAATTGCAGAACAAAAGGGAAGAGATCAATTTGGCAAAAACTTAAAACGGGCAGGTGAACTAACAAAAATACCTGATGATAGGATTTTAGAAATCTATAATTCATTACGTCCAAATCGTTCTACCAAAAAAGAATTACTGGCTATAGCAGCTGAATTGGAAAATGAATATAATGCGGTAATTAATGCGAAATTAATTAGGGAAGCAGCTGAAGTTTACGAAAAAAGAAATAAGCTAAAAAGCAAATAATTTTAGCAGGTGGTGACAATATGGAATTAATTGTTGGAGTAGATATTGGAAATTCTACAACAGAAGTGGCAGTTGGAAAAGTTAAAGATAAAAAAGAAGTTGATTTCATAGCCTGTGGTGAAAATAAAACTACCGGACTTAAGGGAACAGCTGAAAATATTGAAGGGATTATTAAAGCACTGAAAAAGGCTCTTGCAGAGATTAAAATTGAAATTAATGACATCGATTTGATTCGTTTAAATGAAGCAACTCCAGTTATTGGAGATGTAGCAATGGAAACTATTACTGAAACAGTGATTACTGAGTCTGCTATGATAGGACATAACCCTTCTACTCCAGGGGGCGCCGGACTGGGTGTAGGAAATACTGTAATGATAGATCAATTATCTTCCTGTACTGCCGAAGAAAAGGTTATTGCAGTAATTCCTGCTGAGTTTGATTTTGCAGAAGCAGCAGAAATTATAAATGAAGCTTTACAAAATGAGATTAAGATTAATGGGGCAGTTGTTCAAAAAGATGATGCTGTTTTAATAGCTAATAGAATTGATAAAAATATTCCTATTGTTGATGAAGTTGAATTTATAGAAAAAGTACCCTTAAACAAAAGGGCAGCAGTTGAAGTTGCAGGATCTGGTATGACTATAGAAGAACTGACCAATCCTTATGGAATTGCTACTTTATTTGATCTGGATTCTCAACAAACAAAACACATTATTCCGGTTGCCAGATCCTTAATCGGAAATCATTCTGCTGTTGTAATTAGAACTCCTACTGGGGATGTCAAGGAAAAAACTATTCCAGCGGGTAAACTTATAGTTTTTGGGACAAATAAAAAAGAAGAAATCCCAGTTGATTTAGGTGCCGATAAAATAATGAAAAAAATTGAAAAAGTTCAACCAGTAAAAGATGTAAAAGGCGAAGCAGGAACTCATGTTTCGGGAATGTTAGAAGGAGTTCGCTCTAAGATGAAAGAGGTAACTGGTCAGAATTTAGGTGATATAAAAATCAAAGATATTCTGGCAGTAGATACCTTTGTTCCTCAAAAAGTAAAGGGAGCTTTGGCTGGAGAATGTGGTCTGGAAAATGCAGTGGGACTGGCAGCAATGGTAGAAACCAATCAGCTTCCCATGCAGCAGGTGGCGGAAGAACTGCGAAAAGAAATACCAGAGGTTAAAATAGAAATTGCAGGAGTAGAAGCAAAGATGGCAATTTTGGGAGCTTTAACAACTCCCGGTACTGATAAACCACTCGTAATACTTGATATGGGTGGAGGTTCTACTGATGCTGCAGTACTGACAACAAACAATGAAATATCTGCAGTTCATCTTTCGGGAGCAGGTAATATGGTATCGATGATCATTAATACAGAACTGGGTTTAAATGATTTTAAATTAGCAGAAAAAATAAAGAAAACTCCCCTGGCAAAAGTGGAAAGCATGTTTAATATTCGCCATGAAGATGGAAGTGTACATTTTTTCGAAGAGCCCTTAGCACCTAAATTTTTTTCTAGAGTAGTAAGTCTTGATGGAGATCAATTAACTCCAATCTCCACTGATCATTCTTTAGAAAAAATAAGAGAGGTTCGAAGAGATGCAAAAAAGGATGTATTTGTGAGAAATGCTCTGCGGTCTTTAAAAAGAACTATACCGACCGGGAATATAAGAGATATTGATTTTGTGGTAATGGTTGGTGGCTCGGCCTTAGATTTTGAAATTCCAGAGTTGATTTCTAATAAATTAGCTGATTATGGAGTTGTTGCAGGAAGAGGTAATATCAGAGCCAGCATGGGTCCTCGAAATGCTGTGGCAACTGGTCTTGTGCTCTCATATATAAATCAGTTGGAGGGAGAGAAATGACTAAAACAAATAAATCTTTAAATAAACCTTCCATTTATATTTTTTGTAATAAAAATGAAGAAAATAATAGCCTAATCAATCAAATTGGATATGGAATAGAAGAAGAAGGGATTCCCTTTAAATTTTTTTTAAAAAAGAAAAATCGCCTTATAAATTAGCATATAATGCAGCTCAGGAGTCTAAATTGGGAATTGGGATTGGAGTTAATAATGAACAGGTGCTTTTACAGATGAAAAAATTAAAAGAAAAAGAACCGGTCTTCAATCTAACAGTTAAAGATTTAGAAGTAGCAAAGCTAATGGGTATTAATGCGGCCCGTTTAGAAAAAAAGATTCCATTTAAAGAATTTGAGCTGAAGGAGGCGTAATAGGATGAATATTTATACCCGTAGGGGAGATCAGGGGAAAACAGATCTTTTTAGTGGGGAAAGAGTAAAAAAATATAATGTTCAGGTTGAAGCTTATGGTGTAGTTGATGAACTAAATTCCTGTCTTGGTATTGCCAGATCAAAAATATCAGAAGCAGAAATATATAGGCTGCTTAAAAATATACAGCAAAAACTTTTTGTAGTTGGTTCTGAATTAGCCAACAGAAATAAGAATCTGAAAAATAAAATTGAAAATACTGATGTAAGCAAACTGGAAGCAAAGATAGATTTTTTTAAGAAAAAAGTTGATCTGCAGAATAGTTTTTCTGTACCCGGGGATAGTGAACAGGGTAGTTATTTGGATTTAGCCAGAACAGTTTGTCGAAGAGCTGAAAGAAGGATTTTTGAACTTAATGATTTAGAAGACTATGAGCTGAACAAATATCTATTAGAGTATATTAATCGGTTGTCAGATTTATTATTTATTTTATCAAAGGTAGTAGATAGCTAAATTTAAAGGAGGAATATAATGAAAATTAATTTAGAACAGGCAAAAAAGATGGTTGAAGCAGCAAAAAAAGAGGCAGCAGAAATTGAAGTGTCAATGGTTATTTCGGTAGTAGATGCTGGTGGTAAGTTAATAACTTTAGAAAAAATGGATAATGCACTTCAGGTAAGTATTGGTCTATCAAGACAAAAAGCTTATACTGCAGTAGTTATGAGAAATACTACAGAAGAGGTAGGGAAATTAGCCCAGCCGGGAAATGAACTTTATGGAATAGAAGTTTCTGTTGATGATTTAGTAACTTTTGGAGGTGGAATCCCAATCTTTGATGGTCAGGAAGTTATTGGTGCTATTGGAGTCAGTGGGGGAGCGGTAGAAGAAGATATGCAGGTTGCTCAGGCAGGACTTGATATTTTATAGATTTAAATTTAACTAGGATTCTTAAAATACTCCAGACGGCTGAATAAATAAACAATCGTCTGGAGTATTATTTTATTAATAATCAAATTCTCCCCAATCAGGATCAATAATGCGATTATCTTCATTTAATTGATCAATTTTTTCTCTTGCCTCAGCAGGCAGTTCCCAGTCGAAAAGATCGAAGTTGGCTTCTAAATGTTCTCTGGAGCTTGCCTTAGGAATCGCCACAATATTTTTATCAATTAACCATTTAAGGACGAGTTTGGATTCAGACTTATCATATTTATTAGCCAGGTCCTTAATCACCTTATTTTCAAAAACTTCACCTCTGGCCAGAGGACTGTAAGCTGTCAGTACAATTCCATTTTCCTGACAGAAATCAAGTAATTCCTTCTGATATAAGCTTGGATGAAATTCTACCTGATTTACAGCCACCAGATTGGGATCAAAATCTGCAGCATCCTTAAGATGATTGATGGTAAAGTTACTGACCCCAATATTTTTAGCCAGTCTTTCTTCCTTAACTTCCTTTAAAGCTTTTAGACTTTCCTCTAACGGAATATCTTTATTTGGCCAGTGGATTAAAAGCAGATCAAGATATTCAATCTCCAGTTCATCCAAAAATCTTTGAGCATCCTCTTTTATATCATCATAATGTAAGTTTTCTGGTTTGATTTTAGATGTTATAAATAATTCTTCTCTGTCGACTCCACTTTCTTTAATTCCCCTGCCCACAGCCTGATGATTGTCATAACCATCTGCTGTATCAATGTGATTATATCCTATCTCAATAGCTGTGTTAACTGAGTCAATACATTCCTGATCTCTGAGCTGCCAGGTTCCGAGCCCCAGAAGCGGCATCCGATCACCGGATTTTAATTCAACATATTGCATTTTATCAGCCTCCTATTTTGATCTTTTTTTACGCTGTAAATTAATTATAATCAAATTATTAGTTATTATCAACTTTTAATAAGAAAAAAAGGATATTTAGCAATTATGTTGAAATTATATGGTAGAAGTAAAATTAGAATAATTAGCTTAATAATGTTTACTAACTAAAAGGATGTGGCAGTTTTGAAGCTCAAGTTTTTACATAACATAGAAAATAAAATATACTTTATACCATCTCTTTATGCTATATCTGCTACTTTAGTCTCATTTGTTGTTATTTTTATTGAATATCAATACAGCAGTAATCTGGTTAATGTACTGCCTTCATTTTTCTTTACTTCCTATGATCTTTCGAAAACAATTTTATCTACCATAGCCGGTTCATTATTTGCAATGATTACGGTATCATTTTCTATGATTATGGTTGTGCTAACAATGTATTCCTCTCAATTTTCACCAAGGACAATGCAGGATTTTCTAAAAAATAAAGTAACCTTAAAAGTTTTAGGAGTATTTATTGCAGGTTTTATTTATTCGATGCTGACTTTACTCTTTATTGATGATAGTCTGCAGGGCTCAGGTGATTCAACTATTTTTTCTGCAATGATAGGTGTCATTATAGCAATTATCTGCCTTGGTTATTTTGTTTATTTTATTCATCATGCGGCTAATTCTGTCCAGGTAAATCTTCTGGTCGAGAGTCTTAAAGAAGATGTTATTGATATAGTAGACAAAATAGAAACCAGGAACAACAGCAATGATCAGATTCGTAATGACCCGCCTGATAATTTAAAGGAAAAACTTGATCGTAAATCCTGTGAGGTTCATCCTAAACAGAGCGGCTATATTCAGGTTATTTATGAT
>Ga0247721_100086_pt1 | contig 44947 bp, 44 predicted proteins | sample MSEWel2017_08_16_FD_189089 | JGI IMG/M metagenome (GOLD analysis project Ga0247721, IMG submission 189089) | Subsurface sediment microbial communities from gas well in West Virginia, United States - MSEEL Well Study Marcellus 3H_2017_08_16 | ecosystem: Environmental > Terrestrial > Deep...
AAATGCAAAAATACAATAAAATAAATAATATATAAAATTATTTGAAAACCATTTGTTTTTAAATAAAAGCAAAACTATTCCTATATTAATATAAGTAGCCAAAATGTTAGCCTGCCCGACAAAACTTGTTATTCTGGAACTATCAAAAACAGGTATTGCCCAAAGGTACATACCTTTTAGGCCGTATTTAAAAAAAACAAATTGAATAATTCCTATTACTGCCAAAAAAAATATATAAACAAATAAAGCGTCCAAAAAAAGATTAATAAATTGTTCTGATGATCTTATAATAACAATTGAAGATAAAATTATAATTAAAAATAAAACATTATAATTTACAGCAATTGTAACATTTTTAGCAAAAGCTATATTTATACAAACCATTAAGAACAAGAAAAATAAAAATATAAAACTAAAGTAGGATCTATTATAATTAAGAAAAACCAAAGATAATGAAAACAAAATCAGAAGGATAAGTAATAAATAAAAATTAGCTCCGGCAAAATCGTCTATTATCGATTCAAAACGGAAAGTAAAAACAATAATCAAAAAAAAGAGCGGTGCAAATAATAAAGCGCACCGCTCTTTTAAAAAAGAAACTAACAACAATTATTCTCCAAGTTTAGACCATCCCTGAATCACAGAAAGACCACCAGGGGCTGTTGCACTGCCGTCAGTAACAGCATCTTCGTTTACAAACAACGCTGGGTCTTCAGATGTAGCACCATACAAGTGGGTACCTTGAGTATTGTACCCATAAATTCCATAAGTCTGACCCACTGGCGCTGTACTATCAGCAATATACCCCATTTCTACATTTGCGGATGCTTCAATGTCAAGGGTATCACTATCACCAAAAGTAAATGTTTTGGCATATCCAAATGCTGCGAAAGCTAATATAAAAATTGAAAGTAATATTATTTTTTTCACTGTAAACCTCCTTTTAGTTGGGATAATTAAAGTTTTCCGCATAAAACGATTCGACATCGGTCCGAGCATTTCTCACATCACTCTGAGCGGCAGAATTAAATGCATTTTGTCTGTACTTGGCGAACTGTGGGATGGCGATAGCTGCCAGGATACCGATAATAGCTACTACGACGAGCAGCTCGATAAGGGTAAAACCCTTCTTTCCGTTAGATTTCCTAACCATAATGTTACCTCCTTTAGATTTTTACCGTTCCCCATGTTCCGCTTCACGCTTCACGCTTCACGGTTTTTGCGGTACGGTGTTTTCAATTTTTAATATTTGACCTGTGATAAAATCAAAAAAAGTTTCTTTTCTCACCTCCTGTGAGAAAATATCCATCAAGTCAAACATCTTTTCGCCTTTAAATATAGCATGAGTTGTGCCAACATGCAAAAGAAATACATAAATTTCTAAAATTAAAATCATTCTTTATTATCAGTGTATTACTAATAAGCATGTTTATGATTAATTATAGCATTGTTACAATATTGTAACTTTCGTTTTGCAAAAATGTGAATATTTAGTATTATGAGCTAAGTTTTAACGACTAAGATGCAAATACAAAAATAAGACAAAAGATTCGTCGGCTACGCTCGGAATGACAAAAAAGAGAGCTTTGAATAACTCAGGAAGCGCGGCTTTAGCCGGGCAAGCATTTTTTTTGAACTTCAGCATTCACAGGCCTGCGGGACTAAAGTCCCGCTTCCGAAAACATGAAAAAAACAAATTATTCAAAGGACTTAAATATGTTTACATTCTATTTATCCGAACAAGGCGGACGCTATGTAAAAAACTGTCACCCCTCGCCCAGTTAAATGCTGCCAAAGGCAGCCCATCTAACACCAGCTGAGGGCTGGTAAATATGTGGAACACATTAAAGATGGATTTAACAGGGGCGACCGAAGCGGAGAGGTCTCATTGTCAAACAGCTATTTTCATACCACCCCCAGTTGAATAAATGGCTACACCATTTGCCTACGGCATTCAACGGGGCAAGCCCTGATCCCTCCTATCTTAGAATGAGGTACTTTCTGGATGAATGGACTGAACAGATATAATTGATAAACGGGGAACCTTGAACGTTGAACATTGAACTAAAACTTGGGGGAGATAAAGAGGGGGTACTTTTTGTCAAACAACATCAGAGATTTCTCCGTTTCTGCTTACTTAAACAAATGAATTTGGTATGACGATACGCAATCGATGGTTAGAAACCGGCCATTTGCAAAGCAAATCCAATCAATCATGGAGTATTTGTTTTGAAATTGTGGAGAATAATTTGTTATAATGTAACAACGTTTAAAGCTCAGACAACCCATTGCAATCTTAAGGGAGTTATAATGGGCAATCAGCAACTACCAATCTTAACATTTTCTGGTTATTAATGTTTATTTTTGAATAATTAGAAATTATCTATATTTGAAGGATGCCCTAAAATGAAGGCAATTTTTACAAGAACTTTTTTTTTGTGTTTGTATCTTTATTCCTCATTGTTATAACAAAAGGCATGGGTTCGGCCAACGAAAAGGATGTTGAAGGAAGCAAAGACCATCCGCTCATATCCCGTTATGCTGGCTCGGTCATCACTTATTACGAAGTAATGGAATTTTATGAATACATTCTGCCTCTGGGTAAGCTTAACAATGATCGGGAGTTGACAAACAGCAAAAAAGTAACGGGAAAAGTAACGCGAATCCAGCACAAAGCTCCCAAGGGTCGTTCTACACTGGAAATATTCCACAACTATAAGACGGCCATCAAAGACGCCGGTTTTGAAATTTTGTTTTCCGGCACGCAGAAATAGTTGGGATGGTTCTGGACATACAAATTGTACGATCGAGATGTTAACCCACTAACATTTGATGGAAACAGGGCTATTTCTGAAAAGGATTTTCGGTATCTGACCGCCAAACTTGATCGTCAACAGGAAGATAAAGGCATTATATATGTGTCTATCTGCGTAGCTTTAGGAGGTGGATCTGATAGTCCAGGGATTCAGGTTGACGTCATTGAACCGAGCCCATGGAAAAAGAGAAAGTAACAGTTAAAACCAAGGCAGAGGCGCTGGCCAAAGAAATACACAACAAGGGAGTCGCATCGATTCAAGATCTTTACTTTGATACAGGAAGTGCGACAATAAAACCTGAATCAAAGCCGGCCCTTGAGGAAATTGCTAAATTTCTCAGACAGGAAGGTAAATTAAATCTGTATGTGGTTGGGCACACCGACAGGAGCGGAGATTTTGAATACAATATGACGCTTTCAAAGAATCGGGCCAAGACGGTAGTTGAAACACTGGTCTCGGACTATGGCATAAGCCGGGAAAGACTCGAGCCGCATGGTGTAGGATGCTTAGCACCAACGGCAACTAACGAAACCGAAAAAGGACGCGCGCAAAATAGAAGGGTGGAGCTGGTAAAACCTTAGGCTATTTTGAATAATAACCCCACCATCAGGTTGTATTTTGAACTGTTTTGCTCTAATTGAAAAGCGATAGTAAAACCCATACTGTTACTTCCGGAGTATTGTTGTATATTGATATTGACAAATTTTAAGTTTTAAGCAATGCTAAACAAAGATTAATATCTTTAAACAGGTGCAAAATGGAAGATGTGGATATCAATATAGGCGGAAGGGTAAAAAAGTTGAGAAATGACCGGAACCTTACTCTTCAGGATGTTGCCAATTTTACCGGTTTTTCAAAAGCATTAATTTCCCAGGTAGAAAATAATGTAGTGATGCCCCCGATAAGCACACTTGCCAAGATTGCCAAAGTGCTCAATGTCAAAATGACATATTTTTTTGAAGAAGAGATCAATTACAGGGATTATTATATTGTCAGCAAAGATGCTCGGAAAATTGCTTTTAAAGAAGGGGCAAAGCACGGGTATCGGTATGAAGAACTGGCACATATAAAGAATAATGATATATTTGAGACCTTTATTGTAACTATAAACCCCGGTACAAGTGAAAAGAAACTTTTTAGTCATGAGGGCTATGAATTTATGTTTCTTTCGGAGGGTAGTATAAATCTGTATCTAAACAATGAAAAGCTTGTTTTGAAGGAAGGAGATTCTATAGCTTTCAACTCAAAAATACCCCATTACGCGGAAAGTATTTCGGGTGACTCTTCAAAAATATTAAGTGTGAGAATGAAGGGGCAGGATATAAAAAATATCATAAAAAAAGCAACAAAAACATAACTGTGTTCTTGCATCCGTAAGAAGTGTTTTGTCTTATTTGCTCTCAAGCTTTAAATATATTTCCTTATACTTTGTATATCTTGATGCATTTGCTTTTATGTCGGAAATCTCTTTTTCACTAAGTTCTCTTGCAACCTTTGCCGGACTTCCCATTACAAGGGTATTCTTCGGATATTTTTTGCCCGGAGGCAGCAAAGAACCGGCTGCAACCAAATTGTTACCTTCCAGGATGACTCCGTCGAGAATTATTGCCCCGATTCCCACCAGGACATTATCTCCGATTGTACATCCGTGTAACGTTGCATTGTGCCCCACGGAAACGTAATCTCCTATATTGATAGCATATTTATCTTTTGTTACGTGAATTACTGTACCGTCCTGAATATTGCAGCACTCTCCGATGGTTATACTTTCAACATCGGCTCTGAGCACAACATTATACCATATGCTTGTATGTTCGCCGACTTTTAAGTCTCCAAGTAAAACTGAGCTGCCGGCGGCAAATACTGTCTCAGGTAAAACCAAATTTTTTTTCAGTCTTTTATAAACATTTTCCATTACTATATCCTTTTGGATTTTAATTCAAGTTTCGCACTTGCACCTTCTGCAAGTCTTTGCTCGCCCTGTTAAATCCATCTTTAATGTGTTCCACATATTTACCAGCCCTCAGCTGGTGTTAGATGGGCTGCCTTTGGCAGCATTTAACGGGGCAGGAAGCGAATGCGACGAAGCAATCTCCTTGCTTTTCATATTTTGAGATTGCCACAACCCTGTTTTCACAGGGTTTCGCAATGACAAAACGAAGTGCGAAACTTGGCTTTTAATTTTATTGTTAAAGTGGTTTCATTTTCACTGACAGTATCAGCGACAATTTCTTTATTCCCTCTGTTAAACCATTTTGATTGTGACTGATCTGTTCGGATTTTTCAATATCAGTTTTTAAATGTCTGTTTTCTTTTTGCAGCTCTATAATGTACTGTTCATCTTCCCTTATTCTTTCCTGATAGTTTATATAGTCCCCATACAAAATATGAGACCCTGAAACAAGTGATTACCTGCGGTTAGCACCAGTCTGAAAGACTGGTAAATATGTGGCTAAACATCCAATTTATCTTTGCTATGCTCAGATGCTACATGGTGACTGCAATGCAATGATTCAAAGCTCTTATGCTGGTAAATATGTTTACTTTCTATTTATCCGCTTAAGGCGGACGCTATACAGTTTTCTGTCACCCCGACCGAAGCGGAGAGGTCTCTTGCCAAATAACGTCAGAAAAATGCCAGATAGAGAGGAAAAAATTGATTATTGATTAAAATAAATAGAACCAAAATTTCAAAAACCACTACAAATAAAAAGAACTTTGAGTTAATAAAAGTTAACTTATTCCCTTGACTTTTTTTCATATATTTAATATATAATGTAAATAATAAAAGTTTGCAAGGAGATAAAATGAGCTATGGGGCAAAATTAAGGGAAATGCGCAAAAAATTGGGGATGACACTGGAGGATATTTCACAGAAAACAGGTTTTACAAAAAGTTTTATAAGTCAGATAGAAAACGGCAAGAATTCACCTTCAATATCATCTCTGAAAAAGATTTGCTATGCTTTGGGAACAACCATCAGTGAGCTTTTTGAGGATGAAAGAAATATCGTTCATACCTTTGATAAAAAGGATTATAAAATTCTCAAAAATAAAACAATGAGTATCACCTTCTTTGCAAATAAAATGGTTAACAGAAAAATGGAACCTTTATTGATAGAGATCGACCCTTATTCGGAAACGGGAACGGATTTTTACCGACACACCGGAGAAGAATTCGGCTATGTTTTTGAGGGGACTATGACTGTCGTTATCGGAAACGATGAGCATGTGTTGTCAGAAGGAGATTCTATATATTTCAGTTCCAACCTCCCCCATAAACTAAGAAATAAAACAGACCATATGACAAGGGCTTTCTGGGTTGGAACACCTCCAAGCTTTTGACCTTAACCACACAAATTTAACATAATTTGATGGTTTTATTCTCTATGATTTTAATATCCATACTTTCGAATATTACTCTCATATTATGAGAGCTTTGAATAATTGAACCATTATAAATTTTATCACCCCAGTTGTGTCATCTCGAGCGAAACGAAGTGGAGTCGAGAGATCTATAGCGTTGTTTGACAAAAAGTACCCCCTCTTAATCTCCCCCAAGTTTTAGTTCAATGTTCAACGTTCAAGGTTCCCCGTTTATCAATTATATCTGTTCAGTCCATTCATCCAGAAAGTACCTCATTCTAAGATAGGAGGGATCAGGGCTTGCCCCGTTGAATGCCGTAGGCAAATGGTGTAGCCATTTATTCAACTGGGGGTGGTATGAAAATAGCTGTTTGACAATGAGACCTCTCCGCTGCAAGTGCGAAACTTGATAATGTATGTTAATCCGGAAATAGAAACTTGACATTTCCATTATATGTGTATATTTAACAGTGGATATTTTAAATACGCTTGGATCCCAGCGGGACCGAGACGGCTTGATAAAAGATATATACGTATTTTAACCATATATACTGAGCCTTTCGGTTTTGCCGGGAGGCTTTTTTTTTGGAGGTATTTGTGAGCAAATATTCTGAAGTCAAAAAAATTACCGTCTCCCATTTCAGTAAAATGAAAGCTGAAGGAGAAAAGATCTCCTGTTTAACCGGATATGATTATACAGCTGCTAAAGTTCTTGATGAAGCAGGTATCGAGCTTGTTCTTGTGGGCGATTCCCTGGGAATGGTTATGAACGGTTATGACAACACATTACCTGTAACACTTGACGAAATCATATATCATACAAAAGCCGTTAAAAGAGGTCTGAAAAGAGCTTTTTTGGTAGCGGACATGCCCTTCGGTACTTATCATTCCAATGTAGATGATGCAGTTAAAAATTGTATTGAGGTTATAAAAGCTTCCGGAGCGGAAGCTGTAAAACTGGAAGGGGGCAGGGAAATAGTACCTGTAATCGAAAAACTCACTGCTTCCGGTGTGAATGTTATGGGGCATCTCGGGTTGATGCCGCAGCATGTTCATACAATGGGCGGTTTTAAAGTGCAGGGGAAAAACGGATATGAAAGTATAATTAATGATGCTGTTGCTCTTCAGGAAGCCGGTGTATTTTCCATTGTGCTGGAAGGTATTATTGATACAGCGGCTGAAGAGATCACAAAAAAAGTGGATGTGCCTACAATCGGAATAGGTGCCGGCAGATATTGCGACGGTCAGATACTTGTTTATCATGATGTTTTCGGAATGTTTGATGATTTCGTACCAAAATTTGTAAAAAGATATGCAGATACCAAATCTGTCGTACTTGATGCAGCTAAGCAGTATATCGATGAAGTAAAAAATTCTAAATTTCCTGATGATGAACATTCTTTTAAGGCTAAAAAATGAAAATATTGCATAAAATCGAAGATGTCAGAAGTTTTGTAAAAGAAGAGAAGGGAAAAAATAAGGTGGTAGGCCTGGTTCCAACGATGGGATTTTTGCATCAGGGGCATCTTGAGTTAGTAAATAAATCTTTAGCTGATAATGATATTACAATTGTTAGCATTTTTGTTAATCCGGCGCAGTTCGGCCCTAATGAGGACTTTGAAAGTTATCCCAGGGATTTTGATCAGGATGTTTCACTGCTTAGAGGAAAAGGTGTGGATTGTGTTTTTGCCCCATCCGTTGGTGAAATGTATCCGGAGAATTTTACCACCAAAGTGGTTGTGAGCGGAATCACTGAAACACTTTGCGGTGCCAAACGACCGGGACATTTTGAGGGTGTGGCCACAGTTGTTACCAAGCTTCTGAATATAGCTGATCCTGACAGAGCATATTTTGGCATGAAGGATTATCAGCAGTTGAAAGTTATTGAGCGTTTTGTAAGAGATTTGAACATGAGCGCGGAAATTAAAGGAATACCCATTGTCAGAGAAGAAGACGGACTGGCGGTAAGTTCCAGAAATATTTATCTGTCCGATGATGAAAGAAAGTCGGCACTGTCCCTTGTGAAATCCTTTAGTGTTGTTCAGAATCTGCTTGATGAAGGGGAAAGGGACGCCGATGTTATCAGAGAAAGAGTAATCGATTTCATATCGGGCTTTAAATATACGAACATAGACTATGTTTCCATTGTTGAGCCGGAAACACTTAAATACCTGGGATTTATAGAAGATAAATTTTTGCTTGCATTGGCTGTTTATGTAGGAAAAGCAAGGCTAATAGACAATAAAATATTTGAGGTGTAATATGCTGAGAGAAATGTTTAAGTCAAAAATTCACAGAGCAACCGTTACTGATGCAGACCTTAATTATGAAGGCAGTATAACCATCGACAAAGATCTGATGGATGCGGCCGGCATCTTTACTTACGAAAAGGTGGAAATCTACAATATCAATAACGGTGCAAGGTTTGCCACTTACACTATTGATGGAGAAAGGGGAAGTGGTGAAATATGTCTCAACGGTGCTGCTGCGAGGCATGTTCAGAAAGGCGACCTTGTTATAATTGCTTCTTATGCAATGTATAATGAAGAAGAACTTGAAAACTATGAGCCTGTTGTAGTTCAGGTTGATGAGTTTAATACTCCGAAAAATACACAGACCGCTTCTGTCTGAACAAAGAACAGGGGGCTCCCTCTTCTTTGTTTTAGTAATTTTGAAGGTTTTCAATAACACAGGAAGCACGGCTTTAGCCGTGCCAAAGTAGTTTTGCAAAATTATTATTGCAGTCATGGCGGCGCTGAAGCGCCACTTCCAAAAGATAAGTATTCCTTTTTGGATATGTTACTTTTTTGGTTGCAACTTGGTATAAGGCGGATGATAGACACAATTCGGATACTTGTCACCCCCCGCCCTGTTAAATGCTGCCAAAGGCAGCCCATCTAACACCAGCTGAGGGCTGGTAAATATGTGGAACACATTAAAGATGGATTTAACAGGGGCGACCGAAGCGGAGAGGTCTCATTGTCAAACAGCTATTTTCATACCACCCCCAGTTGAATAAATGGCTACACCATTTGCCTACGGCATTCAACGGGGCAAGCCCTGATCCCTCCTATCTTAGAATGAGGTACTTTCTGGATGAATGGACTGAACAGATATAATTGATAAACGGGGAACCTTGAACGTTGAACATTGAACTAAAACTTGGGGGAGAAAAAAGAGGGGGTATTTTTTGTCAAACAACGTTAGAAATTTCTCCGCTCCACCGAGTACATAAATACTTATGTGCTCGGTTGTGGCAATATCAAAATATGAAAAGCAAGGAGATTGCTTCGTCGTATTCACTCCTCGCAATGACGTGTAAAAAGTGTAAGTACGAAACTTGAGTTTTTTAGATAATGAAATGGGGGAAGCGGTGATTTGTTGAGTGGTCTATTTGTATATTGGTTAATTTATGTATTGGTTGATTGGGCATTTAACATTGAACATTGAACTCATTACGTTATGTAAAATAACCAGTACCTAAAGTTGTGTGCTCGGCTGCTACCCTTAATACCCATAGTACTCATAATACCCCTACCACCATATACAATATTTGAATTTTTTCCGCGAATGCTATAGACTTATAGTGTGACTATAATTTATCGGCAAAAGCGGAGTATATGAAAACTGTAACCAATATTAAAAAGATTCTTAAAACCATAGATTTAAGCAATTCGGATTTGATAAATAATCCGAAGAAATATTTTGCTCATTTAGCTGATGAGTTGAAGAAAGTTTCTCCACTTTTAGCGGGCAGATTAAATGACATTCTGCAAAAAGACAATCCCGATATACTGTCGCTGGAAAAAATCATTCATGAAATTAATATCCTTGTTTCCAGCAACAAGTCCATCAGAGACAGTTTTCAAAAACTGACCATAAATATAGAAAATATAGACGGAGTTGGCCCGAAAACAGCCTCTTCTCTGAAAAAAAACGGTATAGCAACACTGCAGGATGTTATTCTGCACTTTCCGTACAGATATGAACTCGTAGATACCGATTTGAAGTCAGAAAAGCTTTTTATTACAGGGGTATTGGCATCCAAGAATGTTATTAAAACAAAGTATGGAAAAAGTATATTTCAGGCTGTTTTTAAATGTGACGACGGATATTATTACGGTATCTGGTTTAACTTTTCCAGAAAATACCCCGACCCTATATTAAGAATCGGGGAAGAATATTCTCTATATGGTAAGTATACAAATTTTAACGGTAAACCCTCTGTTGTGCACCCTGCTTTTATGGATAAGACTGATCGCGGCCAGGTGAAAACATATTACAGCTTGCCGGGTAATGTTAAGAACCAGTCTTTTGTGAAAATTGTGCGCAGAGCATTTGCATATACGGGCAGTGATATTATCGAAACACTTCCTGAAAAAATTATTACCAAATATGATTTTCCCGGCATAAAAAATGCACTTCACACAATTCACTTTCCTGAAACAGAAAAAGATCTACACCTTTTAAATGAAAACAGTCACCCGGCATTTATACGATTTGTGTACGAAGAGTTATTTTACCTTCAGCTGGGACTCCTCATAAAAAAATCCAATTATAACAAAGTTTACGGAATAAAATATGATGTAAAACAAGAGTATCTGGATGATATAAAATCCTATGTACCGTTCAAACTGACTGCCGCTCAAAGGCGGGTTTTGGCAGATATTTTTAACAATATGAAATCTGAACACCAAATGAACAGGCTCCTGCAGGGTGATGTAGGAAGCGGGAAAACTATTGTTGCATTTATATCCGCTCTTGTTGCGGTGAAAAACGGTTATCAGGTTGCTATTATCGCACCCACCGAAGTTTTGGCCGAGCAACATTATATAAACTTAGTCCATTTTTTACGTAACGATTACACAGTGTCACTGCTGACAGGTTCGACACCAAAGAAAGAAAAACAGAACGATATGGTAAATATAAAAGAAGGCAATGTGGATTTCGTTGTGGGCACCCATGCTGTTATCAGAGATGAAGTGGAATTCAAAAATCTTGGGTTTGCAATCATTGACGAGCAGCACAGATTCGGCGTATTACAGCGCAAAAACCTGGTGGATAAAGGGTATAATCCCGATATACTTCTCATGACAGCGACACCTATACCACGAACGCTCGCGCTGACTTTTTACGGCGATCTCAATGTCTCCATTATTGATGAAATGCCTCCGGGACGTTGTCCTGTTGAAACGAAAAGTTTCCCCGCAACCAACTTTGATAGAGTCCTCAAACTAACTGAGGAAGAGCTGCAAAAAGGCAACAGAGCATATTTTATCTATCCCTTAATCGATGAAAGTGAAAAACTTGATTTAAAAGATGCAACCAAAAATTTTGAATACATCAGTTCGCGTTTCAGCAGTTATAATGTTGCACTACTGCACGGAAGAATGAAAGCCTCTGAAAAGAACAGCCTTATGACTGAATTTAAAAACGGAAATATCGACGTACTCGTCTCAACCACAGTGGTAGAGGTTGGAGTGGATGTCCCGGATGCAACTGTCATGGTTATAGAGAATGCAGAACGCTTCGGACTTTCCCAATTACATCAGCTTAGGGGCAGGGTGGGCAGAAGCAATAAAAAATCATATTGCTACCTTGTTTATTCGGATAAAATTTCAGATGACGGCAAAACACGCCTGAATTCGATGGTATCCACAAACGACGGATTTAAACTTTCGGAAGTGGACATGGAGATCCGGGGACCGGGGGATTTTTTCGGTACCCGTCAGTCGGGTCTGCCAGAGTTCAGATTTTCCAATATTGTCAGGGATGTCCCGATACTGAACAAAGCGCGAAACGATGCGGATAATATTCTGCAAAAGGACCCTTTTCTGGAAAAATCCGAACATATTGTTTTAAAAGAGATATTGCATTTCAGATGGAAACAGGCTTTGGATTTAACAAATATAGGCTGAATTCTGCTAAGTGTTAAGTGGTAAGTGATAAGTGTTAAGTGGTAAGTCCTTTTTATGTTACACATCACGCATCACGCATGTATGTGAAAATTTTACGAGGTTGCCAGGTTAAATGTATTGATTAAGCATTCATGATATTATATAATTTAATAAAACATTCAGGAGGTCGCCGATGCAGCTTTTAAAATTAACGGAAGAGCAGCTGAAAAATATTTCCAGTGGTATTACCCTGCAGAGAGCAGAGAATTATGTGGGTAAATTTTACGAGTGTGAAATTGAGGGAAACAGACTGAGAGGCAAAATAAAAGGGAACCACGGGGTATATAATGTTGAGCTGATAATTGATTCTGACCCACTTAATTTCACATGCGACTGCTCATCATCGAAGGAAATGTTTTGTAAGCACGCCGCTGCATTGGGTTTAACATATATTTACACTCCCTGGGTTTTCACAACGGAAGAAGAATTTGACAGAAATAAAATATCCACAACGGGTGAGCTGCAGTTTTATTTGAAATCTGTAAAATTGAAGGATCTGGTGGATGAGTTAAAAAGATGCTGTATTGGAGTATCATCATTGGCTGATTTAACGGGAATTTCGCTTCAGCAGCTGTCTATGATTATCAAGGATGATCAGAATGGTAAAAATCATACACTGACCCTTCCTCTGAAGCTTTCCTGCCTTTATCTTATTGAAAGGGGAGTGGAGGCGGAATAAAAAATATTAACTTTATCCGGCTGTGTATTGAGAGGAATATAATCTGTGATAATGTTTCCAGTTTACGGGGATTTGGACAATTAAATCATTTACCGTAGCGTAGATTTTATTGTTGTGTACGCCGTACAGGAAAAGATCACGGGTAACATTCACATCGATTTTACAGTAATCGATTATCTTCTTTATCTCCCCGTTTTTATACCATTTCAGTGCCTGCAGACCGTCTGCCGATTTTTGAGCATTAATCGTTGCATGAGCAAGATTGTTCAGAGAAAACCGGCGCCCTGTAATGTTTCTGATGTCCTGAAGCAGATCGATCTTTATAATAGATTTTAGAATCCTGCTGAAATCCTCAGCGTTATTTTTCATATATCCTGAGATAACTTTGAAATCAAAATTGATAATATTAAAACCGATAACCGCTTTTGCTGCGGTCAGTTTTTCAATAAATCCCTCTATTTCATTTTCCTCATAAATGTAATATTTGTCATTAATCATGGAATAAGCCACAAGCGCAGAAATTCCCATTTTATCAGCGTTTTTCCAGCCTCCCACTTCATCGGCCGAATATTTTGTTTCCACATCGAACACAAACACATCATCATCTTTTTCAGGTACGGCTTTTGTGTTAGTAAAAATTTCCTTAATATGCCCTTTGCCTGTATCACCGGTATTCTCTTGCAGTAAATATTGAATAAGAAACTCCGCCCCTTTTTTGTCCAGGGGATAATTTCCCGATCCGCATTTAGGAGAATAGATACATGACGGACAGCCTTCTTCACATTCGCAGGATTTTATCATTTTAAGTGTTCTTTCAAGAAGAGGTCTGATTATCTCAAAAACCCGGCTGCATATTCCAGCCCCGCCGGCGTATGAATCGTAAATAAAAACGGCTGAGGATTCCAGTTGAGGATGCAACGGGTAGGAAATGCCGGCAATGTCGGAACGGTCGCACAAAATAAAAGATGGTGCCATAGCAATGAGGGAGTGCTCCAGTGCATGGATACTGCCCATGAAATTAAAGTTGTTTTTTTCTACACTTTCTTTGGCTTCATCCGTCACAAGAAGATAAAAACCTTTTGTCTCAAACTGCACCGGCTCTTTTTCCAGATCTATTGTCTGCAGTTTTTCGCCGGTTTTGCCCGAAATTTTATCATACCCTGTAAGTTGTTCGGAAACCTGCAGATTGCAAAAGCCGGCATGAACATTTTCATCATCAGAGTTCATCATTTCGGATAAAATCAACGTTTCTTTGTTTATTTTGGGCATTGTATAATAGTTTCCCCTGAAAGGGTCCAAATAAATTTCTTTTTTATTGTGATCAACACGCTTGACGATAAAATAATCCCCGCGATGAAGGTAAACGGCATTTTCAAAATGCTCTGTGTACAGTCTTTTTCCGGAATTGGTACCTATAACAATGCCGTTGCAGACAAGTGTGTATGTATCTCCTGCCATTCTGAAATCAACGTTCTTATGCGGATACCGCTCCAATGATACGTATTTAAGTCCGTCCTTATCAGTGAAAAGTCTGCCTTCTGCTGCAAGTTTCTCTATATCGTTTTTCATGATATCAAAGTACTGCTCACTTTTTTCAACGGGTTTTTCGTTAGCTGCGCAAAGTATGTGTTTACTGTTGATATCTGAGTTTTCCCTGTCGATCGTTACCACTTCATATTTATCGGTGAAAAGTTCTTCAGGATTTTTTGCATAATACTGATCCAAAGCGTCTTTAGAACTTATCAGACAAATAAGTGAATCTTTGCTGCTGCGCCCCGAACGCCCGGCTCTCTGCCAAAGACTCATTAATGACCCAGGATATCCCACCAGAATTGTTGAATCCACACCGCCGACATCTATACCCATTTCTATAGCGGAAGTTGCCACGACAGCTTTCAGTGTATTATTATGGAAAGCTTGCTCAATTTTACGTCTTTCTTCAGGAAGGAATCCGGCTCTGTAGGAGGAAACGACATTTTTCCGCGATGGATCTCCTGCCACAAGCTTGGCATAGATTTTTTCCGTCTGTTTTCTGGATTTTGTAAAACAAATGGTTTTTACCCCGGAATCAAGGTTAATTTTCAGAAGATATTGTGCAAGGGCAGATTCAGGAATGTCCGGATTGAAAATCAAGACATTTTTCTTGCCGGTTTCGGCACCATTTTTATTTATATGGTAAAATTTACGACCTGTCAGATTTTCAGCCAGATCCACCGGGTTACCAATAGTGGCGGATGCACATATAAACTGTACATGGGGGATTAAACGAAGAAAACGCTGAAGCAGGTTGTATGCCTGTGTTCCGAAAATACCTTTGTAAGAGTGTATCTCGTCGATAACAACATATTTGAGATTATCAAGAAAATTCCGCCATTCCGATATCCCCGGAAGCATGCTGTAATGAATAATATCCAGATTTGAAATAACGACATTGGGAGGTGTTTTTAAAATTTTCCGCCTGTTTTGTTTCCCCGTGTCACCGTCTATAATCTCCGCTGTAAGCTTTTCTCCAAGAGGTATCTGCGCTGCAAAGTTTTCAAATGTTTTTTTCTGATCATAACCGAGAGCTTTTATGGGAAAAAGGTAAAGGGCTTTGGCGGATGGATTGCTTATCATATCTTCCATTATAGGGAGGTTATAACACAGGGTTTTCCCTGATGCCGCCGGCGTCGTTATTAATGTATCATGACCTGATTTGATGGCGTGGTAAGCTTCTGCCTGGTGGGAATAAAGGGACTTAATTCCATATTTTTCCAGAGCCGAATGCATAAGCAGAGATTCAACGTTATTTTTGTAGTCAACGAGAGTAGGGGACTCGGATGGCATTTCGCGCTCAAAAGCAAGACTCGATGCAAATTTACCGTTTTTTATATATCTTATAACATTGTCAATCATAGAGTTTTATTGTGTATAGCGTACAAATCAGTTCAGATAGTCCGACAGTTTTCTTTTCATAGCCTTTTTTCTCAGTTTGGCAAGAGCTCTTGACTCCACCTGTCTGACTCTTTCTCTGCTTATCTGAAGCGTATCCCCAACCTCTTCAAGGGTTTTGGGGGGTTCTCCCTCCATTCCGAATCTCCACTTAATAATTTTGGCTTCCCGTTCGGAAAGTTCATCTACAATTTCACTTAGCGCATCTGTAAGTGTACCATGAATAATTTCCTGCTCTACACTGCCGGTTTGAGATTCAAGCAGATCGATAAAGCTCTTGTCTTCACCCTCTTTGATTGGTGCTTCAAGTGAGAGATAATTTCTCGAAACCCTCAATATGTTTTCAATATCCTCCGTTTCCATATCAAGATGCTGTGATAATTCATAGGGAGTGGGTTCTCTGCCATATTCTTTTGTCAGCTTTTCTACAGCTCCATTTATTTTGTAAAGTATACTGGCCTGTTTGATGGGCAGTTTAACCGTCCCTGAATGTTCGGCAAGAGCCTGAATAATAGCCTGCCTAATCCACCATACAGCATAGGATATGAATTTGACACCTCTCTCAGGATCAAAACGTTTTGCCGCTTCCACCAGACCGACATTACCCTGGTTAATCAGATCGGTCATATTTATACCTGAGTTTTTATACCTGTTTGCAATGGAAACCACAAATTTAAGATTGCTCAGGATAAGTTTATTTAATGCTTCTTCATCACCCTCCTCAATTCGTTTTCCCAGTTTGTATTCTTCTTCACGGGAGAGGGGAGAAAATTCAGAGATTTTGTTTAGATAACTTTTGAGCAGATCGTCAGAAATAGGAGCAAGGTCAGAAGGGTCTTTTTCAAGTTTCTTTTCCAGTTCTTTCGAGTCTTCTTCCACCTCTTTTTCTAAAAGCTCGTCCTCTTCTTCTGCAATTTCTTCTTTCAGATTCTTTTCCGACATATTCTCTCCGAAAATATTTATATTTAATGATAGTTTCTATATGATTTTGTTCATAATTATAGCACAAAAAAAAGTAAAGGGGAAATATTTCCCCCTTAGCTTATTCCAGAACCAGTGCATTGTCCTTTATAGAGGCTTTCACTTTCTGATTATTTGTAATGTTACCTTTGATAATTTCATCGGCTATTTTGTTTTCGATCAGCTTTTGTATAGCTCTTTTCATCGGTCTGGCACCGAATTTAGGATCATATCCGGCTTTCACTACCTTTTCCGCAACAGACTCGTCATAACTAAAATTTATCATGTTTTCGTTTAACCGTTTGGCAAAATCATCCAACAGGAGCTTTGCAATCTCTTTTAGATGTTCATTGCTAAGCGGATGAAATACAATGATATCATCCACACGGTTGATGAATTCCGGTTTGAAATGCTTGGAAAGCTGGTTGAAGACCAGAGCGTTTATTCTGCTGTATTCATCTTCCCAATCCAAATCGCCCGTAAATTCCTCCTGAATCAGATCACTTGCAATATTCGAAGTCATTATAACAACACTGTTTCTGAAACTGACAGTTCTGCCCTTGGAATCTGTCAATCTGCCGTCATCCAGTATCTGCAAAAGGATATTGAATACGTCCTGATGCGCCTTTTCTATTTCATCAAAAAGTATCACGCTGTAGGGGCGTCTTCTGACTTTTTCTGTAAGCTGTCCACCTTCTTCATATCCGACATAACCGGGAGGAGAACCTATCAGCTTGGCCACAGAATGTTTCTCCATAAATTCACTCATATCGAGACGTATCATTGCATCTTCCGTATCGAATAGAAACTCTGCAACAGATTTTGCCAGCTCTGTTTTACCAACGCCCGTGGGGCCGAGAAAGATAAACGAACCTATAGGTTTCTTCGGATTACTGAGACCGGCTCTGCTTCTCCTGATGGCTTCTGAAACTGCCGCCACAGCCTTATCCTGTCCGATTACCCTTTGATGGATAAAGTCTTCCATATTAATAAGCTTGTCGGCTTCTTCTTCGAGCAGTTTTGTAACAGGAATACCCGTCCATTTGGATATAATTGATGCTATATCCTCTTCATCCACTTCCTCTTTCAGCATCTTTTTGTCAGCCTGAATATTTTTCAGCTTTTCATTTGTTTCTTTAACTTTTGATTCAAGCTCCACCAATTTTCCGTATTTTATCTGGGAGGCCTCTTCGAGATTTCCCTCCCGCTCTGCATTCTGCATCCTTATTTTGGCTTCCTCTATTTCTTTCTTTATTTCCCTGGATTCCTGTATCAGAGCCTTCTCATTCTGCCAGTGAGTTTTCAGTCTTGAAATTGTTTCTGTCAAATTACTGATTTCATTTTCAATTTTTTCCAGTCTCATCCTGCCGGCTTCGTTTTTCTCTTTTTTAATTGCCTGTTTTTCAATTTCAAGCTGTCTTAATCTGCGCTCCAGCTCATCCAGCTCAGTGGGGAGGCTGTCTATTTCCATTCTGAGCTTTGCCGTTGCCTCATCAATTAAGTCAATGGCCTTGTCCGGCATAAACCTGTCAGAAATATATTTATCAGCAAGGTGGGCAGCAGCCACTATCGCCGAATCGGTTATTTTTACACCGTGATGCACTTCGTATTTTTCCTTTAATCCTCTTAGAATGGAAACGGTGTCCTCCACAGACGGTTCTTTTATGTAAATCGGCTGAAAACGCCTTTCCAGAGCCGCGTCCTTTTCAATATGCTTTTTATATTCATCCAGAGTTGTTGCACCGATACAGTGCAGTTCGCCTCTTGCCAGGGCAGGTTTTAAAAGATTGGCTGCATCCATGGCACCTTCAGCGGCACCGGCTCCTATAAGTGTATGCATTTCATCGATAAACAGAACTATCTCTCCTTCACGATTTTTAACCTCTTTTAAAACCGCTTTCAATCTGTCTTCAAATTCACCTCTGTATTTTGTGCCGGCAATTAGAGAGCCTAAATCCAATACAAGAACTCTTTTATCTTTAAGAGTTTCCGGCACATCACCGTTAACGACACGCTGGGCAAGTCCTTCAGCGATAGCTGTTTTACCGACACCGGGCTCACCTATAAGAACGGGGTTGTTTTTCGTTCTCCTTGAAAGAACATGCATAACACGTCTTATTTCCTCATCTCTTCCTATAACAGGATCGAGTTTTCCTGATGAAGCATTTTCCGTCAGATCGATGGTGTATTTTTCCAGTGCTTCCATCTTTTCTTCAGGGTTCTGATCTGTAACCGTACTGCTTCCTCTGACTTCCTTAATTGCTTTTTTAAGATCCTTTTTATCTACACCGTGTTTTAATAGGCTTTGTCTGAGGGAATATCCGGCATTTTCAACAATTCCCAGCAGAAGATGCTCAGTGGAAACGTATTCATCAGAAAATTCTTTTATTGCTTTAAATGCATAATCGAGTGCTTTTTTAGTGTCATTTGAAATGTATATCTGTTCCGAACCGCTGACCGCAGGCAGAGTTGCAATTTCATTATTAATATCTTCCTTAAGAGAGGAGATATTTACACCCAATTTCTGAAGTAACGGCTTAATAAAGCCTTCTTCCTGATTTATCAAAGCAAGAAGCAGGTGTGCAGGCTCAACCTGCTGATTGCTTTTATTTTCTGCCACATCAACTGCACTTTGTACAGCTTCACTGGCTTTTATGGTCATCTTATTCCAGTTTATCATTTAATTTACCTCCGTTATTCGTCTTCATTTTCTATTTTTACTTTTATTATATCTCTATTTTTTAAAGGTACCAAACCTTTATCTCCTTTTTCCATATCTAAGCTGTCTGAATGCTTTCTAATAAAATCCTTTAATAAATCCAACTGTTTCTGCGTTTCTTCCAGCTGCTGTTTCATATTCAGAACCACTTCAACGCCCGCCAGATTTACTCCCAAATCTTTGGTAAGTGTCAGTATGAATTTAATCTGTTCTATATCCTCCTCTGAATATAGCCTGGTGTTGCCAATCGTTCTGGAGGGCTTTATCAGCTCCAGACGCTCATACTGCCGGAGTGTCTGAGGGTGAATGCCAAGAATTTCAGCAACGACACTTATCATATATAGTGGTCTGTTTTTCATTTTCTACCCCTTAAAGTTTTCCTTTTTGCATAATTTTTTGCCTGTTAACTATATCATAATGATTTTTCATATTTTTCAGCGCCGCCCTGTCGTCTTCAACAGCAACCTGGGGTATTTTAACTTTTATCACAACATACAGATCACCATAGCCCCCGCCTTTAAGCTTGGGCATACCTTTGTTTCTGAGTCTGAATTTCTGATCGGGCTGGGTTCCTGCAGGAATATTGATATTTACAGCTCCATAGGGGGTTGGCACTGATATTTTATCTCCCAGCGCAGCTTCAAACATATCCACATCCACATTTACATATAAATTATTCCCTTTCCTTTCATACATCTCATGAGGAATTATTTTGGTAACTATGTAAAGATCACCTGCAGGAGCGTTGTTTCTACCTTCATGTCCTTTTCCGCCAATCCTGATTTTCGAGCCGTTATCAACACCGGCCGGTATTTTTATTTTGATTTTCTCTGTTGACTGTACAAAACCGTTTCCTTTGCAGCTGGAACATACATTAGTCAAAATTTTCCCCTGACCTCCGCACTTAGGGCAAGGTTTGCCGAATCCGAAAACCGAGTCGCGCCCTTCAGAGCTGATTCCCTTGCCGCCGCAGGCAGGGCAGGTAACAACATCTCCTCCGGAGCCGCCGCAGGATTTGCAGTTTACACTGCGGCTCAGATTTATTTCGTATGAATTCCCTTTAACAGCGTCAGCAAAGGGAATCTGTACGGAATAGTATATATCCTCTCCCTTCGCTGGTTTCTCAGCACGACGGCTTCTTCCTGCCCGTCCGCCGAAAAGGTCACCGAATATATCATCGAATATATCGAATCCCTCAAAATTAAAGTTCCTGAAATCCTCGAAATCAACATTCGAATAATCATACCCCTTACCGCTCTGTGTGAAAGCATCATGTCCCATTTGATCATACTGTTTTCTTTTTTCAGGATCAGATAACACAGCATAAGCTTCGGAAATTTCCTTAAATTTGTTTTCAGCCTCTTTATTATTCGGATTAATATCCGGATGATATTTTCTAGCAAGCTTTCTGTATGCCTTTTTTATCTCGTCCTTTGAAGCACTTTTATCAACTCCGAGAATTTCATAATAGTTTTTAGCCATAAGACTCCCTTTTAGTCCTCTTTGTCCACTTTAATTGTTACAGGTTTTGATTCGTTCTTTTTGCTTATTCTGATTGCCAAAATACCGTCTTTTAATTTTGCTTTTATTCCCTCTAAATCGGCATTATTCGGCAAGCTGAAAGATCTTGAAAATTTTCCGTAAGGTCTTTCGAGCCTGTAAAAATTGTTTTCATTTTTATTGTAAGGTACCTTCTTTTCACCTTTAACAACAAGCAGCCCTTCATTCACCTGAATATCCACATCCTCCTCTTTTGTTCCGGGTATCTCTAACGTTAATATGATGTCTCTGTCCGTTTCGTATATATCCACCGGAGGGTCCCAATCTCCATGCCGCATATTGGACTCATTGCTGGCTGTTTCATCAAATATCTTATTAATTCTCTCCTGCACCGATAACAAATCCTTAAAGGGATCCCATCTCACTATAGCCATCGTTACCTCCATATTATATTAGTTAATGATTAATATAATATATGAGTCAGACTATGTCAAGATATATAATGCTGCTCATTCAGATTGTATGAATTGAACTAATTATTTTTTGAAAAATCTGTAATGTTGCATTATTATGCTAATCAAGATAACAAAAGTCTATTTTCACAGAGCGGACTATAAGGTATGATGGTTTATGAAAAATTATAAATTTTTTATTGCTTTAATAATTTCGATATTACTCCATGCCTTATTGTTAAAATATCTTCAGATTGATACCGGCAAGACCAAAAAAGACAAACCTATGGTTGTGGACATAATTAAACCGCCAAAAACAGAATCACGGGAAAAGCCTGAAAAAAAGCCGGACATTCTCAGTGATAAAAATCTTAATCTGAAAAAGAAAACAGAAAGCAAAAAAGAGGAAGTTACGACACCAACTCCTCAACCTGAACCTAAACCTAAACCTGAACCTCAACCTCAACCTCAACCCGAAACTGCTGTAACTAAAAAGGAACCTGCGGCAGCTTCAAAAGATACAGATAAACAGCCACAGCAAGAAGAACAGGAGAAAGCACCTATCAGAAAAAATAATCGGACAAAGCTTTCTAAAAAACAGATGGAAAACATATTTAACCCTTCTGAAATAATACAGGATTACGCTAAAGGAGAAAAGAAGCAGAAGGAAGGTGAGGATTCTGTAAACTTCAATTCCATGGAAAACAAATATGCATCGTACTTTTATAAATTCAAAAGAAACCTCTATCAGGTATGGACTTATCCCAGAAACTCCATTATGAATAATGAGCAGGGCAGGGTAAGGATACAATTCAGTATTAAAAAAGATGGAAGTATTACAAATATCAGGGTTGTAAGTAGCAGCGGTTACCCTGATCTTGACAGGGCAGCTGTTGATGCGTTGAAGAATATGGGAAAAGTACCTTTTGAAAATTCTTTCGACATTAATGTTCTTAATGTGGACGGTTATTTTTATTACCGATTGGGAGGCAAGTTTATTTACTGATGAATAGTTATGAAATAATTGATACCACAGCAGACGCAGGCATAAAAGCGGAAGGTACGGATTTGACCGATTTGTGCAGGAATCTTTTGAGAGGCTTTTACTATATCGCATTCGGTAAAGATGTGAATGTATTTAATCAAAACAAAAATAAGGATATAAAAAGCCTCAATTTTGAAAATCCGGAAGATTTGGTGTTTTCAATGTTAAATGAGGCTGTTTTTCTGCTTTATACGAGAAGATCAGTGATTTATCCTGTGGACATATCCGAAAATGAACTGAAATATCTAATATATAAAAATACCGAATATATTGAAACGGAGATAAAGGCCGCAACAAAACATAAGTTGCATGTAAAAAAAACCGGCGGGAATTTTGAGGCTGTTGTGATACTGGATTTATAAGGGAGGTTGCACGAATGGAGAGAAAAGAGGTTGTGATTCAGGAGTTTCGTGAGTTCTGCAAAAAAAACAGCAAAAAGAATTACAGAGGCGGGAGCTTCAGACCTTTTAAATATTACAAACATAAGGACGGGGCAAATGAGCCCGTTTATTTCATAGGCGGACCGGGGCTGTCTGTAGCTATTTTTACAACACTCATCGTTGCTCTTGCTTTCGTGCTTCTATCTGCTTCATTTGGCTTCTGGTACTGGATTCTGTTTTTTATACTTATAATTCCCGGCCTGAGAATTGCTATGAAAATAGATAAGGCAAATCAGATAAGGAGCATGGCTGCTTCACTGGGAGAGCATGCAATAAATCTCATCGAACAATCTGAAAATTTAGAGACAAAAGATGAAGAGATGAAGATGCTTGAAAAAAGCAAATATTTTTTGCAGGAAGCCTTAAAGTGGGTACATGAGCCTATGTTTGAAAAACAACTGAATAATCTGGATGTTTATATAAAAGAAAAAGCCCCCGAATAAGGGGCTTTTATGGTTATGCTATAATTAATTATGGCATTTATTGCAGGATTTACCTTGGGGAACATTCTTTTTCGTGTGGCATGCCCAGCAGAAATTTTTATGGACAGGGTTCATAATACCGCTTACTTCTTCCACTTCCAGTTTCTTGCCGGTATTTATATTTTTTAGCCCATCGCCACCTTCAGGGTCCAAATGGCATTCAGAACACTCATTTTTTGTCTGATGAAAAGCATGGGGGAATTCCACAACCTTTTTGGTGGTCTTAGGAACATTAAAAACATCGGTCATTTTGATTGTTTCAGGACCTTTTTCTTCAGCATAGACAACAGATGCAAAAATCATAATTGACATGATCACTAAAAGCTTCTTCATTAATTCCTCCTTGTATAATTTATGAAAATTTAATAAAAATAATTGTTAATGTCAAGCTGGAATTTTACAATTATTTTTATTCAGAAGGATGGTAAATGGATGTCTCTCAACTATTACGATTTGATACTGCCTGTAATCCCCAAAGGCACTTTTACATACACGTCAGAAAATAACATACCTGCCGGCACAAGGGTAAAGGTTTCCTTCGGCAGCCGCATTGAATATGGTATTGTAAAAGGGAAAACTGAAAAGATTAATCCAGATATTAGCTATAAAAATATTAATGAAATACTGGATGAAGAACCGGTTTTTCCCGAAACTTATCTGAGAATGCTCAGTAAAATGTCTAACTATTATCAAACACCGTTAGGAATAACAATGAGAGGGGTTTTGGCAAAATCCATTCTCAGCTCGGAAAAGCCTGACGTAACTTGTGATATTTCGGATAAAAGTGTGCTGCTGCATCTTAACAAACACCAGCACTCCATTTATGAATCTATAACAAAAATAATTGATAACGGGTTTTCAGCTAACCTGCTTCACGGAATAACCGGCAGCGGCAAAACAGAAATATATATAGAGCTTGTCAAAGAATGCATCAAAAAAGGTAAACAGGTTATATATATTGTTCCCGAAATTTCACTCACTCCTCAGATCGTTCAGCGTTTATCGGAAAGGCTGGGCTTCTCAGTACCGGTTTATCACTCAAAACTATCACCCAAGCGGAAACAAAAGGTTTTCTGGGGGTTTAATTCCGGCTGCTATCCGCTAGTAATCGGCGCCAGAAGTGCACTTTTCATCCCTGCTGAAAATATCGGTCTTATTATAGTGGATGAAGAACATGAAAGCAGTTTTAAACAGGAAGAGGCGCCTTCGTATCAACTCAGGGATATGGCTGTTATGTATGCGAATATATTAAATATTCCGGCTGTTCTGGGTAGTGCAACTCCCAGTGTGGAATCCTATTTCAATGCATTGAACGGTAAATACAAATATTTCGAACTCAGTAAGCGATTCAATGAGAAAAAATTACCGGAAATAAAAATTATTGATTTAAAGACCAGTGACATCCTCGGCAATCTTTTGTCGGTAAAGCTTTACGATAAAATTTATGAAAAAATTAAACAGAATGAACAGGTTTTGCTTCTTCTCAACAAAAAAGGTTACTCGAAACATTTAATATGCAAAAAATGCGGGACAACCCTTCAGTGTATGAACTGCTCTATAGCACTGACATATTACAAAAAAGGTGACTATGCAAAATGTTCTTATTGCGGGGAAATATACAAATATTTCAAATGCAGTGAATGCGGAGAAAATGATTTCCTTGATTTTGGACACGGTACTGAAAAAGCTGTGGAAATACTGAGAGAATTATTTGGCGACACTGTAATAAAACTCGATACGGATAGTGTGACTTCTCAGAAAAAAATGCAAAGTATTCTGAACGATTTTTATTCGGGCAAATATAACATTATGGTTGGGACACAGTTGATCGCCAAAGGTTTTAATTTTCCTGAAGTTACTCTTGTCGGTGTTCTGAATATCGATAATCTTTTGTCTCTGCCCGATTTCAGAGCCAATGAAAGAGCCTATCAGCTCCTTACACAAGTAGCGGGTAGAGCAGGGCGTTTTATAAAAAAGGGGGAAGTATTTATTCAAACATATAATCCTGAAATGCCTGTTTTTCAATTGTTGAACAGTGATTCTGAAAAATTTTATATGGAAGAATTGGGTAGACGCAAGGAACATGAATATCCGCCTTTCTTGCGAATGGTTCGTATAATTATTTCCGATACAAAAGAGGAAAGGGCTGAGGGTGTGATGAAAAATATTTCCAAAAATATGAATGACGTCAAATCTTCAGAAACAATAATGCTCGGTCCTTCGCCTGCTCCAATATTCAAAATAAAAAACAGGTACAGGTATTCCTTGATTATTAAAACAAAGAATGTGGCAACAATACAAGTACTGGGCAAGATTGCCAGGGAGAAATTTGAAACTCTGAAAAAAGGGAATATGCAGCTTAAAATTGATGTTGATCCTTATTTTTTCATGTAAATAAATGCGTGATGCTGTATGTTCAACGTTCAAGGTTCAAGGTTTAAGGTTAGTGGAAATAAATAGTTAAACAGAAACGCAGATATATTTGTTATATAAGAATAGAGATTCCTCGGTTCCACTTCGTTCCACTCGGAAGAATGCCTGCGGCTAGCACCAGTCTTTTAGACTGGTAAATATGTGTAACATTCTATTTAGCTATCGCTGTTAGACATAAAGTCCTGTCATCTCGACCGAAACGGAGTGGAGTGGAGAGATCTCTTTTGCTTAATGCTATATGCTAAATAAATATGCAATTATGCTTATTTGTTGTTATTCTTTGTAATTCATGGTTATTCATTAAGAAAAGATTGATCTGCATGCCCTGTTAAATATAAAAAAGTTTATACATAAGACACTTAACACTTAACACTTAACACTTAACACTAATAAATGGCCATGACTGTTAAAAAAGGAGGTTTCCAAATAAATCATATTGAAAAATTGTCTTTTAAATAGTACAAAAAGAAAACTTGAAAAGCATGTTTGTTTTACCTTTATTTGCTGATATTTTTGAGCTAAAAAAGAGGAACATCATGTTTTAATTCTGATTTAAAAAAAGCGGGGTATATTTTATGGAAAGCAACAGATTGATTTTAGATGTATTGGAAGGAAAAGATGTAGAAAGAACACCTGTATGGTTGATGCGCCAGGCGGGAAGATATATGAGTGAATACAGAAAGATAAGAGAAAAAGTATCATTCTTGGAGCTCTGTAAAACTCCTGAACTGGCATGTGAAGTAGCGTTACAGCCTCTGAAAGCTTTTAATCTTGATGCAGCAATCCTTTTTTCCGACATTCTTGTGCCCATTGAGCCCATGGGAGTTAATCTTGAATTCACACCGGCACCGGTGATTGCCAATCCTGTCAGAAACTCTCAGGATGTTCAGCGTTTAAAGCCTGTTGAGCCGAAAGAAGAACTTCCGTTTGTCCTTGAAGCTGTGAGACTTATCAGGGATAATATAAACGTACCGCTTATAGGTTTTGCAGGGGCACCATTTACCCTTGCATGTTATATGGTTGAGGGGAGCGGTTCGAAAAATTTCCTCGAAATTAAAACATTAATGCACAAAAATCCCGAAGCCTTTTTCGAACTTATGGAAAAAGTTACAGAAAGTACTTACAGGTATTTACAGGCACAAATCGATAACGGATGCAGCATAGTGCAGGTTTTTGACACGTGGGCAGGCATTCTTTCTCCGTCAGACTATAAAACCTTTGTATATCCCTTCGTTGAAAAACTTGTCAACAATTTGGAAAATGCTCATGTGATTTATTTTGCAAAAGACAGTGCTACATTTTATAAAGATATTAAAAAGCTTAACTGCTCAGGACTTGGAGTGGACTGGAAAATAGCTCTCAATGATGCTGCAGATATTTTGGATAACAAATTTGTACTGCAGGGAAATCTTGACCCGGCAGTTCTTTTTGCCGATCAGAAAACGATTGCTAGTGAAATTGACAGAATTATATCTGAAGCCAAAGATATAAAAGGACATATTTTTAATCTCGGCCACGGTATTCTGCCTAAAACCCCTGTTGAAAATGTCAGATTTATGGTTGATTATGTAAAGGAAAAGACTACTGATGCATGATCTTCTGTTTGCAATGTACATGGGAGGCCCTGACAGTATACAGTCTATTCAGCCATTCCTCTACAATCTTTTTACAGACAGAGATATAATTAATTTTAAAATCGGCAAAGTCCCCCAGCAGTGGCTTGCGAAAATCATATCGACAAAGAGGAGCAGAAAGATCGCTCCTGAATATGAAAAAATGGGTGGCGGTTCTCCCCAATTGAAATATCTGCAGTCACTGCTGGAAAAGACTGAATTTATATATCATGAAAAATACGGCAGGAGCCTGGATACAAGAATAGGGATGTGTTATTATCACCCTTATATTGAAGACACGCTAAAAAGTATAAATCCTGACGAATATGATAATATTTATATCATCAGCATGTATCCGCATTACTCATATACCACGAGCGGTGCCTGTTTTAAACGGTTTAATACATATATGAATATGAGACCTTTTGAAAGATTTAAAGCAATTACTCACTGGCATTTGAATGAATCCTATAACAATTGTCTTTTGAAAAGGATAAAAAGTGCTGCTGAAAAATTAGAAGTAGAAATTAATGATGCTTATATCCTCTTTTCCGCTCATTCTCTGCCTGAATATACACTCAGGGAAGGTGACTATTATGCCCGTCATATCGACGAACAGATAAAACTTTTAACAGACAGGCTGTCACATTCCAACTATTCTGTAGCTTATCAAAGCAGAACAGGGCCGATGAAATGGCTGGGACCGGAAACCCGGGATATCCTGAAACATTTAGTGGCAAAAGGCGTTGATAACATAATCGTTGTGCCCATTTCTTTTGTCTCAGATCATATAGAAACTCTGATTGAGCTGGACGATCAATACATTAAAGAAGCCAAAGAAGCCGGAGCAAATATAATACGCTCAGAAAGCCTAAACGACAGTGATGATTTTGCGGAAGCTGCAATCGACATAATTATGGATGGATAATGGAAAAGGTTACAACATTTTTCAGAATGATAAAAATCGAGCACTCTCTTTTTGCTCTCCCTTTTGCATTTACCGGAGCTCTGCTGGCTGCCCGCGGGATTCCGTCGTTCTGGAAAATTTTTTGGATTTTTGTTGCCATGGTAAGTGCCAGAACTATAGCGATGGGGCTGAACAGGGTTATTGATGCAAAAATCGATTCGAAAAACCCGAGAACAGCCGATCGTGAGATCCCTACCGGTAAAATTTCCAGGAAAAAAGCATTGTTGTATATTGTGCTTTCATTAGTTGTCTATGAAATTGCCACATATCAATTGAATATGTTATGTTTTATTTTATCCCCGATTCCTCTTATAGTTTTTGTCGTATATTCTTACTCCAAACGGTTTACTTCACTTTGCCATATCATACTGGGTGTTGCACTAGGCCTGGCTCCTATTGGGGCATGGGTTGCAATAAACGGAACGGTGAACTTTGGCATAGTCTTACTCGGTATAGCCGTGCTGTTATGGGTTGCCGGATTTGATATCATATATGCTCTGCAGGATTTAAATTTTGATAAAAATTATGGTTTGTTTTCAATTCCTGCAAAATTAGGAATAAAAAATTCAATACTTTTCTCAAGGTTATTTCACCTGACAGCATTTATCATATTTGTCTATTTAAAAGTTTACTTTGGTCTTGGCATTGTTTATATTGCAGGAATTATTCTCTGCGGGCTTTTTATGCTGTATGAGCATTCGTTAATCAAATCCGATGATCTCAGAAGGGTAAATATGGCTTTTTTTAATATGAATGCATATATTAGCATTACTATATTTGTATTTGTCTTTCTGGATTTTCTTTTGAGAGGTATGATTTGAAAAAAATATTTGTGGGCATTACCGGAGCAAGCGGGGCTTTATACGGCTTGAAAACAGTGCAGGAATTAAGCAGAAGAGATGTTGAAGTGAACCTCTGTATTACCCCGGATGGTTTGGTTAATCTGAATATTGAACTCGGAAAAAATTTTAGTTCTGCGGATGATTTTATAAAAAATTTTAATCTTTCGAATATAATTAACCACGATTATAAAAATTTTGCTGCACCGGTAAGCAGCGGCTCAAAGCCGATGGATTACTACGTTGTTGTGCCTGCTTCCATGGGCTGCGTGGGCAGAATAGCATCAGGAGTCAGTTCCAATCTTATAGAACGATGTGCAGATGTTGCCATGAAAGAATCGAAAAAATTAATACTTGTTGTCAGGGAAACCCCTTTTAATACCATTCATCTGCAAAACATGCTCTCACTATCGCAGGCAGGAGTTACTATTATGCCTGCTGCTCCGGGTTTCTACCATAAACCGAAAGAGATTGATGATATTATTAGCTTTATTGTTGGAAAAATTTTTGATATAATGAATATATCTCATAATTTGTTTGAAAGATGGAATTAAGAAGGGGGTATTATGAAAGTAATATGTACGAACTGCGGTACGGACTTTGATTCAGGCAATAAAAATAAATTTGAATGTCCTCACTGCGGACAATTTTACAACGTAAAAGAAAAACCTGATACATATGATGTTAAGCTGCTCAACGGTGTTCTCGTTGAAAAAATATCTTTTAATGAAATAAAAAACGGGTTAAGAAACGGGAAATACCTTAAATATGATTATATTTCCGGTGACAACTTGCCGTGGATGAAAATTATAAATTCGGACTTTCAGGAATTTTTTCCGAATTCTTCTGCTGCAAGCGGGAGCAGGGGAGCTTCAAAATCCTGGGTTGTACTTTTTGTTTTCTCTTTTATAGTAAATTTGGTTCTTTTGTTTTTTTTGTATCTTCAGAAAGTCAAAATTGATGACTTAATAAGCGGATAAGGAGGTAACATGGATATTGAAAATAAAGACTGGTTTAAGAATACTTATGAAAAAAGCAAGGAAGGCGTTGTTAAATTTACCAGGATAGGCAGGCTTCGTATTGAGATTGCGAGCATAAAGAAGAAGTCAGATGAACGTTTTGCCTCACTCGGTAAAAAAGCTTTTCAGCTGCTGAAAGATAATGCGATAAATCATGATTTTCTATCGGAAGACTACAAAGCCTTAGAGAAACTTGACAATAAACTTACCGAACTTGAAAACCAGATTGAGGAACTGAAAAAAAGAGAGGAAGAAGCATTCACCAGCGATTTTCCGAGTGAAAATGACTTTATTAAAACAGATTCAAACAGAGATCTCTCAGAAAAAGATTCTACAGAAGATGCAGATATTTCGGAAAACAAAACAGAAGACAACGAAGGAAAAAAGGATAAATCCGATACAAAATAGAAACTGATCGATAATTCAATACAAGGAGTTGTGTCAATTGTTTAAAGCAAAGTTTGTAATAATGAGATATACATTAATTGTTTTACTGGCTCTTTTACTATCCGCCTGCCTTTTCAGTTTTGGATTTAAAACGGATTTGTCACTTAGAAAAAAATACGAATATTCACACAAAACCGATAACTTGAAGTTTTTCTATAATGTAAATACGATTGGAAGTGAAAAAAAGATTGAGTTGGCGGTTAAAAATGATTCAAATATGTATATAGCCAACATGGCATTAAATGTTGATACAAAAGATACTCATCAGTATTTTTATATAGGTAACATTAAAAATCTGAGCAGGAAAATCATTGAATTTACAGTCCCGGCAAAGAATGAAAAATTGCAAATAAGTTATCATTTTAACCTTACATCTGAGGACGTATTCCTGAATCCTTCTTCGTCTCAGTTTCAGGAAACTAACACTGTCGAAAGTGAGACAATACTGTTCTTGCAATAATAAGCATACTTGCATATTTGTTTATTATATCGTTTCGTAGGGTAAGAGCTTTGAATAATTCAGGAAGCGCGGCTTTAGCCGGGTAAAGTTTATCTTGATACTCATTGTTTGCGAGCTGGCGGGACTAAAGTCTCACTTCCAAAAACATGAAGAAACACATTATTCAAAGCTCGCAGGGTAGAGATTTCTCACTTTGTTCGAAAGTATGCCTACGGCTATCATCAGTCTTTTAGACTGGTAAATATGTTTACATTCTATTTAGCTATCGCTGTTAGACAGGAAATGTCACCTCGAGCGAAGCCGAGAGGTCTCTTGCCAAATAACGCCTGAGATTTCTCCTCGATGTCTTTCGCCAACTCGTCGAAATTATGCTTACGCATATTTATCCGCCTTAGGCGGATGCTAGACAAAAACTGTCACCTCGAGCGAAGCCGAGGGATCTTCGTCTATATGCTAATAATTTTTGCAAATCTCCTTAAAAGAAAGGGAGTTGAAAATCAACTCCCGCAAGTTTCCGGTCTTGACGAATCCAAAGCGTGTTGCTTCACATATGCTTTGATATTTTCCAGAGTTCTTTCGGAAATGTCCACTTCGTCCAGTTCTCCATTGGGATGCTGCCTTTTTAGCTGGCTCATATTGTTTTGAAAATAATAATCCCACTGCATTTTGGTATAACTTGCTGCCGTTAATACTTTTGTTTTGCCGTTACCTTCATAATGGCACTGTTTGTAGCAGTAATATCTGAATTCTCTCCTGCCCATCCTAGAATTTGCAGACATTACAGAAGTAACAAATACTACGAGCAATAAAATTAAGGTTAGATAAACTACGGTTTTTTTCATGTTGCACCTCCAATCAATATTTATATTATAATAAGATTAGAAGTAAATGACAATATTATTTATTATAGATATATGAATTTTTTTATTAATGTACCTTTTTGAAAACCGGTGGGGAGATTTCTGGTGTCATAAGAAAGAAAACCGGCTTTGTAAAATTTCTTTCTCACAGATGCACTACATGCATACGTAACTATACAGCCGTCATCTCTTAAAAGATTGTATAATTTTTTAAAAATTGCAGTATTCCACATTTCAGGATTTTTACTTTTACTAAACGGATCAAAAAAGATGACGTCAAAAGGAAAATGTAGATACTCAAAAACCGCCGTTGCATCATCGATAATAATATTTAAGTCTATATGATTAACAGATTCTCTGTTAATCAATTTTCGTAGAATATTGTACGATTGCACAGGCCAAAGCAGATAATTGTTATCAAGCAGGGCAAGTACTGAAGGATCCTTTTCCACACTCAAAATATTCAGTTTATGTAACCCTTGCTTTTTCAGGTATTCATTTATTAGTGCAGCGAGATTATATCCCAATCCGAAACATATATCCAGCAGCCACACCTCTTTATATTTTAGTTTTTCAAGTATCCCCGAAGCAAGGACAAACTTATGAAGGCTTTCAGTATACGCACCTATGGATTTGGCGTGGTATGCTTCATTATAAGTCAGATTATAGTATGAAAATGAACCGTCGGCAGTTACGAAAGGTTTTTTATCATCTGTTAATGGGACTAAATTTGCCATCTTTAAAAATTATATGAAAATCCTCTTTAGATTTTTCCGGGAAATCTTCCCTGAAGTGGGCACCACGGCTTCCCTCTCTGCTGGCAGCTGCAAGAGCCATCAGTTTTCCGACATAAAACATGTTGATTATTTCGCCTGTTTTTTGGTTGGCAGGTTTTTTATCGCCTGTCATCTCAAGTTTTTCGTTGAAGTAGCTGAGAGCTTTTGTTAATCCGGTAAAATTTCTTACAACACCAACATTTTTCCACATAATTTCCTGAATTTCCTGAAGATAGGTCTGATATTTATCAGATAAGTCTATTTCATCTTTATAACTAAACTTATTTCTTTGAAGAGTTTTATATTTGGAATCAACAATTGCAGCTTTTGCACTCCTGCCGCCGAAAACCACTCCTTCAAGAAGTGAGTTGCTCGCCAGTCTGTTCGCTCCGTGAACCCCTGTACACGCTGTTTCTCCGGCAGCGTACAGTCCTTCTATATTCGTGCGCCCCCACAAATCTGTTTCCACGCCACCCATGTAGTAATGAGCAGCCGGACTTACGGGGATTTTTTCTTTTGTTATATCAAGTTCGAAATCAAGGCAGGTATTGTATATTTTAGGGAATCTGTTTTTTATAAAATCCTTTTCAATATCTGTCATATCCAGATACACAAACTCAGAATCAGTCCTTTTCATTTCCGAAAAGATAGCTCTGCTGACAATATCTCTGGGAGCCAGTTCGCCCATCTTATGATAATTATAACAGAATCTTTCACCGTGTATATTTTTCAAAACACCGCCTTCACCTCTCATGGATTCACTCAAAAGAAAAGCGGGTGTGTTCTTCATAGTCAGAGCAGTAGGGTGAAACTGGTAAAATTCAAGGTCTTTTTGGCAGGCACCCGCTCTGAAAGAAATGGCAATACCATCTCCGGTTGCAACAGACGGATTTGTTGTGCGCTTAAATATTTGGCCGGCACCACCGGTGGAAAGGATAACTGCCTTAGCATTAAATACAACTTTCTCCTGACTGCTTTCTTCTATGGCAAAAATACCGCTCACCATCCCGTTCTCCTTAATGATATCGACAGCAAACACATTTTCAAATCTTTTTATGGACTCTTTTTTAGAAACGCAATTTTTTAAAGATCTGACAATTTCATGGCCGGTGGCATCACCTTTAGCGTGAATGATTCTGTTAACACTGTGTGCTGCTTCTCTTGTGAAATCCAGAGCACCTTCATGCATATCAAACTTGGCACCCTGAGCAATAAGCTCATTAATGTATCTTGAACCTTCATCTACAAGAGTAAAGACTGCGTTTTTGTCGCACAAGCCGTCCCCGGCTTTTATAGTATCCTCGTAATGCAGATATATGTCATCGTCGTCAGACATGACCACGGCGACTCCACCCTGTGCATACTCCGAGCTGCTTTCGCCTATGGCCGCTTTTGTTATTATTGCAGTTTGACCGTAATCAGCCAGTTCTGCAGCAGCCCTTAATCCGGCTACTCCGCTTCCCAAAACGACAAAATCAAACTCGTATATTTTCATTCAGAATCTTATCCCTGTTTTAACACCGTATTGATTTACTTCACCTATGCTGGCCTCAAGGTTTATGACGAAAAGAGGTAAAGGAGAGAATTGTAAACCGGCCAGACCTCTGTAAATAACCTCATGGACATCTTCGAAATTAACAAGGCCGGAATTTTCACTGCCGTTAACCCTTAAGGCACTCAATCCTGCATAAGGTGTCAACATCATAAAACCTTTACTGATAAGTATATCACCTGATTGGGTGGTTATATCAAGTTCATCCACACCTTCCAGTTTACTGAAGCTGCCTCTTATACTCAAAGCGGGTGTGGCCGCTGTTCCCTCCAAAATCGCGTATTTCAACTCAACTCCCCAAAGCTTTATGTTGCTGTTGGGAACTTCGGTGTACATGGCACCCACATCTATATTAAAGGGCAGTCCTTTCTGAACGTGAATTCTTGGAACAGGGAGATAGGAGCTCGGATCGTTGTCATTAACAAGTGTTTCCCAATATTTTTTATTATCGCTTATGTCTGTAACCACTAATTCAGCTCCGATATCGAAGCCTGTCACACCGAGAGGTTCCGCCGGTGACATGGGGTTGAAAGAAAGGGCAACGCCAAGTTCTTTTGTGAAACTCTCAAACTCGCCCTGAGTCAGTGTGGAATCCGTAAACTCTATATCTTCTGCAAAAACAAAAGAGGTAAGAAAAATTAATATCAAAACAAAAACTGCTCTTTTCATCATTTCCTCCTTTTAAAATCCGGTATACTATATTCTATTAAAAACTGCTCTTTATGTCTATTAAAATAACCGATTTTGAGGTTTTTCATTTTCTTTTTTATCAGTTTAATTACATTTTTTAATCCTTTAATATCTTCGGTTTTCAGATTCTCAGAAAAAAATATCCGGTCAGGATCTGCCTTAAGATTTCTCAGCAGCAGAAGATTTATATCAAATGTTGAAAGGAAATCCCTCAGAGATTCTGTTTCACTTTCTCTGTCGGTTAATCCGGGCATGGTGTAAAGGGTCAGACTTTTCAGTATATTTTGCTTATGCAGAGCTTGTAAAGACTTGTAGACATTGTCCGTATCGTTCTCTTTATTGAAAATCCTGTTGGTTTCGGTATTTGTTGAAATCATTTTAACATTAACACAGTCTATACCGGCATCCCTAAACCTTTTCAATGCTTCAATATTCTGCAGATATGAAGAAAACGTAATACTGAGTTTATCATAATTCTTTTTTAAGTACTCAATGCCTTTTAGCAGCTGAGTGGCCTCAGTTTCGCCATTAGAAATACTAAAGTCATCATAGTCTATATTGAGAACAGGTTTGTCGGCAATTTCTGAATAATGCGACAATATTTCAGTGAACTCCCTTGAGTCTGCCTGCATACTATCTTTATCAACCGGAAGCCTTATTTCCTCATTTTTTGTATGGTATAAATCCGAATTCCCGAGGAGATATTTCACGAAAGCATTTTTCTTTTTAATAGATTTTAAAAAGCCGTGAAATTTATTTCCAGTAGCCTCGCTGTTCTTATCGGGGATTTTATCTACATTAATAATAGGTGAAACGAAAGATTCATTCATCCAGCCAATAGGAGTATATTCTTTGTCTTCAAATATTATTTCTTTTCTTTTTTTATAAGCCGGCAGATATAATCTTAAGTAACCTTCAGGCGGTTCAATGTAGACAGCATGACCCGACTTAAATACCTCCATCCCGGCTTTTTCCGGATTGTAAGCCAATGGAAGAGTACTTTCCAAAAAGTTAAGCTTTGTCTTATGTGGTACAGCTTCCATTTCCAGTTCGTAAGGGACAGTTTCAAGATTTTCACTTCTGACTGTCATTTTAAGAGTAGGGTGGTCGTAAATAACTCCCTTGTCATCGGCAAATAACAGTTTGGGTATATCATACATAAGTAAACCTTAGTTTTTAATATTTGCTTAATTACGGCTGAACATTATCAGCAAACAGCTCGATAATCAAGAAAAGAAAATTGCAACCCTTCCATTTTTTATAGTGAGGTAGGGATATAGGGAAGTGGGGAGATGGAGAAGTTGAGAAGTGGGGTATTTGTATATTGGTATATTTGTTATTGGTGAACGCAGCTGGCACCTCAAATACCTTTAACTACCTCTACTACCCCTACTACCTTTTCTTAAGTCTTTTATTATTATTTATCAAAACATTAATAAGGATATTGTGTTTTTTCTCTTTTTTCAATATATAATGTATATATAAAATATTTTTGCAGAAGAGGTGAGTAATGACAGATATTATCGATGTGTTTGCAAGAGAAATCCTGGATTCCAGAGGGAATCCCACAATCGAAGTTGAAGTTGTAACAAGCGGCGGCAGCATCGGCGTTGCAGCAGTGCCGTCAGGTGCTTCAACCGGTGAGTTTGAAGCAGTGGAACTCAGAGACGAAGACAGTGAAAGGTTTAACGGTAAAGGGGTATTAAAAGCCGTACAGAACGTGAATGAAATAATTTCCCCTGAGATGGAGGGAATAGACGTGTTGGAACAAAAACTGATCGATGAAATAATGATCGATCTGGACGGAACAGCCAATAAAAACAAACTGGGTGCCAATGCCATTCTGGGTGTTTCCCTGGCCTGTGCAAAAGCAGCCGCAGACGCACTGGCTTTGCCTTTATACCGGTATATCGGCGGTACATTTGCGCATACAATGCCAGCCCCCATGATGAATATTTTAAACGGCGGAGCACATGCTGACAACAATGTTGATATACAGGAGTTTATGATCATGCCCTTAGGAGCTGATTCCTTTAAAGAATCTTTAAGAATGGGAACGGAAACATTTCATGCTCTCAAAAAGGTTCTTTCAACTAAAGGTTATAGCACAGCGGTTGGTGACGAAGGGGGGTTTGCACCAAATCTGAAGTCCAATGAAGAAGCTATAGATGTTATATTAACTGCTGTTGAAAAGGCCGGTTATAAGCCCGGTGAAGATATTTACATTGCAATAGACGCAGCTGCCAGTGAATTTTATAAAAACGGTAAATACATACTTGCAGCAGAAAACAATTCCGATAAAACCGCCGAAGAAATGGTTGATTATTATGAGTACCTTGTTTCAAAATATCCGATAATTTCTATCGAAGACGGACTGGATGAAGAAGACTGGGACGGCTGGAAGATTCTGACCGAAAAACTGGGTGATAAAATCCAACTGGTGGGCGATGACCTTTTCGTTACAAACACCGAGCGTCTCAAAAAGGGAATAGAAAAAAATATTGCCAACTCGATTCTGATCAAGCTTAACCAAATCGGCACCCTTACAGAAACCATAGATGCTATAGAAACTGCAAAACGTGCGGGTTATACTTGCGTAATTTCACACAGATCCGGAGAAACGGAAGACACGACAATTGCCGATTTATCCGTTGCTGTTAATGCAGGGCAAATCAAAACAGGCTCAGCAAGCAGAACCGACAGAATTGCCAAATATAATCAGTTGTTAAGAATAGAGGAGGAGCTTTTGGATCAGTCTGCATTTTGTGGTCTGGATTCTTTTTATAATCTTAAAAAATAAATTAGCAATATACTTTAAATATGTAGCATAAGTTACTAATAATTTAATCTTTGATAGGAGTTAATATGTATTTTGAAAATAAAATGGCCGATCTTCTGTGTGAATACAGTCTGAACCTGAAAAAAGGGGACACCGTTGAAATAAGGGGTGAAATTGCAGCGGAGCCGCTGATAAAAGCGTGCTATATAAAGTTGCTGGAAATGGGATGTTACCCTGTTGTACGTATGAGTTTTACCGAGCAGCTTTACTCATTTTACAAACATGCAGAAAAAGAGCAGCTGGAATTTATACCGGATGCTCATATGACTGCAGCAAAAACGATTAACGCAATGATTAATATAGATTGCGAGATTAATACAAAGCAGCTTACGGGCGTGGATTCCGGGAAAATAGCCACAAACAGAAAAGCGATGTCTGTTTTAAAAGATATAATGTTTGACAGGGAAGCAAAAGGTGATTTCAGCTGGGTAATTGCCCCTTATCCCACTTCCTCTATGGCACAGGATGCCGAAATGTCTTTTGATGAATATGCCGAATTTGTTTTCGGGGCATGTAAACTTAATGAGAACAATCCGGTAGAATTATGGGCAAAGGTCAGCGAATATCAGGAAAAGATCGTTGAATCGCTCAGCGGCATCCAAGAGCTTAGGATAGAAGGCAAAGATACAGATCTTACCCTGAATGTAAGCGGCAGGAAGTGGATAAACTGCAACGGCAGCCATAATATGCCTGACGGAGAGGTTTTCACAAGTCCGGTTGAAGACAGTGCCAACGGTGAAATGTTTTTTGATGTCCCGACATCTTTTATGGGAGTCAGCGCCAAAAATGTTCATTTAACTTTTAAAAACGGAAGAGTTGTGAAAGCCAAAGCCGAAAAAGGCGAGGATTTTCTCAGTAAAATGCTCGATACAGATGAGGGAGCCAGGGTTGTGGGCGAAATAGCTTTCGGACTTAATAACGCAATTAAAAAGGCCACAGGGAATATACTTTTTGATGAAAAAATAGGCAGAAGTATGCACTTAGCTGTTGGCTCATCATACCCGGAAGCAGGGGGGAAAAACAAATCCGGCCTGCATTGGGATTTGATTAAGGATATGCGAAAAGATGCTGCAGTTTATGCTGACGGCAAGCAAATTTATAAAAACGGAAAATTTCTTGGAATAGAATAAATTAGACCGGTGAGTTTTTTACTCACCCGGTCTTTATTTTTAATGTTATTTATTCAAGTTCTTTATTTGTAAATAATTACAGGTGTGCAATGTCAAAGCGTATTCTGGCCAGGATCTATCTTTCCGTCCACTATTTTTTTACGAATAAACTTATGAATTTTGCCGCCAACCTTACTTTTTTCTTTCTTCTCTCTTTTATCCCGATGGTTCTAATAATCTCCGTAGTACTGACGAATATGCCTATACCAAGAGAAATCACTTCTGAAATTATCAAAATGATCAAATCGGTAAATCCGGATTTAATCGATTATATCCTAAAATCCGCCGATACCCACATATTGACCAAAAACGCTCTTAACTTCGGGATATTCGGCGGTATATCACTTTTTTTTACCTCACTGTTATTCGTAAGAGCCATGAAAGCTGCTTTTAGTGTAATCTTTTCCAAAAAGGATCAGAAGTGGGGTTTTTTGAATTTCTTTATACCGGTAATCATGGAGATACTGGCGCTTGTAATGTTAATTGCCGTAATTATGTTAAAAATCACACTTAATGTTGTATCGAAGTTTTTTGACAAATCTTTTTTGCAGGATTTTATTTTTATTATTAATATATTGGAAAATATTATCTATATGCCGATTGTGATTTTGCTGGCTATTTCATGGTTAAGCTATTTGTTAATGAGCAGAGGGGGCATGAGCTCTAAAATATCACTGTATTCATCAATTGGATTTTGTGTGTCATTGTATTTTTTAAACATATTTTTTACTAAAGTATTCAGTATGGCTTTTTACTCACTTATTTATGGTTCTTTAGGAACTCTCATTTTTGGTTTGCTCTGGATATATATCGTGTTTTGCCTTTTTCTTTTCTGGGGAGAATTTGGGTATGTGTTTGAAAGAGTCAAATGGATTACTATAAAAATGTACATCGAGTCAAAAATTACCGAGGCAAATATTATAAAAAATTTTATCAGGTCGTTTCTTCTACCGGCTGCAATGGATAAAATAAAAGTTGTTGACAAAGGAACCGAAATTTATTTTGGGAAAAATGAAGATTTTCTTTTTGTGGGAGAAGGGACAATAAGCCTGTTCGACAATAAAGGAGAACATATGATTGATTTTGATAAAGGCAGCTTGATCAAAGCAGAAGAAAATATCGGTTTCAGTATGTCAGCTTACAAAGAAAGTACTGTTATTTTTTTAAGTAAAAGTGAGCTTAAAAAGCTTGTCAATGAATCATATAGTGCAGGAGATCTTATAGCTGAGAATTTTATATATTAATATAAGTGAGTTAGCAACGAAAGACTGACACCGGGAAAAAATGTATATTGTATACAAAAAAACTCTTTACAAATATTTAAAATTATCTATAGTAATATATAAACATATTAATATTTGATTAAAGAGCAGGGTATTTATGCCGGACAAAACAGAAGAAAAAAAGGTTCTGCCTGATAATTATGGAAGACTTTATGAAATATTAGAATCTTATGATTTTGAAGATATTTCATCTGATTTTAAGTTTTCCCAAGATCCTGATATCCAGGCATGTGAGTCACTCTCCAGTGTCTTTATGTTTTTGTCAGTTCTTTTCAGATACCCGAACGAAGACATTTACAACACAATCCGGGAAATTACTCCTACATTCAAAGATTTTCTTGAAGAATACTCTGAAAGTAATTTAGAGCTGCCGTCAAAAAATGAAATGGAAACTGAATATGTGAAACTGTTTGTGGCAAACATCGGCGGAGTTCCCGCACCATTGTATTCTTCAGTTTATACGGATTCTGATAATCTTGTTAAAAGAGATTCCACTGTGAAACTTCAAAGGCTTATGGAAGCTACAGGTTTTGCAATCGATAATGATATAAAAGAGCTGGAAGACAATCTTTATATAATGCTTGAATACCTTTCACATCTGTTTTTGAGTTTTACAGAAAGCACTGATGAAAATGTAAAATTAAAATATCTGTATGCAGCAATCAATGTGGCCAATAATTATATAAAGCCTATGTTTCCCGAATTTTACAATAAAATTACTGAACATGCTGAAATCAGTTTTTATAAAGAAACCGTGGCTATTTTATATAAATTTATTGATGATATCGATAACATTTACAAGGAAGTTTTTGATATGTGATTTTTTTTGAAGGCAATATTTGTTAATAAATATATACAAAAAGGCTCATAAAGCCAAAAAAAAGGAGGTAAAGATATGAACAAAAAATTTGTAGGGTTTTTGATGCTGTTGTTTATTGTGGTTTTCTCTGTTTCCCTGGTGTTTGCTGAAGGAAACGCAAGAAGAGGCAAAAGAGTATGGAAAGTCGGATGCCGGCTGACCTGCCATGACGGATCTGTTCAGGGATCTCCCGCGTTAAGCCCTGTATCAAAAACTCAGGCTCAGTGGAAAATGTGGTTTGCTGATGACCATGCCAAAATCAAAGAAGTCCATAAAAAAGGCGAACTGGACAAAACAAAAGTAAGAGGCGGAGAACAGGGATGGGAAGATATGTTCCAGTATCTTCACGACCACGCTCTTGATTCCGCACAACCTGAAACCTGCGGTTAAAAAATTAATACAGGGGGATTTTTATTTCCTCCTATATTTTTACTAAGATTGTTGATTAAGTTTGTATGATTTTATTAATGAAATGAATTTTTGATTTCGGAGTTTTATTTGTCCTCTGGACAAAAATTTAATAAAGCGGAGGTAATTTATGAAGAAGTTTCTGGTTGCATTTTTGGCCGTTTTTCTAATGGCCGGTTTTTCTTATGCTGCAGATGATGTGAATCTGCAGGAACTGAAAAAACAGATCCAGGATTTACAGCAGCAGGTTGACATGATGTCCAATTTTGTCAACAAAAACACACGCCATTCAGCCCAGGATAAACTCAACTTGAGTGTGGAGCTGAGAACACGCCTTAACAGTATCCAGTACAAGGATTTGAGAAGAATGAACGATTTTTCCAGTGACATGATGCAGCTCTGGATGAGTGAAAGCTTGATAAACAACAGTGCAATTGCTACTCCTGGTACTCCTAATGCTTTTGATGCCAATGGTGACATGTGGAATGATGCTTTTACTTCCAGATATATGGCAGATTTTGGTTCACTCATGCAACAGCCTGAAATAGTTAATATGATGGTTGCACAGGGAGCTCCAAATCCTCAAACTAACCCACAAGGTTTCCAACAATATGCCATGACAGCTTTTGCTAACATGCTTAACGACAGAAGTCTTACACGTCAAGATCTTGAGGGCATAAAAACTGCTTTTAACAATATTAAGCCTGAAAAAGCGGACTCCAACAATGACGTAATGTTTACAAACAAACTCAGAATCCGTTTAAACAGCAAAGTCAATAATCACGTATCATTTAGCGGGCGTCTGACAATGTACAAAGCGTTCGGCGAAGCTACAAACATTCGTTTTTATAACGGTAATTTCAACAGTATGCATCTGGACGGCAATTCAGCTCAAGTTCCCTCAGGTGATAGTGTGCATGTTGAAAGGGCATATTTTGTTTATAAAAATCGTTTAGGCCCTGTTGACTGGCATTTTTCATTCGGTCGCAGACCTTCTACATATGGTGCTCCAATGGGTATGTCAGAAAATGCAGTACTGGGTGGCTCACCTCTGCCCCACATTATTCAGTGGAACTTCGACGGTGGTTCTCTCGGGTTCAATTACTCAAAATATTTTGACACATGGGATTTAAGCTCAATGTTGAAATTCTGTTACGGCCAGGGTTTTGAAGGCCAGTGGGGCACAGCCAATCCTTTTAATGCACAGGCAGATGTTAATGACGTAAATATGTTCGGCATTATAGCCAAACTGGCTGTAAACGATAAATACGAACTCTGGTATAACTGGGCTCATGCATTTGGTGTAACAGACGGTTTTACCGGTCTTGTTGCTATGCCTTTTACAGTACATGGAACAGACACGGACTTGGATGGTAAATATAACACATATACTCTTGAGCCCAACTATAGCGGCTATACTTCAAGATTTGAGCCAACGAGTGCAATAGGTGATCTTGATATGCAGACTCTTTTATTCAAGGCTGAGAATTTTGGCTTTAAGTGGTTTGTTTCCGGTGCTATGAGCAAAACCGATCCTGACGGCAGATCTGAAAATGCAATGTTCCAGTTTATGGAACAGGATAAAATGGTTGACGACACAGCCGGGTATTCGTTCTGGGCAGGTATTATGACGCCTGAACTCCCCTTTACAAAAGGTAAATTAGGTTTTGAATACAATCATGGTTCAAAATACTGGACAAGCATGACAGCCGGTGAGGATGCAATTGTAGGAAGTAAAATTGCTACACGTGGTGATGTTTACGAAGCATATTACCACCAGCCGATCGTTGGTGACAATTTCTTCGCAACAGTGGGTTATATGCACTACGATTATGAGTATACAAACAGCGGCAGCCCTATAGGTCAGCCCAAGAAGATTGAAGATGCTACAGCATTCGACACTATGGTGCCTGTTGTGGACAAAGTTGATCAGTGGTATCTTCAGGCAACATACAGATACTAATCTCTCCTGTAGTTAGTCAATAAACATAAAAAAAGCCGGGTTTTGCCCGGCTTTTTTTATTTAATTATCCAAGTTTTGCAACCAAATCCTGCAGAGTATATTTTTGCATATCTTTTATCAAATTATTCCTGATACTCCCCAGAATAGTCTGAATATTGCAGTTAAAAGAGGATTCACAAAATTCTTTGTCCAGCAGACATTCATTTATCATGATATCTCCTTCCACAGCTTTTATAATATCATAAACAGTAATTTCTTTCGGGGATTTATTGATTTTAAAACCGCCTTTTTTGCCCCTTTCAGACTCCAGTATATTTTCTCTTGCAAGAGCCTGAAGGATTTTGCCCAGAAAGCTATCAGGGACTCCGCATATCCGGGAAAGGTCATTCCGCATAAAAACCTTACCCTTGTTCTGTTCTGAAGCCATATAACCGAGCACCCTAAGTGCATAATCGCCAGCTCTTGTAATTTTCATAGGCACCTCTTTTAAGATTAAATTAGTCTGAAATGAAATTCTGTCAATGGCTTGGTTTCACAATTAAGGGGTATGAATAGAATTATTCAACAACCTTCACATTCCACTCTTTAAGTTTGCCAACAATATAATCAGTAACTTGTTCATGAATATAATTTTTGTTTTCAGAGGAGGGTACTAAAGGTTCGCCGAAAGAGATTAAAACCTCTTTTTCAGGATAAAATCTGCCGAAGTCCTTATATTTTTTTCCATTGGCCCATGCATCAGTTTTTAAAGCTACAGGCACGATTGTCGTGTTAGTCCGTGATGCCAGTTTGGTACCTATACTGTTAAAATGGTTTACATCAAAGACTGCCGATCTTGTGGTTTGCGGAAAAATCACTATGGAATATTCATTTTCAATTCTGTCTTTGCCTTCTTTCATAACAATTTTAAAATCTTCTCTTGGATTGCTTCTGCTCACAACAACAGGATCTCGGCTTTGAATTACGTGTTTGAAAACCGGATAATCCACCAAACTTTTCTTCACAACATACGTGAGCCTTTTATAAGGCGCAATTATCGAGGGGAGAAGGAATGTTTCCAATGTACTCATATGATTACCGATAAAAAGAATAGGATCCTTCAGAAATCTGAAATTATCTATACCTTCAATATGTATTTTTGCTCCCGCTCTTTCCAATATGTTTAGAAAATCAAAACTGCTGTTTGCCCAGGCTTCATTATCGTATTTACCATGCTTCGCTTTTCTGCTTGCATTGTAAACCAGTTTAAAAATCCTGGTATAAAAATAAATATTTGGCATTAAACCAGCCACAAAGTTTCTCTTAATATCTGAAGTAGTGTAATTATTTGAATCAATTTTATTCATAACGCCATACCTCCGTTTTAAAAATTAAAATCCTTTAGTAATTTAAAATAATTTTAGCGAATCGGCAAGCTTTGATAT
>Ga0247721_100087_pt1 | contig 44633 bp, 49 predicted proteins | sample MSEWel2017_08_16_FD_189089 | JGI IMG/M metagenome (GOLD analysis project Ga0247721, IMG submission 189089) | Subsurface sediment microbial communities from gas well in West Virginia, United States - MSEEL Well Study Marcellus 3H_2017_08_16 | ecosystem: Environmental > Terrestrial > Deep...
AAATTAGATTAATATGATAAATATCATTTTGTCATATTTTATTCAATGTTATAATTAGGTAGAAGTTAAAAAGATTATCTAAATACATATATTTTAACTTGTACTTAATTTTTTTCTTGTTATGTTAAATAAGACACAATCTCAAAGAAAGGAGGAGGATAATAGGGCTTAAATACCTTTATATTATAGCTAAAGACCTTATTTTCGATCCCAATTACTAAAAGGTCTAAGGCTTTTATTAATGTAAGAAATAGTAGGATAAAATGAGGAGACTTATCAAAATATGAGGAGGGGACTTATCAATGTCTAAGAAAAAAGTATTAATTATTACAATGTTGGCTATGTTAATGGTATTTGCTGTTACTGCTATCAGTATGGCAGCAAATATTAGTCAAGCTAGTCAAACTTGTATTAGTTGTCATAAGAGTCTAGGAGCGACTAAGAATGTTATTCATGATTGGAAAGATAGTAAGCATTCTGAAGTAGGTGTTTCTTGTTATGAGTGTCATGAGGCTAAGCCAAGTGATAAGGATGCATTTAAACATAATGGCTATACAATTGCAACGATAGTTTCACCAAAGGATTGTGGAAGTTGTCACTCTGACGCTGTAGAGCAGCATAATAATAGTTTACATGCTAAAGGATATGATTTTACAAAGAAGAGTGGTTTATATAAATACATAGGAGAAGCTTCTAAAATTAGTGGTTGTCGAACTTGTCATGGTAGTAAAGTCAAGGTATTAGAAAATGGTAAATTAGATCCATCTACTTGGCCAAACAATGGTATTGGAAGAGTAAATCCAGACGGAAGTAAAGGTTCTTGTTCAGCCTGTCATACTAGTCATAAGTTTTCTGTAGCAGAAGCAAGAAAGCCAGAGGCTTGTGGACAGTGTCACTTAGGACCTGATCATCCACAGAAAGAAATTTATGAAGAGTCTAAGCACGGTGCTATCTATGCTATGGAAGGTGACGAATGGAACTGGGATGATCCAGCTGGTGAATGGAATACTGAAGACTTCCGAGCTCCTACGTGTGCTACTTGTCATATGTCTGAGATTGGTGATGCTAAACTGACTCACAATGTAAGTGCTCGTCTATCTTGGGAATTAGAAAGACCACTTAGTGTTAAGACTAAGCAGTGGAAGAAGAAGAGATCTAAGATGAAATCTGTCTGTACGGAATGTCACTCTCAGCAGTGGACAGACAATCATTTTGATAGATTAGATCAAGTTGTAAATACTTACAATAATAAGTTCTATAAACCATATAAGAAAAAGTATGAACAAGCTAAGAAAGATGGAGTACTAACTCCAGGTGGATTTAATGATGAATTAGACTGGAAGTTCTTCGAATTCTGGCATCACGAAGGTCGTAGAGCTAGGATGGGAGCTGCTATGGGTGGACCAGATTATGTACACTGGCACGGTTTCTATGAATTAGCAGAAGATGTACAGATTATGGATAGATTATTAAAAGAAGCATATGAAAATGCTGAGCATTAATTACTAATATATGAGAGAAGAGGCAGTTAAATGTCTCTTCTCTTTTTTGTTGTTATCGGGAACATATGATAAGTTTGATAAAAATTACAAAGAATATTAAAGGCTATTTAAAGGAATTTAGTTCACGGAATAGAAGTACAATATTAAATAGTTGCTTTATAAATTAATTTAATAAGTGGGTAGGGAGTGAAGATAATGGAAGATGGAGATAAGGATATATTAACCTGTCAAGAATACTGTCCAAATTTTAAAAATATTAAAGAATTAAAGAATAAGGAATTATCTGAGGATATCATCCAAAAGTTAGCAGCTACCTTTAAAGTTTTAGGAGACCCAACTCGGATTAAGATTATTAATATTTTAGCTAATAAAGAGTTATGTGTCTGTGATATTTCTGAATTACTAGATATGACACAATCAGCTATTTCACACCAGTTAAGAAAGTTACGTGATCTTAATTTAGTTAAGTATCGCAAAGAAGGCAGAGTAGTCTACTATTCTTTAGATGACCATCATATTCTACAGCTTTTTAATCAAGGATTAGAGCATGTGATGGAAGATAATTAAGATTAATTAAATATACTGTTGACATTATGATAAGTTTTGAATATAATATTAATATGAACAAACGTTCATATATTTTTAGCATATATCTGAATATATGTTCATATTAACAGGGGTTTATAGTTCGAAGGAGGATTTAAGGTATTTATGTGGCGAGGAATAACTTATGGACGTTATTAATAGTTGACAGTGAAGCCCAGAAAAGAGCTTCCGAATTAGAAGCAGAGCCTATCATAGGCTTGCGACCAGCCTTGATTTTTAGGCTGGGCGAGACAGTGAAGCCCAGAAAAGAGTTTTCGAATTAAAAGCAGAGTCTATCGCAGGCTAGGTGAGATAATTAAAATCAATTAACAATTCAAAAACTTCAAAACATGATTAAACACAATTAATGCTTAGATAAAAACAAATTATAAATAAGCGAATTTCATAATTAGATTTCAAGCATAATTAACGCGGAATTTTTGCCGGATATGAACCTTAGATGGTTCGAAAAATTTATTCTATCGCGAAAGATGACCTTTTTGTGGTTAAACTATTAATCGATAATGGTTAAAAGGTGAAGGAGGGTTTATGATGGAAGCAGAAAGCTTAGCTAAAGAGAAATTATTGCTAGAAGGTTTAAGTTGTCCTAGTTGTGCTAGTAAGATTGAGGCTAAAGTTGGTGATTTATCAGAGGTAGAAGATAGTAAGATGAACTTTATGATGAAAACGTTAGAAGTTAAAATAACTGCTAATCAAGATGAAGTTATAGATAAGATTGCTAAGATTGTTGATGATATTGAACCTGGTGTCGAGGTAAAGCGGACTAAGCAAGCGGATGTTAATAAAAAGAAGAAATTAACTTTAGAAGGATTAGGATGTGCAAATTGTGCACAAAAGATAGAGAATAGAGTTAATAAGTTAGACGGGGTGGCTAAGGCAGATCTGAACTTTACTTTACAAGAATTAAATATTGAAGTTAATGATGCTAAAGCTTTATCAGAAGTAGTAATTACAGTTCGTGAGATTATCCATGATTTAGAGCCTGATGTAGTAGTTAAAGAGGATGAGGGCGATTTTTGTAATCGTGATCATGGTCACAAACAAAGTCATAGTCATTCAGAAGAGGATAACAATGAATTAAAGTCTGAAGGAATTAGAATTGGGATAGGTGTTGTCTTCTTTGTAGCTGCCTTATTATTAAAATTAAGTTTTGTTGGAGAACTAGCTTTATATGGTGTTGCCTATTTGATAATTGGTGGCAAAGTATTATTTAAATCGGCAAGAAATATTTCTAAAGGCCAGATATTTGATGAGAACTTTTTAATGGCGATTGCTACTATTGGAGCCTTTGCTATTCAGGAGTTTCCGGAAGGGGTAGCAGTTATGCTCTTTTATGAAGTGGGAGAACTCTTCCAGGATATAGCTGTTAATCGGTCGCGACGTTCTATTAAGTCTTTATTAGATATTAGACCGGATTATGCTAATTTAAAAGATGGTGATGAAGTAAGGAAGGTAGACCCTAATCAGGTTCAGATTGGGGATCTAATTGTAGTCAAGCCTGGTGAGAAGGTGCCATTAGATGGAGAGGTAGTTGAAGGCGAATCGATGGTAGATACTGCGGCTTTAACTGGTGAATCTGTACCAAGGAAGGTAAAGCAAGGTGAAGAGATCTTAAGTGGAATGATTAATCAGGATGGACTTTTAACAGTTAAGGTCAATAAAGAGTTTGGTGAATCTACTGTCAATAAGATTTTAGAGCTAGTACAGAATGCTGCTAGTGAAAAGGCACCAACAGAGAAATTCATTACTAAGTTTGCTCGTTATTACACACCAGGAGTAGTATTTGGTGCTTTGGCATTGGCTATTATACCGCCATTAGTCATTCCGGGAGCTGCTTTTAGTGACTGGATTTATAGAGCATTAGTTTTTTTAGTTGTTTCTTGTCCTTGTGCATTGGTAGTTTCTATTCCTCTAGGCTTCTTTGGAGGAATTGGCTCGGCTTCTAAGCAAGGAGTCTTGATTAAAGGAGGCAACTATTTAGAAGCACTAAATAGTGTGCAGACGGTTGTGATGGATAAGACCGGAACTTTAACCGAAGGTGTATTTGATGTTGCAGAGATAGTGCCTGAAGGAGATTGGTCAAGGGAAGATCTATTAGAATTAGCTGCGCAAGCAGAGACTAATTCTAACCACCCAATTGCACAGTCAATCTTAGAAGTATATCGAGGAGAGGATATTAAACCAGATAAAATTGACGATTATCAAGAAATTGCAGGGCATGGGTTGAAGGTAACTGTAGATGAGAAGGAGATTTTGGCTGGTAATCATAAATTAATGAAACGAGAAAAAATCAATTATGATGATGGAATCGATTCATCGGGGACCATCATTCATGTTGCTTGTGATAATGATTATGTAGGTTATATTCTTATCTCTGATAAGATTAAAGATGATGCCAAGGAAGCAATTACTGGTTTAAAGAGGCTTGGTGTCGATAGACTTGTGATGTTAACTGGCGATAATGAGCAGGTAGCTCAAAGTGTAGCTAATGATTTAGGTCTAGATGATTATTACGCTGAACTTTTACCTGACCAAAAGGTAGAAAAAGTAGAAGAGATGCTAAAAGGAACGAATGAGGATCAGAACTTAATCTTTGTAGGTGATGGGATTAATGATGCGCCGGTTTTGGCTAGATCAGATATCGGTGTAGCTATGGGTGGATTAGGGTCTGATGCGGCTATTGAGGCAGCCGATGTGGTATTGATGAAGGATAAGCCTTCTAATTTAATTGATGCGATTAATATAGCTCAATTTACTCGTAAGGTTATCTGGCAGAATATCATATTAGCTTTAGGTATCAAAGGGATTGTGCTTATCTTAGGTGCATTTGGAACAGCTACAATGTGGGAAGCAGTCTTTGCTGATGTGGGTGTAGCCCTGTTAGCTGTCTTAAATGCGATGCGAATTACGAGATTTAAAGGAGAATAAATAGAGAATAAATAAACCAGGAGATTAAAGATCATCTCCTGGTTCTGACTTTGATAGGAGTTACTTTTTCATCATTCTTCCAAGTGCAAATGCACCAGCAGTCATTGCAATAATCTTAGAATAGAACAAGAGTGGGTCATTGGCTAAGAGTTTAGCGTCCATGCCCTGTTTCTTTTCTAATGTTTCTAACATTTTAAACAATTTTTATTCCTCCTTCCAAAGTCATTAATATTATTGTCCAATCTAATAAATAATATAAAGGTAATAAATCTCATTATGTGATGAATGGGTTAGTATTAGTTTAGGATAATTTGACAATAAGGCTTAATTATGATATCATGCCAAATGATGTTTAAAAAAGAAGATAATTTTGTAAGGAGGTATCAGTTATGGTTTCATTAGGTGAGATTTTAGGTGATGATGCTGAAGAATTCTCTAATTCAGCTTCTGAAGCAGAGCAGACTGGTCAAGTAAAGTGGTTTGACACTAAAAAAGGTTATGGTTTCATTGAACAAGAAGATGGCGATGACATTTTTGTTCATTATTCTTCAATTCAAGGCGAAGGATTTAAAGACCTTGAAGAAGGGGAAAAAGTAAGTTTTGAAGTTGTAGAAGGCGATAAAGGCTTGCAAGCTGAAAATGTAGTCAAACTATAAGATGATATCAAGTATATTGTCTTAACATATTACTTAACTAAAAATGTTTAATTAGAGACCTAAGTGGAAATTTTGACCATTCCATTTAGGTCTTTTTGATTTGAAATAATTTGCAGGAGAACTATCATGCATAAAGAATAATTTAAGTATATGCTATAGAAAGAGTTAAGAGTGAATATAGTATGGGGAGATGAACTGTCATATGTCAAAAATAAATCAAGTACTAACTATTGCTGGCTCTGATTCAAGTGGTGGAGCAGGGATTCAAGCTGATATTAAAACAATAACTATGCTAGAGAACTATGCCGCTTCTGTAATTACTGCTGTTACTGCTCAAAATACTCAAGGTGTAAGAGGAGTTTCTATGTTAGATGGAGAGTTCGTTAAGGAGCAGTTAGAGACGGTCTTAAATGACTTAGATATTAAAGCAATTAAAACCGGAATGTTAGGAACAAGTGAAATAATTGAAATTATCGCTTCAATTGTAGAGGATAGAGAATTAGAAAATTTAGTAGTTGATCCGGTAATGGTAGCAACTAGTGGTGACAGACTTTTAGATGTAGAAGCTGAGGATCTTTTAAAGGCGCGACTACTACCTTTAGCAACTGTAGTAACACCAAATATAGAAGAAGCTAAAGTATTAATTGATAGAGAAGTTAGTAGTCCAGAAGATATGGAATATGCAGCTAAACAGATAAGTCAACTAGGTCCAACAGCGGTTTTACTTAAAGGAGGTCATAGTACTGGTGAGGAAGCTGTAGACCTTCTTTATTATGATAAAGAGATACATTATCTATCAGCTGCAAGAATTAATACTACTAATACTCATGGAACAGGTTGTACTTTGTCAGCAGCTATTGCTTCTAATTTAGCGAATGGTATGGAAGTTATTGCTGCTGTAAAAGAAGCGAAAGACTTTATTACTAATGCTTTGAGGAATGCAGAACAAATAGGTCGAGGTAACGGCCCAGTTAATCACTTATGGAAGTTCGATCAAAAATAATTGTAGTTAAAATTTGGGTTTGTCACATTTTTGTAAAGAAGATTATGTATAATTTAGTTAGTAAGGTATAATAAAGGAACAGAGGAGGAATAGTATGAAGAGTTCATTAAATTTTGACAAAGCATCATTAGCTAATTACTTAGTTATTGCTTTAGTAGGGTTACTAGTAGGTGGTTTACTAGTTAGTGTAAACTCTGAAAGTGTAGTTGCTAAAAAGAATACTAATGTGTCGCCACAAATTTTTAAGCGAAATGTATTTGCTGATATAGCTTCTCAAGTTGATTCAGCAGTGGTGAGAGTTAATGCTAAAATTAAGATCGATTCTAAAAAGATGAAACGACAGAATCCTTTTTATAATGACCCTTTCTTTAAGAAGTTTTTTGGTGATGATGTTCCTTATGGCAAGAATGGACATCCAAGAGTTAGACAAGGATTTGGTACAGGATTTATCATTAGTAAAGATGGATATATTTTAACTAATGAACATGTGATTCATGATGCTGACCAAGTTACTGTTAAATTGACTGATAGAAAAGAACCGGTTAAAGCTGAGGTGGTGGGTTCTGATTTTCGTTTAGATTTAGCTGTTTTAAAGATTAACGTAGATGAAGAGTTGCCAACAGTAGAGTTAGGCAATTCTGATAAGATTAGACCAGGGGATTGGGCAGTAGCTATTGGTAATCCTTATGGTTTAAATCATACGGTTACGGCTGGAGTGATTAGTGCATTAGAACGTCCATTACGTATTAATCAAGGTGATAGACCTAGAGTGTATGAGAATATGATTCAGACTGATGCTGCTATTAATCCTGGTAATAGTGGTGGACCATTATTAAATATTAATGGTAAAGTAATTGGAATTAATACTGCTATTAATGCGCAAGCGCAAGGAATTGGATTTGCAATTCCAATTAATGAAGCTAAAAGGGTACTAAGTGAGTTAAAGAAGAAAGGTAAAGTTATTAGACCATGGATGGGAGTCTATATGCAGCCTGTTACCCAAGAGATTGCTGATTACTTTGGGTTAAGAAGTACTCAGGGAGCATTAATAGCTGATGTAATCCCAGGTAGTCCAGCTGAAGAGGCAGGCTTAAAAGCTGGTGACGTAATATTAAAGATGAATAAAGAAGAGATAAAAAATCCGGATGATGTAGTAGAGTTAGTCAATAAATCCGAAGTTGGTAAAAAGATAATTTTGCGAATTTCAAGAGATGGTCATAAATTATTTGTAACTATGAGTTTAGGAGAAAGACCAAAAGAATACTAAGACTGTTACCAAAGAGCCAAGGAATCAAATTTGATTCCTTGGCTCTTTTTTTATATTATCTGACTTGACATGAAAAGTTGGGTGTTATATAATTAATTAAAGAACTAAATACATATAGGATTACTCGGGATTAAAAATGTGTATTAAGTTAACGTATACGATAGTAGAGCATAAATCGAAGGCCTTATAACTACATATTAATGAATAAGAGTAACTAAATATAAATCTATATCATATTATAAGAATAGAGGATTATAAAATTATTTTTTATATTTGTGAGGTGAGTGTGTTAATATGGAACAGGAACTTGAAATAGAAATTGTTAAAAAAGAGACTGATTTATTAATCATTGGTGGAGGGGCTGCTGGGATTTTTGCAGCGGTAAAGGCTAAAGAAATGGATTCAGAATGTGAAGTAACAATTATGGAGAAATCAAATATTAAGTGGAGCGGTTGTCTAGCCGCTGGGATCAATGCTATTAATGCATATATTACGCCAGGAGAAACACCAGAAAGCTTTCTTGAATATGTTAAGAATGATAATAATGGAGTTGTTCGGGATGATTTAGTCTATACGATTGCTCAGCAGTTAAATCAAGTAACCGAAGAAGTAGAAGAATGGGGTTTGCCAATTAAGAAAGATGAAGATGGCAATTACTTAGCACGAAGTAGGAGAAGTATTGAGATTAATGGCGATGAGTTTAAACCGATTTTAGCAAGCAGAGTTGAAGAAGAGGATGTTGAAGTTTTAAATAGAGTAGTAGCTACCAATTATTTAGTGGAAAATGGCGAAGTTTATGGAGCATTTGGCTTTTCGATACGAGAGAATAAATTTTATGTGATTAGGGCTGAAGCTGTAATCTGTGCTACCGGAGGAGCTAGTGGTATTTATAAGCCCAATAATGAAGGAGGCGCTAAGCATAAGACTTGGTATCCACCATTTAACGCAGGTGCTGGTTATGCGATGGGGGTTAGAGCTGGAGCAGAGATGACTAGTTTTGAGATGAGATTTATTGCTTTACGCGTTAAAGATGTGATAGCACCGACAGGAACTTTAGCTTTAGGAGCTAATGCTAATCAGATTAACGCGTACGGAGAAGATTATCTAAAGGACTATGATAGAGTAACAACACCGATTCGTTTACAGGCTACTTTACGTGAAAATAAACTTGGCAGAGGGCCTTGTTATTTAGATGTGAGTCATCTAGATGAAGAAGGGTGTGAAGGATTAAAGAAAAAGTTCTTAAATATGAGTCCTAGCATTGTTTTACAATGGGCTGACCGTGAAATAGAACCAAATGAAGAGCCGATTGAAATTACTGGTTCAGAGCCTTATATCGTGGGGGGACATGGCCAAGCTGGTTACTGGATAGGAGTAGACCGAAGTACTACTTTAAAAGGGCTTTATGCAGCTGGGGATGTAGCAGGTGGAGCGCCAAAGAAATATGTAACGGGAGCATTTGTAGAGGGTAAGATTGCCATAGAGAATGCCTTAAAGTTGATTAAAGAGAGAAGTAAGAAAAAGATTGACGAACGGTTTATTTGGCAAGAGTTCCAACGAGTATATCAACCATTACAGCAGCCAGGAACTCTAACTCCACAAGAGTTAGAAATTAGACTGCAAAAAGTAATGGATGAGTATGCAGGAGGAATTAGTAGTGGTTATCAAGTTAATAGAAAAAAATTATTAATTGCTAAAAAAAGATTAAAACAGATTGAAGCAGATGTGAAACGATTAAAAGTAGAAAACTTACATCAATTGATGGCAGCTCACGAAGTGATTGATAGAATTTTAATAGCTAAGGTAGTAGTTGCTCACTTATTACATAGAAAAGAGACAAGATGGCCCGTTTACCAAGCGAATTTAGATTTTCCTGAACAGAATAATCAAGAATGGTTTAAATTTGTTAATTCAGTCTATGACTCTAAACGTGAAAAAGTATTAATTAAAGAGAGGAAGTGTCATGACCTAGAGGAAGTAGGTGTTCAATATGAGTGTGCATATTAATAATAAATCATGTAATTTATGTGGAATATGTATTGATATCTGTCCAGGAAATCTTTTATTACAAAAGGAAGATGAAGTTCTAATTAGAGCACCAGAAGAGTGTTGGGATTGTGCTGCTTGTGTTAAGGAGTGTCCTACCCAAGCAATCGAATTATATTTACCTTCGGAGATTGGGGGGCGAGGGGCTACTCTACGAGCTAAAAAGGAAGGAACTGAGAGGATTTGGACTTGTAAGAACCCTGCTGGTGAAATAAATGAATATCGGATTAAGATTAAATAGATAATAAGTAGTACCTATTTATTTCACAACTTATCACAAAATTTAATCTCCTCTTCTCTTTAGTAATTGAGTAAATAAATTGTTAATTTAAAAATTATATGTTATAATTTAAATTGATAAATTAACTCAAAGAGAGGAGGGGAATTAATGGCTAAAAGTGATAGACAAAAAACGATTGCTACTTTTATGGTGGTTATTTTTGTTGCTTCTATCTTTGTTGCGGCTGCGGGATATTTTAGTTCATCTAATAATGGACAATCATCTAACTCTCAACAGCCTAACTCTCAAGCTGGGAATGAGACAGCAACAATTGCTAAATATAAAGAACAATTAGCTAATAACCCACAAGACGTTAATGCTATGGTTCAGTTAGGGAATGCTTATTATGACCAGAAGAATTATAGACAAGCTATTAATTATTACGAAGCTAGTTTGAAGTTTGAACCTGATCATCCACATGTATTAGTGGATTTAGGAACTGCTTATTATTATCAAGCAAATTCAAACCCTAAGAAAGCGATAGAAATGTATAATAAAGCATTGGAGCTAGATCCTAAATTTAAGAATGCTTTATTTAATAAAGGGGTTGTTTTACATTTTGGTTTACAAGATTATCAAAAATCAATTAAGGCTTTCAAAGTATTTTTAGAAAAATATCCTAATGGAGAACTGGCTAATAAGGCTAAACAGTTTATTGCAGAAGCAAAAAAGACAATGAAATAATTTTTTTGTTCCTTAGACCCCTGGCTATACTGGCCGGGGGTTTGACTTTTGTAGTGAAAAGTGTTATTATTAATTCAAAATATTTTGAAATCTATAAACAATATGAGAGGAGAGAGATTGAGTGAAAAAGACAATTGTGGGGATGTTATTGACAATCTTAATTCTAATTGTAGTCGCTTATTTACAATCTCCACTACTGCCATTAAAGGGTTTCAAAGTAGGGTTAACAATGACGGTTAAGATTATACCATTATTAATTTTTGCCTTTATTATTGCTGGTTATATTCAAGTATTAATTCCGCAAGAAGTAATTGCTAAGTGGCTAGGAGAGGAATCAGGATTTAAAGGGATAATTTCAGGTAGTATTGCGGGGGGATTATTCCTGGAGGGCCTTATGTAAGTTATCCAATTGCTGCATCTTTTTTAAAAGCTGGTGCTGATTTAGGGACTGTAGTAGCTTTTGTAGCAGCTAAACTGTTATGGTCAATAAGCAAATTAGTAATGGAAGGGGCAATTTTAGGGTTTAGATTAATGGCAATTAGGTTAGGAGTAACATTAATCTTTCCACCTATAGTTGGGTTATTGGCTAGTCTATTTTTTGGAAGGTTTAATGATAGTTTAGTTGCTAGGGAAGCAGGTGATAGTTAATGTTGAAATCTACTATTATCATGGCTATTATTGCTCTAGTCTTATTTATCATTGCTTATGTAAAAGAAGGTAAGCTACATATTGAAGGGTTAAAGGCTGGTAGTCAAATGTTGACTAGAACAGCGCCGTTATTGTTAGTAGCTTTTGTATTAGCTGGATTATTACAAGTATTAATTTCACAGTCATTAATAATTAATTGGTTAGGTGAAGGCGCAGGGGTAAAAGGAATCTTAGTTAGTTGTATTGCTGGATTAATTACTCCAGGTGGACCTTATGTTGCGTTTCCATTGGCAGCGGCCCTTTTTAAAAGTGGAGCTAGCTTAATGACTATTATTACTTATATAACTGCATGGTCAGTTTGGAACGTAAGTTCACTTTCATTTGAAGTTGCATTGATTGGTCCTAAATTTACATTAATTAGACTTGCAACTATGGTCTTTATTCCTCCATTAGTAGGTTTAGTTATGTACCTTTTTGGATAGTATGATTTTTCACAAATAATGGAGGATAATTTTAACTTATATAGAATAAATATTATTGATGTGTAATTAATAGTATATCTTGAGAGGAGTGTTCACAGAGTGATTAGAGAAAAGAAGATTGGTGATTTCATGGAAGAATTTGCATCTAGCTCACCTACTCCTGGTGGAGGGAGTGCAGCGGCTTTAAGTGGAGCTTTAGGTGCTGTATCTACTTGTATGGTAGCTTCTTTGACGGTAGGTAAAGACGATTATGCAGATGTGCAAGAAGAGATGGAAGAGTTAATTGAGGCAACTACTCAGCTTAAAGAGGATTATCTTGACTTAGTAAATCAGGATATGAAAGTCTTTGGCGAGTATATGGAGGCTTTGCAGATGCCAAAAGAGACTTCAGAGGAAGAAGAAAAACGGAATAAAGCTATGAAGAAGGCATCAATAGAAGCAACCGAAGTTCCTTTTTCCATGGCTGAAAAGAGTGTAGAAATTCTAAAACAAGCACTAATTGCTGCGAAGAATGGTAATACCCATGCGGTCAGTGATGCTGGAGTAGGTGCTATCGAAGCCTGGGCTGCTTTAGAGGCTGCCGAGTTAAACGTGAATATTAATCTAGCATTTATGAACGATGAAGAGTATGTTACAGAAAAGAGAGAAGCAATGGAAGCTTTAAAATCAGAAGCAAAAGAATTAAAAGATGAAGTATTGAAGATTACTAATGACAAAATAGGTGGTTAAATAATTAGAAATGTATAAGTGCAACCAGTAAGATAAATTTTCTCATCTGGTTGCACTTTTTTTATGAAATTATTGAAGCAATTTTTGCAACTTTGAAGTATTTTGTTGAATATGAAAAGGAGTTTGAAGAGCGAGGTATCTAGTTTATTCATTGTTATGGACCTTTTCGAGTTGATGATATTGCTCTATTAATGCTTTTATATATTCTTGACGAGTAATTTTTTTATCTATTAATTTATATATTAACTGCGATTCATGTTTTAATTTTTTCATTAACATTCAACTCCTTTAATTTTTAGTGTCACTGTTCTACTATTATTCTGGTTATTAAAAGTTTTTTAATACTAGTATATCTTAACAAGGATAATGATGGTGTTTAAAACATTAATTTAAAGTTATAAAAATGATAAATTGCGACAAGCTAAGAAATAATAAATTTTATAATTTAAAAGGAGGCAGATTAATGACTACAAAAGATGATCTACAACAAGCAGTAAGTGCGGCTGAAGGTTTAAAGACTCAATTGGAGACTTTTGCTCAGGATACTAATGACCAAGAAGCAGCCCAGATGTTCAAAGGTTTAGCGCAGAATCTGGATAATTGTACCCAACAGTTAAATGGTAGATTTGATTATGTTAAGCAAGAAGAACCACAATATCAAGGTCAATAGATAATTATAAATTAAATATTTTTTATGATAGGCGTTCATCTTGATTGGTGAACGCCTGTTTTTATATTCAAATTCAGCATAAAATTCAATATATTTCATATACTATTAAAAAGCTAGGAGGTGTAATAATAATGAAAGCAACAGGAATAGTAAGAAAAATAGATAATTTAGGTAGAGTTGTAATTCCTAAAGAAATACGTAAAGAGATGAAGATTAATAATGGAAATACTTTAGAAATATTTGTAGATCAAGATGATAGTGTTATATTAAAAAAGTATAGCCCAGTAGAAGAATTAGACCGGGTAGAAGATTATATTGATACTTTAGTAGAAACTACTGATTGTGATGTTATGATCACTGATGCAGATAAAGTAGTAGCGAGTTCTGAAGAAATGGAATGTTATGTTAAGAAACCAGTCGGTCATGGAGTTAAGGAAGCTATGCAGAGTAGGACAACTAAAATAATTAAGACAGCTAAAGAAGAGGATATCTGCGAAGAGTGTGGGAAACAAGACAAATGTCAATTAGAATCAATCTTAATAGCTCCCATTATTAAACAAGGTGATGTATTAGGTTCAGTTATTTTATCTGCAACGGGAAGAGAATTAGGTGATTATGAAGGAAAAGTAGCAGAAACGACTGCTAAAATTTTCAGTAAGCAATTAGGATTATAATAAATTAATAGTAATTCAATTTTACATCAAGGGCCTTCAATCGTGAAGGCCCTAAACGCTATGTGATAAGAGTCACATAAGAATATGACTTTTGAACTTTCATTCTCTAATTAGATAAGTTAAAATATTAGATGTATAAGCTTAATATCTAATTGGAGGGATAGTATATGGAAAAACAGAAGTGGTATAACAATATAGTAAAAGTTAGGAATATAGTTCAAATTATCTTTTCTCTCTTTTTACTGTATGCAGGATGGCAATTTTATCGTTTTGTACGTTACTTTGAAACCGGAGGTAAGACAGAGTTTGTAGCTAGACCAGAAGCGGTAGACGGTTTTTTACCAATTAGTGCTCTATTGGCTCTAAAACAATTGTTGGTTGCTAAGGTTTTTGATCCGATTCATCCAGCAGCGTTAGTAATATTTTTAACGATTATATTAATTTCGTTCTTATTTAAGAAAGGTTTTTGTAGTTGGCTATGTCCGGTAGGAACAATTTCAGAATGGCTTGGTACATTAGGAGAAAAGCTTTTTGGTAGAACATTTGAACTACCAAAGGTAGTAGATTGGTTATTAATGATTCCTAAATACTTAATTTTGGGTTTCTTTGTGAAAGTTATCTTAATCGATATGCCAATCATGTCGGTAATGGGTTTTTTACAATCTCCTTATAACTTAATTGCTGATGTAAAGATGTTACATTTCTTTCTTGATTTAAGTCCATTTGCAATTAAAGTTTTAATCTTTTTGGCTGTTGCTTCAATTCTGATTAAGAATTTTTGGTGCAGATACTTATGTCCGTATGGTGCTTTATTAGGAGTAGTTAGCTTAGTCAGTCCAGTTAAAGTTACTAGAAATGAAGAGACATGTATTAATTGTGGTTCATGTACAAAAGCTTGCCCTAATCAAATAGAAGTGCACAATCAAAAGCGTATCAGTTCACCTGAATGTAATGCTTGTTTAAATTGTATTAGTAATTGTCCGCAAGAGGACGAAACTCTTAAGCTTTCAATCTATAATAAATTGAAGGTGTCTACAATGACATATCCTGTCTTATTATTAGGAGTATTTTTATTAATGATTACAATTGCTAAACTAACTGGGCATTGGGAGAGTGGAATTACTAAAGAGATGTATCAACAATTTATTCCTAAGGCGGAGTACTTTAACCATTAGACATTAAAAGCAATTGCTAATATTAGCAATTGCTTTTAAATATGATATAATTAGAACACAAAAAGGTCATATTGAGCAAATTATACATTTTTCGGTCAACATCTTGGTGAGTAGGAGCCGAAAATATGGCCGAACCACAGGATGTGGTGAGTTAATCTCAGGACAGGACGTCCTATAGATTAGGAAGCCTTATTTTTGGCGGATACGAACCTTAGATGTTTCGAAAAATGTATTCTGCCGCGAAAGGTGACCTTTTTGTGGGTGTACCATGATATAATTAAATTAAGAACTAAGAAGGTTGTGGTCTAAATGGAAGAAATCTTAATTATGAGTCTTTTAGCTGGATTGGCAATTGTTTTAGGTAGTTTATTAACTTTTGTTATGGATAAACTAAGCACAAAGTTATTAGCTGCTATATTAGGTTTTTCTGCAGGAATAATGTTATTTATATCTCTTTTTAAGTTTATACCATCTTCATGGAATAATAATACTCCTGTGGTGACAATATTAGGATTAGGAGTGGGGATTACTTTAGTCTGGTTATTAGATATGTTTATACCTCATCACTGTTTTCATCGTTCACATTCTGAAAATAAAGGTAGTTCAGATAAAGATGGTCAATTGATAAAGATAGGTTTAGTAATCGGTTCGGGAGTGGCTTTACATAATTTGGTAGAAGGTTTGGCGGTAGGGATAGGACACTTTACAGAGGAGCATTTAGGAATCTATATTGCATTGGCTTTAGCCTTACATAACTTACCGATAGGGATTGCTATTGCTACTCCTTTAAGATTAGGTAGATTGAATAATATTAATATATTATTGATTGCGACTTTAGTAGGATTATTTACTCCTTTAGGTGCAGTTATTAGCCTTTATCTATATAAAATATCAGAAGTCTTTATTTCTTTTGGGTTAGCATTATCAGCAGGACTAATGTTAAATATTATTCTTCGTGAGTTAATTCCTGAATCATATGAGTATCACAAAGGGTTTGCTAGTTTAGGATTAATTCTAGGTATGATATTTCTTAAGCTATTACATCATTAGGTCTTTTATGTGGTCAAACCATTAGAACATTAGACATTGCTATTGACAGGGGACTGATTATTATTTATAATTAATAATAGTTTAATGGAAAGTTAAAGTAATTAAGTAAAAAATATTGAAACATTAGTATGCAAGAGTATTATTTACAAAATAAGTTTTACTTGAAAAATTAATTAAACTAGGAGGAGTTATTATGCGTGTAGTAATGTTAGAACCATTATCAGTAGAAGAAGATATTATTAATGATTTGGCAGGTGAGCTTGAGAGTAAAGGACACGAATTTGTGGCTTATGATGATCGTGTAGAGGATGAAGATGTAATTATAGAACGAGCTGCTGATGCAGATGTTTTGATTATAACTAATCTGCCTCTTTCTAAAAAAGTTATTGAGTCATGTTCAAATCTTAAATTGATCTCTGTTGCTTTCACAGGAATCGATCATATTGCTGTAGAAGCATGTAAGAAACAAGGTGTTACGATCTCTAATGCACCAGGTTATTCAACTCATTCGGTAGCTGAATTAGCGATTGGTCTTATGGTATCAGTTATGCGTAATATAGTTGCATGTGATGCTGCTACAAGAGAGGGTAAGACTAGAGAGGGATTGATTGGAAACGAATTATATGATAAGACGCTCGGTATTATTGGAACTGGAAGTATAGGTTTACGAGTTGCTGAGATTGGAAAAGCTTTTGGTTGTGAGTTAATTGCTTATAGTCGTTCTGAGAAGCAAGAAGCTAAGGACTTAGGGGTTACATATGTTGATTTAGAGACTGTAATGTCTAAGAGTGATATAGTAAGTCTTCATGTTCCGTACACAAATGAAACTGAAGGACTTATAGATCAAGATTTAATTTCAGTAATGAAAGAATCTAGTATCTTGATTAATACAGCACGGGGACCTATTGTAGATAGCGAAGCATTAGAAAATGCTTTAAATGAAGGTGAGATTGCTGGAGCAGGTATTGATGTATTTGAAATGGAGCCTCCGATTCCAGAAGATCATCCATTATTAAATGCACAAAATACTGTTGTAGCTCCACATGTTGCTTTTGCTACTCCAGAAGCATTTTATCGTCGTGCTCAAACTGTTTTTGAAAATATTGTTAAGTGGGATGCTGGAAATCCACAAAATGTAATGGTGTAAGTAAAGCTTAGAAAAAATTAAAAGATATTGATTAAAAATAATAACTTCTATTCTTCTATTATACTTTGGGAAGGATAGAAGTTTATTATTTTATAGAGGAAAATCAAGTAATTTCACAGTAATATTGTTGTAGGGTAAAGGGTTGAGAAATAGCAAATTAGAAAGGAAGATATAAATGTCAATTATGGATAATGAAAAAATAGGTTATATTTTTATTATTTCGGCTATGTTAATTTGGGGGAGTGTTGGGGTATTTGCTCGTTATATTCCTCAACCTTCAATAGTTATCGTTTTTTATCGTGTTTTATTTGCGTCTCTTTCTTTATTATTTATGTTAGCATATAATAAGGATTTAAATTTTGATTTAAAAGGGAATAATAAGATTCTTATATTAACGATGGGGGTTGCTTTAGCTCTAAATTGGATTTTCTTTTTTAAAGCAATCAAGATTACAACTATTGCTAGTGCTACTCTAAGTTATTATTCTGCGCCTATCATACTAACTATGTTATCGATTTTATTTTTAAAAGAAAAGTTAACTAAACAAGGGATTGCAGCTTTGCTATTAGGTTTTATCGGTATTTCAGTTATGTTACTAGGTGGGAGTAGTAACGGTTTAGCAACAATACAGCTAAAAGGAATAGGCTATGGATTAATAGCAGCTGCTTTTTATGCTTTATTTACTTTAAACAATAAATTAGTTTCTAATCTTTCTGCGCATTATTTGACGTTATTACAAACAGGAATATCCTGCTTAATTTTATTGCCATTTATTATACATTATCCATTACCAAACTTAAAGTCATTATTCTTATTGTTAATTATGGGGGTTGTACATACAGCAATTGGACTAATTTTATATATTAAAGGTTTAAGGATTAGCAAGGTGCAGGATGTAGGAGCTTTGAGTTATTTAGATCCTGTAAGTGCTATATTTTTTGGAATTATTGTATTTGGGGAGATTCCTAGTCTTGCTACTTTGATTGGAGGAGGACTAATTTTATTTGGGAGTTATATAATTATTTCTAAGTGATTAAGGCTAGTGAAGATATGATGTATATAAATAAGGTTAATTGAAATAATAAAAATGATAAATTTATTTTTAGATGGTAGGAGAAGTTGATAGAAGACTAAGAGTGGTTGGGTTAAGGAGTGAAAAAAATGGCCCGTAAATATGTAAGTTGGCAAGTATTAATTATAGTTTTAATTGTAGTAGGAGCTTTAGGATATGGAACTATTAAGTATACTGAACGCCCAAAATTTTGTGCCAGTTGTCATGAAATTGAACCTGCATATACTAGTTGGAGTACTTCTACTCATGACGGAATTAATTGCATGGAATGTCACGCTGACGAAGGAAAGATTGGATTAATTAAACGAAAGTTAGCAGCATCAAAAGAAATCTATAAACATTTGCTAGGTGAGACGGAAAATATTGAGGGAGATGTACCTAGTGAGCGTTGTATAAAATGTCATGAAGAGATTGAAACAGTAAGCGAGAGCGACCAAATTAATATTCCTCACCAAAAACATATAGGTGCTAATATTGAATGTACTGCTTGTCATGCAGAAGTCGTTCATGGAAGTACAGGGTATAGAAGTCCTGGGATGGCGGTATGTTCTAAATGTCATGATGTTTATAATCCTGACAAGTGTATTAAATGCCATCAAAAAGTTAGTTAAAGACGTTATAGAATTAATTTTACAATATTCTTAGCTAGTGTTTAATATGGATATGGAAGTAATATCGAAGCATCTCTTCTATATAGAAGAGATGCTTTTTAGTCTAAGTTAAAGTTAAAGGAGATGATCAAATGTCAGAAACGGTTTTCTTTATAATTGCTTTAATTGCTGGTATATCAATGGCTATTCAAGGTTCATTAAATTCAGTATTTGGTAAGATAGTTGGTCTTTGGGAAGCAACATTTGTAGTTCATATAATTGCTACTACTTTAGTGGCGATTATTATATTTATCTTGAATTTAAATAAAGGAGATTTTAGTAACTTAGCAGAGGCACCGTGGTATACGTATTTAGGTGGAATTTTAAATGTTATTATCTTATATGGAGTTGTAATTAGTATGCCAGAATTAGGAGTTGCTAATGCTACAACAATAATTATTGCGGGACAGGTTACTACAGCAGTAATTATTGATCATTTTGGTTTTTGGGGTTTAGATGCTGTACCTTTTCAATGGATTAAGTTATTAGGAGCAGCCTTTTTAGCGGTCGGGGTTAGATTGATGTTAAGTACTGGATAAAAATAATTATATTAAAGACAAATCTATTGACAATTCTTTTAGGAGACTATATAATATTATTAAAAGCACCCCAATTGGGAGGGGATAGAGTGATTAAAAGGGCTTATATAGATTTAGAAGCTTGTAATCAATCACGTGATTGTGAAGCGATGAAGCATTGTACTAAAGAGGCTATTAATTTTGATGATGGTAAGCTATTTATTGACCAACTTTGTAATGGGTGCGGAAAATGCAAAAAATATTGTAGTAATCAAGCAATTAAGTTAGTTTGATAAGTAATTATGATTAATAAAGAGGAAAGAAAAGAGTTTTATAGAATAAATTACTTAGTTAATAATAGTTAAAAGGAGGCGTTTAAGTTATGGCAGGAGAAAATGTGATTGAATTAAATGAAGATAATTTTCAAGAAGAGGTTTTAGAAGTAGAGGGAAAGGTATTAGTTGATTTTTGGGCTCCTTGGTGTGGACCTTGCAAACAGATAGCACCATTTGTTGAGGAACTAGCTGATGAGTATGCTAGTGAATTAAAGGTAGGAAAGGTGAATGTTGATAATAATCAAAATTTAGCTGCTGAGTATGGTGTAATGAGTATTCCTACGTTACTTGTATTTGAAGGTGGAGAGATTATTGAGAAGCAGGTTGGCTTTACTAATAAAGATGGTTTAAAGGAATTAATTAGTGATTAATTATTTCTAATTAAACGTATAAACATTAAGTAGGAGTAGAGTTCTTTCTCTACTTCTATTTTTTAGTCTGATTTTTATTTAAATTAATATTGGGAGGGTATAGTAAAGTGAATAATAAAGTTGTAGTAATTATATTACTTTTATTAGTAGGTTTTGTAATGTTTAGATCATTTTCGATGACAAAGAACCAAGGGTATCAAGATATTACTGCTTCAGAAGCTCAAAGAATGATTAAAAATGGAGATGTATTAGTAATTGATGTTAGACAGCCTTATGAGTTTCAAGAAGGACATATTAATGGTTCACAATTAATTCCTTTAGGCAAGATTAAGACTGCTTATAAGGAACTTGACCCTAATCAAAAGATTATCTTAGTCTGTACAAGTGGATCACGAAGTTCAAGTGCTGCTAATTTTCTGTCGCAACAAGGCTTTACTAAAGTTTATAACTTAGATGGAGGTCTTTTAGCGTGGAGTAAACTATAATAGTATTAAAATTATGGAAATGAATTGTTTATTTCCTTGACAATTTAGATTATATACTATATAATCTAAATGTAAGTACCCCAGCCCCATGGGGGAACAAAAAATAAATAAGCTATGAGTATCCCCTTATAACCCCTATCAATTTTTAAAATTATACCTCTCAGTTATAATTTTTTATAAGGGGATATTTTTTTTATTTTAGTAGATACTAAGATAAAAGCTGAGAGGAGGCTTAATAATGAATCATGAGATTAAACTTTATACTACTCCTACCTGACCTGCTTGCCACCAGGTGAAAGAGTTTCTTTCCCGCAAAAATGCAAATTATACTGAATTTGATGTAGCTAAGGATACAAATGCTAGAGAAGAGATGATTAATATGACTGGGAAGTCGGCGGTACCAGTGGTTTTAGTAGACGATGAAGTGATGGTAGGGTTTGATCCGAATAAATTGAATGAAATTTTACACTAGAGGATTATTTTGAAGGAGCTGGTAAAAAACTAGCTCCTTTTTTTGTCATTTAAGCAGGTATTTTATATGTCTAAGTCTAAATAATATATCAGTGAGAAAAATCACATATAAAAAGTTTGAATTTCTAGGGTGAAAAATGTATAATAATATATGTTATACATTTGAAATGAACTATTTTAAAGGAGGTATAATTAACTTGAGTTTAGAGTTGTCGGAGAATGCCAAAAACTTATTAGAGAATAGATATTTAAGAAGAAATGAATCAAGAGAGATAATCGAAACACCAAAAGAGCTTTTTGAAAGGGTAGCTAAAAATATAGCTGCTGCTGAAGAAGATGAGGAAAAAAAGAAGTATTATGAAGAAGAATTTTATAAGTTAATGACTGAATTTAAATTTTTGCCTAATTCACCAACATTAATGAATGCAGGAACAGAATTACAACAGTTAGCTGCTTGTTTTGTTTTACCGGTGCCAGATAGTATGGAAGGAATATTTGATGCTGTTAAGAATGCTGCTTTAATACATAAGTCTGGTGGAGGTACAGGTTTTGCTTTTAGTAGACTTAGACCTCAAAATGATGTAGTTAAGAGTACAGGAGGAATTAGTTCTGGGCCACTTAGTTTTATGGAGGTCTTTAATACTGCAACTAATACTGTAAAACAAGGTGGAAAGCGTCGTGGCGCTAATATGGGGATGCTGCGAGTAGACCATCCGGATATTTTAGATTTTATTAATTGTAAAGGTGAATTAAATGAAGCTAATCAAGAGTTATATGACCAATTTAAAGAACGTTTAGAGTCTACTTATTTAAATCAAGATAAAGTGAAAGAAGAGTTAAAAGAATATAAAAGAAAACTTCTAGATAAACAATTTTCTAACTTTAATCTTTCTGTAGCAGTAACGGAAGAATTTATGCAGGCTGTAAGAGAGGAAGAGAATTATGATTTAATTAATCCTCGTAATGGACAAGTAGTTGGACAATTAGATGCTAGGGAAGTATTTGATTTAATCGTTGGTTATGCTTGGAAGAATGGAGAGCCCGGAGTAATATTTCTTGATGAAATTAATGAAAAGAATCCGGTACCTCATTTAGGTGCAATAGAAGCAACTAACCCATGTGGAGAACAGCCACTTTTGCCTAATGAGGCATGTAATTTAGGTTCAATTAATTTATCTAAGTTTATAAAAGGGGGAGGAGTTGACTGGGAGGCTTTACAAGAGACTGTTCAAATGGCAGTTCGTTTCTTAGATAATGTGATCGATATGAACAATTATCCCCTCCCTGAGATTGAAGAGCAAGTTATGAAAGCAAGAAAAGTTGGTTTAGGTGTTATGGGCTTTCATGAGATGTTAATTAGACTAGATATTGCTTATAATAGTCAGGAAGCTGTTGATATGGCTAAGAAGGTGATGGAGTTTATTAAAGATAATGCTCATCAATATAGCCAAGAGCTAGCAGAAGAAAAAGGACCATTCCCTGCTTGGGAGAATAGTATTTATGATAAGCCGCAGCGAAATGCAACCTTAACTACTATTGCTCCGACGGGGTCAATTTCATTTTTAGCTGGAACGAGCGGAGGTATAGAGCCGTTCTTTGACTTCTCTTATACTCATACTGATGGTGAAGGAAATGTATCTACTTTTGAATATGACTTTACTGAGGATGCTAATGAGGAAGTATTAGTGACAACAATGGATATAGAGTCCGAATGGCATATTAAGATCCAGGCTGCTTTTCAGGAATATGTAGATAATGCTGTTTCTAAGACTATAAATCTACCATATTCAGCTACTAAAGAAGATGTAGCCAATTCATATCTATTAGCTCATGAGCTAGGTTGCAAAGGTTTAACTGTTTATCGAGATGGTTCAAGAGGTAGTCAGGTTTTAAAATCTAGTTCTACTGAAGAAGATGAAAATATAACACAGATAGATAAGATCTATCCACAAAAACGACCATTAGCTGCTTTAGGAGAGACGATAAAGTATGACACAGGCTGTGGAAAGTTATATCTTACTATTAATATTAATAAAGAAGGAGAGCCGATCGAAACTTTCTTAACTACAGGGTCAGATGGTGGCTGTAATGTTATGACTGAAGCAGTAAGTAGGTTAACTAGTATGGCTTTAAGAGCAGGGATAGCACCTGAAAAGGTAATTGATCAGTTGCGCTCTACTAGTACTTGCCCAAGCTTTATGTATCGAAAGGGTAAGGGTAAGAACTTAACGGGACGTAGTTGTTCAGATGTAGTGGGGAGAGCTTTAAATGAAATTTTAAAGTCTAATGAATTTAGAGATATGTCTAGTGAGGTAACTGCTGTCATTGAAGAAGAAGTTGTAAGTAGTTATCAAGATGAATCTGCTGATTATGAAGTTGAAAAACTGAAGGATAAAATTTCTATTCAAAGACCGGATTGTCCGGAATGTGGTCAAACCTTACACTTTGAACAGGGATGTAATTCTTGCAAAAACTGTGGTTATAGTAGTTGTGGTTAATAAAATATTGAAATTTAAAAGCCTTGTTAGAAAATCTCTGACAAGGCTTTTATTATATTGAATAGATAGACGGTTGTTTCCTCCTAAGTTAGTATAAATTACTATACCAAATCTTCTGGATGTTTGTTATAATCACTATGTAAAAGCCTAAATTAGGGAGTGAATCTAGAAATGAATAGAGTAATATTGAAGAAATTAATTACTTACGTTTTACTAGTAAGTTTAATGGTACCTTTCTTAACAGGGGTTCTATTAATTGAACCTGCTATGGCTTTTGATGGTGATGGATGGAATTATAAGAAAGTATTAAAAGGATTACTTATGATGTTTTTATTATCATTTGTCAGTAAACAAAATTCGGAAGCAGAACCACCTAATATAGAGTTGCCAGATTCTGATGCCCAGGCTAAAAAGCAAGGTGAAAATTATATTCGTTATCAGCCGCAACCTGGTGAATTAGAGACCTTGGCTAAGGCAATTTATTCTGAAGCTAGAGGAGAAAGCTATACTGGACAAGTTGCTGTAGCGGCAGTAATCTTAAATCGAGTTGATAGTTCACTTTTTCCTGATACGATTGATGGAGTTGTTTATCAGAAAGTTGATGGTTCTTATGCTTTTTCAGCAGTTTTAGATGGCCAAATTAACTTAACTCCTGATGCACAAGCCTATGATGCGGCTAGAGATGCACTAAATGGTTGGGACCCTTCAGAAGGAGCTCTTTATTATTATAATCCACGAACAGCAACCGCAGATTGGATCTTTAATAATACAGAAAAAATTAAGAGAATAGGTGAGCATGTATTTGCTAGAAGAAAATATTAACGGTAGATAATAAAGATTAAGACACTATCAAATTTGGTAGTGTCTTTGATTTATGATGAAAAGTTTGGTATAATATAACTATATAATAGTACCACCCTGAAGTGTGGGGTAGGAGAGGAGAGATAGGAACTATGAAAGCAATTAAATCAAAAATAAGTAGTATTGGAGCAGTAATTTCAGCATTTTTTACTGGGATTTGTTGAATTACGCCAGTTATTTTTGCACTACTAGGGCTTAGTGGTGTCGGCTTAGGTCAATTGGCTATCTTAGGTAAGTATCAACCTTACTTTTTGTTTTTAACTGTAATTATGTTAAGTTATTCTCATTATTCTTATTATGTTAAGGGACAGGGAGATAAGAAGACGAGGAATATTCTATGGTTTAGTACAATCATGGCTGGTAGTTTAATTCTGTATACTTATCGCTATCTTTTTATATAATATAGATACCTAAATTAGCACCTATGATAGGTGCTAATTTAATATTAAAAACATAATATTTATAAAAGGGAGAATAAATAATGACTAATGACCATACAGATAGAATAAAGAAAAGATATAATCGAGTAGCAAGAGTTTATGACCTTTTAGAAGCACCGATGGAATTGATGGCGCAAGGACGTTTAAGGGAAGAAGTCTTTTCTCATGTAGAAGGAAGAGTTTTGGAGGTAGGGATTGGGACAGGAAAGAATATCGATTACTATCCAGAAGGAGTAAAGGTAGTAGGAATTGATTTTAGTGAAAAAATGTTGGAACGGGCGAGAGAGAAGTTGCATAGAATAGATGTAAAGATAGACTTAATCGAGATGGATGCCCAAGATATGACTTTTGATGATAATACTTTTGATACAGTAGTGACTACATGTGTTTTTTGTTCTGTGCCGGATCCAATTAAAGGTTTGAAGGAGATTAACCGGGTATGTAAGCCAGAAGGTAAAGTAATCATGTTAGAACATGTTCGTAGTAAAAATTTAGTCTTAGGAAAGTTTATGGATCTAATCAATCCAATTCCAGTGAGGTTATGGGGAGCTAATATAAATCGCAGGACTGTAGAAAGCGTTAGAGAGGCAGGGTTGAAGATTGTAGAAGTAAAGGATGTAGCTACTTCATTAGTTAAGTTAATTATTGCTGAGCCTAGCTAATGGTTAAATTTATAATTAATGTAATTAATTTCTTGACAAAGTCTAATGTATGTTATATAATACAGTTAAGATATTAAAAAAGAGAGATAATTAGTTATATTTTTCAGTTAAGGTCAATATATATTAAATAAGTTAAAATTAAAGATTAATTAAGTCCAGCGACGAAAGAGTCCAGAGGCCATAGAGCCCAGAGGCCATTCAGAGTCCAGAGACCTTTAGAGTCCAGAGGCCAAGTAATTCGTTCCGTTTAAAGGAGTGAGTTACTTGGTCTTTTTTATATTTTGTGAAAAAATAATCATATTTTAGAGAGAAAGGAAATATATATTTAGTAAGTAAAGTTAAATATTGGTAAGTCCAGCGACGATGGAGCCCAGAGGCCTTTAGAGCCCAGAGGCCATTCAGAGTCCAGAGACCTTAGAGTCCAGAGGCCAAGTAATTTGTTCTTTTTCAAGAGAACGGATTGCTTGGCCTTTTCTATTTAAATAAATTGAAAGGAGGTGAAGTAGCAGGAGATAAGTGAAAGGTTATAATTAATTAGGAGAGTCTTTAAGAATGGGAGGTTTGAATTAATGGTTACTTTAAATCATTACTTACTATTAGCAGCAGCTTTGTTCTGTATTGGCTTATTTGGAGCATTATCTAAGCGTAATGCTATAGCTGTATTGATGTCAATTGAATTAATGTTAAATGCTGTTAATATTAACTTGGTAGCATTTTCACATTTTCTTGCTGATACGGCAGGTCAGGTATTTGCGATTTTTGTTATTGCCGTAGCGGCTGCAGAAGTTGCAGTTGGCTTAGCGTTGATAATTACTATTTATCGTGACCGAAGGTCAGTAGAGGTTGATGATTTTGATTTGTTGAAGTGGTAATTTATTTATGATGAAAGGTGGGCAAAGAAATGATTGAATTAGCATGGCTGATACCATTACTGCCTTTTGCAGCATTTGGATTAATCGTCTTTCTTTTTAAAAATAATAGAAAGCTGAGTGCTTATATCGCAATTGTGGCAATGTCGATTGCAATGATAATTTCTCTTGGAATCTTGATTCAGGTTATTAATAGTCCGGAGACTACGGAATATAGTTTAACCTGGATGAAGATGCCAGGATTAGAAATTAACATGGGAGTACTGATTGATCCGTTAGCTGCAGTGATGTTAATGGTAGTAACGATTGTAACCGTATTAGTGCAGATTTATTCTATGGGGTATATGGAGGATGATTCTAGTTATACGCGATTTTTTGCTTATCTATCGCTATTTGCTTCATCAATGTTAGGCTTAATCATCTCCAATAATTACTTTCAAATCTTTTTCTTTTGGGAGTTAGTAGGACTTTGTTCTTATCTTTTGATTGGGTTTTGGTATAGTAAGCCCTCAGCAGCTGATGCTGGTAACAAGGCTTTCATTACTAATCGGGTAGCTGATTTTGGTTTTTTGATAGGAATCTTACTCTTATTTGTTCAGTTTGATACTTTTAATTTTATGGAAATTACAGAAGGAATTGAAAGTCTTAATAATCCAGGAATGCTTACAGTTACTGCTTTTTTAGTATTCTTAGGACCAGTAGGGAAGTCAGCACAATTCCCTTTACATGTTTGGTTACCTGATGCAATGGAAGGTCCAACTCCAGTTAGTGCATTAATTCATGCGGCTACTATGGTTGCTGCTGGTGTTTATCTTTTAGCACGCGGTTTTATTCTATTTGAAAGTGTAGAGTCAATAATGACGATTATCGCTTATGTTGGTGGGTTTACAGCAATCTTTGCAGCAACAATTGCTGTTGTGGAAAACGATATTAAACGTATTTTAGCATTTTCTACTTTGAGTCAATTAGGATATATGGTGATGGCAATAGGATTGGGTAGTATGACAGCGGGTATGTTTCATTTAACTACACATGCTTTCTTTAAAGCCTTACTCTTCTTAGGTGCGGGTAGTGTAATTCATGCTCTACATGAAGAGCAGAATATTTGGAAGATGGGTGGTCTTTATAAGAAAATGAAAGTAACAACAACGACTTTTATTTTGGCTGCATTAGCTTTATCAGGAATTCCACCGTTTGCAGGTTTTTGGAGTAAGGACGAAATTCTCAATGTTGCTTTACATGAGAACTTTATTCTTTATGTAGTTGGTGTTATAGCTGCTTTCTTAACGTCCTTCTATATGTTTAGGTTAATCTTTGTAGCTTTTTTTGGAGAAGAAAATCTAGAGTTACATCCGCATGAGTCTCCAGCATGTATGACAGTACCAATGAGTATTTTAGCAGTATTTTCGATATTTATCGGCTTCATAGGTGCTCCATTTATTGAGAAAGGCTTTGGTTATTATATTAATGCTGGACATCATGTAGTCGAAGGATTAAACTGGGGATTAATGATTAATTCTAGTCTAATTGCCGTTGCGGGAATCATTAGTGCTTGGCTAATCTATCATGTAGAATTAATTGATCCTGAAGTTATAGCGAAGAAGTTCTGGCCAATTCATAAGTTACTATACAATAAGTACTATATTGATGAAATATATGGTTGGTTAATTAATAATATTTGGGATAGAAGCGCTACAATTTGTAGATGGATTGATTTAAAAATTATTGATGGTATTTCTGATGGACTAGGGAACTTTACTCGTGGTAGTGGAGGTAAGTTAAGGTTTATTCATACAGGTCAATTACAAACATATGCTTTAATCTTCTTTACTGTTGTAGTTGCTATAATGATATTTTTAGCTTCTTCTAAAGTGACAGCAGTTACAATGATTATAGGAGGTGGTATTTAATGGAGTTTCCGATATTATCGATGATATTTTTAGCACCTATTTTAGGAGTGCTTTTAATCTTATTTACTTCTGAAGATGATCATGAAACTATTAAAATGATCGCAGTAATAGTGACATCAATTTCTTTAGTCTTATCTTTATATGTGTTTTTGGCTTATGATCGTTCGGTAGGTGGTTTACAATTTGTAGAAAAAGTGTCTTGGGTTAAAGAATTTGGTATTAACTATTATGTAGGTGTTGATGGAATTAGTATTCCAATGGTATTGTTAACATCTATTGTTATCTTCTGTGGTGTCTTTGCTTCTTGGCGTAAAGAAAAGCGAGTTAAGGAGTTTTTTATCTGGTTATTAGTTCTAGTGGCAGGTGTATTTGGAGTCTTTATTGCTCAAGACCTTTTTGTCTTTTATATTTTCTTTGAGTTAGCAGCAATACCAATGTATCTTCTTATCGGGATTTGGGGGAGTACGCGCAAGGAATATGCAGCTATGAAGCTAACTCTTTATTTACTATTAGGTAGTGTAATATTAGTAATTGCTATTATCGCTACCTATCTTAAAGCAGGGATTGGGACTTATAGTATTCCAGAACTGGCTAGCGTCAGTTACTCACCTGGTTTTCAGAAATTCGGTTTCTTTTTAATGCTATTTGGATTTGGATTTTTGGTACCGATGTGGCCTTTATATAAATGGTCTCCTGATGGTCATGTAGCAGCACCTACTGCAGTAAGTATGCTACATGCTGGTGTATTAATGAAGCTTGGAGCTTATGGTATTATTAGAGTAGCTATCAACTTTTTCCCGATGGGGGCTGCTCATTGGTCAACTTTAATTGCTATTTTATGTTTAGCTAATGTGGCTTATGGTGCAATGGTAGCTATGGCACAGACGGACCTTAAGTTTGTTATCGGTTTTTCTAGTGTAAGTCATATGGGATATGTGCTTTTAGGGGTTGCTGCTCTCAATATTATTAGTATTAATGGGGCTGTGACTCAGATGTTTGCTCACGGCATAATGACAGCACTATTCTTTACTTTAATCGGTTGGGTTTATAACCAAGCTCACACCCGTGAAATTGCTGCTTTTGGAGGATTAGCTAAGAAGATGCCACGAATTGCTATTGGTTTTATGATAGCAGGTTTAGCTTCTTTAGGTTTGCCAGGGCTGAGTGGTTTTGTGGCTGAATTTCAAGTCTTCGTTGGTTCATTTAAGTATAATCAGCCAGTAGCGATTGTCGCTATATTTGGAGTAGTAATCACTGCGGTTTATGTTTTGCGAGTTATTCGTAAGGTTTTCTTTGGTGAGTTTAATGAACGTTGGTCGGACTTAGAAGATGCAACTGGAGTAGATTTTATACCGATTGCTGTTTTAGTGGGAGTAATAGTGTTTGTCGGTTTAATTCCTGCACCGTTAGTTAATCTAATTAATAACGGGGTAGTACCGTTAATGACTAAAGTCACGACCAGTATTGGAGGTGGATTCTAATGAATTTAGCATTAATTATGCCGGAATTAATGGTAACTGGATTAGCTTTTATAGTCTTAGCTATTGCTCTATTAATACCTCGTAATCAGCAAAAAAATTTAGGCTATATAACTTTAGTTGGATTGCTAGGAGTTTTGATAAATACTTTTATCTATAGTGATGGTGACCAGCAACTTTTTAATAATATGTTTATAGTCGATTCGTATGCAGTATTTTTTAAAGTTCTCTTTATCATAGCATCAATTCTAGTTGTACTGGCGGCTATTAGATATGTGGAAAGGATTAGTGAGCGACAAGGAGAGTTTTATGTTCTAGTTCTTTTCGCTACTCTTGGAATGATGATTCTTGCTTCTGCTGGTGATCTAATTACTTTTTACTTGGGGTTAGAATTAATGACTATAGCTTGTTATATTTTGACGGCTTACCATCGGGGTAATAAAAAGTCTTCCGAAGCAGGAATTAAGTACTTAATTTTGGGAGCATTGTCTTCGGCTATTCTCCTCTATGGATTGAGCATAATTTATGGCTTGACTGGTACGACTACTATGATAATTATAGCTAAAACAGTTAATCAGATTGGTATGAACCCAGTCTTTTTAGTCGCAAATATATTCATCCTTTGTGGTTTAGCTTTCAAAATCTCAGCTGTACCATTTCATATGTGGGCTCCAGATGTTTATGAAGGGGCCCCTACACCGATAGCTGCCTTCTTAGCTGTAGCTTCTAAAACGGCAGGGTTTGCTGTGCTCATTCGTTTCTTTCTATATTTGATGCCAGAAGTAAGTGCTAGTTGGATTACTCTATTAGGAATAATTGCTGGATTAACTATGGTTTTAGGCAACTTAGTTGCTATACCACAGACTAATATAAAGCGACTATTAGCATATTCTGGTATTGCTCATGCAGGTTATCTTTTATTAGGAGTTTTAGCTTTCTCTAAGGATGGAGTAATGGCTGTACTATTTTATTTAGCAATATATCTTTTTGCTAATATTGGAGCTTTTATGACAGCAGGTTGTTTCGTTAATAGTACTGGTAGTAATCAGATTAAAGATTATGCTGGATTAAGTAGACGATCACCATTTTTGGCAATTGCAATGTTGTTATCTCTACTTTCTTTAGCAGGAATCCCACCACTAGCTGGATTTGTGGGCAAATTCTATTTATTCACTTCAATTATTGCTAAAGAACATTACTTATTAGCATTTATCGCAGTCATTATGAATACAGTTTCAGTCTATTATTATCTACAAGTAGTACGAATGATGTACTTTAAAGAAGCAGAAAGCAATGAAAAAATTATTATCAGTAATCCAGTGAAGTTAGTATTAACTTTAACAATGACCGCTACTCTATTTTTAGGGATTTATCCTGGGCCAGTTACTTCAATAGCAAATCAAGTAGCAATTAATTTCTTTTAAAGAGTAGTACGTTTTTGAAGGTGTTAAGATTAACAATTAAAAATCTAGGAGGTGTTCAAATGTATGAATTTAATGGAATCGCTATCTTCTTTATCCTAGGATTAGGATTACCAATATCAGCTTTAATTGGTTCCCATATATTATCACCTAAAAAATCTTCTCCACAAAAATATTTGACGTATGAATGTGGATTAGATACTAGGGGAGAAACTTGGGTTCAGTTTAAGATCTGTTATTTTCTATATGCATTAGTCTTTTTAGTCTTCGATGTAGAAACTATATTTTTATATCCGTGGGCTGTTACTTTTAAGCAACTAGGAACCTTTGCTTTTGTTGAGATGTTTATCTTTATAGCAATATTGATAATAGGCTTTGTTTATGCCTGGAAGGAAGGTGCTTTAGAATGGTTTTAAATGAAAAGGATTGGAGTAGAGAGTCTTTGCTTCACGAAATTTTGGATAAAGATAATGTAAAGAATAATATACTTTTAACTACTGTTGATAAAGCGCTTAATTGGGCACGGGGTAACTCAATTTGGCCTTTGACTTTCGGATTAGCTTGTTGCGCAATTGAGATGATGGCAACAGCTGCTTCACGGCATGATTTGGCTCGATTTGGTTATGAGGTGTTTCGAGCTTCACCTCGGCAAGCTGATTTAATGATTATTGCTGGTACTATTACTAAGAAGATGGAGCCGGCTGTACTAAGAATTTATGAACAGATGCCAGAACCTAAATATGTGTTAGCCATGGGGAGTTGTGCTATTAGTGGAGGACCATTTGCTGAATCATATAATGTGGTAAATGGTGGAGATGAATTTTTGCCAGTAGATGTATATGTTCCGGGCTGTCCACCACGACCTGAAGCATTAATCTATGGACTACTAGAATTAAGACGAAAAATTCAATCGTAAAGGAGGGTCAAGATGAAGCCAAGTGTAATCAAGAATCAAATTGAAGATGGAAGTATTAAGGTAGAGGTTGATAAGTTATATAAGACAATGAAAATTTTAAAAACAGCACCAGAATTTAATTATAATTATTTAACTAATCTTACAGCTGTAGATTATCAAGAATATCTAGAAGTAATATATCATCTTTATTCATTACAGACTGGTAACCGCTTAGAGGTTAAAGTTGAAGTAGACTCTCAAACTCCTAAGGTTCCATCAGTAATGAATATTTGGGGAGCAGCTAATTGGCAGGAGCGTGAAGTCTATGATATGTTTGGCATAACTTTTAATGGTCATTCTAATTTGAAAAGAATCCTATTAACAGATGATTTTGAGGGTCATCCTTTACGTAAGGACTTCAAATTAAGTACTTAAACTAAGATAATAAGAATCGAGGTGTAAAATATGAAAGAAGTTGCTAATCAAGGGATTAGGACGCAAGAAATAGAGGTTAACTTTGGTCCTCATCATCCTAGTACTCATGGTGTTTTTCGGATGGTTTTAACACTTGATGGTGAGAATGTCCATAAAGTTAATCCTCATATTGGTTATTTGCATCGAGGTATTGAAAAGCTAGCAGAGAAGCGAACTTATGCACAATGTGTACCTTTTACTGATCGCCTAGATTATATCTGTTCTATGACTAATAATTTAGCTTATGTGCAGACAGTTGAACAGTTATTAGATTTAGAAGTGCCGACACGAGCTGAATATATTAGAGTGATAGTTTCTGAGTTACAAAGGATAATTAATCATTGTATTTTCTGGGCGACTTTTGGTAATGACTTAGGTTCACAAACAGCTTTAATGTATGGTTTTAGAGACCGAGAGATGATTTTAGATGTTTTTGAAGAGTTAACCGGATCACGAATGACTTACAGTTATATGCGGGTTGGGGGTATAGCTAAAGATATCTCTGATGAACAGTTGAAGGAGATAGAAAGAATAGTTGATTATATAATGGATGAAGCACTACCGGAATATCATAATTTGATCACTGGTAATGAAATATTCCAAGCACGGACTAAAGATATTGGAATACTTAAACCAGAAACAGCAATTGATTATGGAGTAACAGGTCCTAACCTTCGAGCTAGTGGAGTAGAATACGATGTACGTAAAGATCAACCGTATGGAATCTATGATCAGTTTGATTTTGATGTACCTACAAGAGATAAAGGAGATACATATAGTAGGTATATAGTCCGTTTAGAGGAAATAGAACAGAGTTGTTCAATTATCAAGCAGGCGCTAAATAATATACCAGAAGGTAAAGTCCAAGTTAAGAGAGTACCAAAAAGACCACCAGATGGATCAGTTTATAGTAGTATTGAGTCACCAAAAGGTGAACTAGGTTTCTACTTAGTGAGTGATGGCTCTAAGAGACCATATCGCTTTCGAGTACGTCCTCCGACCTTTATTCACTTGATGGCACTAGAAGAGATGATGATTGGTGAAAAAGTTGCAGATGCTATTGTTATCTTAGGTAGTATTGATATTGTTTTAGGCGAAGTAGATAGGTAAATAATTATCACCAAAACTAATTTTAATTAGAGGAGACGATTCGTATGGGTGCTTTACAGAATTTATTTGTTAATTTAGCTCTATTGTTTCGTGAGAGTATGGCAAGTATAGGTTTTTCACAACTTGGCATTGAGGCGACTATGGATCTTGTAGCAGGGATAGGAGTCTTAGGTGTAATTTCGCTTTCGGCTTTGGCTTTAATATATGTTGAACGAAAAGTTGCCGGTTTTATTCAAGTGAGATTAGGACCTAATCGAGTAGGACCAAAAGGTATGTGTCAAACTGTAGCTGATGCGTTAAAGTTAGTTGGAAAAGAGGATATTATACCAGATAGAGTTGATAAGTTACCGTTTATGATAGCACCTATTCTGTTTTTTGTTCCGGCTGTTTTAGCATATGCTATAATTCCTTTTGGAGAAAATATGATTCCTATAGATATGAATATCGGTATCTTCTATTTTATTGCTGTCTGTTCTTTAAGTACTATTCCTTTGATTATGGCTGGATGGAGTTCTAATAATAAGTATTCATTATTAGGAGCGATGCGGAGTTTAGCTCAGTCATTAAGCTATGAAATTCCACTAGTATTTTCAATACTAGGAGTAGTGATGATTACAGGTTCTTTACAGATGAGTGATATTGTTGCTGCTCAATCTGATATGTGGTTTATTGTAACACAGCCAATAGCCTTTTTGATATATCTTATTGCAGGTGCAGCTGAAACTAATCGACCACCTTTTGATCTACCTGAAGGTGAATCGGAATTAGTTGCTGGGTATATGACAGAGTATAGTGGAATGAGGTGGGCTCTCTTTTTCTTAGCTGAATATGCACATCTATTTATAGTTTCTGCTATAGCTACTACTTTATTCTTAGGTGGCTGGCATGGACCTATCTTACCATCATATATTTGGTTCTTAATAAAGACAGGATTTATGATTTTTGTCTTGATGTGGGTAAGGTGGACCTTTCCACGGATTAGAATAGACCAATTATTAAACTTAGGCTGGAAATTTTTGCTACCAATTTCGTTATTAAATATATTAATAACCGGAGTTGTACTTTATTTTATCTAATTGGAGGTGATTAGATGTATGGGCAAGGATTGTTAAAGGGTTTAGCTACTACTTTAAAAGAGTATTTGGGAGGTCATACTACGCAGGAGTATCCAGATGAATATCCTGATCTACCAGATACTTTCCATGGTTCATTTGAATTAGATGTAGATAAGTGTGTTGGTTGTACAGTCTGTGATAGAAATTGTCCTAACTCAGTAATCGATTTAAAGATAAATCGTAGTGAAGACAAGAAGAAAGAGATTGCTAGATTTAAAGTAGACTTAACACGGTGTCAATTCTGTGGTTTATGTACAGAAGGCTGTCCAACAAATGCTTTGAAATTTAATCAAGAGTTCGAGTTTGCAACCTATAATAAAGAGAATCTCATTTTAAATTTACTAGCTCAAAAGCCTAATCAAAAAGAATCAGAAAAGAATAAAGAAGTTAGTTAGTGAAGATAAGCAGGAGGTGAAATGAATGGGAATAGAAGCCATAAGCTTTTTGATTTTAGCAGTTATTACTTTAGGTTCCGCTTTAGCATTGGTATTGTCAAAGAATATAGTTCATAGTGCCTTATTTTTAGTTCTTAGTTTTATTGGAGTAGCTGGGTTATATCTTTTAATGCAGGCTAGTTTTTTAGCTGCTGTTCAAATATTAGTATATGGTGGAGCAATTGCTATTGTTTTAGTTTTTGGAGTTATGTTAACCCAAAGGCGTAATATGTCTAGTACTAATCTTTTTAATCGAAAGCAAGGAATAGTCTTTGGAGTAGTCTTAGCATTATTAGTAGTGATTAGTAAAATTATTTGGTTAAATAAATGGGAAAGTGTTGCTGTGATTAAGACTACTGTTAACAATATAGCTACTGTAATGTTACAGCAGTATGTGCTTCCATTTGAGATAGTAGCTATATTGTTATTAGTAGCAATGATTGGAGCCATAGTTTTAGCTAAAAAAGTAGAGAAAGCAAATTAACCATAAAAATACAATTGAATATTTAAGTCCAGCGACAAGCAGAGTCCAGAGACCATGAGTCCGGAGGCCAGAATTTTGTCAAGAAGATTCTTGATAAAGTTCTGGTCTTATTAATTGCAAGGTTAAATGCACGGTTTTTTGAAAAATTATACCTACATATATAATTGCTTTCTAAGCTGCTTCTAATTTCTTTTCATAAACATCATTTGAAGTCTTAAAATCAAATATCTTTCTAGGATAGTTATTCATCCACTTTTGTATCCGCTTTATTTCATTTCTGCTATATTCTTTAAAACTTCTTCCTTTAGGAATAAACCTTCTTATCATTTTATTAAGATTTTCATTACTACCTCTCTGCCATGAGCAGTAAGCATCTGCATAGTAATGTTTTGTCCTAGGAATACTACTTTTTGTAATCGAAGTTTCTACACTTTTATAATCCCAAAACTCCCTACCATTATCTGTCGTTATTGTTTTAAACCGCTTTCTAAATTCCCTGACTCCCATTCTTCTTTCTATCCTATCTAAACCTCTGATGACTTCTTTTTGTTTCTTACTAGATATTTTTTCAATCATTTCCTTCCTGCTATACCTTTCTGTTAAAACCAGTAAGAATGGTTCTCCTTTACCTTTCTTGCCTTCTACTAAGTCCATCTCCCAGTGCCCTAATTCCGTTCTATCATCTGCTTCCTGGGGCCTGTCTGATATTCTTCTACCTTGCTTTCTAACCTTAGTTGATATCTTCTCTTGTCTTTTATTAGCTTTAGATTTCTTATACCTACCATAGGTCAATTCATCTCTATCTACCATTAAAATTCCTTTGTCTATATAATTGTAGATAGTCTTCCAGTGAATATTAGTTTCAAATTGATCCCTATTTCTAATTTTATGAGCAATTACTTCTGGAGAATATTTCTGCCTAATTTTCTTTTCTATAAATTGAGCTAACTCATGGTCTTTAGCTATCTTTATTTTAGGTCCTTTCGCTGTGGCATTATTTTCATATGCCTGTTGGGCTTTCTTAGCATCATATTCTTCTCTAGTTGTATAGTCTGTATTTAATAGTTCTACCTTACCCTTTTTTATTTCTCTGCTTATTGTAGTTCTGTGTCTATCTAGTTCCTCCGCTATTTTAGTTATTGATTTTTCTTGAATATTATATAAATGCTCTATAATTTTTCTTTCTTCCCATTTTAAATGTTTCCCTTTCCTATTTTCTGTGGTATAATTATCTTGACACATGCCTGATACCTCCATAAATGTTTTCTTTGGTTAGTTAACATTATATATGAGGTATTGGTATGTGTCACCTTTTTATTTATCCTGTGCATTTAATTATACAATGTTCCTTTTTTATTAACTATCCTTTCTTTCAAACTCCCATAACTCCTTACTACTAGTTGAAACGGCCAATGTTTCAGTCTTTAATATATCTTCTAATTGTTCTTGATTCTTAATCAATCCCCCTGCAATAATTGGTTGTTCTAACGCCTCTGTTAAATCGGAAATAACATGTGGAAGGATTAACCCAGGTAATACTTCTACTAAGTCAGGTTTAGAACTTTTAATAATATTAACCCCAGTCTCAAAAGCAGAAGAATCCAAAATAAATAGTCTTTGAATAGTAATCAAATCATACTTTTTAGCTTCTTTAACTAGATAGCTTTTAGTAGTAACTATCCCATCAATTCCAACCTCTTCAGCTAGATACTTCATACCATATTTATCTTTCCCTATCCCTTTCATTAAATCAATATGTAAAAAAACAAGCTTATCTAATTCAACAGCAGCTTTAACGATTTTAGGCAAACTAAAAATATCCCCACCTAACACAAATATAGCTGCTATCTTTTCTTCAGGAATCGAATGCAAATCTGACAAGTCTTTTACTGCTGCAATTACTGGCCGTTTGACCAATATATACTCGAAATATGACATATTTTATTACCTCCATCTATATCTTATCTTAGAAATTATATCATTTTTTGTTTTATAAAGCAAAAAGCGCACTATTTATGCTACATCTAAACACAAATAGTGCATTTAGTAAAATAGCTTAATCATAGAAGTATTGAAAATCATTCTTTTACAGCAATTACAGCAATCTCTACAGCCACATCTTTTGGTAACCTGGCCACTTCTACACAAGCCCTAGCTGGTGGTTCTTCAGTGAAGTATTCAGCATAAACCTCATTCACTTTCCCGAAATTATCCATATCACTAATGAAGACTTCAGCCTTAACTATATCTACAAGTTTATACTCTGCCGCTTTTAAGACAGCTTTTATATTATTTAATACTTGACGAGTTTGTGCTTGGACATCTCCTTCAATTAATTCACCAGTAGCTGGATCAATAGGAATTTGACCAGAAACATAGAGTGTGCCTCCCACTTTAATCGCTTGCGAGTAAGGACCAATAGCTGCTGGTGCTTGATCAGTACTAATAATCTCTTTAGTCATAGTTTCGTCCTCCTTTAATGATTAACATAGAATTTTTTGGCGTCAACAATTAATTATATAGAGTTTCCCCAAAATCAAAATAGCAATTACCTTTAAACCTTATCATAATAGTAAGTTTGGCAGATTGAGCTGTTGTGATGCTTTAAATTTGAGATTTTTATCTATAAAGCTTTGGATTCCTTTTCTTGTTTTCTTCAAAATAGTAAAAATACCATCTGTTATTGCATAATAATCAAATTTAGGTATTTCATAAATTCTTTTAGATAATTTAGAAATCCATAAGCTTAACTTAGTAGTTTTTCTTTTTTCTGAAAATATTGCTATAAAGCCGATTAAAATAGTTAAAATCAAATCCATAGTTCTAATACTATTTAAAGATCTGACTCTGATATTTTCTAAATTAAATTGTTGTTTTTTAAATCTAAAATACTCCTCAATCTTCCACCTTTTAATATAAGTTTTAAGTATTACTCGAGTGAGTCTTTTTGATTTAGGCTTTAAGTTACTAATTAAAATCATAGGTGATTTACCGAATCCTCTAACTATAACAAGTGTTAATTCTTTATCTGGTATTGCGGGTAATTTAATGTTTGTATAGCTGAACTTTACTTTTTTATGATTATCATATTTATCTTTAAAATGGGTAACGTATTTTCCTTTATAAAGATTTGCTACATCAAATATATTCATTTTTTCACCTTTATAAATGACGTCTCTAGTTTTTTTAGCTCTAATTACAAAATCGCATTCATCACCTTTTTTAGTAAAATATTTAAAGAAAAGGTTGTTATCATACCAACGGTCTAAAGCATAAATGCCTATATTGCCAAAATGTTCTTTAACAAACTCAAGACCAGCTATTGTCTCCATATTTTGACTTTTAAACCCTTTTTCAAGTGTAGAATAAACATGAGAATATATGGACACAGGCATTTCATGTTCAGTAGTTAAGGCGGCTATCTCAAAAGTATCATAACCATCTTCTGTTTTACCTGTACTTCCATCACGTACTCTATCTAAAGCCTCTAATTTTTTGCTATGAGGCTTGATGATGTCGGATTTATCACAGCAAAATATAGTGTCTTCATTAATAATTGGTTTTATTGTATTGATATAATCATCCATTATTTTTTGTTGTTCATCAAAGTTTTTGAAATTTCTTGATAAGCGATCAATAGTTTTTTTCAGTGTTATATCTTCTTTTAACGCTCTAGAAATTTCACTTAATAAAACAGTTTGGTTTTCTAATAGTCCATATAGTACCTGAAAGACAAATTTAGATTTAGGTTTAGATAACTTTTTAGTAATTTTTTTAGAAAAACTTGATAATTTCCTTTTCAATTGGTATATAAGTTTGGTATAATTAATCATAGGTGGAATTCCTCCTTTTTGGTTTTGGTGTCCAACCTAATTATACCAAAAAACGGAGGTAATTTCACCTTTTTTGCGTAATCTGTGGATAATCTATTTTAATCAATTGTTAAGGTTAATTGTCCACAATTTTAGGTGTTGATAATTTTCATATTATTTACTTTAAAAAATGGGGAAACTCTATCACCTTCAACAACAATTGAAAGATTACCTATTTATTATCGTTCTTTGCAAAAATTAGATAAGAAGAATGTAGAAGTAATTTCTTCTAAAGAACTAGGTGAACGAATTGGCATTCCATCTACTCAAGTAAGAAAAGATTTATCTTATTATGGTGAATTTGGTCGGCGAGGCGTTGGCTATGAAGTACCAGTCTTATTAAAACACCTTAGAAAGATTTTAGGACTTAATCAGGATTGGGAAATAGTCTTAGTTGGTGCTGGACATTTAGGGCATGCTTTAGTTAATTACGGTGGTTTTAGAAAGTTAGGTTTAAATATTAATTATGTATTAGATGCCGACTCTAAAAAGATTGGGGAAGAATTTGGTGATGTAGAGATTAGTAATGTAGAGAATCTAACTGAAGTAGTTAAAGAAAGCGGAGCAGAGATGGGAATTATTGCTGCGCCAGCTGAATATGCACAAGGGATTGCTGACGAATTAATTGAAGCCGGAGTAAAGGCTATTTGGAACTTTGCGCCTACTCATATTAAAGTGCCTCATGAAATTGAATTAAGGAATGAGGATCTGTCAATAGGTTTGATTAGTTTAGCCTATCATTTATCAAGAAAATAGATTTAATCTAATTTTACATTGTTGATATTGCAAAATGCTTCATGCATTTCTTTGAGCATGAATCCTGTGGTAAGTGTTTACCATGTCGTGAAGGGAACACTAGAATATATGAGATATTAGATAGGATATCGAAAGGAGAAGGCGTTTTAGAAGACTTAGATAAGCTACAAGATTTAGCTGATGTTATGTCTAATACAGCACTTTGTGGTTTAGGTCAAGCAGCGCCGACTTCAATTTATAGTACGTTAGATCATTTTAAAGATGAATATTTAGCACATATTACGGCTAAGGTTTGTGCTACTGATACTTGTCAGGCTTTAGTTGTAGATGATGAAGAAGAGTATGAAAGGAGTGAGACAGCGTGAGCGTAATTGTTAAGATTAATGGACAAGAGTTAGAAGCAGCAGGTGGGCAAACAATTTTACAAGTTGCTCAAGAGAATGGAATTGAAATTCCTAACTTATGTTATGATCCAGAGTTAAAGCCAGAAGGTGCTTGTAGGATGTGTGTGGTGGAAGTTGAGGATTCTGGACAATTAGTAACGGCTTGTACTACGGAAGTTAGTGAAGATTTAGTAGTAAATACTGAATCAGAAAAAGTAGTTAGAATGCGAAAATTGTTACTAGAATTATTACTTGCTAACCACGAACAAGAATGTTTAACTTGTGATAAAGCGGGGGCTTGTAACTTGCAAGATTATGCTTATAAATATGACCTTGAAGATAGTAGGTTTAAAGGTAGAATGAGAAAGTATGAAGGAATAGTTTCTGATAATCCATTCTTTATTCGAGATAATGAAAAGTGTATTCTATGTAGAAAATGTGTGAATATTTGTGACCAAGTACAAAGAGAAGCGGCTATTGGTTTTGAAGATAGAGGGTTTGAAACGACTGTTACTACTGCCTTCGATAGACCATTGGAAGAAGTAAACTGTCAATTCTGTGGTATGTGTCTCAATGCTTGTCCAACTGGAGCTTTGATGGAAAAGGATGCAATGGGTAAGGCAAGAAATTGGGAGCTAGATAAGGTCGAAACTACTTGTCCTTATTGTGGTGTTGGTTGTCAATTGGAGTTAAACGTAAAAGATAATGAAATAGTTAAAGTAACTACTAATCGAGATAATGTTAACCGTGGTCAAACATGTGTTAAAGGAAAGTTTGGACTGGATTTTGTAACTAATGAAGATAGATTAACTAAACCATTAATGAAGGTAGATGGTGAATTCAAAGAAGTAAGTTGGGACGAAGCCTTTGATACAGTAGCTAAAAGATTTGGCAAGATTAAAGAAGAGTATGGTGGAGAAGCTGCTGCTGGCTTGAGTTCGGCTAAGTGTACTAATGAAGAGAATTATCTAATGCAGAAATTTATGCGGGCGGTGATGGGCACTAATACTGTAGATCATTGTGCTCGTTTGTGCCACTCCTCTACTGTGGCCGGTCTGGCCAAAAGTTTTGGTAGTGGAGCAATGACAAATTCTATTAACGAGATTGAAAATGCGGATACAATATTTGTAACTGGGTCTAATACTACCGAGGCTCATCCTGTAATTGCCTTGCGAGTTAAGAAGGCACAAAAGAATGGCGGTAAATTAGTAGTAGCTGACCCAAGAAAGATAGATTTAGTGAAGTATGCCGACCTTTGGTTACAGCATAAACCAGGTACTGATGTAGCGTTATTAAACGGGTTGATGCATGTAATTATTAGAGATGGCTTATTAGATGAAGAGTATATTGAAAATAGAACTGAAAACTTCTCTGCTGTAGAAGATATAGTTGAGAAGTATACTCCAGAATATGTATCAGAAATTACGACTGTTCCGGCTGAGGATATCGTTAAGGCTGCTCATATGTATGGCGAAGCTGAAAGGGCTAGCATTCTTTACGCTATGGGCATTACGCAACATACTTCTGGAACCGATAATGTATTATCAATAGCCTGTTTAGCCATGCTAACAGGGAATGTAGGTAAGGAGAGTACTGGAGTTAATCCATTACGTGGACAGAATAACGTACAGGGGGCTTGTGACTTAGGAGCTTTACCTAATGTATATCCTGGTTATCAGGCTGTAGATGATCCAGAAATTAATAAGAAGTTTGAAGAAGCTTGGGGTGTAGAGTTATCGGATGAAGTAGGATATACTGTTACTGAAATCTTTGATGCTATCGAAGAAGATAAGGTCAAAGCATTATATGTCATGGGAGAAAATCCTGTTCTAAGTGACCCTGACTCGAATCATATTAGAGAAGCTTTAGAAGATGCAGAGTTTGTAGTAGTTCAGGATATCTTTATGAGTGAGACTGCTGAGTATGCAGATGTAATTCTTCCGGCTGCTAGTTTTGCTGAAAAAGATGGAACATTTACTAATTCAGAAAGAAAGGTTCAGAGAGTAAGAAAAGCAATTGATCCAGTAGGTGAGACTAAGGCTGATTGGGAAATCTTTACTGAATTAGCCAATAGGATGGGATATGATTGGGATTATAATCATCCAAGTGAGATTACAGATGAAATCGCAAGCGTAAGCCCTATTTATGGTGGAATTAGATATGATAGAATAGAAGAAGATGGCTTACAGTGGCCATGCTTAGACTATGATCATTCAGGAACTATGTACTTACATGAGGGTGAATTCGCTAGAGGATTGGGACAGTTTAATCCAGCAGAGTATATGCCACCACAAGAAGAACCAGATAAAGATTACCCGTATGTATTAACTACTGGTAGACGTCTATTCCATTTCCATACTGGTACGATGAGTCGTAATGCTGAGGCGTTAGATGCTCATTATCCAGAAGAGTTAATGGAAATGAATATAGCTGATGCTGAAAAGCTAGGGGTTGGCGAAGGAGATAAGGTAAAAGTAAGTTCACGTCGTGGTACAGTAGAATCTAAAGTGACCATCAGTGAACGAGTACCAGAAGGATTAGTCTTTATGTCCTTCCACTTTGCTGAATCTGCTGCTAATGTACTGACTAATCCAGCGTTAGATCCAGTAGCTAAGATTCCTGAGTATAAGGTCTGTGCAATTAATATAGAAAAAGTTAGTTAAGAATAATTAGTGAAGGTATGCAATTGAGGTGACTATAGTGAAAAGATTAGAAGAAGTTACAGTATTACGAGCAAATAGAGGAGAAATTAAAGAGGTAAATGATAAAGTAGTTGCTGAATTTCCTTTAACAATTATTTTAGATGATGAAGAGATAGTAACCTTACTCTGTACTCCTAATAAACTAGATTATCTAGCTTTAGGCTTTTTAAAATCAGAAGGTTTAATTTCTAAGCGTTCTGATATTGCAAAAGTTGAAGTCGATCAAGATGAGGGAGTTGTTAGAGTAGACACTACCGGTAAGACATCTTCATTAGTGAAGGAGTTATATGGAAAGAGGACGATTACTTCAGGCTGCGGTAAAGGAACTACTTTTTACAACGTAGTTGATTCACTTCAATGTAACAGAATTGAGACGGAATTAGATTTAGAGGTAGATGTGGCTTTAGAATTAGTTAGGGAATTACAAAAGAGGGCTGGATTGTTTAAGGAAACCGGTGGTTCACATAGTTCAGCCCTTTGTACTCCTGGAGAAATTATAATCTTTAATGAAGATATTGGCCGTCATAATGCTGTTGATAAGATTGTAGGCGAGACAATTATGAAAGATTTAGATTTAACTAATAAACTTATAGTTACTAGTGGACGGGTATCTTCGGAGATTTTGCTTAAAGTAGCCAAATTAGGGTTGCCGATTCTTATTTCACGAGCGGCTCCAACTTCTTTAACTATTGAGTTGGCTGATGAATTAGGAATCACTTTGATCGGTTTTGCTCGAGGTAGAAGATTGAATATTTACACTCATAATTGGAGAATTAAAGATAAAAAAAGCTCTCTTTAAAGAGAGCTTTTTTTATCTTTA